>ERZ827108.8-NODE-8-length-362068-cov-29.423355_pt1 | contig 362068 bp, 369 predicted proteins | sample MGYA00519921_ERZ827108 | MGnify/ENA primary metagenome ERZ827108 (study PRJEB31778, sample SAMEA3449258) | human gut metagenome | biome: human gut; feature: human-associated habitat; material: faeces | place: United Kingdom | collected 2010/2012 ... | reverse complement strand
TTTGTTGACCTACTCCATAATAATCCCATATATTTACATTTGCTCCATCTTCTTTGCTTCCAGCATCTATTCCTATTGCTCTATTACCTGGTAATACACTTCTTATCGTATATATTCCTTCTGCTAATTTTAAACCTCCTGCTTCTATACTTTTTACCATATTGTCCTGTGTAGACTCTGATTCTAGTAACTTTTCTTCTTCGCTATTTATTGTTTCATTAGCATTTTCTATTATTTCATTTATAGGATTATCTTCTATTACATTCTCTTGTTCTTTTACCACTACATTATTTTCTGTCTCATTAACATCTTTATTATTTTCAACATTATTATATATGTTATCTATTGTTGTATTATTAGTAGTATTAGCTTCTATTATTCCAGAAGCATAACTTGGCAAAATTATCCCTGTAACCAATGTTATTATGCATAATACAGATAATACTTTCTTCATAAACTTTCTCCTTTTATTCGTTTTCTTCTCTTTTACCATTATATTCATTTACAAGATATAATGGTCTGTTTTTTGACTCGTTAAATATTCGTCCTAAATATTCTCCGATAATTCCAAATAATAGTATTTGTATTCCGCTAAAAAATAATATCAAAAGAATAATTGCTTGATATGCATCAATTTTATTTGTAACAAAAATCATTTTACAGATTACATAAATGAAATATATCAATAAAGCTCCAAATGTAGGAATACATAAATATGTAGATATTCTTAGTGGAGATGTTGTAAAAGATGTTATACCATCTATTGCTAAATCTATTAATTTCTTATAATTCCATTTTGTTTTTCCTGCAACTCTTGGATCCCTATCATATAAGACTTCCTTTTTCTTATATCCAATCCAGCTAAACATACTTTTTGAACATCTTTGTGTTTCTCTCATCTTCTTTAATGCATTTACACATCTTTTATCTAATAATCTAAAATCTCCTGTATCTCTCTGAATTTGCACATTTGTCAATGATTGTAATACTTTGTAATACATTTTAGAAGTAAATTTCTTTAGGAAGGTTTCTCCTTTTCTAGATTTTCTTCTTGCATAAACATCATCATAGCCTTCTTCCCACCATTTTATAAGTTCTGGTATTAACTCTGGTGGATCTTGTAAATCTGCATCCATAAAAATTACACAATCGCCAGTAGCATAATCTAGTCCTGCTATCATTGCAGTTTCTTTTCCAAAGTTTCTAGAAAAATCCACATATGATATCCTTTCATCTTTGTTGCGGTATTCTTTTATTAAATTAAGTGTATTATCTTTACTTCCATCATTTACAAATAAAATTTCAAATTCATAATTATTAATTGAATTCATTAATTTTTCTAATCTCTCATATAAATATGGTAAAGATTCTTCTTCGTTATATGCTGGAATTATTATTGTTATTTTTTTCATTTTTTATCATCCTCTATTTTCATTTTTTAATAATTTTTTCTATTTTAATATAGACATAACCATAAATTATTATCTTCAAATAATAATTGCTCTTCACTAAAGAACTCCCAATCATATTGTTCAAAATATGATTTAACATTATCTGGTACTTGATAAATTGCATTATAGCTCTTGCCACCATAATATTCTAATGCTTGTATTACTGAAAAATCTGTAACCATTCCTCTTGCATTAGTACTTCTTAATTTTAACTGTCCATCATAATATGTTGTTGGATTTTTGTCCCAAGTTATACCTATAGTATCAACAGTGTTCCCGGTTGTTTCTTCATATTTATTAATTGCTTGTAGTACTGACTTAGCTAAGTTCCTATCTAAGTATACAGTAGCCATATTTTCTGAAGATGCCCTAATAAAATATATAGCATTAATCATAAATATACACGCTGTAAGTATATATATAAGTTTGTTCAATCCTTTTATTTCTATTGCTTTCATTACAATAACTAGATACAGTAAAATAACTCCTAAAATTGCGCCAAAACACATAGCCATTCTTGCTTCAATATATTGACTTTCTATTGGCATAACAATTAGTGGAAGCGTTGGTACTATAAAAGATAATAATACTAGTACAATATACTCAAAAATGTGAAAGTATTTTTTATCTTTAATAATTGAGACTATAAATATTACACTTAATATTACAATAAATATTAAGTACCATCCTTTTGGACCAATCTCTAAATTTTCTAATAAAAGGTATTTGCCATAATGTACTATAGTTGATATTATTTGATCTATTGACAATATTGTAGTTCGTCTCGTAGTCATTCCAAAATAGCTACTAAATAATTTTGTCATTACTAAATTTAGTATCATCGTTATTCCCCAGAAGAAGAATACTCCAATAGATTTCTTTACTATTTCTTTTATGTTACCTTTATGTTTATATGCAATAAATACTAATGTAAGTACTAAGAATAGTGAAGCTGCAGTTTGATAGCAAAAAGTTGATATCATTAATGTTATAAAACTTTTTATGTATTTCTGCTCTGTATATAAACATGCAGCTATTACTGCTAATAAAATAGAAATTGACATTATTGATACTTCAGCAAATACCATTGTTTCAAATGTACAAAAATTAAATATAATTGAAAATGTTATTCCAATGATTAATAAATTTTGCCATTTGTCATGTTCTTTCTTTATCATTTTAACAATAAATTTATATAATATAAACCATGTTAATGAAAAAACTATCATAGATACAATAGAACTAATTAAAATAGTCATTTCAAAAGATATATTAAATACTTTTGATATCCAAAGTTCTAATGCACTAAATATTCTATTTGATAGTAAAAAATGTTTAATGTATGCATCCCATCCACTAGAATATAGCGAATATGTATCTTGTGAAAAATGCATATTAAAAAAATTTGAACAAATTATTATCGTAAATATTAGCATTGCTAAAAATATATAAATATTAACTTTGTTTTCTTTAATAAAATTTTTTACCTTGTTTTGTTTTTTTATGGGCATATCTATATTCATTATTTTTCCTCATCTTTCTTGGTAAATGCAAAAAATTTGCTGAAAAAGAAATTTAATATTATTACAATAATTGTTAATGACAATTTTACAGGCATAAATGGTAAATTCATATAGCTATAAAAAATTATTACTCCTCCTTGTTCAATTATCATTGTTACTGCTCTTCCTAAAATAAATTTAATAAATTCCTTAAAATTCTCTTTAAAACCTTTTGCTTTAGTATTAAAAACCCATTTTCTATTTGTAAAATATGCAAATAGCACTGAACATACTATTCCTATTGCACTAGCTATAGCTCCATCTATATGTGCAATTCCTTCTAATACAAATGAAACAATTAAATTTACTAATGTCGTTAATACTCCAAATATTATATACATTATTACTTCTTTATTTAAAAATTTTTTTATTATGTCTTTCATTCTACTCTTCCTTTATTTCTTTTGAATCTTTAATTATTACCCCAATAAATAATGGAGCTGTTAAAACCATTGAATATATATATCTTAAATCTACCATTGGTGCTGCCACAGCTGTTGCCCATAGTCCTAAAATTGGAAGTAACATAACCATATTTCTATATTTTTTTGTATAAATACAATATGCAAAACATAAAATTAATATCCAAAAATAGAACCCTATATTACTTATAAGTATTGAAAATATTGGTATGTTACCTTTAATTAATAAATCATTCAAATTATCTAAAAATTCAAAATTAACTAGTTTCTTTTCTTCAATTGGATATTTACTGATAAATTCTTCTAGTAATTCTGGCTCTGAACTATTACATGTAATATATGCGTCCTCTGTTTCTGTTCCATACATTCGTACAAGACTCCATGCATTAAAATTAGGACTATAATTTATTCCTGTATTAAATACTAAAGATGATATTGTTTGAACAGGATATTTAAACGCAAATTTTATATATTGTTTAATAAATGTAAATTTGTCTTTTTCAAATTCTTCTGTTGAAAAATTGTGTTTAGTTGGATCTGCAAACCATGGCACATATTCATTTACTAACTCTTCTGTATCTACTGGGAAATATTGTTTTATTACTTTTTTATCTTCTTCTGAAAGTCTATCCCCTGCATATTTTGAAATTCGTGCAAATTGTTGCATTGGAATAGATAATACCTCTCCTGGGCTAGAATAATTTATATTTAATGCCTTAAAAATTGGCCCCTGTACTACTTGTGTAAATATTAATACAACTCCAAAAAGGATTAATATTTTCTTCCAACTTTTCTTACATGCTATTATTAAAAATGGTAAGGTCAATATTAAAGTATATATACCATTATTTCTTATGAATATCATCATTATCGTGATAATCCCAAGTAAAATAGGTTTCCACTTTTTCTTAAAGAACTCTTCTTTTTCATGAATAATATCAATTATTCCTATTATTACTAATATTAAAGTTAAATGAAATATTATTCCCTTCTCGCTTCTAATGGCAAACCAAGCATTTAATGGATTTAAAATTAAGAATAAAAATGTAATTATTCTCCATTTTAAATCTATTTTTCTTTTAGCCATATAATATAAAATTATAGAAAAAACTATGCTTGTATATAACATCTGAAATACAGTATATGTTGCAACACCTGCAGTTGATGTACCAAATATCATTTTACCTAAGTTCCAAAGTCCACCATATATTAATGTATATACTATTGGTTGCATATTAGAATATGGTTTTATTCCTGTTATTTGATATAAACTTCCTATATTATCTGTATTTATATTTCCTGGAAAATAATATAGGAAATATGGCAAATATGATATAAAGAATAATAAAGCAACTACAAATAATGACTTCTTATTATTTGTAAATAGTTTCCACTCTTTTTTTGTATTAAATTTACTTGCTAAAACTGGTAGTTTATTAAATAAAATTACCACACAATTCGTAAATAAAGCAAAATATGTAAATAACTTTATAAATGAGTATATTATAAATTTTTTACTTGTTGGAATATATGAATGAATATAATCATTTTGAAGCTCTCCAAAATAATATAATACAGCAAATATACATCCAACTACAATTGATGTAATCCATAATCTTTTATTTTTTATTTTCAAATTATAATAAATTAGTGCTATTATTCCAACTAAAAATATTACATTGTATATAATATCTGTTTCCCTATTTATGAATCCTAAAAAATTGCCATCTACAAGATATTTTAATCTTAGGCCTAAAATAATGAATATACCTAAAAATAAACTTATTGCAAATAAATGCTTATTTAAAAATTGTATAACCCCTTTAAGCTTACCTTCCTTCATTTTTTCCTCCATGCATTATCTTCCTCTAAATTTATGATAAATCTTAACTGCACCTCTCCACAATGCAATATTCCATAACTTTTCTTTTAATAATTCTTTTTTATAATTCATGCCTTTAATAGAATAAGCTCGTCCATATGCCTTTTTTTCATATTCTGAGCATTCCCATTTATATTCCACTTCATCATTTTTTAAATTTAGAGTAATTAACTCTTTTGTTAAATTTATATTATTACTTAGATTTTTACCATTTTCTATTTTTTGTTCATTTGGATTTTTATATGTTTCTTCTAAGATTTTAGACATCCTTTCAATCATTTTATTTATCGTAAAATGATCTAAAATCTTATTTCTTGCATTATTTTTATAATACCCTAAATTATTTAAAATTTTATTTATAGAAACCACATAATTTTGAACTTCTTCTTCTCTATATGATTCTAAATAAATATCTTCTTCATTTTGTAAAAGAGGTACTATTTCGCCTACCTCAGGTGTAATTAATTCTTTTTGTCCTCCTACATTACTAGAAACTACTGGCACTCCCATACTTAAAGACTCGTATGCAGTTAGTGCTAGACCTTCCTTTATTGAACAATTTATTGTTATATCACTTATTTTATAAATTTCTGCTGTATCTTGCAAACTTCCTAAGAAGACCATATACTCCATTAAGTTTAATTGTTTAGCTTTTTCTTTCATTTTTTGAAATAAATTACCATTACCTACAACTAATACTTTAAAGTCTTGTCTTACTTCTTTTAATTTTGCTATTATTTCCAATAATAACATAGGTCTTTTTTGTTCAGAAATTCTGCAAATATACGAAAGAATTTTCTTACCTGTATTCTCTCCTAAGTATTTTTTTATTAATATATCTTTACTCTCGTATTTTTCTGGGTTAAACTTTTCTTCATCCACCCCAATATATACAGTTTGTATTTCTTTTTCATTTCTTTCAAAATGATTTATTAATATATTTCTACTGTTTTCGTTACAAGTTAATGTTTTGTCTATTACCGATTCATACATAGCTGAATATCTAGAGTATCCACCATTTCTGTTGTACCATTCTTCCATATGTACATAGTCTATAATTGATATATTAGGATTCTTTGCTTTAATATAAGGTAAAATTCCATAGCCAAATTTACTGTTTGAATTAAAAACAATATTTATGTTCTCTTTTTCAATTATATAATTTATAAATGCTGGCCAATATTTTTGATCAATAAATGATGCCAAATCATAAACAGTTGCATCTTGTTCAAAATATTGTCTTAATACATTTTCATTAGGTTCAGTAGTTATAATTGTAATTTTAAATTTATTCTTATCTAGGCCTTTTACTAAGCTTAAATTAAATAAATCTGCTCCTCCTGTAATCATCCATGGAAATATCATTAATATATTTATTTTATTATCCTTAGCTTCTTTTAGTTTTGGAATTAATAATCCTTCCACTTCTGCTGGAATAATATCATAATTATAAGTATATCGTGGATATTGAATTGCAGCTATGTTTTTAGTTACTTTACTTGCAGTTTCATTAATTATTTCTAGCGCTCTATTTTTGTTATCTCTTGATTTTTTCAGTTCGCCAGTTTCTTTTCTTCTATACCATTGTCCATAAAAGCTCATATGTACAGGATATTTCTCATTAGCTAATAATTTAAGCCAAAAGTTCCAATCTTCATTTACTGCTTTTTCCCTTAATTCATACCCGTTAACTAAATTAAAATCTGTTTTTCTGACTAAAGCCTCTGATATTAATTCATTTTCCTCTTTTAGCTTTTCAGAATTAAAATACTTATTCCATGTATATTCTCTTATTCCAAACCCTACAGAATCTGAATAAGCCCACGCAGCTTTGGAATTAGTTTCTAATGTCCAATATGCACATTCTAAAAAAGTTGGTTCAATTAAATCATCATCATCTAAAAACATTAGATACTTACAAGTATCTGCAGATTTAGAAGCTCCAAAATCTCTTGTTGCCGCTAATCCCTCATTATCTTTATGAAGCACTTTAATTCTATTGTCTAATTTTCCAAATTTTTCTAATTTTTTTAATGATTCTTCATCTGTTGAGCCATCATCTATTATTAAAATTTCATAATATGGAAAAGTTTGGTTTAACACAGAATTTATGGTTTGCTCTATGTATTTACCACTATTATAAAATGGTACAACAACAGAGATTATAGGATTTTGATCCGTATAATCTCTGTTCTCATATCTCTTTATTCCAGGTTCTAAAGAAAAATTAAATTCATTCATCAAGCAATCTCCTTATTTTATAGGTTACATCTCTTCAGCAAATCTTTTTTGCAATTTTTTAAATATAAAATATCCAATTACACATAACGCGATACTAATTGCTAAAACAATTCCTAATGACGCAAAATCTGGAGTTCTTTGATAATAAAATATATCCCTATATCCATTTATTATATATGTCATTGGATTAAACTGTAATATCCATTGAAAGTTTTGTGGTATTGAATCTGGTGCATATACAATTGGTGTTGCATAAAATAAAAGTTGTAATGCAATTCCAATAAAATGTTGCAAATCTCTAAAATAAACAGTTACACTAGATACAATAAATGAAATTCCTATCAATAAGAAATATTGTACTATTAAAATTAATGGGTAGAATATTATGTATTTGCTAAGTCCCATTCCATATCCTAATACAAAAGCTACTATAATAATTGTAGAAATTATAAAATTAATTGCTTCACTTGTTACTACAGATAAAGGCAAAATTTCTCTTGGGAAATATACCTTTTTTATAATGTTTCCGTTTTCAATCATTGTAAAAGATGTTCTAGATGTGGCAGTAGAAAAGAAATTCCATGGTATTAAACCACAACATAAGAAAACGGTGTAATTTGGTAAATTACTTCTCATAATAAGTGGAAAAACTATAGCATACACAGCAATTTGTAAAAGAGGATTTAGAAATGACCATATTACTCCTAGTACAGAATTTTTATATTTTCCTCTTACGTCTTTACTAATACTTGTTTTTAATAATTCCCTATATTCATATAATGATCTAAAAAAATTCATTTGTTACTCCCTTCTCTTATGCTGTTTCCTTAATATATTGTTCTATAACTTCATTTGTATTACCATCTAATTTTATAACACCTTTATTTAGCCATACTGCTCTATCACATAATTCTTTTGCAGAATCCAAACTATGTGTAACAAAAACCATTGTTTTTCCTTCTGCTTTTAATTGTTTCATTTTCTTTATACACTTTTCTTGGAAGTGTTGGTCTCCAACAGATAATATTTCATCAACTAATAAAATATCTGCATCTACATTTATAGCAACAGCAAAAGCTAATCTCATAAACATACCTGAAGAATATGTTCTAACAGGGTTGTCTATATAATCTCTTAGTTCTGAAAATTCTATAATTTGCTCTAATCTTGCATCAATTTGCTTTTTAGTTAATCCGAAGATTGAAGCATTAAAGTAAATATTTTCTCTTCCAGAAAAATCTGGGTGGAACCCTGCTCCTAGTTCCAATAAAGATGTTAATTTTCCATTTATTAAGATTTTACCTTTATTAGGATAAATTATTTTTGTCATAAGTTTTAATAATGTAGATTTACCACTTCCGTTAACACCTATTAAAGCTACTGCTTCACCTTTTTTTATATTTAAATTTATTCCTTTAAGGACTTCTCTTACTTCTTTCCTATTTCTTTTCCAAAATAACATTTTTTCTTTTAGACTATTCGCTTTATCTAAATATACATTAAATGTTTTATATACATCCTGTACCTCTATTGCATAGTCTTCATTATTTTTCACTCTTGTGTCCTCCTTTTATCTTATGAACGCCTTTATATATATTATTTTTTGCTCCTCTTCCAACTGCATAGAAACGTTTTCCTACTGCCAATATTCCTTTATGATTTTTAAATATTTCTTTCATTCTTCTTTTAAAAGTTATTCTATCAAACAATAAATAATATATAAACCTAATTGGTTTACTATGATGTTCTAAATCTGGTTCATTATAGTCTAAATACCTATTACTATTCCAGTTAACAGTAGTTAAGCCATAAATTAATTCATCCATAGTTCTTTGATTTTTATATCCTAGATCTTTGTTCCATTCTGTTGTCATTTTCACAGGCTCTTTTAATCTTATATTATCTTCAAAATATATTGCATCAAAAATTGATTTATCTATTTGTTTAGAAGAATTAATATATGCCATTATAGGTAATGAAATATAATAATTTTCATAATATAGTTCTTTTATTTCTTGTCCGAAAATGTCTGTAATATCTTTTACAAATTCTACAGCTGCATTTTGCATTATTCCAATAATAAATTCCTCTTGATATGTTTTATCATATTTTTCGAATATTGGCTCTACATTATTGTCAGAAATATTATATCCGACACATGATGGATCCAAAGCTGACAACATCGCTTCATATGCAAAACCTGTTGCTGATGGTTTACCGCCAAAAAATGTCTTTAGCTTAAATTTTCCCATGTCCGCATGTCTTAATGCTTCATCCATATTTATATTTAAGAAGAATGTATCTATTGGTTCTTCACATAAATTAGATAAGAATAATTCTGGTCTTCCACTATATCCTATATCAAAATTAGCGGAATGATTTTTATACATTTCTTTAAAGTAATTTCTTAAGATACTTAAATTCTTTAAATGTTTTTCTTCATCGTAGAAGTTATCAATTACAACTTTAATAAACTTGTTAAAGTTATTTATTGTTTCTAATTTTTCGTCTGCATTTATATTATGTTCTTTTAATATTGCCTCCACATTCTTACCATCTACTGTGATACAGTCTTTTACATATTTTAAGATATCTTTAGGAGAATGGTTTGTTACATTAATACATTCTGGTAATTTGTAAAAATCTAATTTATTCATTATTGTTATTGGTATCAATGATTTTCTAGAAACATATAAATATTCTTCTTGTGGTATATTTTTATAGAATTTTTTCATTATTTTATATGTTTCCATAGGTAAATACCCATCTCTTGCCATAAACACTAAATTTTCGTAATTTCTATTTTGAGTTTCATCTAATAACCATTTTGTTACTCCAAACATGTACATTCCTAATATATAATATCCTATTATATATGGATCTGCATTAAAGTCTGAATATTTATTAAAAGTTCTGAATGGATTATCAAAATATTTATTAGCTGCCATAGCAAGCATTGTTCTGATGCCTATAAAGTTCATTGATGTTCCATTATCTCTCCAAAATGGCATACTCTGTGTAAACATTTTAGCAAAATTGTTAACTTCTTGCTTGTCCAAAGCAACTCCAGTTGCCTTTGGTAAATGCCATGCATTAATATTAAGTTTTTTAGGTGATTCTACATCAGATTGGAAATTATCTCCTATATGCAATAATTCTTTTTCTGATAATTTCAAATCATCTAAAACATATTTATATAAAGCACCTCTTGCTTTTGTAAGCTTAACTTCTGATGACAAATAAAGTTTATCATTGTCCACATATCCGTTTTTATCCAATATCTTTTGTATTACATCTTTTGGTAGATACATATCTGATGTAAAAATAAGTTTCTTGCCCATAGCAAGTGCAAGAGAATATAATTCATATCCTACATTTCTTCTATTACAAAATCTTATTTCATATTCTATTTCTTTTTCTTTTAATTTTTCTAATACTTCTTTATCAATATAATATTCTTTATTTATGGTATCATATATTTGATCAAGTGTAATTTCTTGACATTTATCATTTTCATATTTTTCTCTTGCTAGTTGTTCGCAAGAAACTCTTATTTTAGAAAAATCCATACCTGATTTTGTATTTGTATATTCTCTAAAATATTTGTTTAATAATACAAATAAATCTGTTGGTATAAAAAAAGGTCTTGAAATTAATGTATCAAAAATATCAAAGCTAACACATTTTATATTTTTGTCACATATTGCTAATTTCATTTTTTCTAGTCTATCATCCCATTTAGTTGTAACACTATAAATATATTCTGAATTCTTTATATCTTCTGCATCTGGGCAAAACTCTTTTATTAATTTTCCGGCTTTTTCTTTTTCTTCTTTTGACATACTAGAATTTGCCACATATGTTCTTTGTTGTTTTGTATACAAAGATTTCCACTTTTCGAATTTGTATTTATATTTGTCATAGATATTTACTTCTTTTAAGAAATTTTCTATAAAATTAAAAGATGTTGTAATATCTGTTATATTTTTATTAAATTTGCCAAATTTTAAATCATTTACTGAGGTTGATGTTGTTTCATGTTTACAATAATATATACAATCATTTTCTACATTTGTAAGTTTTTTAGCATAATAAAATAGCACTGTAGAAAAAGCAAAATCCTCAGTCATAAGTAAATGTGTTGTTATCTTTTTATAGTGTTTTAAGGCTTTTTTCCAAATTTCTATATTATATATTTTATTCCAAATAGTATGCCAATCAAAAGACAAACCTTCTTGGTCAAAGTAAGCTTTTAAGCATTCTTCTCCTGTTAAGTTTAAATGCTTTGCATTAAACAAATTATAAATAATTCTTTCTCCACTATCATATTCAAGTACCATATTTCCCATTGCTATATCAGAATTATTTTCTTGAATATTATTCATTAACGTCCTGTAATAGTCTATTGAAACATAATCATCACTATCAAGGAAGGCAATGTATTCACCTGTAGCAATGCTTGAACCTGTAAGTCTTGCTTGAAATAACCCTTTGTTTACTTCATGTTTTATATATTTTACTCTACTATCTTTTTCTTTATATTTATTTGCAATTTCTTCGCAATTTCCTTTAGAGCAATCATTAACAATAATTATTTCTATGTTTTTATACGATTGTTCTAATAATCTATCTAAACATTTTTCCATGTATTGTTCTGCATTGTATACTGGTACTATTATAGATAATTTTTTTTGTTCTCTTATCATAATCTAACACCTTTCCTGTTTTTTCACTCATATATTATAGTTTATCCTTAGTTTTGTCAAGCTATTATACAATAGTATTATTTTCTTCCTAATAGTTTATTTATCTTATCAAAATATTTCCATCGTTTACTATTGTATATATTTTGTAGTTCTTTTTTCTGTTCCTCAATTTGTGTATTTAAATTTTCTTCTTGTTTATTACTTTGTATTTTTATTTTTTCATTTTCTTGCATTAATTCGTGTATTTGTTTTTCTAATTTTTCTATAATGTTCTTTTCAAATATTTTAGAGCTGTTGACTTGATTCTTTGTTTCTATTTCTCTGTTCCACTCTTTAACCGCATCTATCTTATCACCAAGTCCTACAGAATCTTCTAATTCTATTCCTCTTAAAAGCTCTCTATCTAATTTATTTGCTGAATGAATATACATTTCATGTGGTAAAGATACATAGTATTTTTGATAATATAATAAATTCATTTCATTTTTAAAATTCTTTACCATATCTTTTATGAATTCTATAGCTGATTTTTGCATTGCATCTATAACAAATCTTTCTTTGTAACTTACTTTCCTATCCTCAAAAGCAGGTGATACATTATAATCTTCATCCACATTATAAGAAATACAAGAAGGAGCCGGAGTGGACATAAATAGCTCTCTTACTACACCAATAATTGATGGTCTATAATCTAAATAATTTGTTAATTTAAATCCACCTAATCTAGCATGGTCAAAAGCATCTCCACCATTTACATTTATAAAATATGTATCTATTGGTTTATTAATTAATTTTGATAAATACATCTCTGGTTTAGCACTATAACCTATATCAAATATACAGCTATTTCCTTTAAAAATTTCTGTAAAATATTGTTTTAATGCTTTTAAAATTTTCTCGTGTTTTTCTTTATCATAAAATTTATCTATTATTAATTTTATAAATAGGTTATATTCACTCTGTGTTTCAAATTTTTTATTTGCATCTATTCCTACTTTACTACATTCTTCTTCCAATGTTCCTGTGTCTTTTAAAACTGTTTTAATATATTTTAAAATTGTTTTTGGCGTATATTTATATATGTCTATTAATTCCGCTAATTTATAAAAATCAAACCTATTTTGTAATGTTGCTGGAATAAGCGCTTTTCTAGAAATATATAGATATTTATCTTCTGCTACATCTTTATATGCATCTTTCAATATTTTATATGCTTGCATTGTCCAATAGCCATCCCTTGCACAAAAAACAACTTTATCATATTTTTGGCTTGTTTCCTTTAAAAGCCAATCTGCCATTCCAAACAAATTCATTCCTAATGCATAGTAACCTACTAATTTTGAGTCTGAATTAAAATCTGTTAAATTGTTAAATGTTCTGTATGGATTATCAAAATATTTATTTGCTACAATTGCTAGCATACATCTAATTCCTAAAAAACTAAGTCCAATTGTATTATCTTCCCATACTGGTAGATTTTGTTTAAATAATTTTCCTAAATTATTTGTAATATTCTCATCGCAAAATACATCAATAGCTTTTGCTAAAAATTGTCCATTAATTCCTTTTTTGGTTGAATTCTCATAATCTGCATAATAATTATCTCCTATGTGAACCATTTCACTTGCATTAATATTTAATTCTTCCAAAATTTTGCTATATAAGTCTCCTGAATGTTTTGTTAAACCTATTTCGCCAGATATATAGATTTCTTTTATATCATATCCATTTTTACATAACATACTTTCTATTGTTTGTTTTGGCAAATACATATCTGTGATACATATAACTCTTTTACCTAGATATCTAGCTAATTCGTATAATTCTTTTCCTGTTTTTCTTGCTGAACAAAAACTTATTTCCAATTCTTTTTCTTTTTCTTTCATTTTAGCTATTATTTCTTTATCTATTTTTCCTTCATTTGCTATTTCATTATATATATCATCAAGTGTCATGTCTTGTTTTATTTTATCTCTTAAAATAAAGTATCTTACTCTTTCCTCTGCTCTTACTCTTAATTTAGAAAAATCTATTCCTGTTTCTGTATTTGTTAATTTTCTAAAATAGTCATTTAAAAACGTAAATAAATCTATAGGATTCCAAAAAGGTCTTATTATTAATGTATCGAATATATCAAAGCTCACAATTTTTGTTTCTTCTTTTAATATTTCTCTTTTTATTTTGTCTAATTTGTCATTCCAAGCAGTTGATACCTTTATAACAATATCCATTTTATTTATTTCGTTTTCATCAGTATATAATTTTTTCCAATTTTCTATATTTTCTTTATATTGTTCGTATTCTTCAAATTCTTTTAGAAAGTCATTTAAATAGCTAAAATTTTTTGAAATATTATCTATTTCATCTTCGTCTGTAATAATCCTTTTTGTTAAACTTGCCTGAACACAATCATATTTTCTTTCTGCCTCTATACTATAAAATAAAAATTCATTTTCAACTAAACTCATTTTTTTGCAATATGAATAAAGTATTGAAATTGCATAAAATTCTTGTATATGACTATCTTCTTTTTTAATTTTTCTTAATGCTTTAAAAAATACTTCTTTTGAAAAAATTTTATTACCATAAATGCTCCAAAAAGCTGCTAAACCTTCTTGTTTTAAATATTCGTCCAATATATTTCCATCATCTATGTTTTTTAATATGCTTTCCATAAGATTTAGGAATGCTTTTCCTCCGTCATTATAATTTAATATAACATTACTCATTACCACATCAGCATTTTCTTCCATAGCTGAATTTACCATGCATCTATAATAATCTACTGTACTACTATCTACATCATTTAAAAGAGTTACAAATTCTCCTGTAATTGCTTCTTTATTTTCTTCTAAAGTTATAAATATATTATCTTTGCTTTTTATAAATCTTACATTCTTGTATTTTTCTGATATTTCATTTTTCTCTTTTTTAGATAATACAACTATTTCCATATTTTTTTGGTAACTTTGATTGCTTAAATTTTGTAAACAATTTTCTATATTGTTATTTCCAATTATAATAACTGATAATTTTTTGTTTTCCATACGAAAACCTCCTACCTAAATCTCTTCTTTGTCATAATAAAACCTGGCACATATAGTAATACTGTTAAAATTTTATTCAAAAAGCCTTTCATACTAGCTAAATTTGGCTTTATCTTATTAAGTACACAAAATAAAATATAATGTTTGATTACATATAGTCGTTTCTTAAAAGGTACTCCTACCATATCTTGCATTGTTAAAATTTCTTCAAAATATTTAAGATATCCTTTAGGATTCTTTTTAAATACTTGGTCTATATTTTTCGAATAACCATCTTTTTGGTATTCACATATCATAACGGGTTCATTATAACATTTTATCCTATAGTTTAAATCCATTTTATGATACATTCTAGCTTCTGTAACAAATTTCTCTTCGCCTTCTAATTCATAACTATAATTTTTTCTTCTGTCTTTTAAAAAAGCTATTGCCTTCTCGCCATCTTCTAATTCTTTAAAATACAAATCAAACATTGTAGTTTTCTGTTTTTTAAATTCATTTCCTATATTATTACCATTTTGATCATACTTTAAAAAACATAATCCATATAAGTCTTTTTCATACTTAGATTCTTCATATGCATCTTTAAGATATAAAAATGCATTTTCTGCAAAATAATCATCAGAATCACATTCGATTATCAAATCTCCTCTTACATAGTCCATCAAATGATTAATTGCTGCCATTTTGCCTTGATTTACTTGTTTTAAATATCTTATATAAATCTTATTTTCATCTCTCATGTTACTAATAATTTTTTCTGTATCATCATTTGAGCCATCATCCATTATTAGCCATTCTACATCTATATTAGTTTTTAAATTTTTTATTATACTTTCATATAACCTCTGTAGTAAATCTCCCCTATTAAAAGTCGCTGTTAAAATTGATAGTTTCATAATTATGCCTCACATTTTTTATATATTTATTGTTTTTACCTCTTCTAAAAGTTTTTCTAATTTTGTAATTATCTTACTATTATCATACTTTTCTTGCTTATTAGAAAAACTTTTTATTTTCTTTTGTAGCACTTCTTTAATTTCAGCATATATAGCTTCTTCATTATTGTTAACAATTATAGAATTTTCGTAATTTTGGACTGCTTCCCTTGCTGCTGTATCTGTTATTATTATTGGCTTATTTAATATTTTAGCCTCTTCTATTACCATTCCATAACCTTCAAATTCAGAAAGCAAGCAAAAAAATTGTGCTTGTTTCATATATGGGTATGGGTTTTCCTTCTTACCCAAAAGATGAAATGTATTTTGGACGTTTAGCTCTTGTATTAATTTTTCTAAGTTTTCCCTTTCTGGTCCATCTCCTATTACATAAAATTCATGCATAAAATTATTATCTATAAGTTTTTTATGTACCCTAATAATTCTATCTATTGCTTTTTGTTTAGTTAGTCTCGCTACTGTTAAAAATGTAGTTGTTTTGTCATTTAAAGAGTCTTCTATCTTTTCTTCTGCCCATTCTATAACATTTTGTGGATTTATGTAATTATATATAACTCTTTTATGTACTGGTTGCAAATATTCATCTCTTACATCTTTATAAATTTCTGTAAATTTATCACGATTGTCTTTACTTACAAATACTAAAGTTTGGTATTTTCCATATGTCTTTTTGTCTATAGCCACTTTAAGTTTTGCCTTAATGTCTTTTCCAAATACTTGAGTAATATCATTATGCACCCATGCAATTTTTCGTGTATTTTTATTTTTTACTCCAAAAATCCTTGTAATCGGCCCTTCTAGGAAGGCTATTTCTATGTCATAGTCCCCTTTAATATATTTTTTATAAAAACTTTTTTTAAATAACAATAACTTTAAAGCAGTAAGCTTCTTCTTAAAGTTTGACATATCATTAAATTGAAAATCATATATACTTTTTAATTTTACTTTTGAATTTAATTTCTTCTCGAATTCTCCTTTTGCATATATTGTAAGTATTGTAACAGCGTACTTTTTGCTTAATTCATTTGCTAAATCAACTAGAACCTTTTCTGCTCCTCCTAATGTAAGGCTAGTTATTCCAAATAAAATTTTCTTCATATTTTATCTCCTATACTTTTTATTTTGCTTCTCCTTGTTCTTTTTTTATAGCAAATATTTTATTTATTAATAAGGCACATATAACTGCTATAACTGTAGATACTGACATGTTAAAGAATACATATCCAGAAAATACAGATATCGCAAAAGCTAAGCCTATTCCTAACACATACATAATGTATTCTGAATCAATATTTTTTATTTTCCTTATTCCAAAATATATTCCATATACAAAAATCGCTAAAAATGGACCAAAATATAGTATAAATCCTAATATTCCAAAATTGAATAAGAAAGCTGGTATATCCATTTCTAATACTAATTCTCTATATTGGTTCATATATCCATTTCCAAATATTATTAATAATGGATTAGCTTGATTTTTTACAAGAAGTGCATTGTATATTAATTGTTGCATACGTTGATCATTATTGCTTATTCCCCACTTATTTGCTATATCATATAATTCTAATACAGACTTCTTTTGAGCTTCGTTCATGTATGTGTCTTCTATTTCGTCATTATCTATTTTTTCTTTAATTTCCATTAAACTTCCTGTAATATGTGCTTCTTGCCTTGTTGATTCATCTACTATATCTGATTCTATTTCTTGTAAGTGTTTTCTTCTTTCTATGGTATTTGAACCAACAAGAGCAATAACAACTACCACTAGGGCTATTGCTCCAATTCCGCCTAAAATTACTTTTTTATTAATCTTTGCTTTCTTTATTATCTTTCCGCACAATCTCTGCAAATATAAATGATAGTAATGCAACAATAAATCCAAATAAGCCTACTCTTGTTCCTATTAATATACATAGGAATATTCCCATTATAATTATTTCGCCTATAATTATTTTTCTATAATTTCTATCCTTATTACTTAATAATACAAATATTGATAAAGTTAAAACAGCACTAATACTATTACCAGACTCAAACCAACCCTTTATTCCTGTTCCTTCTATATATGTAGTTGATGAAGTGTTCGTAATAATTGCTAATAATATTGATGCAATATAAATTGATACTGACGAAGTTATAGCTCTTTGCAATTTGCCTTTTTCTTTATCCTTAAATACATAAGCATATACAAATAAAATTATTATCATAAAAGTATAATTCATAATGTATTGCATTTCATGTACTACATTACTATAACTAAATCCCGTATTAGCTGTATTAAATAGTAATAAATGTGCTAAAGCATAAACTCCATAAATTACTGCTATAATAAACATCTTTATTTTATGCTTACTCTTTATAAATAAATCTATAATTGCTATTAATGGAATTATAGGTCTTAGTATTGTAGATGGTGATAAACTTGTATTAAATGTATTTCTAAAGACAAAACTTATAATATCAAAAACTGGGCATAATATTACAAAAATTACTAATAAATTTTCGATTAGATTTTTTGTATCTATTTTTTTCTTTTTTGTTACATCAGCTTGTACTTTTTCCATAATTGCTCCTTTTATTTTTCCTAACTTGCTTTTAATTTCATTTTAAGCAAACTTTCTTTGAATTTTCTTCCTTATAAATTTTATTCTTCCTAACTTTTCATATATTTTTAATGTCTTTTCATTAACACTTAGCATATATTTATTTTTTAATCCTTTTCCCTTTAAGTAAGGATTTTCTTTCCATTTTGGAAATGTTGTATTTAACTTTTGCCAAGCATAGTTTATTGTTTCTTCTCTTTCTTCTTTTTCTTCAATCATTATCATTCTAAGCATTGAACTACATAATAAATATCTTGTGTAATTGTATTCTAATTCATTTTTGTATTTTTTATATATATTTTTTTCTTTATAAAATTCTAATACATTATCTAATACTTTAATTATTTCAGCTGTTTTTGCAGTTTGTGTATTAGATATTGAATTTTCTCTTTGTACATAATGTATGAAAGGCTTTTTTACAATTGATATACTATTTATATATGGCACTAATTTATAAAAGAACTCTACATCTTCGTATCTTAATCCTACTGGAAACTTTATTCTTGTTTTATCTAGTAATTCTTTTTTTATTAATTTATTCCATGCTACTACTCTTGCATTTAATAACATATCTTTTCTATCTTTATATGCTCTTCCTTTACTTTCTATTGTTTCTTCCGGATATTCCCATAAATAATCACATTCTACAATATCTGCCTTGTCTATTTTAGCTGTTACATACATTTCTTCATACATTTCTTCTTCTACATAATCATCAGAATCCAAAAATGCAATATATTCTCCGGTTGCATATGGCAAAGCATAATTTCTTGCATCAGATAACCCTCCATTTTCTTTTTCCAAATACACTATCTTATCTGGATATTTTCTTTTATATTCTTTAGCAATTTCTTCTGAACCATCTTTGCTTCCATCATTTACTAGGATTATTTCTATATCTTCTAAAGATTGTTCTACCAAAGATTTTATTGATCTTTCTATATATTCTTCAACATTATAGAATGGTACTATAATACTAACTTTTTTCATTTATATCTCCTCAATTCATATTATTTCATTTGTAAATATAGTTTTATGTTTATACTTAATAATAGTCTCTTTATAAATTGTTTTAAATTTCTTACTTTGATATTTTTAGCCATTTTCCTATTTTTTATTTCTTTTATATATTTTTCTTGTTCTTCATCATGCAATTCTTTTGCTTTTAAAATTATGGCATTTGTATAATATATCCTAATATTTTGTTTTGTAAGTTTATTCAAATTTAATTTTTTAGTTAATTCTATTGCATTATCATAATGTTTTAGCGCATCATATGCTTTTTTAATAGTTCTTTTATAGTCTTCATTTCTTGTAATACTATTGTCACTTTGAATATAAAAGTATCCATAAAAGTTTACAGATACCATTGTTTTTGCCAATACAATTATAAAAGGAATTAATCCAAAGTCTTCATGTTCTGTTCCAACTGCAAATTTCAAATTATTCTGTGTAAAGATTTCTTTTTTTATTAAATACACACATGGTGAATCTAGCAGTACATCTGTACTATATAATTTATTAAATCCATCTTCACCTGTTGTTTCTTCAAAAGTTGCGCCAGGAACTATTTCTAATGTTTTTCCTTCTTCATCAACTCTTTGTAATTTAAACTTTATTAAATCAATGTCTTTATTTATATATTGCTCTAATGTTTTTAATAGTGCTTTGTCTATGTAATCATCAGAATCTAAAAACATTATATACTCGCCGTTTGCTTTTTCTATTCCAAAGTTTCTTGTTGATGCCACACCTGTATTTGGTTTATTATAATAGCTTATTAAATCAGGATACTTATCTTTATATTCATTTATTATTTGTTCTGAATTATCTGTGCTTCCATCATTAATAATTACCATTTCAAAATCTTTATAACTTTGTACTAATACTGAATCGAAACACCTTTTTAAATATTTTGCTGTATTGTATACAGGAATTATAATGCTAATTTTCTTCATCTTTCCTCCAAATAGGGATTTAGGGATGGTCCCAAGTATGTGGGGATTTGGGGGACGGTCCTAAAATCCCTCCATTTTTTATTTAACCTATTATTTCTTGTAATTTATTAAATATGCTATTATTATAATCTTTTGCATCAAATTGTTTTGTTATTTGATATCCATTTTCTATAAAGTCTTTCATGGCCTTATAGATTTCTGTTTCGTCTTTTTCTACTACTATTCCTTGACCTTCTATTTGTTCAGAATCAGAAACATTTGTAGTTATTATTGGTTTGTCTAATATAAATGATTCTAAATATACTACTGGATATCCCTCATAATCAGAAGACAACACAACACAATCACATAATTTATAATATGGATATGGATTTTTCTTCCTTCCTAAAAATACAATTTCATGTTCTAATTTTTTGTTTTTTACTTCTTCCTTATAGAGATTTGTATCTGGTCCATCTCCTATAAAAATTATTCTAAATTTTTTATTATCCTTTTTTAATTGCTCTGCTGCATAGATTATTCTTGTTAATTTTTTCTGCCTTTCATCATGTCTTCCTACATTTAAAAATGTAACTACATTTTCCTTCTTTAAATCTTTTACTGGTTCTTCTGCTTGATTTAATATTCGTTTATCATTGACTAAATTATTGCATGTTATAACTCTATCTTTTAGTTTTGGATAAACTTCTGTAAAACTTTCTTTCCCTTCTTTTGATACAAATATAATTTTCTTAAATTTTTTTATTTTTCTTTTATCAAAAAAATTTTTCATTTGTTCTTTATCATTATTATATAAGCTTAAATAATCTGCATGTCCCCATATTGCATTGTTTTTTGAACATGTCCTTGCCATAAAACTAGCAGGTAGTGAATAAGTTGCAAAACTTGCTGCAAAATCGAATTTATTTTTATATTTTCTTATAAATTTATATCTTTTTATTAAATTATTAATTTTTCTTTTTATAATGTTTTTATCATTTGCTGGTGTATATTCTATTATTTTAATATTTGGAGAAATCTTGTCTAAAAAAACTCCTTCTTTTTTTTCTAGTGCAATTGTTATTTCATAACCTTTTTCTAGTAAAAAATTTGTAAGAGTTACAAGAGAGGTTTCTATCCCACCTAAATCTAAATTATATGCTGCAAATAATAATTTTTTCATATTATTACACCTTCATTTTTCCTATTTTTTCTTATGTCATTTTATATTAAAACTGTGTATGTGTCAACGTAATAAGATGCTTTTTAGAGCCTTTTTGGGACATATATTTAGAATTATGTCTGCAAAAAAAGCTTAAGAAAAATTTCTTAAGCTTTTCTAATTATTATCTATAAAATCTTCAATTAACTTTATCATGTGGTCTGTTTCACTTTTAAATTTTTTAGGTTTAAATTCTTTAGCCTTGGCTAAAGCTTCTTCCATTCCATCTAATTCAGTTAATCCTATTAAAAACTCCTGTTTATTAAAAGAATCAACTATTTGTATTTGGTGGTCATTTATATGTTCCCCAAAAGCACTTAAACGAGGTACTGCAATTACTTTTTTTCCCATTTTTAATGCCATTACTATAGATCCAACTCCTCCATGAGTTATAACTAAATCTGACTTTTCCATTATTTCTCTTAGTTTTTCTTCTGGCATTAAACTATATATTTCCATATCTTTCGATTCGAATTTTGTTCTTCCTGCTTGAACTATAACTTTTTCTGTTATTACTTTTTTATCTATTAACTCTTGTACTTTATCAAGTAATCTATGAAAACTATTATCTTGTGTACCTAATAATATCAAAATCAATATATTGACCCTCCTAATTTTGCTTTTGGATATAATTTTAGCATTTCTTCCCATTGCACTATAAATAAATCAGCAAACTTATAAACTAGTTTTCCTGTTGCAGTTTTAGAATTTCTATTTGCAAATGTCTCTATAAATATAATTTTACTACCGAATATTTTTCCCATTAAACACATTGGACCTGCATTATGCGTACCTGTTGTTATTATGTATTTTGGTCTTATTTTTATAAAATAAAATACTGTTAGTATACAATTCCATAAAAACTTAAACGGATATACAATTGGATGAGATCTTGTTCCATATAACATATACGAAATTCTCTTTCCATATCGCTTCTTAAAACCTACTGTAAATTTATCTTTTTCTGTTATTATGTGATAATCATATTTTTCAAACATTGGCTTTAATTGCATTAATTCATTAAAATGTCCGCCTGTACTAGATATAAATAGTACTTTCTTTTTTTTCATATTTCCTCCACACTATTTATTCTTTTGTTTCATTCTTTTCTTTATCTTTTTGAAGTTCTACATATCTTTTTATTTTCATTGTTGTTGTTTTTGCAAACTCATCATTTTTTATTTCTAGATTTTTTATTGCTTTATATGATGTTAATCCTTTATTTACTTCTTTTATTTTGTTCCAAATTATTTTATGTATTTCTTCTTCACTTAAATCTTTTCCATGTAGATTCTCTATTTCTTCCATATTTGGAATGACTTTTACAGAAATTATTAATTCTTTTTCTCCTTCTACTTCTTTACCATATACCATACATTCTTGAATTTCTGGAATTTTAGATAGTAATAATTCTATTTCTTCTGGATAAATATTTTTTCCATTTTGTGTTACTATAACATTTTTACTTCTTCCTGTAACATACACATAACCATCTTTATCTTGGTAACCAATATCTCCAGAATTAAACCAACCATCATGTACTACTTCTTTTGTAGCTTCCTCATCCTCATAATATCCAATCATTAATGTTTGGCTCTTAATCCAAATTTCTCCTTCTCCATTTTCATTTGGATTATGAATCTTTATTTGTGCACAGCTTACTGGAAGTCCAACTGAACCTACTCTTGGATCACATTCTGGAGTAAGTGCTGCAATTGGAGCAGTTTCTGTTAAACCATATCCTTGTAAGAATTCAATTCCTATATCTTGAACCCATTTTCCTATCTTTTTATCTATTGGTGCTGCAGCAGAAACTATTATCCTCATATTTCCGCCTAAGTTGTCATATATCTCTTTAAATACTTTTCTTTTTATGTCTATTCCAACACTTTTTAGCATATTTGTTAAATGTAACATAGAATTTACTAGTCCTGCTTTACCACTTTTTTCTATTGATTGATTTATTTTTTTATATAAACTTTCAACTAACAATGGCACTGCAAGCATTGCTGTTGGCTTTGCTTCTTGCATATCTGGTACAATATATCTAAGACCTCCACAAATTGCAACTGATGAACCATTTGCAAATGGTAATAAAGCTCCAATTGATGATTCATATGTATGATGTAATGGTAATACAGAGAAAAATCTATCTCTTTCATATATTTTTACATATTTTGAAACCGCATTTACATTTTCTGCTAAATTTCTGTGGCATAACATAACACCTTTTGCTTGTGATGTTGTTCCAGAAGTAAATATTAAAAATTTAAATTCTTCTGGATCTATCTCTACATCCATATATTCTGTATTTCCTGCATCTGTTAATTTTTTACCTTCTGCTATTACATTCTCTATTCCTACATCTCTACCTTGTACAGGCTCGTCACTATTCATTTCGATAAAATATTTTACCATTGGTAAGTTATCTTTTATTTTATCTATAGCATCCTTTTTCTTCTTTGAATAGATTACTGCTGCTGCATGTGAACGTTTTATTACATTCTCTATTTCGTTATTTGGTAATTCTTTATCTACTGGAACTGCTATACCTGCTCCACATAAGATTGAAAAATATGATACATACCAATAATATGTATTTTCACCTATAATTATAATTCTTTCATTTGCTAAATTTAAGTACTTCATAAGTCCTGTACCTAAATTAATTGCGTCATTTCCGAATCTTTCGTAAGTAAATTCTTCGAATTTAGCTTTATGATCATGATTTGGTCTTTCTAAAATGTATATATTATTTTTGTATTTTTCTATTGATCTTTTGAATATTTCTTTTACTGTTTTATAATGTGTTTCTTCATAATATTTATTTTTTAATTTTTTGTCTTTTATTTGGTCTATTTGGTCATAATTAACTTGCATTTCTTGTATGTTTTCCATACCTTCCATTTTCATCTTAGGAAATTTAAAATCTGGTAATTTAAAATCTCTTAGAATTCTCATAATACTATCACTCCTATACTTTTATATTATGGCACAATTATTTAGTTTTGTAAATGTTTATGGACCAGTTAGTATAATAATTTTATATATTGTATAAATAATAGACCTTGCTCAATAGAGTTTTTCTGACTTTTATTAAAATGAATTAGTCCCTCATAAATCCTAGTTTGAATTTACGAGGGATATTCAAAAGTTATTATTAATTATTCAATTTCAAAAAGATAATCTTTTATTTGTAGTGAAAGGTCTATTTCAAGTACCTTTCCCCCATCAATATCAAATATTGTTAATCTATATACAATATTTATATATTACCATAATCACATTATGCCAATGGTTTTGCTTTTTCTTTACGCAAATAAATATATTTATTTGTATTTTATCTTATTTTGTGCTAAAATTTCTAACTGTATAAAGGAGGAAATCTTATGGGATATTTTGAACACGATTTTGAAATCGGATTAAGAGATGTAGAAAATCCTAACTATTTAAGTAATAAAGCAATTTTAGCTTTTTTTGAAAATATTGGTTCTTACCATTCTGATAGTATTAATTTTGGATTAAATGAAATACCTAAAACAAAGTCTTCATGGGTTTTACTTGGTTGGAAAGTTAAAGTTTTAAAAAGACCACTTTATGGAGATAAATTACACATAGTTACATGGGCTAGAAATACAGAGAAATTCTCTACCTATCGTGATTATGAAGTATATAATCAAAATAACGAATTAGTTATTATTGGAACATCTAAGTGGGTTTTAGTTAATACTACTACTGGTAAATTAAGGCCTATACCAGAGGAAATAATTAAGCTATACTGCCCAGATACTAAAACTGCTTTTCCTCCCGAAGAAGCATTGCTTACTAAATTAACTGATTCTGAACATTATGGTACAGCATGTACCTGCACAGTAGGTCGTTCACAAATAGATTTAAACAACCATATGCACAATTTATATTATTTAGATATGGCTTATGAGGCTCTTCCTGAAGAAGTTTATAAAAATAACACATTTAACTTTTTTGAGATAACTTATAAAAAACAAATTAGACTTCATGATGCTGTAAAATGCTATTACGTTTTTGAAGAGAATACTCATAAAGTAGTTATCAAAAGCTTAGATGATAAAAAAACACATGCTATTATCGTATTTAAATAATACTACAAAACCAGAGCAATTTTATTTTGCTCTGGTTTTTATTTTAAGATATCATATATATTTTCGAACACATATCCCTTTTCTTTTAACACTTGTATTAATTGTGGTAATAATTCATACGTACTTTTTTTAGTTCCTATATCATGCATTAATATAACTACACTATTTTTATTTCCCATTGTGCTTTCTACATAGCTCATCATATCATTTACATTGTCAAGTCCTGCTGCATCAGCAGTTAAGGCATTCCAATCAAGGTGTGCCACACTGTTTTGATTTAGCAAATTAACAGCCTCTGTTTTAATGTCTGCATACTTTCCTCCAGAGGTTCCTCCTGGAAATCTAAACACTCTAGAATTATATGTTTGATCACCTATTGCCTTCTTTATAGCGGTTTCTGTTCTGTTATATTCATCTAATACTGCTTGTGGCGAAGAATATATATTAGAATAAACATGTGTAAAACTATGGTTTGCTATATAATGCCCTTCTTGATATGCTCTTTTTACTATTTCTGGATATCTTTCGGCATTACTTCCTAATACAAAAAATGTTGCTTTAACATTATTTTGTTTTAATATATCCAAAATTGGAATAGTAACAGATTTTGAAGGACCATCGTCAAATGTTAGAAATACTCTTTTATAATCTGAATTATAAATATGTGACACTCTTTCTACAATTTTATTTTTCTTTGCATTATCTAAAAAAAACAATTCGTGAGTTGGCTTGTTTTTAGCTAATATATCACTTTCTATTATGCTTAAGTTCTTATTATAATGGCGCACACCAAAAAATATCGCTGTAGATATAAGCGATATAATTAATATCAAAACTATTGTAATTATTACTACTTTTTTTACGTTTAAGTGAGGTTTTACCTCTATTAAATCTAATGTCATTTTTTTCACCTAACATTTGCTTTTTTCGTATCCATTATATATCAAGCATATTTAAAATTCAATACAAAATATATTTTGGTTGCTGCCTTCGTAGTATTTTACATAATTTTTGAACTTTAAGTTCTGTTCCTAAAGTTCAAAAAAGGGATTTGAGGAACGTCCCCAAATCCCTAGAAATGTTCCAACTTTCTTTTGATTTATGCTTCGTCTTTTGTTGTGTTTATTTTTAATAGTTTGAATATTTCTACAATTACTAATGGTGCTATTATTAATAAAATTGTTTCTATCAAATTGCCCATTGGTAAAATTGGTATACTGAATATATGTCTTAATGCTGGTACTAACAATATTATAAGCATTAATGCTGCTGATGCTCCTATTGCTAGCAATAACATTTTGTTGTTAAATGGATGTGTTTTAAATACAGATTTTTTGTTATTTCTGATATTGAATACATGTACTAATTCTGAAAATGCTAATACCATAAATGCCATTGTTTGACCTATTTCTACTTTTACTTCTTGCTTTTCTACATATTCTGCGCCATTTGCTAGTGCTTCATCTAAGTTTTCTACTTCTTCAACACCATATAAAGTTCCATCTACTTTTACCATAGTTGGTAAATTTTCTTCTGGTGTTGCAATACCAATTATAAATGCTGCAAGTGTAAGTAAACCAATCATTATTCCTTGGTATACAACTCTAAAACTCATACCTTTTGTAAAAATTCCCTTTTGTTTCTTTGGTTTTCGTTTCATTACATCGTCTTCTGCTGGATCAACAGCTAATGCTAATGCTGGAAGTGAATCTGTTACTAAATTAATCCACAATATATGAATTGGAAGTAATACTTCGATTAAACCTATATCTATATTAAATGTACTTCCAAGCCAAGGTGTAATTAAGATTGCTAAAAATAGTACTATAATTTCACCAACATTACTAGAAAGTAAGAATTGAATTGCTTTTAATATGTTATCATAAATACGTCTTCCTTCTTCTACAGATGATACTATTGTAGCAAAATTGTCATCTGTTAATATTACATCTGCTGCTTCCTTAGAAACGTCTGTACCTACAATTCCCATTGCACAACCAATATCAGCTGTTTTTAATGCTGGAGCATCATTTACACCATCACCTGTCATAGCAACAATTTCTCCGTTTGCTTGCCAAGCTTTTACTATTCTAACTTTATGTTCTGGTGATACCCTTGCATAAACTGAATATTTTCTAATATTTTTTGTTAAATCCTCATCTGACATTTCCTCAAGTTCGCTACCTGTAATTGCTTCATCTTCGTTTTCTAATATTCCTAATGCTTTTGCAATTGCAACAGCTGTAATCTTATGATCACCTGTAATCATTACAGTTTTAATTCCTGCTGTTTTACATTTTTCTACTGCTACTTTAACTTCTTCTCTTGGTGGATCTATCATTCCAACCATTCCAACAAATATTAAATCATTTTCTATATTTTTCATTTCTTCATCTGTTGGTTCATGGTCTAGCTCTTTATATGCCATAGCTAATACTCTTAGAGCCTCTTTTGCCATTTCCACATTATATTTATCTATTTCTGCTTTATAATTTGCTAAATCATTTTTTATTTCACCATTTACTATATAAGAATTACATCTTGCAATTAATTCATCAATTCCACCTTTTGTATAAACAAGGTATTTTTCTCCTACTTTATTTACTGTAGTCATTAATTTTCTGTCAGAATCAAATGGAATTTCTTTTACCCTTTTTAATTCTAAAGTTTCTTTTACATCAAATTTAATCTTAAATCCTAAATCTATTAATGCTGTTTCTGTAGGGTCACCTGTTAATTGGTTTTCCGCACCAATTTTTGTATCATTACATAATGTACATACTTGCATTAATCTATCTAATTCATTACTGATATCTTTAATATCTGCAACTTCTTTTACTTCATTATTTACAAATACTTTTTGAACTGTCATTTTATTTTGTGTTAGTGTTCCTGTTTTATCTGAACATATAACTGTTGCGCTTCCTAATGTTTCTACTGCTGGTAGTTTCTTTATAATAGCATTTTTCTTTACCATTCTTTGAACACCTATAGCTAAAACTATTGTAGAAACTGCTGCTAAACCTTCTGGAATTGCTGCAACAGCTAAACTAACAGCTGTCATAAACATATCTATTACATCTTTACCATAAGCAATACCTATTATAAATATTACTATACATATTGCAAGAGCTGCTATTCCTAATGTTTTTCCTAATTTATTTAATTTTGTTTGAAGTGGTGTTTCAGTTGCTTCAGTATCACTAATAATTTTAGCAATTTTACCAACTTCTGTATTCATTCCTGTTTCTACTACAATACCTTTTCCTCTTCCATATGTTATAAGTGAAGAAGAGAAAAGCATGTTTGTTCTATCTCCAAGAGTAACTTTTTCATCATCTATAGTTTCTGTATTTTTATCTACTGGTACAGATTCACCTGTTAATGATGCTTCTTGTGACTTTAAGTTTGCACTTTCTACTATTCTTAAGTCTGCTGGTACATAGTCACCTGTATCTAGAACTACGACATCTCCTGGTACTAATTCTCTAGATTGTACTACTGTTACTTTTCCATTACGTACAACTTTTGATGCATGTGCACTTAATTTTTGAAGTGCCTCTAATGATTTTTCTGCCTTACTTTCTTGAACTACTCCAATTATTGCATTAAGTACTACAACTATTAAAATTATAATTGTATCTGTTATTCCTTCGCCTTCTGCAATTCCTACAGCTCCAGATACTATGGCTGCAACAATTAAAACGATAATCATAAAATCTTTAAATTGTTCTAAAAATTTTACAAATAAAGATTTTTTCTTTTTTTGTTTTAATTCGTTCATGCCATACTTTTCATAATTTGCCTTTACTTGTTCTTCTGTTAAGCCTTCCTTAATATTGGTTTGTAATTCTTTTTCTACTTGACTTATTTCTTTGTTAAACCAATTCACTATTCATCTCTCCTTTTTTAGTATTATACACAAAAAGCAAGACTTTAAAAAACTTTTTGTGTTTTTTAAAAGTCTTGCTTACCTAAATTAGGTTACTAACCAGAATTCTTCGCGACTGTTGATTAGTAGTTTACAAGCTACTCCCTTTTAAAAGTAGTTGTATTTTATCACTCAACAAAAATTTTTTCAATATTTTTTTATTATTTTGCATATAAAATTAATCTTGCTGATCCATTTTGTGAACATGTTGCAAGTGTTATTTCTGGTATTCCACCAGTATCTCTAAACATATAGCTTGTGTCTTGTGGAGATGTTTCAAATTTATTATATATCGTATATTCTACAGTTACTCCATACAAATCTGTAATATATACTTTATCACCTATATTTAAATTTTTATTTTTTGAGAAAAATAATCTATTTAAATAATTATGTCCTGCAATTACTGTGTTTCCAGGTTCATTTGGTCCTGGGCCATATTCTACACATACACCTATCTCTAAGGCTTGTTTTGATAATGTAGCTATAATTGGATACTGTATTCCTGTTTTAGGAATTCTTATATATCCACAGACATCATAATTATAATATTTACTAACAGTTTTCTTATTTTTTGAACTTCTTGCTGATTTTACTTTGGCTGCTTTACTAGTATTTTCATCTGATTCAGCAGTAGTTGTTGTTGTATCATCACTTATTATATTTCCATCAATATCTCCAATTTCATTTGTAAATTCTGCTATATATTCGTCCGAATCGTCATTTATAATTTTAGCAGAAATAAATTTATAAATTAAATATCCTGCTATACATAATAGTACTATTAATAATATTATAAAAAATAAATTTAAAACTTTTTTGTATGTATCTGCTGCAGTAGACATTTCTACCTCCTATTAATTACTTTTCCACTCATACGATATTTTTTAATCCCAAAAAAGGGATTTAAGGAACGTCCCCCAAAATCCCTTTTTGATTATTCTGCAAGTTTTGCCCAAATTATAATTCTTGCTTTACTATCATCTGTACATGTTGTTAAAGATATTTCTGGTTTTCCTCCAGTATCTCTATCCATATAATCTGCATCTTCTGGAGTTGTTTCATATTTATTATATATTACATATTTTAATCTTGTTCCAGAATTATCTGTAATATAAATAGTATCTCCATTTTCTAATTTATAATTATTTGAAAAGAATTGTCCGTTTCTATAGTTATGTCCTGCAATTACTGTATTTCCTACTTGGTTTGGTCCTGGTCCATATTGCTGAACTACTGATGTATTCATAGCTTTTGTTCCCATTTGTTTTAATATTGGAAGATTTACATTAGTTTTTGGAATTTCTATTGCTCCTACAACATCAAAACCTTTAAATTGTTTGGCAGTTCCTGTGCTATCACCACTTGCATTTGTAACTGTATTAACATCTAATAAGGAATTAAAGTCACCAGTTACATTATTTTCTTCTAAAGGCTGAATTCCTAAAGAATTTGCATAGTCATCCATATATGCTTGTGTATCTTCTTCTAGGAAATATTTAGTATACATCTCATATCCTAAAAAACCTAGTAAACCAACAATTCCCACTATTACAACGACTAATAAAACAGTTAATATTTTACTATATTTACTATCAACAAACATAATTTTACCTCCAATTACCTATCTAAAGTATATTATAACATATTTTTATATGTTTTCATATACTTTATGTAAATTTATTCTTTTGTTTTTAACATATTTTTGTCCCTAATTTTTTGCCACCTATTAGATGAAAATGTAAGTGTTTTACTTCTTGTCCTCCATCCTCTTTGCAATTATTTATAATTCTATAACCTTTATCTGCAATACCTTGCTCTTTTGCTATTTTATTTATAGCCATATGAATTTTTGCAATTATTTCTGCTTCGTTTTCTGGTACTTCGCTAATATCATTATAATGTTTCTTTGGTATTACTAATATATGAACAGGTGCTATTGGATTAATATCTTTAAATGCTAATATTTCCTCATCTTCATATACTATTGTTGATGGTATTTCTCTATTAATTATTTTACAAAATAAACAATCTTCCATTTTTACCTCCATTAGGATTATTTTTTATATAAATGGATTCTAGGCCCGTCCCCCCGAATCCATTTTCTTATTTTATTAAAACAGCTTTTATTCTTCTAATTCCAGATGAACTAGATTCTTCTTTCTTAATTTTAAATTTTCCTAGTTCCCCTGTGTATTTTACGTGAGGACCTCCACAGATTTCTTTGCTAAAGTTTCCTATTGTATATACTTTTACTCTATCACCATATTTACTAGTAAATAAACCTATCGCACCTGACTTCTTAGCTTCGTCATAGCTCATTTCTTCACAAGTTACTGGTAAATCCTCTTTAATCTTCTCGTTTACTAAATCCTCTACTTTTTGTATTTCTTCTTTAGTCATTTTTTGAGGGTGTGTAAAGTCAAATCTTAGTCTTTCTGTTGTAATGTTTGAACCACTTTGTTTTACATGGTCTCCTAATACTTCTCTTAGTGCTTCATGTAATAAATGAGTTGCTGTGTGGTAAGCTATAGTTTGTTCATTTTGTTCTGCTAAACCACCTTTAAATTTTTGTTCACTACCTTGTCTTGATTTTTCTTGATGTTCTTTAAACAATTTATTAAAGCCTTCCATATCTACTTTAATGTTATTCTCTTTAGCTAATTCTTCTGTTACTTCTGGTGGAAAACCATAAGTATCATATAATCTAAATACAGTTTCAGAATCTATAACATCTTTTCCTTGTTCTTTTGCCTTATTAGTAGCTTTTATAAATTCTCTTTCTCCATGTTCTAGAGTTTTAACAAATTTATTTTGTTCCTCTAGTATAACTTGTTTAATTATTTCTTTATTTGTAACTAGGTCTGGATACATTTCTTTTAATGTTTCAATATTTAAATTTATTAAGTTTTCTGTTTCTGATAAATCTATTTGTAATTTATTTAAATGTCTTATCATTCTTCTAATTAATCTTCTTAAAATATATCCTCTATCTATATTACTTGGTCTGCCACCATCTGCTATTATCATCATAGATGCTCTTAAATGTTCTGCAACTATTCTTCTACTATTAATATTATCTACTTTTTGTAGCTCTTCTAACTTGTCCATTACTGGAGCAAATAGTTCTGTTTCGAATGGTGTTTGTTTTCCTTGTAATAACATTGTCATTCTTTCTAGACCAAGACCTGTATCTACATTATGTTGTTTTAATTCTGTTAATGTACCATCTTTATGTTTAAAATATTTCATAAATACATTATTCCATATTTCTACATATTTACCGCAATCACAATCTGGATTACATCCTTCTGAACATTTTGGTTTTCCTGTATCATAAAACATTTCTGTGTCTGGTCCACAAGGTCCTTCCTCTCCTGCAATCCACCAGTTTTCTTTTAAGAAGTATATTCTTTCTTTAGGTATTCCTGCTTCTTCCCAATATTTTGCAGCTTCTTCGTCTTTTGGGGCATCTTCATTTCCTGCAAAACAAGTAACAGATAATTTTTCTACTGGTATATTTAATACTTTTGTTAAGAATTCAAAGCTCATCTTTATAGCTTCTTCTTTAAAATATGCTCCTAATGACCAGTTTCCTAACATTTCGAAATATGTTAAATGTCTATTATCTCCTACCTCATCTATATCGTTTGTTCTTAAACATTTTTGGTAATCTGTTAATTTATTGCCTTCTGGATGTTTTTCTCCTAATAAATATGGTACCAATGGTTGCATTCCAGCTGTTGTAAATAAAACGGATGGATCATTAATTGGTATTAATGGTGCACTTGGTATTATTTTATGATCGTGTTCTTCAAAAAATTTTAAAAATTTATTTCTTATTTCTATTGCTTTCATTTTCATTCTCCCTCTCATTTGCGTTTAATTTGTAATACCAATTATGTTGTAATCAGCTTAAATTTTACGCATTTAAATTATATTATATTATGCTGTAAATTGCAAGATTTATCATATTTTTATCTTTTAGTGTATAATTTAATTTTTTCTAGAAATACTAATTTTAGACAAAGTAAAAAGGAGGAAAAATATGAAAGCAACTGGAGTAGTGAGAAGAATTGATGATTTAGGTAGAGTTGTTATTCCAAAAGAAATAAGAAAAACTTTAAGAATAAAAGAAGGTGACCCTTTAGAAATCTTTACAGATAAAGAAGGCGAAGTTATATTAAAAAAATATTCTCCTATTGGTGAATTATCAGAATTTGCTCTTGGATATGCTGAAACTTTGGCAAAAACGACAGGACATATTGCTTGCATAACAGATAAAGATACTGTAATTGCTGTTGCCGGTGGTTCCAAAAAAGATTACTTAGAACAAAGTTTAAGCAAAGAAATTGAGCAAATAATGGAGGATAAAGAGGTGTATAAAAGTGATAAAAACAACAATTTATCTGTTCCTATTGTAAAAAATGATAAAAAAGATAAAAGGTATAATTCTCAGATTGTATATCCGATTATTTCTAATGGAGATTCTATTGGAACTGTAATTTTACTTTCTAAAGAAGCATCTACTAAAATGACTGATGTTGAAGCAAAAGTTGCACAATCTGCTGCTAGCTTTTTAGGAAGTCAAATGGAAATATAAATTTTAGCATCTAGTATATTAGCTAGATGCTTATTTCTTAAATCTATTAATCTTTTGCTATTGTTAATACACCTATTTTTTTAGCTCCATTTTCTTTAAGAACTCTACTACATTCATTTGTGGTACTTCCTGTTGTAAAAACATCATCAAATAACAGTATCTTCCTATTTTTTATTTCTAACTTATTTGTTATAGTATATGCATTCTTTATGTTATTTTTTCTTTCTAATTTATTCAAACTACTTTGAGGTTTTATATTTCTCTGTTTTTGTAATATATTATTTTTAATAATTATATTTTTATTCTTTTTTGCTAATGCCTTCAATATTAAAAATGATTGGTTGTACCCTCTTTCTCTATTTCTATATTTATGTAGAGGAATTGGTATTATATAATCATACTTATTTATATATTTCATAACTTTTTTGTTAGAATAAATTATTTCTGCAAAAAACTCACATAAATAAGCTTGGTTACCAAATTTATATTGTCTAATTTTTTCTTTTATAAGCCCTTCATATTTAAAAATGTGCATATGTTCATCATAGTATATACCTGTTATTTCTAAAAAGCATTTTCTGTGTGGAATTGTTATTTTTTCTAATTTCTTTTTGCATACACTACATATTGCACTTGTACATATTTTTTCACATATACCACATGTTTTTGGAAAAAATAAATTGAGAACTGCATTAAAAAGATTCATGTACCTCCTTAAATTAGCCCCCAATTCAAATTAAGATATCATTTTTAGTTTATACTCTAATCCTGTATTACGTATTTTGGTATCTGCATTTTGTATCATAAATTTTACCACATTATCATTTCCTATTAATATAAGTAATTTTTTTGCTCTTGTTAGTCCAGTATACAGTAAGTTTCTTGTAAGTAACATTGCAGAAGACTGCGTTACAACCATTATTACAACATCAAATTCACTACCCTGTGCTTTGTGAACAGTTATTGCATATGCATGTTCTATCTGATCCATATCGGAAAATGCATACCATGCTTCTTTTTCGTCGTCAAATAATATTTTTATTTGCTTGTTCAAGAAATCTATTTTTAGTATTTTTCCAAGTTCTCCATTAAATATACCAGTTCCATTTTCGTAAGTTAAACTACGTGTATTACCTTTTTCCCAGTAAATATCATAGTTATTTTTTACTTGCATTACTCTGTCGCCTTCTCTAAAAATAACCTCTCCTACTTTTTTCTCTTTTTTTTCGTCATTTGAAGGATTTAATTCCTCTTGTAATCTTTTGTTTAACTCTTTAGTTCCTAACAATCCTTTTTTTGTAGGTGAAAGAATCTGAATATTTTCCAAGAAATCGTAATCTCCAAAGTTCTTTAATCTTCCTTTACATAGCGAAATTATTTGATCTAACATTATGTCTTGGCTCTTTTCTTTTATATAGAAGAAATCATCTTTTAAGCCTTCTTGTTCTTCTTTTTCTAAGAAATATTCTCCATCATTTACCTTATGTGAATTAACAATTATTTTACTTTGAGCAGCTTGTCTAAAAATTTCATCTAAAAAGATTGTTTTTATTCGCTCTGAATTTATTATATCTTTTAAAACACTACCTGGTCCAACAGAAGGAAGTTGGTCTGTATCACCTACTAAAATAAGTTTTGTTCCTTGGTAAATACCATTTAATAGGTAATTCATTAAGTATATATCTACCATAGATGCCTCATCTACAATTATTACATCTGCATCTATTGGCGCTACTTCATAATTCATTATAGTAAATTCATTAGCTTTTTCTATTTTGCCTATTTCTAATAATCTATGTAATGTTTTAGCTTCTTCACCAGTCATTTCTGTCATTCTTTTTGCAGCTCGTCCAGTTGGTGCACATAAAACTACCTTCTTACCATGTGACTTATAAATATCTATAACATTTTTTATGATAGTTGTTTTACCTGTACCTGGACCTCCTGTTATTATTACAACATTATTAGAATTTATTGCTTGTATAGCTTCTTCTTGCTTTGTAGATAAATTTATATTTCCTGCTTTTTCTATTTTTTCTAATTCGCTATCAAAACTGTCTATTCTTTTTATATTTTGTGTTGAATCTAATAATATTAACTTACTTGCAATATTAGCCTCTGCATCATATATTTCTTTACTATATACCCAGTTTTCGTCTTCTCTCTTTTCTATTACTATTTCTTCTTTTACATTTAAATCTATTAAACAATGCTCTATGTCATCATCTTCAACTTTTAAAAGTTCTTTAACATATTTTATTAAATTAGCTTCTAATGTACAGCAATGACCATTATATGTAATTTTTACTAAACTATATTTTATTCCACATTTAATCCTTTTATAGTTGTTTATCTCGAATCCATTTTCTAATGCATATTTATCTAGCTTTGCAAAGTCCACACCTTTTACTAGATCTATTAATATATATGGGTTTGATTCAATTTCGTCAATTGTTTGTGTTCCTAACTTTTTATATATAGTTTTTGCATTTGCTGGACTTATTCCGAAATTATCTAAAAAACCAACAATTTGCCATAACTCCCAGTTTTCTACAAAGCATTGTGCCATCTCTATAGCTTTTTCTTTAGTAATTCCTTTTATTTGGGTTAATTTCTCTGGTTCGAATTTAAATACATTTATTGTATCTTCCCCAAATGTTGCTACGATTTTTTTAGCTGTTGCAGGACCAATTCCTTTTATTGTACCATTCGATAAATATTTTTCTAACGAATCTAATGTTTTTGGCATTATCTTTTCGAAAGTTTCTACTTTAAATTGCTTCCCATATTCTTTATGTGTTACAAAATTTCCTATAACCTTAATATAATCTCCCTCTACTAAAAAAGGCATATACCCTACTATTGTAATAGTATCTTCTTCGTTTTCTAATATTCCAATTAAATAACTATTAACTTCATTTTGATATATTATTTCTGTTAGTTGTCCTGAAAGTTCCACTTTTACCCTCTTTTCTACAGTTTACCTGATAATGCAATAATTTTATCACATTAGATAGATATTAACAAATCTATTTTGAAATTTCATCCATTATCTCTTTACACTCATTCCAATCCGAAGCTTTTATAAAATTATAATCTTTTGCTAATTTCGAGATTATCTCGTATGTATCATCAGTCGAGTCCAAGTCTACCATTATAATTCCTTTTGTTAACTCTTCTTTTCCATATAATAATTTGCAAATTATATTTCTCGTAAAACACTCTATTCTATCCTCTTGATTTTTAGCTGCTATAATTAAATATATTCCATCTTGTTTAAATTTTGTACAAGCAAAATAATATCTTATAGTTTTTGCAATTTCTATTAAACCATATAGTGCAAGTGTCCATAATATTGCATTTGGTATAAATTCCTGCATATAATCACCTTCTTATATAGTATATGTTCTTTGGCATAAAGTGTTAAATTGGTTAAGCCTATCAACTTGTAAGTTTTTAAGATAATTATATACAAAAAAAGCACCTCGCTAAAAAACAAAGTGCTTGATATATAAATGAAGAGGGCTATTCTTCTTAATATATACATTTTATCGGAATACTTTAATAATAACTTATTTTCTTGTTTTACCATCAAGTGCATCAAGATTGTCTAATGCTTTTCCTGTTCCTAATGCTACACAAGAAATTGCGTCTTCTGCTATCATTACATTTATTCCAGTTTTTTCTTGTAATAATTTATCTAGACCGTCTACTAAACAACCTCCACCTGTCATATATATCCCTCTGTCGCTTATATCTGCTGCAAGTTCTGGTGGAGTTCTTTCTAAAACAGAATGAACTGCATCTACAATCATCATTGCTGGTTCTATTAAAGCTTCTAACATTTCGCTAGAATATACTGTAATTGTTTTTGGTAAACCTGTTGATAAATCTCTTCCTCTTATATCCATTTCTACGTCTTGTATTTTTGGATAAACACAACCTATATTAATTTTTAAGTCTTCTGCGGTTCTTTCACCTATCATTATATTGTGTTTTCTTTTTATATATTTTACTATTGCTTCATCTAATTTATCCCCTGCAACTTTTAATGATGTACTAACAACAGAACCTCCTAAAGAGATTACAGCAATGTCTGTAGTTCCACCACCAATATCTACAATCATGTTACCACAAGGTTTAGAAATGTCTATTCCTGCACCTATTGCTGCCGCTATTGGTTCTTCTATTAAGTATACTTTACGAGCACCAGCTTGTGATGCTGCATCTATTACTGCTCTTTTTTCTACTTCTGTTACTTGAGATGGTATACATATCATAATTCTTGGTGCAAATATAAATTTTCCACACACTTTATTTATAAAATATTTTAACATTTTTTCTGTTACTGTATAATCTGATATTACCCCGTCTCTTAATGGTCTAGTGGCTACGATATTTCCCGGTGTTCTTCCTAGCATTCTTCTTGCTTCCTGACCTACCGCAAGAACATCTCCAGAATTTTTATCTACAGCAACAACAGAAGGTTCTCTTAATACGATACCTTTGCCTTTTACATATGCAATTACTGTGGCTGTACCTAAATCTATTCCTATATCTTGACCAAAACCAAACATTGATACTCTCCTTTTCTATTATTATTACAAGTCTGTTACAATTATATTACAAAAAATTTAAAATAGCAATAAAATATTTATATATTTAAAATATTTTTATTGCTATCAACTATATTACAATGTAATTAATAAAAATTCAAGTATTTTTATCAGTTTATTTATTAAAATGGGAAAAGTCCAAATAAATATCCAACTGGCATATAATAAATTACTATTAATCCTCCAAATAAAAGGGCCATTTTTTGAGTTTGAGTAAGTTCGATATCTATAGGATTTAATAAATAATCTGGTGCTGTATCTGACATTGAAATTTCTACTCTTTCTGTTCCTTGGCATTTATATTTTATAGTAAAATATTGGCTCTCGTTTGGCTCTAATTTAAATATTTGTGCATATCCTGTATTTATATTATTATCATATTCTGAATAACAATCTAATTTTATAAATTTATTTTCTATTGTACTTCCAGTAGTATTCGTTATACAACCATAAATATATCCATTTGCATTTGTTGCTTTAGAGTCTATTATTTCTATCTTTGGATTTTCAAATAATACTGTACATTCTTTTGGCTTATACATTGATATTATTAGCAATTTTGACATTATTGAGACAAATATAAACAGTAATACCAATAGTAATGCATATTTAAGATACTTCTTAAATTTATCCATTTTTTACTCCTTTTTCCTTTATTTTTCCCCTATATTATATAACAGTCTACATAATTTGTAAATAGGCTTTAGGACGTTACTTTTTTTGCCTAAATTATGAATTCGAAGAACGTCCCTGGATTCCTATATTTTATATAAATTCACCTGTACTTTTTAACATATACTCATATATCGTATCTACCATACCAGCTAAATATTCCACATCATTCATTGTTACATCATTTGTATCTATTTGGCTATATTCTGCATTTATAGCTAGCATTTCTTTAAATAATTTTTCGTCTCTATCTTCATATGTATTTACTATATTTATTACAGTTGAATTTGGCATATTTATGTTATATTTATGTTTTATGTATTTAACATTTATAAATTCTAAAATTGCTGCTAATTTAAAATATGCCTCTTTATACTCTTGTTTTTTTATTAAATTATCTATTACTTCTAATTTTTCTTTTAAATAATTATTCTTTGCTAAATATTTTAATATATCTTTATCCATTATCTTTCATCTCCTTATTCATTTGTTTGATATAACATTTCAAGTTCGTCCTTTTCGAAGCCAGCTTTTACAGCAATCTCATGTGCTTCTTTACGTGACTTTAGCTTTCTTAAAGATTCTATCAATTCTGGTGTATCTTGTAACATAAAACTTTCTTGATATTCAGATGCTCTATCTATTAATAAAACATTATCTATATTACAAATTGGATATTTATATTCATGTTCTGTTAATGTCGTAATTAGTTTTTCATCATATATCGGAGCCAATATATGAACAGACATCTGACCAAAACAAGGTACATCCATTACAAAAAGGCTTTCCTCTTTTCCTGTATTCCTATTAACAATTTTCGCTAATCCAAAAGATTGTGTTTTATCTTCTTTTAATAAATCTACGACTTTGTCTACTGCCTCTACTTTTATTGCCATGCAATCTACATATCCTTTAGCTAATACATCATAGCCCCTTTCTCTTAAAGTTTCAATTTCATCAATACTTATTCCAAATCTTGATAATTGTCTTTTAGCAATATCGGCAACCCTAGTATTCATATTGCTTTGGGCAATAAAATATCTCTGTGCTAATTTCGCAATTTGATCTATTTCTTTACTGTTAAAGTGATACATTAAGCTTTCATAGCCTGCATTTTCCTTATTCTTTTCTTTAAGCATATCTCCTAACATTTTTTTCTGTGCATCTCTACAAGTATGTGCAATATTATTTGAATAAAATATTTCTAAAGCTTTTTCTGTTGTTGGTATTCCTTCTGCTGATTCCATGACTTCATGTAAATCAAAATCATATTCTAATTCTATTTGTTTACTTTCTGGCTTTTTTTCTTCAAATTTTCTAAAACTTTGCCTATATCCAGGGGAAATTCTTTCAATTGTATCAGCTATAAGATTCAACCTAGCCATATTATTTAACATATTATAATTTTTAGTTTCAAATTTATAGCCTTGCGTTTTGAAAAATTCAACAATTTTACTTACTTTATCCATTCTTATTTCTCTATTTAATCTATTATAATTTATTCTCATAAATACCACCTTATATATAGATAGGACAGGCTTCAAGCCTGTCCTTGTGTCAATTCTTTAACTTGGTCTCGATATGCTTTCAACATATCTTGTACATCAGGCGACTCTTCATCCTCAAGCAAATCTCGTACTGCTTTTGTGATGTCAGAAAGTTTCGCCTCGATGCTTAGCGCTTCATCAGAATCAACACTTTCCGGAGGTTTCCTTATAAATGCTTCAATCATCGCACTTATCTCAGAAACATATGTTGTTTTCTCATGATGTTTTGGCATGATATGTATCCTCCTATTTCCTCAAGTATTTCTCCGTTACACATTATATTATAACACATTTTTCTATTTATGTAAATTATTAGTTTCGAAAACGTTTTTTGGTATTCTATAATATAAAAGTAGCTTTACCACATGTACATAATTGCTTCATAATTGACACAAAAGTATCTAGTTACAGAAAAAACGAATATTTTTCTAGAACAACAAAAATAGGGATTTAAGGAACGTCCCTAAATCCCTATTGATTATATTTTTAAGATACCTCCAACTGTTTTATTAACAGCATATTTTGATTTTTCTTTAATCATTATTTGTGGTCCTCCACATAAAACAGCTGTATCTCCTTCTTCTAATTTTCCTAATTCTATTAATTTTTCTACACCTTTTTCGATTGTATCATCAATATCTGCTCCATCTTTAATTAAGATTGGGTATACATTCCAAACTGGTCCTAATTGATTGTATACTTTTTCTGAATCTGTAATAGCAAATATTGGACAAGCTGGTCCATATCCTGATAATCTTGTTGCAGAATTTCCTGTATGTGTGTAATCGATTATAGCATCTGCTTTAATATCTCTAGCTGTTACACAAGTTGTATAAGCTGCATGTGATTCGATATCTGCTTCTTCTATTTTCCAATCTTTCTTTGTAAATCTCTTCCAATAATTAATTGTTGGTTCTACACTTTTAGCAACTTTTACCATTGTATTAACACATTCTAATGGATAATCTCCCATTGCTGTTTCTCCAGAAAGCATTATACATCCTGTTCTATCGTAAATAGCGTTTGCAACGTCACTTACTTCAGCTCTTGTTGGTAATGGGTTGTTTGTCATACTTTCTAACATTTGTGTAGCTGTTATTACTAATTTTCCTTCTTCGTTACATCTCTTAATAAATCTTTTTTGTACAACTGGTACTTCTTCGAATGGAACTTCTACAGCCATGTCACCACGAGCTACCATTATACCATCACAAGCTGCTAAAATTTCTTCAAAATTATCTATTCCTTCTTGATTTTCGATTTTAGCTAAGATTTTAACATCTTTTCCACCATTATCGTCTAACACTTTACGCATTTGGGCTACATCTTCTTTATTTCTTACAAATGATGCAGAAACATAATCAAATCCAACTCTAGCTCCATTTGATAAGTCGTTTATATCTTTAGGGCTTAAGAATGGTATTTTTATAGAAACACCTGGTACATTTATACTTTTTCTTGATCCTGCACCACCATCATTTAATACAGTTCCTACTATATCTTTATCTTTTATTTCGTCTACTCTTATTTGAATTTTTCCATCATCAATTAAAATTAAGTTTCCTGGTTTTACATCTTTATATAAATCTTTGTAAGATAATGAAGTACCTTCTTCATCTCCTAATCTGTCTTCATAGAAGAATGTAAATTTTTGACCTTCTTTTAATTGTACTTTTACATCTCTTCCAGCTTTGTTTAATGCTGTTCTTATTTCTGGTCCTTTTGTGTCTAGCATAATTGCAACTGGTAGACCTAGTTCTTTTCTTATTTCAAAAAATCTTTCAATTTTGTCTTTTTGTTCCTCAAAATCTCCATGAGAAAAATTAATTCTTGCAATAGACATTCCAGCTTTCATTAATTCATCCATTCTATTTTCTACTGCTGGTCCTATTGTACATACAATATTTGTTTTTCTTAAATTTCTTTCTTTCACAATAATTACCTCCTAGAATTTGACACTGGAAGGTATTATATCATAAAAAATTTCCCTTAACAATACATTTTTCAACATTTTTTCTTTTATTTGTTTAAAGCCTCATCCATTACTTTACTTAGATATTTCATACTATTTAAGCATTGATCCATTGTATTTCCAGTTGCTCCTATTTCCATTATTGTAGCAGCTTTTGCAACATGTTGGTTATATCTAGAGTTTCTTACCATTATTGGCTTAAATAGACCAGGATATAGTTCGTTACCCTTTTCTACGATTTTTATTGCATATTTTAAATTTTGTACCCACTGGCTATGTGTAAGTCCTCCTCCATCTGTTCCTATTACAAACATTATTTGAGCGACATAATCATCACCAATTTTAACTGTGGGTGCGTATGTACCAGCTTCTCCAACTGCATCTCTATGTAAATCTATAACAATTTGTGTGTTTGGATTAGATGCTAAATCATTTTTTATGCTTGTAAGAGATCTATTATATGAACCACTATATGCAGGATAGTCATGATATGTTTCATCATGTATTACATTAAACCCATAATTTGTTAGCCTATCTTTTAGTTCTCTTCCAACTCTTACAACAGAAAAGTTTAAATCTGTTGTTCTAAAATTACCACTTGGTGTATATTCAAAACCTGTACTTTGTGTATAACTTTCGCAAGTATGTGTATGGTAAATAATAATATCTTTTTTGTTTTCTAATTCTATATCTGGAGTTAACATTTCTTGTGTCAATTCATATTTGGATTCATTTTTTATTTGCACTCCATTATATTCATTTGTATATTTAGCATTAATATTTCCACCAGATACTACCTCTGTTTGTAATCCCGTTTGTGGTTCTTCCTCGCTGACAGTAGACACTTGTGTTTGGTTTTGAACTTGAATTGTATTTTCAGTTGCTAGCTGTTCTTCATCAGATTTTATGAACTTACTCATTTGTAGTTCCGAACTTAATATCTGCTCTGTATTATCTCTATCTATACTTTTAAATTCCTTTAGTGAATTTCCACTAGCAGAAATTATTGTATCTTGTATAACTGGAATTAAAGATAAATCTTTTATTTTATCTTTTCCAACTAATATTATTTTAATTAATGTCATTAACAAAAATGCTATTATAACTAAAGCCATAATAGCATTCTTTGCTTTTATCACCTTCATATTTACCATAAAATTTTCACCCTTGTACACCATATATCCTTAAAATATATATATTCAAATTTTATAAAAATATGACAAGTATTTCGGGATTTTGGGACGTTCCTAAAAATCCCGAACGGTAAAAAAGGAACGTCCCCAAATCCCAGGAACGTCCCAAACACTTACTAATATAGTTAGTTTCTTATATTAGCTACAATTTCTGTTGCATCCATATTAATTTCTTTTTCTTCTCCAGTTTTCATGCTTTTTAACTTAATTTTATTTGAGTTTATCTCATCATCACCAATAACTATTACATATGGTATTTCTAGCTTATCTGCATATTTAAATTTAGCTTTTAATTTTTTGTCATTCAAATAAATTTCTGTATTTATTCCTAATTTTCTTATTTCTGTAGCTAATTTTATTGGTTCTTCTAATTTTTCTGTAATTGGAATAATTAAAATATCAGAAATTGATTTTTTATCTGCTTTTATTATATTTAATTCATTTAGTTTGTAGAATAATCTAGTAAGACCAATTGAAATTCCTACTCCTGGTAAACTTCTATCTGTATAATATTCTGCTAAGTTTTCATACCTTCCTCCAGAACATACACTTCCTAATTCTCTGTAATCATTTAAAAATGTTTCGTATACTGTACCAGTATAATAATCTAAACCTCTTGCAATTGTTAAATCTACTTTAAAGTTAGCTTCTGGTACGCCAAATAATCTTACATTTTTAATAACTGTTTTTAATTCTTCTACACCTTTTTTATAAGTTTCATTATCTATTCCTAGATTTTCTAGTTTTTCTAACTTTGCATCAGAAGTTCCTTCTATTTCTATAAAATTCATAATAGAATTTATTTGCTCTTCTTTTACATCTAATTTTCTTAATTCTTCTATTACTGCTTCTTTTCCTATTTTTTCTATTTTATCAATTATTCTTAAAATATCTGTAGCATTTTCTTTTTGATTTACTCCTTCAAATAAACCATTTAAGATTTTTCTATTATTTATTTTTATAGTAAAATCTTCAAAACCTAATTCTCTAAAAAGTGTATAAATAATACTTGGAATTTCTGCATCATTTATTAAATCTAATTCTCCATCACCAATTATATCTATATCACATTGATAAAATTCTCTATATCTTCCTTTTTGTGCACGTTCTCCTCTATACACTTTTCCTATTTGATATCTTCTAAAAGGAAAACTTAAACTACCATAATTTTTTGCTACATATTTAGCAAGTGGAACTGTTAAGTCAAACCTTAAAGCTAAATCACTATCTCCTTTTTGAAATCTATATATTTGTTTTTCTGTTTCTCCACCTGCTTTTGCAAGTAATACTTCTGCTGATTCAATTATTGGTGTATCTAATGGTAAAAATCCAAATTTTTCATATGTTTTTTGTATCTTTTCTTTCATTTGATTAAATAATATCTGTTCATTTGGTAATAATTCCATAAATCCAGATAAAGTTCTTGGTTCTATCCTTTCCATATCATTCACTCCTTGTTAATCTATATTTGGTTTAGCTTCTAAATAAATTGGTTTTTCGTCCCCTATTCTAGTTGGCTTTCCATGTCCTGGATATACTATTGTATTTTCAGGTAATATTAATAATTTCTTTATTATTGAATTCATAATAGAATCAAAATCACTTGTAGGTAGATCTACTCTTCCCCAAGCACCTTTAAATAATGTGTCTCCTGAAAATAGCATTTCTTCTTTTTCACAATACAAAGATGTTCCGTCATCAGTATGTCCTGGGGTATAAATAACTCTTAATTCTAAATCTCCAACATGTAAAATATCATCATCATCTACAATACTATCTTCTTTTACATATATTGGAGGAAGCCCAATATATTCTGCAAGTACGGGAACTCTATTTTCTAAGTTTTCTCTTCCTTTTCTGTGAATAAGGACTTTTCCTCCTTTTTCTTTTTTTAATTCATTTACGCCATTTATATGATCAGCATGGCAATGAGTTAAATAAATATATACTAATTCTGCCCCTAATGTGTTTAAAATTTCTATAATTTTAGGCACCTCTCCTGCTGGATCTATTACCATTGCTTTTTTTTGAGTTTCATCTACTATTATATAGCAATTAGTTTCACCAACAAATTTCATTTGTACTTTTATTCTTTTTAGTATCATAAAAAACTCCTTTATTTCTTTCTTGTTACCTCATATACACTATCTACTTTTCTTAGTTCTTTTAATACTTTATTTAATTCTTCAATATTTTCTACTTCTATTGATATCTCTATTGTAGCAATATGTTCTTTTGTTGCTTTAGAATTCAACCCAATTAGTTTTGTTTTTAAATTACTTAAAACTTGAATTACTTCTGCAAGTAAACCTGATCTATCATTTGCATATACAGTAATATCTACATTGTATGATGCTGCTTTTTCTGTATACCAGTAAACATCTATAATTCTGTCTTCTTCTTTTAATAAATCTTTTACATTTACACAATCTGTTCTATGTACAGAAACTCCTCTTCCTTTTGTAATATATCCAATTATATTATCTCCTGGAACTGGATTACAACATTTTGAAAGTTTTACTAAACAATTATCTATTCCTTTTACTACAACACCTGTACTAGATGGTTTTATATTTTTTCTTTTATTTGTTAATTCTTCTATTTTTTGTTCAATGTTTTCTTCTTTATGGCTCTTTCTGTATTCCTCTAACATTCTAGATATAATTTTTACTTGTGATATTGCACCAAATCCAACACTTGCATACATCTCTTCTAAGTTTTTAAACTTATATCTATCTAATGCTGCATTTATGTAATCTTGTTTAAATAATTCATCATGACTAATACCAATTCTCTTTATTTCTTTTTCTATTAAATCTTTTCCTTTTTCTATATTTTCTGACCTTTGTTCTTTCTTAAACCATGATTGTATTTTGCTTTTTGCTTTTGTTGTTTTAATAAATTTAAGCCAGTCTCTACTAGGTCCTTTTTGTGAATCGGATGTCATTATTTCTACAATGTCTCCACTTTGCAATTTTGTAATTATTGGCATCATTTTACTATTTATTTTACAACCAACCATGTGATTTCCGATTTCCTCATGAATGCTATATGCAAAGTCTATAGGAGTTGCATCTCGTGGTAACACTAGTATTTTTCCCTTTGGTGTAAAGACATATACTTCATCCTCAAATAATTCTGTTTTTAATGTATTTAAAAACTCTTGTGGATCTTTCATATCTTGTTGCCACTCTAATGTTTCTCTAAGCCATGCAAGCTTATCTTTAGTAACTGTAACTACTTGTTTTCCTTTTTTACCATAATTTGCTTCTTTATATGCCCAGTGTGCAGCTATACCATATTCTGCAATTCTATGCATTTCCCATGTACGAATTTGCACTTCGAATGGAGTCCCCTTTTCTCCTAATAATGTTGTATGTATAGATTGGTACATATTAGGTTTTGGTACAGCTATATAATCTTTAAATCTTCCTGGCATTGGACTGTACATTTCATGAACTACCCCTAGTGCAGCATAGCAGTCTTTTACAGAATTGACTAATATTCTTAGTGCAAATAAATCATAAATTTGATCTAATGTCTTATTGTCTCTTTTCATTTTTCTATATATTGAGTATAAGTGCTTTGCTCTTCCTGTAACTTCTGCTTCTATTTTCTGTTTCTTTAATTGTCCTCTAATATCGTCCATTATCTTTTCTATAAATTGAAGTCTTTCTTCTCTCTTCTTATCTATGCCTTCAACTAATTCCCTATATTCTTCTGGATATAAATATTTAAAAGCTAAATCTTCTAATTCCCATTTTAATGAATAAATACCTAAACGATTTGCAAGTGGAGCATATAATTCCATAGTTTCTTTAGCATTAGCAATTTGTCTATCTCTTCTTAAATATTTTAATGTACGTAAATTATGCAATCTATCTGCTAACTTTATTATTATTACTCTAATATCTTTCCCCATAGCAAGGAACATTTTTCTGTAATTTTCTACTTGACGCTCTTCTGTACTTGCTTGATATCTCAATTCTCCAAGTTTAGTAACACCTGCAACCATAGTTGCAATTTCCTCTCCAAAATCTCTTACTAAATCTTCATGAGTAACTTCGGTATCTTCAACAACATCATGTAATAATGCAGCACAAATTGTAGCTTCATCTAATCCAATATCTGCTAAAATGTATGCTACTTGAACAGGGTGAATTATATATGGCTCTCCAGATTTTCTACATTGAGTTCCATGTTTTTCTTTTGCATAATTATATGCTTTTATTATAAGCTTTGTATCTGCCCATCTCTTTTTTTGTTTTACCAAACTAATTATATCTTCTATTGATTTATTCTGTACTTCTGACATAAGCATTCCCCCTTATCTAATAGCTTTTTCTAATGTCTTTCATATTTATTTGTATAGACCTAAATCCATTAAAACTATTAATCTCTAAAGTTCCAACAACATCTATTCTATCTCCAATTCTATATTCCTCTGCTAAATATCCTAGTTCAAATCCTATTGCATTAATTACAAAATTTTCATCTCTTAATGTAAGTTTTAAATGTCTTCCTTCTGAAAGTGCTCTTATAGAATCTATTTTTAAATTTCTTATTAAAAATAATGGCACTTTATTTGCTTCCCCAAAAGGTTCTAAAATACTTAGACCTTTTACCAAGTCCATATTAATATCTTTTAATTTTAATTCATCATCAATATAAATTATTGGTACTAATTCTTTAATATTTTTCTCTTTAGCAATTTGTTCAAATCTTTCCTTAAATTTCTCAAGATTTTCCTTTTTCAGAGTAAGGCCAACTGCCATAGAATGTCCACCATATTTTTCTAGTAAATCTTCACATTTTGTTAGTCCTTCATACAAATCAAATCCTGGTACACTTCTTCCTGACCCTTTAGCAATATCATCCTCAAAGCTTAATAATATACTTGGTTTATAATATTTATCTGTTACTTTTGAAGATACAATTCCAATAACACCATGATGCCAACCTTTTCCGCCTAAAACTATTGAATTTTTTTCGTCTAAATGATTTCTATCAATTTCCTGTATAGCTTCTTCATAAATTGCTTTTTCGGTACTTTGTCTTAGTGTATTATATTCGTTTAATTCTTTAGTAATTTTGGTTGCACTTTCTAAATCTTCTGCTAAAAATAATTTTAATGATTTTTCTTCGTGTCCCATTCTTCCACAAGCATTTATTCTAGGTGCAACACCAAATGAAATTGTATTAGAATCTATTTCTTTATACCCTGAACTTTTTATTAATTCTCGTAATCCTAAATTTCTAGTAACTTTTATTAGCATTAACCCAAGTTTAGCTATAGTTCTATTTTCACCTTCTAGTGGAACTATATCCGATATTGTTCCAACACATACCAAATCTAAGTATTTTAAATACTCTTCTGGCTTAATTTCTAATTTTATAGAAAGTGCTTGAATTAATTTAAATACAACTCCTACTCCTGCTAAAGATCTAAAAGGATATGTATTGTCTTTTCTTTTTGCATCGATTACAGCAAGTGCATTTGGAAGTTTTTCTCCTACTTCGTGATGGTCTGTAACAATTACATCCATTCCTAAGCTTACCGCATAGTCAACTTCTTCTATTGCAGAAATTCCACAATCAACTGTAATTATTAAATCTATATTTCTTTCTTTTATTGTATCTATAGCATTTTTATTTAAACCATATCCCTCATGTAATCTGTTTGGTATATATGTATCTACTGATATTCCCCTATCCATTAGATATTTTTTAAGAACAGTAGTACTTGTTATACCATCTACATCATAATCGCCATATATTAAAATTTTTTCTTTATTATTAATAGCTTTTATTATTCTTTCTACTGCAATATCCATTCCTTTAAATAAAAAAGGATCATGAAAATCATCTCTTGTAGGTGTTATAAATATTCTTACATCTTCATCATTTACAACATGTCTATTAACAATAATTTTTCCTATTACTTTATTTAAATTATATCTTTCACATATTTCATCTACTAGTTTTTCATCCGAATTATAAAATTCCCATTTTTTTATCATTCACTTTCTCCTCATATTATACAATTTGTACAATATTGTATACCATTTTCCGTTTTTTTAAAAGAGGTTTACAATAATTATCTAATAAAATTTAATATACATCCCATTATTGTATAAATTGCTAATAAATATAATTTTGAAGATATTAATTTATAACATGTATATTTTATTCCTACATCATTCAATTTTTCATATTCTTCTACTATTTCATCTGTTTCTTTTACTTGATTTTCTTCTAAATATTCTTTTGCAATATATTTTGCTTTAGTCATTGCTTCTATTTCTAGGTAACTTCTTATTACATAAAAAACAATTATACAAATTAATATAATTGCACTAAACAGTGCATATTGAGTTATAACTCCTATAATAGTTAATATTGTTATTATTAACCAAAATATATTTAACAAATTCGCAAAAATATAATTAAACCACAATATTTTTTTATTTTGAGTTGAATGAATACATTCATGAGCAATTGTTTGTACTCTTGTAAAATATTTTTTGTCTTTATTCAAAATAATTTTATCTGTTGCGATAAAATAAAAGCAATTTGTATTTTCTTGTTCTTCTATTTTTACTTTATTATTTCTTAATTTTTTTAGAATATCTTTACATATATCTATATTTTCTGGAAATTTTTTCACTATATTATTTAGCTTTTCATTATTTGCTATTTGCATTATTATTTTTTTATTACTTCCTAACATAATCTTTAAAATAACTATTGTAATTACTACTAATATAAAAATAATTAAACTTTCCATAAAACAAAATAGGGATATATCTAAAATATATCCCTTCCCCCTTATCTTTATCCTATAACTTCTTTTATTGCTTCGCTTATAATTTTATTTATATCTGTTACCATGACACTAAATCTCATTTCAGCTTCTAAATAATTTTTTGCAATTTCATTTTGATATAGTTCTGTATATAAATTTTGTAATTTTACGCTTAATTCATTTGCATTTGACTCACCTTTTAGCATTGCTTTTTGAGCTTCTACTCTTAGTTTATCAAATTCATCGATTTTGCTTTTTACTTCTGCATTAGATTCTATTTGTTGTTTTGAATTTTTATATGCTTTATATTCATCTGTTTGTTTTATTTCTGATGCTAATCTATTTGCTGTATCATAAATATTCATTTTTTAGCCTCCTATTTTTAAGCATATGCATGTCTCTTCTTGAAGCTTAGTAAATTTGTAATCTCTCCTTGTGTATTCTTTGCTTTCTTTGTTTTCTTTGCTTTTTCTTGTTCTAATTCTCTTCTTTGTTTTTCTGCCATTGTTTGACATATTGCTTTTTGATATATGAAATGTGTATCTTGTGCTATTTTTGTCCAATTATATTGAGCTTTTACTTTTGCTTTTGCCGCTCTTGATACTTCTGCACATAAACCTGGATTATATAATAGCTCTAATATTGAGTCTGCAATTGAATTTGGATTACCAGCATAACTCTTCATTCCGTTTTCTCTATGTTGAACTATTTCGTTTAATCCTCCAACATCTGAAACTACTACTGGTGTTCCTGATAGCATTCCTTCTAGTGCAACTACACCAAATGGTTCATATGTACTTGGGAATACTGCTACATCTGCGCATTTATACATTTTAGTTACTTGATTTAATTTTAGGTAACCTGTAAAATACACCTTATTTTCTATTCCTAATCTTCTGACTTCATCTCTCAATTCGTCTATCATTCCGCCTTTTCCGGCTATTATTAATTTTGAATCATGATATCCATTTAATACTTTTGGCATTGCTGCTATTAAATTTTGAATTCCTTTTTCGTAAACTAATCTACCTACATAAAGAATTATTTTTTCATTATCTGCAGCATATTGTCTTCTAAAATCGTAATCTCTTTCTACACCATTATATAAATTTAAGTTAACACCATTTGGTACGACATTTATCTTTTCGTATGGTAAACCAAATAATCTTTGTAACTCGTTTTTCATATAATTACTATTTACTATTACTTCTGTTGCTTCATATGTTAACATCCATTCTGTATCATTTATATATCTTTGTACTTCATCATGTATTCCAGAATTTCTTCCTGATTCTGTTGCATGTATTGTTGCTATAATTGGTATTTTGAATGAATCTTTTAAGGTTTTTGCTGCATATGCTACTAACCAGTCATGAGCATGTATTACATCAAATGGGCCTTCTTTACTTATTAATTCTGTTGCTTTTGATATTAAGTTAAAGTTTAATTGCATAATCCAATCTATAAAATTATTTGGATTAATCATATAGTTATTTACTCTATATACTTTAACACCATTATCATCTTCGAAGTCTTCTACATTTCCTTCCTTATATGTAACTACTGTTACCTCATGGCCATCTTTTATTAGTCTATGAGATAAATCATGCACTACTCTTGCGATTCCTCCTACTACTCTTGGTGGGTATTCCCATGTTAGCATTAATATTTTCATTTACATAAGCCCCTTTCGATATACATTTTCTTTAGTAATTTATTTCTCCGCGTACTAGTCTATATTGTATATAAAATTTCCACAATTGTAAATAACTTTTTTGTAAAATATTGAATTTTTTTGTAGTTTTTTTATAACAATTTTTTTCACTTTTTTATTTTGATTTTAATATAATTTACAAGACAATATTTTAATGTAAAAGTTCTTTATACACATAAAGTTACTTTTTATATTTATGTAAATTTGGAGGTGTTTTTATGTGTGGAATCGTTGGATTTGTAAATTATAGAAAAGATATAAAAAATCCAATTTCTATTCTTAATAAAATGAACAATACTCTTACTAATAGAGGTCCTGATGAAGAAGGAAAATATATATCTTCACCTGTTTATTTAGCCCATAAAAGGTTAATCGTATTAGATCCCGTAGGCGGAAAACAACCCATGCTTGCTACATATGATGAAAATGAATATTCTATTGTTTACAACGGGCAAATATATAATGCTAAAGAATTAAAAGATACTCTTATTCAAAATGGATTCGAATTTAACACAACTTCTGATACAGAAGTCTTACTAAAGGCATTTATCCTTTACGGATATGATGTTGTTAAACATCTTAATGGAATTTTTGCTTTTGCAATTTGGAACAAGAAAAAAGAAGAACTTTTTTTGGCAAGAGATCATTTTGGAATTAAACCTTTATTTTATACTTTAAATAATGATAATTTAATTTTTGCTTCTGAAATAAAAGCCTTGTTTGAATTCCCTGGCATAGAAAAAGTAGTTAACCAGAATGGAATTTGTGAACTTTTTGGAATTGGTCCTGCTCATACTGCAGGTACTACTATATTTAAAGATATATACGAATTAAAACCTGCTAATTTTGCGATATTTAATAAATATGGGCTATTTGTTCATAGATATTGGAAATTTATAAGTAAACCACATGTTGATTCTTTTGAAGAAACTTGTATGAAAGTTAAATATTTATTAGAAGATAGTATAAAAAGACAGTTAGTGTCTGATGTACCACTTTGCACATTCTTATCCGGAGGCTTAGATTCTAGTATAATTACTGCATATGCTAGTGACTATTGTAATAAAAATGGTCTACCTCCTCTTAATACATTCTCGGTAGATTATGTAGATAATGATAAAAATTTTGTTAAGAGTGATTTCCAGCCAAATTCTGATAATTATTATATAAATTTAATGGTTGAAAAGTATAAAACTAATCACACAAAAATTGTATTAGATACACCTGATTTAGCTAAATATTTAGAAGATGCTATGATTGCACGAGATACTCCAGGTATGGCAGATGTTGACTCTTCTTTGTTACTATTCTGTAAAAATGTTAAACCATATGCTACTGTATCCTTAAGTGGTGAATGTGCTGATGAAATATTTGGTGGATACCCTTGGTTCTTTAGAGAAGACGCATTAAATAGTGGAACTTTCCCTTGGTCTATTGCGCTTTCTGAAAGACAATACCTTTTAAATACTAATATAGCTTCTAAAATTAATTTAAAAGATTACATTGATTTTAGATATAATGAAAGTTTATCTGATATAGAAATTTTAGATATTGATTCTAAAGAAACTGCTGAAAAAAGGAAAATCTCGCATTTGACATTAAATTGGTTTATGCAAACTTTATTAGACAGATCTGATAGATGTTCTATGTATAATGGTTTTGAACTTCGTGTTCCTTTCTGTGATTATAGATTAGCAGAATACGTTTGGAATATTCCTTGGGAAATTAAAGCATATAAAGGTCGTGAAAAAGGGTTATTAAGATATATAATGAAAGATGTATTACCTGCAGAAATTGTAGATAGGAAAAAATCTCCTTATCCTAAAACACATAATCCAACATATTTAAAAGCTGTAAAGGATATGCTTACAGATATTATGAATGATAAGAATGCTCCTATTAATAATTTATTAAATAGAGATTATATTTTAGAAATTTTGGAAACTAATGGTTCTGCTTTTACAAGACCTTGGTTTGGGCAATTGATGACTGGTCCACAATTAATGGCATATTTGTGCCAAGTTAACATGTGGCTTGAGAGATATCAACCTAAGATTGAGATATAAAATGTTTTAGAGGTCGCAATTTGCGACCTTTAAGCATATGGTATCATTTTGCTAATATTAGCAAAATGATATTTTCGTTTTATTGTTTAAACCATTTTCGTAACATCACGAAAATGGTTTTTCTGTTGTATATTAGCATCTTTTCCTTACCCATACTCACTGATTCTGTCTATGTATTCTTGATCATCTATTTTTGAAATTGCAAAGCATTTCTTGCCCAAATCTTTTAAAGATGCTCCTATATGATATAATTCTTTATTATCTATTATGATAAATCTATCATGAAATTTATTGGTATATGCTAATTTTAATACTGGATACTGCTTATTAAATTTTTGAATATCCAATTTTCTTATATTGCTATTCTGTGTTGTTAATATTACTACTTCTACATCTTTATTTTTCTTTGATAACATTTTCAAAATACTATCATCTATGTAATTGTCTATAATTAAGATTTTTTGCTTTGCTTTCTTTATAACATCTATAATTAAACTATATGCATCAAAGATTTGTCCATCAAAAAATATGCTTTGTTTAAATTCTGCTGTTTTTTCTTTTTGTAACTCATCAAAAACTTTTACAAATTTCTTTTCATGCTCTGTTAACATTTTGTTTTGTTCCAATATTTCATATTCTACATTTGTTAATCTTTCAAATATTTGTCCACTTGTTCCTATAAATCTTCTCATTTCAACAAAAGCATTCATAATACTAATACTCACTTGTATTGCTATATGATTTCTTAGTAATCCTGAAAGCATTGCAATCCCCTGTTCTGTAAATACATATGGTAATGTTCTTCTTCCACCATAATTTTCTTTTTCTAAACTTGAGGTTGCAAATTGCAACCTCAAGTTTTCGGTTTCAGTTTCTGTTAATTGAAAACAAAAATCCTCTGGAAATCTTTCTTTATTCCTTTTTACAGCTAAATTAATATATTTTGTTTCATAATGGTATAACATAGCAACATCACTATCTAACATTACTTGTTTTTCTCTAATTGTATAAATTAAATTTTTAATATTTTCTGTTTCATATTTTTCTACATCTGAATCTTTATTTACTAAAATACCATTATCATTCTCTTTTTCCATAACTATCACTTTCCTTGTAATATAACTCATAACAGCATATTTAGATGATTTATTATTCTATTTTTACTACATTTCTTACAATTTGTATGATATTACTGTATTATCCATCTTAGAACATTTGTTTGTGGTTGTCAAGTATTTTTCTATTATTTATTTTAAGTAATCTCAATAAATATATTAATTTTTATAAAATTGTAAGATTTATACTTTTTGAATCTTCTTACTCGCTCTAGCAATATAACCTCGTGTTAATTTCTAACATTCAATGACAGGGACACAATTAATGGCATATTTGTGTCAAGTAAACATGTGGCTTGAGAGATATGAGCCTAAGATTAAAATGTAGTTTTTAGCTTGAGGTCACAAATTGTGACCTCAAGTTTTCTTTACTTTCCCTCTATCTATTTTTTCAAGCAAAAAAGAGTAGTAGATAATATTGTATCTACTACTCCTAGGTGTCGTCCGAAGACTTCCACCGCAATCCTTAAATATATTATAATTTATATACAATTTTTGAAATTTCTGACCAAATCATATTTGGTGGTGCAATAATAAAATCTTTATTTCCAGCTAAAGTATTAGCCTTAATCAAAGTATACTCTTGATAATCATATTCTATAGTTCCACCATCTGAATAAAAACCTCTTCTGCATACACCATATTTACTATCTATCTCTGCCTGTTTCAAAATTTCATCTATAGAGATATTTTTTGTAGCTATTGCTTCTGAAAAATCTTTTGCTTCCTCATTATCCTTTGCAATAGTTACATTTCCACCAACCACATAAATATCGAAATTTTCTTCTGAATTTATTTTATCTACTCCCATATCTTTTCTTTGTGCATAATAAAGATGATTGTTTTCTATATAATCAGTACTTTTTAACTCGTATTCAAATAATTCTACTTCATCTTGTACATCACTTGACATATTAGACCTTTTTAATATAATTTGTATCAAATTTTCTTCTTTTAAAAATTTTCTTTCCATTTTATATGGTTGCATCAAATATTCTTCATTCACAATTTCTTGTGATGAATAACTATCATCACTATAATCTGTTTTAATAATCAATTTTCTATTTTTGTAATTTTCATCATAATTCTCTTTTACAGGTATATATGTTAGTTCCTTTGTAACAATATCACCTTCTACAGTATATAGATTAACTTTTAATGATATTTCATTGTCATATAAAACATTGTTTACATTTTCGATAAATTTATCTAATTTTTCCAAGTTGTATACCTTATCATTTGAAATTGTTATAGAATTGTCTTCTATCATATTTCCGAGCCACATTAGATATTTCGTTTGCCTCTGCCCCTTCTTTTTGTATAATAGAAACCAATGCTAATAATAACAAAATAATTAATATTAATACTAAAACTACTTTTTTCATAATATCACCTTTTCTCTTTTATTATTTAGACAATTTCTTTTTTAATTTTATTTGTCTTTTTATTAATAAAATCGAAAAGATTACAACAAGTAAAATAGTTGTTACAATAATACCAAATGATATTATATTATTTGCTGAACTTTCTGCTGCTCCTGTAGCTTGAGTTGTAATTTCTATAGTGTCATTTTTTCCTGTATAATTGTCTGCTCTGTTATTTTCTCCTTTTAATTCTGTACTTTGGTTTATACTATAACTTTCATCTATACTCTTCTCTTCATCTATTGCAATTTCATTTTTTTCCTTAACAAAATCATTTTCTTCTGGTTCAACTTCATTTCTCTCTGTTAATCCTTTTGTTTTAATATATAAAAATGCACCCACAAAAATAGTTATTACATTACCTAATAATAATTTTATAGTATTTAATGATTTATAATAATGCCATTGAACTGTTGGAATTTTCATGTTCAATATATTTGCTATTTCTTTAAAAGATAAGTTACTAACTATTTTTAAAGATAATATTTCTTGTTGTTTTTGCGGTAAATTCTTTATTAAATTATTAAAATATTCCTTATCTAAAACTTTTTCTATTTCTGTATCATTATCTGAAATCTCGTATAAATTCTCAAAGTTTTTCTCTTTTGAATATTTTTTTATGTAATTAATAGTTTCATTTTTTGCAACTGAATATAACCAACTTAAATGTGATTTAGTTGGTAATTTTTCGTTATCTAATTTAAATATCTTAATAAATACATTTTGCAATACGTCCTCTGTTTCATCCGTATTTTTTAATATACTATATATAACACCAAATACTAGTTTTGAATAAATTTTATATAATTCTTCTATTCCTAATTTTCTATTCGTTTTTAACAGTTCAAAAATTTCCTCTTCTTTTTTCATAATTCCCCCTGTCTTTTAGACAGTTAATACTAATATTTTTGTTAGTATTTTTATAAATTTTCTATCTTTTTCTTAATTTGTATATCTTCTTTTGCTGGAATATTATTTGTATTTAATGAATATATATAATCTTTTTTACTATCAAAATCTGAATTTAAGAACTTAAATATTAACTTAGCTGTATCTAATGCATGCTTAGGCTCTCCGCTTCCACCACCTGTTAATACCAAAATTCCTCTTTTTTTCTTAAATACATGTGTTATATCTAAAAAGTATTTATTACTCCAAATATAATTTAATCTTGTTAATAGAGAAAACATAGGTGGAGTTACATTATACATATACACGGGCGACGCTATTATTAATATATCATAATCATCTTTATATATTTTCTCCATATCATCTTTAATTGCACATCCATTGTTTTTCCAACAATATCTGCAGTCTACACATGGGCTAATCTTTGCATCATATAAAAATAACTCTTCTACTTCTCCTTGTAGTTTCTTTTTTATTTCATTTACTATATATGAGGTGTCACCATTTTTATGTGGTGAACCATTTAAAATTAATATTTTCATAAAATCCCCTCTTTTAAATTTATTATTCTTCTATATTTATTAAATTGCCTATAATTATTAGCCCTGTCCATTAAAATTGGACTTAATTTCTTTTTAACTGCCACATCTAATAAATCTGGATTATCATCGACAAATATAGCATCATTTTCTTTTATGCAAAATTCATTTATTGGTCTGTCAAAAAATCCTCCATCTTTTTTTAATTCACAATATTCAGAAGAAATATATATCTTGGTAAAGAAATCATATATATTCCACCTTTTTAAAATATTATACACACATGGCCAATTGTCTGATAATAATATTAATTTATGCTCTTTACTTGCTTCACTTAAAAAATTATATACATCATCATACATAACATATTTATCTTCATTATATACAAAATCTTGTGCCAATTTTTCAGCTTGCTCTTTAGAATTTCCAACTATATGTAATTCATTTATTATATTATAATAAAACTCTTTAAAAGCTTGGTATTCTTCTTCTCTAGTTGTCATCTTTACAGATATAAGCGCATTATATTTATTAAATAAAAATTTTAATTTTTTTAAATCTATCTTTTCTGTTCCTAGTATTCCAAAAAAGTTTGGTGTTATGAACCATTCTCCTGTTTTTGGTTTTCCTAATACTAATCCAAAGTCCAAAATTATATACTTTTGTTGATTAACCATTATTCCTCCATAATCTATTTATTCAATTTATCATACATCAAATATGAATATCCTTTTAAGTTTCTTCTTGTTATATCTAAGTTTAGTTCTTTTACAATGTTTAATAACAATTGATTTGCCTCATTTATAGGAATATTTTTATCATATACTTCTATTTCTATAAAATATCCTAAATCTTTAACATTATCTAATGATATCTCGAATAAGTTCTTATATATAAAGCTATCTCTTTCTTTTATTAAATCACATACTTTATTTATGCGCACGCCTTTTAATATATTAATTGTTGCATCTAAATTAGATACTTCTGTCTCATATTCAACAATATGAATGTCTTCTTCATCATTTCCCATATATATTTTTTTATAGCATAATATATATTTATCTTTTTGTATTCTTATTCTAATACATTCGTCATCTATATCTCCACCAAAAAATGCTGGATTTTCTGGAGAGAAATATATATCATGTTGTTTTTTATTAGCCTTTCGCCTTGTAATAGTTCATTAATAGTAACACCTAATATTTGTGATATATCTGTAAATAAAGATAAATCTGGCATATATTTTCCTGTTTCCCATCTAGATACAGTTTTACTTGTTACTCCTAACTTTTCTGCAAGTTCAGCTTGTTTTAAATCTTTTTCTTTTCTTATTTTTCCTATAAATTTTCCTATTTTTGCTTGATCCATATTTTCACTCCTTTTGGGTTTATCACATATATTGTATTATGTATCTTTAAGTATAGTAAACCACACAAATAGCGATTTATCTAATATCTTGTTCTAATTTTTTTAGTGCTATTTTTCTGCTACTAATGTTATTCTTTTCTTCTGTTTCTAATTCTGCTAATGTTCTACCGTCTTCTAATTCAAATATTTCATCAAACCCAAATCCGTTTTTACCTCTTGGAGCTTCCGCTATGTATCCATTTAGTGTTCCTTTATATATTTTTTCATTTCCTTGTGAATCTACATAAGCTATACATGTTATGAATTCAACTTTTCGTTTAGCTTTTGAAATACCCTCTAATTTTTTTATCAAATAATTATTTCTATCTTCTTGTGTGGCATTTTCTCCTAAAAATCTTGCAGTTTTTACACCTGGGAATCCATCTAATGCTTCAATACAAATTCCACTATCATCTGCAATACATGCAGTATTAGTTAACTTATAAATTTCTCTTGCTTTTATTAAAGCATTTGATTCAAATGTTTCCCCAGTTTCTTCTATTTCTATATTTATATTCATTTCTTTTAGTGCCTTTATTTCTTCGTTTTTAAGTATCTCTTTAATTTCTTTCACTTTTCCTTTATTATTTGTCGCTAAAATAATCATCCTATTTCTCCTATCGGGATTTTAGGAACGTCCCCAAAAATCCACCCTTTCTAAATTTCTATATACTCATTTCCACAATGTTTTATAAATTTTATTAGATCATCGTATTTTATAGATATTGTTGCAGTATTTCTATTTGGATGAATTAATACTTTATTATTTTTTAATTCTTTATCTAGTACAACTGTCACTTTTTGCTCATTATCATTGATTATTCCAAGTGGTGTTACCGAACCTGGAGTTAAGCCTAAATATTCTTGTAAATCATTTTCATTTGCAAAAGATAACCTCTTACTATTTATTTTTTCTGGTAAAGTTTTTAAATCTGCTCTTTTATTATCTGGTAAAGTATATAAAAATAGATTTTTCTTTGCGTCTTTTAAAAAGAGTGTCTTACAACCAATTCCTTCCATTTCCATAAAAATATCTTGTAAATCCTCTACCGTATATACAGCTTTATGCTCCTGCAACTCATATTCTATATTTAATTCTTTTAAAACTCCTAAAATATCCATAAAATCTCTCCTTTCGTTTAGCCTAAAATATCATAAAATGTAAAAAAAATCTAGTATAACTAGATTTCTTTTACATTATCTTCAATTAAATAACACATTTCCTCGTGTGCATCTATATTTCCATTAATTTTATTTGTGTCTAATTTTATGTATTTTATCGTTCCATTTGCAAGTACATTTCCTTCTGTATCTAGAATTTCTGATTCTACTACAAAGAATTTGCTACTTTCTTTTATCAAAATTCCTTTGCCTATTAATTCTGTTTCATATGGCACTGGTTTTCTATATTTTGTATCTAGAGACATTGTTACACCAAAATCTTCTTCATTACCTTCCTTAGCCCATAATGCTCTTAATCCCATTTCATCAAGCATTGCAGTAATTAAACCACCATGTACTCTTCCTGGATAACTTTGATGTTCTTCTCTATATTTAAATTTTGTCATTACACTTCCATCTTCCATATTATAAAATTGTGCATGTAACCCATATTTATTATCCATTCCGCATATTGCACACATTTTACTATTTCTTTGTTTACTTATTACTTTCATTTTATTACCACCTATCCATTATAAAATTCATTGCTTAAATATTTTTCTATTATTCTTTTGGTTGGTATACATGTATTTTCTGGCATATCATTTACATCAAACCAATCATATTTTATTAGTTCATCTGTTTTAGGGAGTTTTATAGTTCCACTGTATTCTTCTGCAATTAAACCAAATGTTGCAAATTGCGCATATTTATTTACATCATTTTGTACACACATTACTTTTATTTTGCTTACATCTAAATTACATTCTTGTTTTGTCTTTCTAATTCCAGCCTCTTCTATTGTTTCTCCAAATTTCACTTTTCCACTTGGAAGTGTCCACGTGCCTTCTAATCTCATGTCCGAATCTGCCTTTTTTGCATCATCATTTCTAAGTAACATTAATATTTTATCTTCTTTATTTTTTATTATAATACCTACTCCAATACCTATTTTTTCCATATGTTCTCCTTTTGTTTATTTTGCTAGTTATATTTTAACAAACAAAGTTTGAAATTTCAATAATAAACTAATCATACAATTTTTTGTAATTAAAAAAACGTTTGGTGACGTGAGCACACGTCACCAAACCTCTAGATGAAGTAAACTTTGTCCACTCCAATCTGCAACAAGCCTTTTGCATATTGTTGTTGCAAATAGGAATCTTTTTTCAGTAGCCTTTTGTTTACAATAAGTATAGCTTCGATGTTTCCAGACAGTGAAGCTACCTCCAAAAATCCTATCCTTGTTTCTAAGTTTCTAAAGTTTTTTTCGACAACTGCAACTCCTTTTCCAAGAGCAATCTTTACTCTTCTATAAAAAAGATTGTTTGTCTCCTTTTTGAACTCTTTCCAGTCATCAATTGCTTCATCTCCCTGTACCTCTACAGCAATATCAGAGTAATCAATCTTCCAGACATTCTTTTTTGCCTCGAATTTTCTGACCTTTTTACAGTCTTCCAATCCGATTAATAAAATTAACCGTTTTCTCTCAGACAATTGCTTGAATCTTGGCTTTCCTTTACAGATTTTTCCTTTCTTAGCTGAGACAGGATACATCTCGAGTGTGCTCAATTGAGCTTCCAAATGCTCTTTCATTTTTCTACCTCCTAAAATTTTATTCACTCTTAATTATAGCATTTTTATATAAATTTCTCAACATTTATTAGGTCTTTAATTACTTCTCCAGCTATAATTAACCCTACTACAGAAGGTACAAAAGATATACTTGCAGGTGTTTTATAGTCCCCATCATTTGGTTTTATCGGTTCTTCTTTTGAATATACTACCTTTAATTTTTGTATACCTTTTGAACGTAATTCTTTCCTCATTACTTTTGCAAGAGGACATACAGAAGTTTTATAAATATCTGTTACTTCAAATTTAGTTGGATCTAATTTATTTCCTGTTCCCATTGCAGAAATTATAGGAATATTAAGATCATTAGCTCTACATACTAATTCTATTTTTCCAGTTACTGTATCTATTGCATCTACTATATAGTCTAAAGAATTATCTAACAGTTCACTTCCTGGCATAAAGAACTCTGTAGATACATCTACTTCTGCTTCTGGATTTATGCTTAATATCCTTTCTTTCATAACATCTACTTTATTTTTTCCAACAGTAGTTATATTTGCATGTATTTGTCTATTTATATTTGTAATATCTATTGTGTCATTATCAACTAATAGAAATTTTCCTATACCTGCTCTTGCCAATCCCTCTACTACAAAAGAACCTACTCCACCAATTCCGAACACTGCCACTTTAGCTTTAGTTAGCTTTTCTAAATTTTCTTTTCCTATTAATCTTTCTTCTCTACTAAACCCTTCGTACATTTTTCCTCCTAAATATAAAAACTAAACTAATTATACATCTTATTACAAATTATTAAAAGATGTACTTAAAACTGAAGTACATCTTTTATAATAAACTATTTCATTTTTTCTTTTATTTTCATTAAAGTATTTAGCGCATCTATAGGTGTTAATGTATTTAAATCAATCTTATCAAGTTCTTGTGCTATTTCTGCTAATTTGTAATTGTATAAATCAAGCTGACCGGCTTGAACTTGTTTATTTTCTTTTTCCATTTTCTTGCTACCTAAAATGCTTTTTCTTTCTAGGCTTCTTAATATTTCATTTGCTCTTTTTAATACTTCTTTTGGAACACCTGCAAGCCTTGCAACATGAACACCATAACTTTCATCTGTTCCACCTCTTATAATCTTTCTTAAAAAGATTACATCTTCACCTTTTTCCTTAACTGCTATAGAATAATTTTTTACACCTTCTAGTTTATCTTCTAATTCTATAAGTTCATGGTAATGTGTTGCAAATAATGTTTTTGCCCCACATTTTGTTTTATCAGAAATATATTCAGCAACTGCCCATGCAATTGATAGTCCATCATATGTTGACGTTCCTCTTCCTATTTCATCTAATATTACTAGGCTATTTTTAGTAGCTTCTTTTAAGATGTCTGCAACTTCCATCATTTCAACCATGAATGTACTTTGACCCATACTTAAATCATCTGATGCACCAACTCTTGTAAATATTTTGTCTACAACACCGATATGTGCTTCTGTAGCAGGAACAAAACTTCCTATTTGTGCCATTAATGTAATTAATGCAACTTGTCTCATATATGTAGATTTACCAGCCATATTAGGTCCTGTTATAATTGATAATCTGTTATCATCATTATCCATATATGTGTCATTATCTATAAAACTTCCTGTTGGAAGCATTTTTTCGATTACTGGATGTCTTCCTTCTTTTATCTCTATTTGTCCACCATTGTCAACTATTGGCATACAATAATTCATGTCTTCTGCAACAGTTGCAAACGAAGCTAATACATCTAGTGTTGCAATTATCATTGCTGATTTTTGAAGTCTTTTTACATTTTTAGCAATTTCTTGTCTTATCTGTGTAAATGCTTCATATTCTAGATTAATAACTTTATCTTCGGCCCCTAGAATTTGGTTCTCTAATTCTTTTAGTTCTTCTGTTATATATCTTTCACAATTTGTTAGTGTTTGCTTTCTTATATATCTATCTGGAACTTGTGGTAAATTTGATTTTGTTACTTCTATATAATATCCAAATACTTTGTTAAATCCAACTTTTAAATTCTTTATTCCTGTTTTCTCTTTTTCTGTTGCTTCTAATTGAATTAACCAATTCTTACCTTCTGTTGTAGCAGTTTTTAATTTATCAATTTCTTCATTATATCCTAGTTTTATTAGACCACCTTCTTTTACCGTCATTGGTGGATCTTCTACTATTGATTTTTCTATCAGTTCATGAATATCTTTTAGCTCATCTAAGTTATTATAAAGTTCTTGTAACATTGTTGAAGTTGTATTTTGTAATACGTTTTTTACTTCTGGTAATTTTGATAAAGAATTTTTTAAAGAAATCATATCCCTACCATTTGCATTACCATATGATATTTTTCCTGCTAATCTTTCTATATCATAAACCTTTTTTAGACTTTCTATTATATCTCCTCTAAGCATTACATTTTCTTTTAGTTCTTTTACAGCATTTAGTCTTTTATTTATCTCGTTAACATCAATTAATGGATCATTTATCCATCTTCTTAAATGTCTTCCTCCCATTGATGTAGAAGTTTTATCCAATACCCATAAAAGCGTACCTTTTTTGCTTTTATCTCTCATTTTTTCTGTAAGTTCTAGATTTCTTCTTGCATTAATATCTAAAGACATGTATCTAGTTGTATTGTACATAATTATTTTGTTAATATGTTCTAAACTTGTTTTTTGTGTTTGTTTTAAGTATTCCACTAATGCATTTATACTTGCAACAGAAAAAAGCCTTTTATCTACATCTTTTATAGGATTATCATCATTATCAACTAAATTATAGTTCTCTACTATTGTATTTATATCTTCTGAAAAGAATTTATCATTAAATCTTGTAAAATATATTTCAAATCTTTCTTTTATTTTACTTATTTCTTCTTTGCTATCATACATCATGCTATTTACAACTAATTCTGCAGGTGAATATCTTGCGATTTCGTCTAAAACCAAAGGGAAATTATTGTTTTCTTTTATCTCTGTACTATAAAAGTCTCCAGTAGTCACATCACATACTGCAATTCCATAATATATACCTTTTTTAACAATTGACATGATATAATTGTTTTTCTTTTCTTCTAGCATATTAGATTCTATTACTGTACCAGGTGTAACAACACGAATAACCCCTCTTTTTACAATTCCTTTTGCTGTTTTTGGATCTTCTAATTGTTCACATATTGCAACTTTATATCCTTTTGCAATTAGTTTTGAAATATAAATTTCTGCAGCATGATGTGGCACACCACACATTGGTGCTCTTTCTGCTTGTCCACAATCCTTTCCAGTTAAAGTTAGTTCTAGTTCTCTTGATACTGTTATTGCATCGTCAAAGAACATTTCGTAAAAATCTCCTAGTCTATAAAAAAGTATACAATCTTTATATTCTTCTTTTGTTTCAAGATATCTTTGCATCATTGGTGAATATTCTGCCATTTGTATATTCCTTGCCTTTCTATTTTAATCCTAATTCTTTTCATCTATCTTTTGTTACTACTATTTTCTTGATTCGTCATCTTGTTCATCTTTCCCTGTTAGTTTTTCATATGCTTCTATAGTTTTTCCAGCTCTTCTTATCGTACTAATAGAAACACCTAATTGTTTTGCAGCTTCTTTTTGAGTATTTCCTAAAGCTTCTACTTGTTCTAGTAAAACTTTAGCTTTTTCATATTTTTTCTCAGCTTCTGTCCTTGGATTGCTTATTATTACCTCTCCTTCATTATAATCTTTTAATATAGATTCAATTAAAATTCTTTCAAACGGTTTAAATAAAGACCCCTTATCATTTGCATTAGCATTTTGTATTTTTCTTCTTGCTAATTCTTTTGCTGTTTCATATAAAGTTTTATATTCTTCATCATTTTCAAGTTTTGCTAATTCTCTACTTATTGTTCTTGGAGGAATTCCATATTTAATTGCCATATCTGTTTGGCTTGCTTCTTCTGCAATCATTTCTATAAATAGAGCCTTAAAATTTATATGTGAATAGTCGGGATGCCTCTTTGCTTCATATTCTATATACTTTCTTTTTAGTTCATCGTCATTTGAAGAATTAATATGATCAACAATGTTTTCTTTAAAAGTTTGTATATCCATGCTTTCATTATCTTTTAAATATAATTCTTTTGCTTCATTTAAAGTTTGTATTCTTCCAATTAATAAACTTTTTACTATCTTATCTAATCTTTGTTTATCAACTGCTTTTTTTTGAAGTTCACTTTTATTATATGCTAAAACTTTTTCTAATTTTTCTCTTTGTTCACTTCCTTCTGGAAAAATTTGTTTACACATTGTAATAAAAGTATTTCTATTAATACCATATTGCTTTTCACAATCTCTTATAGATTTTCCTGCAATTACATCATTAAACATTAAATTGAACTCGTTTATCATTTTCACCCTCCAATTAAAAATCCTTTCAAATACCACATATGTTCAGAAACAATTTTTAAATCTATTATTTTATTTATTAAATCCTTATCTCCTTCAAATATAACTACTTTATTGCTATCTGTTCTTCCTGTTAGCATGTTTAGATTGTTTTTACTTGTTCCTTCTACTAAAACTCTTTGAATTGTTCCTACATATTTTTGGTTATTTTCTTCAATTTGACTTTCTACTAATTCCTTTAATCTATCAAATCTTTTGTGTTTTATCTCTTCTGGAACTTGGTTTGGCATTTTGTCTCCTGGAGTTCCAACTCTCCTTGAATATATAAACATATATACTTGTTCGAATTTTACTTTTCTTACTACATCTAATGTGTCTTCAAATTCTTCATCAGTTTCTCCTGGGAATCCAACAATAATATCTGTTGATAATGTTAAATTTGGTATTCTACTTTTCATTTTTTCTACTAAATTTAGATATTGCTCTTTAGTATATTTTCTATTCATTTCTTTTAATACTTTAGTATTTCCAGATTGTAATGGTAAATGTATTAGTTTACAAACTTTATCACAATCTGCTATTGCTTCTATTACATCATCTGTAAAATCTTTTGGATGTGGAGAAACAAATCTAATTCTTTCTATTCCTTCAATTTTATTTATTGCTCTTAATAATGTTGCAAAAGAATTTACACCTTCATATGCTTCAAATTCTATATTTTTCTCTTTTTCTACTCTTAAATATGAGTTAACATTTTGACCTAATAAAGTAATTTCTTTATATCCTTCTTTTGCAAGGTCTTTTACTTCATTAATTATGTCTTTAGGCATTCTACTTCTTTCTCTTCCACGTACATATGGAACAATACAATATGTACAAAAATTGTTACATCCATTCATTATTGTTACAGAAGCTTTTATGTTGCTATCTCTTTTTATTGGTAAACCTTCGAAAATCTCACCATCTATATCTATAACATCTTTTACTTTTTCTCTTGTTTTTAATGCCTTAAATAAATCTTCTGGAAATCTATATAATGTATGTGTTCCAAATACTACATCTACAAATGGATAACTTTGTTTTATTTTGTCTGTAATATGTTTTTCTTGCATCATACAACCACCAATGGCAATAATTGTTCCATTAGCTTCTTTTATTCTTTTTAATTCACCTAATTTTCCAAAAAGCTTATCTTCTGCATTTTCTCTTACACAGCATGTATTAAATAAGGCTATATCTGATTCTTCAAATTTCTCTGTTCTAGTATATCCCATTTCTTCTAACATTCCACATAATTTTTCAGAATCATTTTCGTTTAATTGACATCCCATTGTTAAAATGCAATATTTTAAATTTTTATTGTTTTTATTTAAATCCTTAATTTCATCTATATATTTTCTTTGCTCTTTTACTTTTTCCACCTTAAATCCTCCTATTGCCCCTATATTCTATATTATTTTCTAAGTTTTTTCAAGTGATTTTACGTTCAAGTTTATCCATTAGTAAACCTTTCCATATAAGAAAGGCATTTCGCTAAGTATCTCTTTGTAGTAATTGCGAAATACATGCTACTCGCTTTACTCTGGCTGATATAGGTAGCCTAACCTTGTTGTATAGTAAAAATCTGATGATTTTTACTATACAATAAAAACAAACTGTGGGTTGAAAATATTAATTCGCCCCACAGTTATAAATAATTCTCACCTATTTTTTTACACAAGAAAAAAGAAAATTATAATGATTTATAATTTTCTTATATATCTTATTGAATTCCATATTTCTTTTTAAATTTATCTGCTCTACCACCTGTTGTATCTTTTCTTAAATTACCTGTCCAGAATGGATGACATTTTGAGCAAACATCTACTTTTATAGATTCTTTTGTTGAGTTTGTTTCTATTACATTACCACAAGCACATGTAATTGTTGCAGCAGTATATTTTGGATGTATTCCTTCTTTCATTTATGTTCACCTCTTCCTTTTCTTCGTAAAATGCTGTATATTATCATAACATATATTTACTAATTTTTCAATACCTAATTTCTTTTTTATTTAATTTACTTCATTTGTTGTTTGTTCATGTTCTAGAATATATTGCCCAGATGTTTCTAGCTCTTCTTTTAAAGATGTCTTATTTACTAGTTTAAATGTTATATTAAACAAACAAGCTATTATTAATATGATTAATCCAATTCTTTTCCAATATTTAGCTAGCATTTGGACCTCTCCTTCTTTCTTGAACTCATAGTTCTATTATACTATATTTTATTTTTTTGTCAATATTTTTCATGTTTATCGTATGTTTTGGTATTTTTTTGCTCATTTCGTGTAAAAATATTATAAAACATTTTTTACTTCGAGAGGATTGAATTTATATGAAAAAGAAGATAATACTATTTTTTCTTATTTTATTTACAACAATTTGTTTTTCTGGCTGTAGTAAAGAAGATGATACTAAAACAGAAGTTAATACTATAGAAGTTAATAGGACATCTACTGATATAAGTAATTTAAATGATATATCAAATAATACAATTAATAATAATATTGTTTCTACTAACCAGGCTAATAATAAATCTAATTCCTCTAGCTCAAAAGTTTCAAATAAATCCGAGGAATTATTAGCTCAATTTTCTACTAAAATATACTCTACAGATTCTGCTAGACAAAATAATTTAGAAATAACATCTAAAAAATTAAATGGAACAGTTGTAAAACCTAATGAAACATTTTCTTTTACAAAAACGATTGGACCTTCCACTGCTGCTAAAGGATATGAGGAAGCAGATATTTATGATTCAAATGGAAATAAAATTAAAGGTTATGGTGGTGGAAACTGTCAGGTAAGTTCTACTTTGTATAATGCTGTCCAAAAGGTTTCTTCACTTGAAGTGGTAGAAAGACATGAACATAGTAATACTGTTCCTTATGTAAAAGAAGGGCATGATGCTGCGGTAGCATATGGAAGTGTTGATTTTAAATTTAAAAACACAAATAATTTTAGTATAAAAATTTTAGTCGAAACTTCTAAAAAATATGTGGTAGTTAAATTAATGAAAATTTAATTCATATATTTTCTCCTTTGGCATATATTTTAGGAAAAGGAGGGGATTAAAATAAGAAAATTTGTTTATAAACTTTTAATTTCTATAGTCATTTTTAGTTTAATATTAACCCCAATTTCTTGTTTTGCATATACTGATTCTTCATATGTTTGGTCTTCGACAGAAATCTTAACTAGTGTTAACGCTGATGGGCAATCACAATTAGTAGAAAATAGTCTAAATCTCACTTGTGGAAGTGCTATATTAATTGAGCAATCAACTGGCAAAATATTATATGAGCACAATGTGCATGAACAATTACGTCCTGCAAGTGTTACAAAAATAATGACTGTTCTATTAATTATGGAAGCAATAGATTCTGGAAGATTAAGTTATACAGACCAAATACCATGTAGCGAAAATGCAAGTTCAATGGGTGGTTCACAAATATGGCTTGATACAAAAGAAACTTTAAGTGTAGACGAAATGTTAAAAGCTATATGCGTTGTTTCTGCAAATGATTGTACTGTTGCAATGGCAGAATATTTGGCTGGTTCTGAAGAAAATTTTGTAGCACAAATGAATGCAAAAGCCAAAGAACTTGGAATGAATGATACTACTTTTAAAAATTGCCATGGTATAGATGAAGATGGGCATGTATCTTCTAGTTATGATATTGCTCTTATGTCTCGTGAACTTTTAGAAAAACATCCAGATATAACAAAATATACAACAATATATATGGATTCTTTACGTGATGGAAAATCTGAATTAGTTAATACAAATAAACTAGTTAGAAATTATAGAGGTGCTACTGGTCTAAAAACAGGTTCTACATCTCTTGCATTATATAATTTATCTGCATCTGCAACTCGTGATGGTCTATCTTTAATTGCTGTAATAATGAAGGCTCCTACTACTAAAGATAGATTTGCCGAGGCAACTAAATTATTAGATTATGGTTTTGCAAATTATTCTTATAAAACTTTTGCTCAAAAAGGTGATACTATAAAAGAAATTCCAATATCCAAAGGCGTTTCATCATCTGTTTCTGCAGTACTTTCCACCGATGCAGGTGTACTTTTAAAGAAAGGCGAAGAAAGTAATATAGTACAAAATGTGAATCTACCTGAAGAAATAACAGCTCCAATTAATGAAGGTGATAAATTAGGAAAAATTTCTTATTCATTAAATGGTGAAACAATTGCAACGGTTGATATAGTAGCAAAAAACAGTGTAGCAAAAATAGATTTACCACATATGTTGCAATATGTTTTTAACTCGTGGATTAGTTAAAATTTTATATAAGAAAATAGTTTTAGTTCTATGCTATTTTAATTTGCTATATATTAAAGAATAGGGATTTTGAGGAACGTCCCCCAAAAATCCCTATTCTTCTTGTTTTATTTTTCCTGTTTTGTATGCTTCTAATAACTTGTTCAAATCTTGAATTTGTCCTTCTAATTTTTTGCCTATATCTGTATCTGCAATCTTTTTACGTTCAACCTTTTCTACGATTTGTTTTGTAGAATGTATATCTGTTTCATTTATAATGGCATCTTCTGTAGATGTAAATGGTTCATGTGCAGTAAGTAGCAAACCATATGAATTATAAATTAAAGTATATCCTGCAATACCAGTAGTTTTTTGATAAGGTTTAGATAGTCCTCCGTCAATTATTAGTAGTTTTCCATTTGCCTTTATTGGACTTTCTCCATCTTTTAATTTTACTGGCATATGTCCACCTATGATTCTTCCCTCTTCTTCGTTTATTCCGAATTCTTTTAAAATATTCTTACAAACTTTTTCATCTTGTGCAAATTCATAAAATGGATTTTTTATTTCTTTTCTTAAATTTTTATCTTCTAAAAAATATCTTTCAAATGTTTTCATTGCATTTTTGCAAAATATTGGTGAATATTTCCCACACCATAGGTACCACATAAAATCCATTGCATTCGTTTTCTCATCACTTTCGTCTAAGTAGAAAGCTTTACGTGCAGTTTCATCTATATAGTCTAAATACTCCTTGCCTTTTAACTTTTTATTTTCAAATTCTACTTCTACTAGCTCTCCCAGGTCATTCATTGGAATACAACCATGAATTAATAAATTTTGATTATATATTTTGTAAATACTACCTTTTGTATATAAAAAGTTTATATGCTTTTGCAATTTCTCACTATTCTTAAAACTTTTTACTAATTTTTCTACAACTTCTTTTTCTTTTGCTGATAATTCATATGGTGACTCTTCATCTATTGTTGGAAAATCAGTATCTAGCAATTTATACGTATATCCATTAATATCTATTGTACCATCTTTAAAATTTATTTTATCTAGCAACAATCTATCTTCCATTTCATATTTTGGATGTCTTTTAATTATTTCTGCCTCTAACTTAAACTGCATAATTGCTGCTGCCTTTTCCATTTTACCCATAAGTTCTATATCTAAACCTTCTTCAAATTCTTCTGTGTGTGAATGGAATATAGGTGCAACTTTATTGGTATATTGTTCTTTTGCAAATTCTGTCATCTTTCTTATATTTATTCCATAGCCTTCTTCTAAAATAGATAGATTACCATATCTTGCACATATTCTTATTACATTCATTATACAAGCTGCATTTCCACATGCTGCTCCCATCCAAACAATATCATGATTTCCCCATTCTATATCTATTGAATGATATTTCATAAGTTTATCTATAATAATATCTGGACCTGGACCCCTGTCATAAATATCTCCTATAATATGAAGATGGTCTATTGATAATTGCTGGATTAGTTTTGATATTTCTATTATAAAAGCTTCTGCTCTTCCTAATTTTATTATCGATTCTATTATTTGTGTATAATATGTTTCTTTATCTTCTGAGTCCATACTCCCATGCAGTAACTCATCAATAATATATTCGTATCCTTTTGGCATTGCTTTTCTAACTTTTGACCTACTATATTTTGATGCTACTACTTTGCATAGTTTTATTAACCTATATAAAGTGATTTTATAATATTCATATAGGTTATCTTTATTTTCCTCTTTTAATAATTTCAATTTTTCCTCTGGATAATAAATTAATGTTGCAAACTGTCTTCTTTCACTACTTGTCATAGTATATTCAAAATTCTCATCAATCTTTGTTTTTATAACTCCGGAAGCATTTTTTAAAATGTGTAAAAATGATTCATATTCCCCATGTAAATCACTTAAAAAATGTTCTGTACTTTTGGGCAAATTTTGAATTGCTTTTAAATTAATTATTTCTGTACACACTTCCTGTATCGTCGGAAATTTTTCCGATAGTAATTTTAAATATTTTAATTCTTGTTGTTCCATATTAATTCACCTAATTCTTTTATATAGCCTTACCCAATTCTTTATCTAAATACTCTTTAGCAAAATTATATACATCCCCTAAGTTTTCCTTCGCTTTATTGTTTGCTATATCAAATCTACTATATAATTTTGTAAGAAATTCATCTTCTTTTATCTTCTGTAAAGTGAATTTATAATTAAAATCATAAATATATGCAAAATGTGCTATAGCTAAATCTAACCCTGAATTTATGTTCTTATAATTTATATATTTATCTTCAAAAAATTCTCTGTATACTTCATTATTAATGTTTTGCTTTTCTATGTTGTTTCCATATAGTACATTCATATTTTCCATATTTAAAACATAGAATATGTCTAATTTATCTGCATCTCTTATTAATTTAGTATGTAATAATTCTTTTTTATTTAAATCTTTATCAATATCTAAATAGCCTTTATTATGGTTTAATATCGCTTTTTTAATTATATTGTCATATGTGTCTTCTGCTATAAATCTTCTAATTAATCCATCTTCAAATAGTACTTTCACACCATATTCTGCATGATTAACACTATCTTTGTCCATAAAAGTATTATATATTCTTATTTGTTCAAATCTTCCAATGTCATGTAAAATTCCTATTAATTCCGCTAATTTTACGTCTTCTTCATTTAGCCTTAAATTTTCTGCTAATTGTTTGGCTTTTTGGCTTACTCTTTCTATATGTGAAATTTTTAATGCTATTTTTGGATCACTTGGATTGTAGTTTTTTACATAATTTTTAAATTCTATTCTTGCGTTTCTTATATCTATATTCATTTGTATCTCCTCCGCTAGAATTTTATCATATCTTTTTTTTTGTCAAATTGATTACCTTTTCACAATAACGCAATAAAGCGAACTTATATGATAGCTCGCTTTTTTAATCATCTTCTATTTCTTCCGTGGTAGTTGTTGATTCATATTCAAATGGTCTTTTTACCTTTACCATTTTCTCTTTTTTAGTATTTACTTTTTCTTCTTTCTTTGTACATTTATTAATTAAATTATTTGCCTTCTCCATAATATCTGGAACATAATCTAATAATTTATCAACTGATGAAGAATGTTCTATAGGTAATAACTTTACACTTTCATTTTGTACTACTAAAAATGCTATTGGACTTATATTTACTGCAGCACCACTGCCTCCTCCAAATGGTAATTTATATTCTATAGACTCTTCTTTTTCTTTTTTGTTATAGTTATCAATTGTTTCACTATTAAATTCACTACCTCCTGAAGCAAATCCAAAAGTTACTTTTGATAACGGAATAATAATTCCATTCTTCGTTTCTATTGGTTTTCCTATGATAGTATTAACATCTACCATATCTTTAATACTATTCATGGTTGTATTCATAAGCCCTTCTATAGGATTTTCTTGCATTTTTATCAGCTCTCTTTCTTTTTAAACTTTCACACATTACACTAATAATATGTATAACTTTTATATTTATTATACTGTTTAAATAGATTTCATAATTTGTATTATTGGAATATCTCATATTTATTCCATATTTTCCATTATCTTTATCAATCATATTTTTAGCAAATATAATCGATAAAATAGTTGATAATATTACTGTTGCAAATGTCATTAAAAATATATTTTCACTTTGCAGATTTATTTTTACATAGAGTTCTTCTACTTTTGTTATTTCAAGAATTTGCTTTAATTCATTTTTGTATGTTTTAATTTTTGATTTATTCATATTTTTTTCTAAATTTTCTAAAGTCATCTGCTTTTTTATAAATTTACTATCTAGTAAATTTATGTCTAAATAAGGTATTATCTTTAGCAATTTTAGTACTATTTTTATTTCTCCGTCTTTTCTTTGATTATCTTTTATATATAAATTATTTATTTGTAATTGAATTGTAGTGCCTGCTAGTAATACTATTAAGCTACCTAATATTATTAATATAATAAAAAAAAATACTAGCATATTTACACCTCTGCTAGTATTTTTTCCAAATTTTATTTATTTATACTATTTTTTTCTTTTTCTCTACGATTATATCTTCAAAAAGGTCTTCTTGCTTTGTGTTTACTTTATCTCTTTTTGACATTTCTAATAACCCACTAAATGCTGTTACTACTTCTTGTTTATTATGTTCTTTTAAAGAGAATAATTTATTAAATACAAATTTATTGTTTTTAATTAATGCTTTAAACATTTCTTTTACTTTACTTGCTACTGTATAATTATCTGTTATCGCAATTTTCTCTATGTTCTCTGCATTTTTATTTATTTTTTCTTCGTTTTTCTCTAAAAGAGATTTATATAAGTTCGGAATTAAGTCTTTATCATATTCTTTTTCTATGCGTTTTTTGGGTAATTCTATTTGTTCTCGGGTTCCTAAGAAAATCTTAGAATTCTCTTCATAATTTACTTTTAATTTCTTTATAATTTCCTTATATTTTTTATACTCGATAATTCTTTGTATAAGTTCCTCTTCTGTAAGTTCTTCTTCTGCTTCTTCTTGCTTTGGAAGTAAACTCTTAGATTTTAAATAGATTAATGTCGATGCCATTATTATAAATTCACTTGCTATATCTAAATTCATTTCTTCCATTTGATTTAAATATTCTATATATTGGTCTGCAATTTCATTTATTTTTATATCATAAATATCCATTTTATTTTTGTCTATTAAATGACACAATAAATCTAATGGTCCTTCAAAATTATCTATTTTTATTGCATATCTATTTGTTTCGAACATCAACATATTTGCCATAATTACTCCTCAATCTTTATATTGTCTCTTTTATATCCTTTTCTTAATAAATAATTTATTATATCTTCTTTCTCTGTATTATGTATTTTTTTATTTATTATATTCTGAGCAGATTGCTTTTCATATTCTTCTAATTCATCTATGTGTTCACTAACATAATCTTCTAACACATCTCTTTTTATTCCTTTTGAATAAAGTTTATATATTATTTCTTTTACTGACATGTTTTTTAAATTTTTGAACTCAGCAACTGCCCTTTCTATATAATTTTTATCATTTATATAACCTGCTTCTTTTAGATATTCTATACTATCTTCTAGAAGGTCTTCATCTATTGTATTAAATTTCGTTCTTATTTCATTTTCTGTTCTCTTTTTATACATAATGTATTTTAAAATTTTCGTTTTGGTTTTGTCAAATTCTTCTATACTATACATTTTTATTCCTTACATTTTATTTTTTCTTTGGTTTTGCTTCTTCGTCTTCTACTAGTACTACTACGTCATCATCATCATTATTTTCTTCTTCATCGCCTAAGCTTTTTTCAAAAGCTTTTTCGAAATTATCTCTTACTTTCTTTTCTACTTCTGCCATTATATCTGGATTTTCCGCTAAATATCTCTTAACATTTTCCCTTCCTTGTCCAATTCTATTTCCGTCATAACTGAACCAAGAACCACTCTTTTCGATTATATCTAAGTTTACTGCCATATCTAAAATATTTCCTTCTTTAGAAATACCTTTACCATATACTATATCAAACTCTGCTTCTCTAAATGGTGGTGCAACCTTATTTTTTACAACCTTTACTCTTGCTCTACTTCCTGTTATTTCACCATCTTGTTTTATGTTTTCTATTTTTCTAATATCCATTCTAACTGAGGCATAGAATTTTAAAGCTCTACCACCAGTTGTTGTTTCTGGATTTCCAAACATAACACCTATTTTTTCTCTTAATTGATTTATGAATATTAATACTGTTTTTGATTTATTTATTGCTCCTGCTAATTTTCTTAATGCTTGTGACATTAATCTTGCTTGTAGACCCATATGAGAATCTCCCATATCTCCATCAATTTCTGCCTTTGGAACTAATGCTGCAACAGAGTCTACTACAACTACATCTAATGCTCCACTTCTTACTAATGCTTCTGTTATTTCTAAAGCTTGTTCTCCTGTGTCTGGTTGTGATACTAGTAAATTATCTATATCTACACCTAAATGTTTTGCATATACTGGGTCTAATGCGTGTTCTGCATCTATAAAAGCTGCTTCACCATTCATTTTTTGCGCTTCTGCAATTATGTGTAATGCTAAAGTTGTTTTACCAGAAGATTCTGGACCATATATTTCTATAATTCTTCCTCTTGGTACACCACCAATTCCTAATGCTATATCTAAACTTAAAGCTCCTGTTGGAATTGCTTCTACTTCCATTGCTTTAAATTCTCCTAATTTCATTACTGAACCTTTTCCAAATTGTTTTTCTATTTGACTCATTGCCATTTCTAACGCTTTTTTTCTTTCTAAGTTTTCTCCACTCATTATTTTTCCTCCTATGAACGTATGTTTGTTTTATTATATACTAATTTATTTTTTTGTCAATACTTTTTTTATCTTCTGTACCAATTTTCTATTCCATAAAAAATATTATATTGATTTGGATTAATTTCTCCTACTAGGCTTGTACTATAGATAACATTTACTTTATTAAAATATAAACTAATATATGGAGCATCATCTCTGTATATTTCAATTAATTTATTTGTATCTTCTTTTATTTTATTTTCATCTGTTAAACTTAATAATTCGTTTAATAAATTATTAGCTTCTTCATTTTGATAGTTTGCTAAATTGCCTGATCCAAAATATGTAACTAAACTAGGTGATAATGAACTATTTGTTCCTGTTATTATCATTCCATAGTTCCTATTATTTAAAGCTGTTTGAAAATTTTTGGAATTTAATTTAGCTACATTAACTTTGATTCCGATGTTTTCCAAGCTACTTTTTATAATATCTGCCACAGCAACTTGTGAGCTATTATCTGCATTTACTGTAAGATTTATACTTAATCTTATTGTTCTATAGTTTTCAACCTTTTGCCAACTTCCATATTTATATGACCAACCACCATCGATTAAAACTTGTTTTGCTTGGTCTGGATTATATCCTGTACTACTGCTACCTTGGTCAAATGTCCAATTGCCATAATCTAATGGATTATCAGCTGTATAATATTTTCCACCATATACACTTGTTACTATACTACTTTTATCTATAGCATATGATATTGCTTTTCTTACTTCCCATCTACTTAAAAAATTATCATATGTATTTAACGCTATAAAATCGTGTTCTCTGCCATAAAATTCTTTTTTATTATATCCTATTGTTCCAATATTATCTTCTATATTAATATTCTCTGTTGTTAATATGTCTATATTTCCTAATTTAAAAGCATTATAAGCTTCTCCCATTGATGAATATTTATTAACATTTATTGTTTCTACTTTTGCATTCTTTTCTGATATATTCCACCAACTAGTATTCTTTTTTAATACAACTGTGCTATCAGAATTTGACTCTATCTTATACATTCCTGTACCAATTGGAGTATTATTTTTTTCTGTATTTTGTATATCTTGACCTGCAAAATACGTACTTGAAACTATTGGAAAGATTAAATTATATTCAAAAAATGGTATTATTGTATCTAGATTTATTCTTATACTATAATTATCTATTATATCTACACTTGTAACATGTTGTACATTATAACTATATATTGAATTTACTTGTTTTAATGTTTCTATTGTATATTTTACATCTTGCGCTGTAAAACTGGTTCCATCCTGCCATTTTACATTACTTCTTAATTTTAATATATAAGAAGTATCTCCAGATTTTGCCCATTCTGTAGCTAAACATGGTTGCAATTTATAATTCTCATCTAATTGTAATAATGGTTCAAATACTAATTTTGTTATTTCCTGCACATTTCTATTATTACTTATTAGTGGATTTATTGTGTCATAACTTACAATTTCCATTCTTAGATCTGTAATTGTTTGATTCGTTTGAGCTGTTGTTTGATTTTCTGTATTTTCTGAATTAGACTTATTGTCTTCGTAAATTATATAAACTGCTACTCCAACAATTATAATTACAGCTATAAAAAATATATATTTAATAACATTTGATTTCATTTTTCTCTCCGTTTATCTTTGTATTTTTACTTCTTTATAATATATTACTTTTGTATTTTTTTCAAGATGTTTTTGTATATATGAAAACAAAAAGAGGACTATATAAGCCCCCTAATTTATTCTATTTTCTTGATTCTATTATTAGCTTCATGCCAGTTCTGTCTTCTCCTTCTACTTGAACCTCTGCAAATGCAGGTATGCAAACTAAATCTACCCCTGCTGGTGCTACAAATCCTCTTGCAATTGCTACTGCTTTTACAGCTTGATTTAATGCTCCTGCACCTATTGCTTGCATTTCTGCTTTGTTATTTTCCTTTACCAAACCTGCTATTGCACCTGCAACTGAATTTGGATTTGATTTTGATGAGATTTTTAAAACTTCCATTTTTTGCCTCCTATAATTTATTTTTTAGTTCATCTTGTGACTGATATATTTATATTATATATGGAAAATAATGTAAAGATGTTTTTCCATTTTTTAGGAGGTTTGTATCGCGTAAAATTACATGTTTCGACATTTATTTCTTATTTATTCTAATAATCTCTTCTGTTCGATTTGTTTCATCATTAATTTTAAAAACACATCCATTTATCATTGCTTCACTATCAGCTAATTTATATCTCTCTGGTAAAGATGTTACGAATCGCTTAAAAGAAACACCTACATCCATTCCTATAACTGATTTTTTAGGTCCAGTCATTCCAACATCTGTTATATACGCGGTTCCTTTTTCTAGTATTTGCTCATCTGCTGTTTGCACATGTGTATGTGTTCCATATACTATAGTATATTTTCCATCCATATAATATCCCATAGCAATTTTTTCTGCGGTAGCTTCTGCATGAAAATCTAGTACAAATATATCTACTTGATTTTTTAATTTATTATATATATCATTTGCAACTATAAATGGATTTTCTGATAAAATTCCCATAGATGTTCTTCCTATTAAATTTATAACAGCTATTCTTTTATTGTTTTTGTTAACTATACTATAATCATTACCGGGTAATCCTTTTGTATAATTAGCTGGTCTAACAATTCTTTTATCATCAATAAACGAAAAAATATCTTTCTTTCCCCATGTATGGTTTCCCATTGTTATTACATCTGCTCCAGCATTTATTAAAGAATCAAAAATCTTTTTAGTTATTCCCATTCCTCCTGCTGAATTCTCACCATTTATTATGCAAAAATCTATATTATATTTTTCTTTTAGTTTTGGCAACTCTTTTACAATTTTCTTTACGCCAATTTCTCCTACAATATCTCCTATTGCTAAAATATTCATAATCTACCTTCTTTCTTATTCAGTTATATTATATAGTAGGTTTTATGTTATTTCAAGTTTTAATATCATTTCTACATAAATACAAAAAAAGTAGCATCTCTGCTACTTTTTATTTTGCATAGGAAAAATCGTTAGATTTTTCTGAAGCAACAAGGTTAAGTTCTTATGACCGTGCGATTGCGAAGCAATCTGTACATGTGGCGAAGCCACTTTTCTTATTTTGCATAATCTATAACTCTTGTTTCTCTTACTAGGTTAACTTTTATTTGTCCTGGATAATCCATTTCTTTTTCTATTTTTTCAGAAATATCTCTACCTAGTAATACCATTTGACTATCAGAAATTTTATCTGGTTTAACAATAATTCTTATCTCCCTACCAGCTTGGATCGCATAAGATTTATCTACACCATCAAATGAATCTGCAATAGATTCTAATTCCTGTAGTCTCTTTATATATGCTTCTAAAGTTTCACGTCTTGCACCAGGTCTTGATGCAGATATTGCATCTGCTGCTTGTACTAAAACAGCTTCTATTGTTTGTGGTTCTACATCTCCATGGTGTGCTTCTACAGCATTTATTACTGCAGGATTTTCTTTGTATTTCTTTAATACTTCAACACCTATTTCAACATGAGTACCTTCCATATCATGGTCTAAAGCTTTACCAATATCATGCAATAAACCAGCTCTTCTTGCAAGTTTGGAATCTAAGCCTAATTCTTCTGCCATGATTCGTGCTAAGTTTGAAACTTCTATAGAGTGATTTAAAACATTTTGACCATAACTTGTTCTATATTTTAATTTTCCTATTAGTTTAATCAAATCTGGATGTAATCCCATAACTCCTGTTTCTAAAGTTGCTCGTTCTCCTTCTTCTTTAATAGTTTCTGCTAATTCTTCCTTAGCTTTTTCTACCATTTCTTCTATTTTTGAAGGATGTATTCTTCCATCATCAATTAATTTTTCTAGAGCAATCCTTGCAACTTCTCTTCTTAATGGGTCAAAACCTGAAAGTACTACAGCTTCTGGAGTATCATCAATAATTAAATCTACACCAGTTAAAGTTTCGATAGCTTTAATATTTCTTCCTTCTCTTCCTATAATTCTACCTTTCATATCGTCGTTTGGAAGTGAAACTATTGAAACAGTAGTTTCTTGTGAATGGTCTGCAGCACATTTTTGAATAGAATATCCAATAATCTCTTTTGCCATCTTATCTGCTTGTTCTTTAAATTGTTGTTCTTTCTCCTTTATTAAGATAGCTTTTTCGTTAATTATTTGCTCATCAATTTCTTTTAATAATTGATTTTTAGCTTCTTCTGAAGTTAAATTAGATATTCTTTCTAATTCTTCTCTTTGCTTAGAAATAAGTTTTTCCAAATTTAATTTTTCATTTTCTAGATCTTGTCTTTTTGCTTCTAAATCTTTTTCTTTCATTTCCAAATTATCTGACTTTTTGTCTATATTTTCTTCTCTTTGGAATAATCTTTTTTCTTGACTTTGTATTTCGCCTCTTCTTTCTTTAATCTCCTTATCTAATTCATTTCTTGCATTCATAATTTCTTCTTTTGCTTTAATAATTTCTTCTTTTTTCTTGTTTTCTGCATCTTTATTAGCATTTTCTAATATTTTTTTTGCTTCTTCTTCAGCACTTTGAATTTTAGATTCCGCTATTTTCTTTCTATAAGCAACACCTATAAAAAAGAAGATAACAGCAGAGATTACAATAGAAGCGATAATGATTCCTATATTCATAACCCCTCTACCTCTTTCTATTAAATTTTCAATGTACAGTGTAAATATATATAAAACTAAAAAAATATATTTCTACTCACAATATAATTTTATCTTTAATATGTAATACTGTCAAGGTTATTTATGTAAAATATTTTTATTCTTTATCAAATCCAATACATAGAAAAAAGGTAAGGTCTTATAACAAAACCCTACCTTTAATTCCTTTTAAATTTTATCTTACTTTATTGTTTATTTCTTCTTTCATTCTTTCTAGGAATTCTTCCTTATTTACTTGTCCTAAATCTCCTTCTTTTCTAGATCTTACAGCAACTGCATTTGCTTCTATTTCTTTATCTCCAACAACTAGCATATATGGTATTTTTTGTAGTTGTGCTTCGCGAATTTTGTATCCTATCTTTTCATTTCTGTCATCAACTTCAATTCTTATACCAGCTTTTTTGTATTCCTTTTCTATTTTTTTAGCATATTCTACTTGAGCATCAGCAATTGGTAATATTTTTGCTTGTGTTGGTGCAAGCCATAATGGTAAAGCTCCTTTTGTTTCTTCTATTAAAAATGCCATAAATCTATCTGAAGAACCTAAAATTGCTCTATGAATTACTACTGGTCTATGCTCTTTTCCATCTTCTCCGATATATGTTAATTTAAATCTTTCTGGTAATAAGAAATCTAATTGGCATGTAGAAATTGTTACATCATGTCCTAATGCAGATTTTATTTGAACATCTAGTTTTGGTCCATAGAAAGCTGCTTCTCCTTCTGCCTCGTAAAAATCTAGATTTAATGCTTTTAATGTATCTCTTAATTGACTTTCTGCACTCTCCCACATTTCATCATCATCAAAGTATTTGTGCTTATCATTTTTATCTCTTAAAGATAATCTAAAACTATAGTTCTCAAAGCCAAAATCTTCATATACAGCTAAAATTAATTTAACGACTTCAGAAATTTCAGACTGTATTTGTTCTGGAGTTACAAATAAGTGAGCATCATTTTGGCACATTTCTCTAACTCTTTCTAATCCACAAACACTTCCACTTGCCTCATATCTAAAGTCATGTGCAAGTTCACCTATTCTAATTGGTAAATCTCTATATGAATGCAATTTATTTTTATAAATCAACATATGATGTGGACAGTTCATTGGTCTTAATACCATTTCTTCATTATCCATTTTCATTACTGGAAACATATCTTCTTTGTAGTGATCCCAGTGTCCACTTGTTTTATATAATTCTACATTTGCAAGTGATGGTGTATATACATGTTTATATCCAAGTTCAATTTCTTTGTCTTGAATATATCTTTCCAAAATTCTTCTTATTGTTGCACCATCTGGTAAATACATTGGAAGTCCAGAGCCAACAAGTTCATGTGTCATAAATAAGTCTAATTCTTTACCTATTTTTCTATGATCTCTTTCTTTTGCTTCTTGTAATAAATTTAAGTAATCTTCTAATTGTGACTTTTTAGGGAAAGAAATTCCATATACTCTTTGAAGCATTTTATTGTTTTCATTTCCTCTCCAATAAGCTCCTGAAGCTGATAATAATTTTACTACTTTTACTTTTCCTGTACTCATTAAATGTGGTCCTGCACATAAATCAACAAATTCACCTTGTTTATAGAAAGATATTTCTTCTCCTTCTGGTAGTTCCTCTATTAATTCTACTTTATAAGGCTCATCATTTTCTTTCATAAATTTTATAGCTTCTTCTCTTGATAGTGAATATCTCTCGATTGGTAAATCTTCTTTTATAATTTTTTTCATTTCTTCTTCTATTTTTTCAAAATCTTCTTCTGAAAAATGTTTTTCTGTATCAAAATCATAATAGAATCCATTTTCTATAGCTGGTCCTATTGTTAATTTCACATCACCATATAATCTTTTTATTGCTTGGGCCATAATATGTGATGTTGTATGCCAATAAGCTTTTTTCCCTTCTAAGTCATCATCTTGAAATGTATGAATTACTAACTCACAATCTTCATTTATTTCATGTCTTAAATCTTCTACTTTTCCATTAATTTCTCCACAAGTTGCTACTCTTGCTAACCCTTCACTTATTTTTTTTGCTACATCTAATATTGAGCTACCTTTCTCTACCTCCATAATAGATCCATCTTTTAATTTTAGTTTAACCATATATATCCCTCCTATTTTATAATTACCTTATTTTGTATAAATAAAAGCACCCCTATAGATTTTTACATCTATAGGAGTGCTTACACGGTTCCATCCTAATTTTTTACTTAATTTGATTATATCGTTATCAACGCCATAGGTTATTAGCCTAGGTGCTTAAAAAGGTAGTTTTTCAATTAGTTACATTTAAATTAGCTTCCAGCCTATGACTAATTCTCTCTAAAAATAATCACTAATTTACTTTGTCTTTTTATTGCATATATATTTTTATACTTTTTCAAGTTCTGCATTTTCTTGTACTTCGTTAATTTTAATATCTCTAACGTGGTCAATTTTCTCCCATTTTGTATCTCTTTTAAATAGTACTTTAAAGTTTATTAATAGCCATGAACCTAAGAATAGTGGATAGCATAATAATCCTTTAATCATAGGTCTTATTGGTCTTTTATCCAATTTTAGTATTAAGATACCTGTTAATATTGGTAAGAAAAAAGTTGGTATAATATATCTTGCATAATTTAAAATTAAATCTGAAGTTGTCATACCATTGTTTAAGTACATAATCGCATTTATTAATAATAGAACAATTGCAATTATAAACATTGGTATACTTCCTAAAATATATAATAAACCATCAAAGTTCATTAATGTTTTGTATTCTTTAACTCCTTTTGCAAGTTCTTTAGTGTATTTTTGAATACATTGAATATGACCAACACTCCATCTTGTTCTTTGTGACCAAGATTGTCTAAATCCTACTGGTTGTTCATCATATACTATTGCATCCGTTGCCCAGCCTAATTTTTTTCCTTTTATAATTCTTTTTAATGAAAATTCTATATCCTCTGTTAATGTTTGTGTATCCCATCCATTTGGTTTTATTACATCAAATTTTACCATAAAGCCTGTACCATTTAATAATGGTGATAGTCCTAAATTATATCTTGCTAAGTGGTAGAAACGGTGCATTGTCCAATAAAATATTGCATATCCAGCTGTTACCCAACTGTCCGTAGGATTTTTTATATCTCTATATCCTTGAACTACATCTTCGCCTTGACATAGCTTTTTATTCATTGCTTTTATAAAACCTTTATCTACAATGTTATCAGCATCAAATACAAAGAATGCATCATATGGAGCATTTTCTTGTATTTTTTGTTGTAAAAACCATTGTAAAGCATAGCCTTTTGTTTTCTTCTCGCTATCAAACCTTTCGTATACGATAGCACCTTTTTCCCTAGCTATTTTAGCGGTATTATCTGTACAATTATCTGCTATAACGTAAATATCATATAAATCTTTTGGATAATCTTGATTTTTTAAACTTTCTACTAAATTACCCACAACAGCTTCTTCATTATGTGCAGGAATAATAGCCATAAATTTATGATTTTTATTTACTAATAAAGGTTTTTCTTTTAATTTAACAAGCGAACAAATACTAATCATTAATTGATATAACCAGAATATAGTAAGTATCCATACTAGTGCTTGTTGAACTATATATAAATATTCCATTTCTTCCCTCTCTTTTTATTATTTATTCTATAATATTCACTACAATTACAATTATACTACCTTTATACTATTTTTGCAACTTTTGACAAAATTTAATAAAATCTTAATATTTTCTATTTTTCCTTAGTTTCATCTACATCTTTCATAGATAAATTTATTCTATCTTGGTCATCTATTTCTATTACTTTTACCTTTACTTTATCTCCTTCATGAAGTAAATCCTCAATATTTCTAATTCTATCATTTGAAATTTTTGAAATATGAACTAATCCTTCTTTTCCAGCACCTAAATCTACAAAAGCACCGAAATTCATTAATTTTATTACTGTTCCTTCATAAACTTGACCTACTTCTATTTCTCTTACGATTTCTTCTATTATTTCTTTAGCTCTTTTAGCTTGTTTTTCATCTTCAGAATAAATAAATACTTGTCCATCCTCTTTAATATCTATTTTTACACCAGTTTCATCTATAATTTTATTTATTGTTTTTCCGCCTGTTCCAATTACATCTTTAATTTTGTCTACTTTTATCTTCATATTAATAATTTTTGGTGCATATTCTGAAATTTCTGCTCTTGGCTTATCTAATTGTTTTAACATAATTTCTTCTAAAATATATTTACGAGCTTTTCTTGTTCTTTCAAAAGCTTCTTTTATGATTTTATATGATAAACCATCTACTTTTATATCTACTTGAATTGCTGTTATTCCCTTTTCTGTTCCACCAACTTTAAAGTCCATATCTCCAAAGAAATCCTCTATTCCTTGGATATCTGTTAACATTACATAATCATCAGAACCATCTGGTGCTGTTACAAGACCTGTTGAAATACCAGCAACTGGTCTTTTTATTGGAACACCTGCATCCATTAATGCTAGTGTACTTGCACAAATACTTGCTTGTGATGTAGAACCATTTGAAGATAAAACTTCTGAAACAACTCTTATAGCATATGGAAATTCTTCTTCACTTGGAATTACTGGAACTAATGCTTTTTCTGCTAAAGCTCCGTGACCAATTTCTCTTCTTCCTGGTCCTCTTGATGGTCTAGCCTCTCCAACACTATAGCTTGGGAAGTTATATTGGTGCATATATCTTTTGCTTTCTTCTGTATCTATACCATCTAATGATTGTTCTTCTGAAACCATTCCTAATGTTGCAATAGACAATACTTGTGTTTGTCCTCTTGTAAATAGTGCACTTCCATGTACTCTTGGAAGTAAACCAACTTCACATGATAATGGTCTTATTTCATCTATTTTTCTACCATCAGGTCTTTTATGTTCGTTATAAATCATTTCTCTTACACATTTCTTTTCCAAGTCATGTATACTTGTTGCAATGTCTGACATTATTTCTTCTGTTTTTTCTTCTCCAACTTTTTCTGTAAAATATGCTACGATCTCGTCTGTTAATTTATCTATATTTTCATCTCTTACTTCTTTTTCAACAGCTTGCACTGCTTCATACATTTTCTCTTTATAATTTGCTTCTACTTCATTATAGATTTCTTCATCTACAGCAAATGATTTATATTCGAATTTTGGTTTTCCTATTTCCTTTTGCATTTTACTTATAAAAGTACATAATTTCTTTATTTCTTTATGAGCTTTCTTTATTGCTTCTAACATAATATCGTCTGGTATTTCATCTGCTCCAGCTTCTATCATTGCTATCTTATCTTTTGTTCCAGCAACGGTAAGTGTTAATCTACTATTTTTTCTTTGTTCTTCTGTTGGGTTAATTACTATTTCATCATTAACATATCCTACTGCAACAGCTGCTGTTGGACCACCAAATGGAATATCTGATATAGATAATGCTGCTGAAGCACCAATCATTGCACATATTTCTGGTTGATTATCTTGTTCTACAGATAATACTGTTGCTACAACACATACATCATTTCTGAAGTCCTTTGGAAATAATGGTCTTAGTGGTCTATCTATTGCTCTTGATGTAAGGATTGCTTTATCACTTGGTTTTCCTTCTCTTTTTGTATAGCTTCCTGGTATTTTTCCTACTGCATATAATTTTTCTTCATAATCTACTGATAATGGGAAGAAGTCTATTCCATCTCTTGGTTCTTTTGATGCAGTAACATCTACTAATACTACTGTATCACCATATCTTACTAATACGCTTGCATTTGCTAATCCTGCAAGTTTTCCTGTTTCTAGTGTAAGTTTTCTTCCTGCTAATTCTGTCTCATAAGTTTTAAACATTTTCATCTCTCCTCTAATAATTAATTTACTTATTTATTATTAGACGTAACCTCTATTCTAAATTATTTTCATAGTTCAGAATACAAGCTACTTTCTAAAATAATAAATAAGTGTTTATATATACCATTTTAGGGCGTATGATAACGCCCTAAAGTTGTATACTATTTTCTTAAACCTAATTTTGCTATAATATCTCTATATCTTTGAACATCTTTTTTAGCTAAGTAGTTTAATAAGTTTCTTCTTTTACCAACCATTTTTAAAAGACCTCTTCTTGAATGGTTGTCTTTTTTGTGAACTTTTAAATGTTCTGTTAATTCATTAATTCTTTCTGTTAAAAGAGCTACTTGAACTTCTGGTGAACCAGTATCTTTTTCGTCTCTTTTATAAGTATTAATAATTTCTTGTTTTCTTTCCTTTGTCATTATTTGCACCTCCTATATTTCTTATTCCTTAAACTGAGCTAAAGTTAGGTGTATTATATCCTATAGCTAAGTATAAGGTCACTTCAAGTATTTTACTATATTCTTGGCAAAAAATCAAGTAATTTCCTTATGTTTGTTGCCATTATTTGAATATTTATTTATAATATAGAAATAATCAAAGATTTTCTCTGTATCACAGGGTTAAGTTACCTATGTCCGTGCATTTGCGAAGCTATCTGCACAGCTACTTATCTTATGACGAAAGTGGTGAAATTATGAATTTATCGTATCAAATAGATAAAGATGATTATTATGATAATGTTCTTCATGTTTTAAAAGAACAATTTTTATTATCAGATAGATTGATAACAAAATTAAAAAAGGCTAATCAAATTTACTTAAACAACCTTCCAACATATACAAAAAAATCAGTAACTGTGGGCGATACAGTTTCTGTCTTAATTGATTTCGAGGAAGATAATTCTAATATAGTCGCAAGTAACATACCTTTAAATATTATTTATGAGGATGATTATTTATTAGTAATTAATAAATCTGCAAATATTGCTGTTCATCCATCTATTTTACATTTTGATAATAGTTTATCCAATGGAGTTAAATTTTATTTTGATAAATTAGGTTTAAAGAAAAAAATTCGAATCGTGAATAGATTAGATAGAAATACCTCTGGAATTATAGTATTTGCAAAAAACGAATATATTCAAGAATGTTTAATAAAGCAAATGAAAACCAAAGAATTAAAAAAAGAATATTTAGCTATTGTTGAAGGTATTTTAGAATCAAAATCAGATACTTTAACTTTTCCTATAGCTAGAAAAGAAGGAAGTATTATAGAAAGAACTGTAAGTTCTGATGGAGATAGTGCAATTACACATTACGATATAGTAAAAGAATTTAATAATCTTTCTTTAGTGCATATTACTTTAGGAACTGGGCGAACTCATCAAATAAGAGTTCACTTTAGTTATATTGGTCATCCTATACTTGGAGATACTTTATATGGTAGACCTTCTGAGTTAATTAACAGACAGGCTTTACATAGTTATAAACTTACTTTTACACATCCAGTAACAAAAAAAGTTCTAAGTCTAGAAGCTCCTTTGCCTAATGATATAAAAAATATCCTTAATAACTAACAAAGAAAAGAACGATGTAATCGTTCTTTTCTTCTACTAGCTTATAAAATATTTTTTTCTTTTAATAACATATCTAGTTGCATTTTTTGCTCATCATTAAATAATGTTAGTATATCTTCCTCATTATTCTTTAAGATTTCTTTTACTTTATTAAAAAAATCATTTAATATTTTTATAAAATCCTCACTATTGTTTTTCAAATAATGTGCATCTGTAAAAGCTGTTATTAAAGTTTTAGTTATATAATAATCATTATATTTTTTTAGTTCCTTATATTTTTTGTCAATATAATCATATCTATCACTTATTAAGCTTATATAATCTATTACTGTTCCTTCTGTATTATTGTTAACAATACTATCTCCTCTAGTTAAATAATAATACTCTGGACTTCCACTTACTACTATTTTATTGCATTTTTCTAATATATAAAATGTTGTACCGATATCTTCATATTTCTTACCAATAGGATATTCTATATCTTCAAATAATTCTCTTTTATATAATTTATTCCAAGCATAACTTTGAATTTTCTTATCTAATAAAATTTCTTTTAATATTTCTAGTTTATTATATATCTCTATTCCATTATCTGCATTTTTTATAATATTTTTGTTATCTATTACTGTATAAAAATTACAAATTGAAACATCAGCATTATTATTCACTAGTGTATTATACATATTTTCGAACATTTCGTTACTTACATAGTCGTCACTATCAACAAATCCTATATATTTACCTCTTGCCTTTTTTAAACCTACATTTCTAGCATCAGAAAGGCCTCCATTTTCTTTGTGTATTACTTCTATTCTGTTATCTATTTTTGCATAATTATCACAAATATTCCCACAATTATCTGGAGAGCCATCATCTACTAAAATAATTTGTAAATTTTTATATGTTTGATCTAATACACTTTTAATACATTTTTCTAAATATTTTTCTACTTTATATACTGGAATAATTATAGATATCAAAGGTTTCTCCATTATTTACTATTCCCTTTCTTCTTCCTTATATTTATTTAGATAATCTATGTCTGCTAGTCTAATAATCTCAAATTTATCATTTTCGAAGTTTAATTCATTTATAGCAACATTGTGTTGACAAAACTTTTCGCGTTCATATGTAAATGGCAAATTAACAATCTTTCTTAAAAAAGCCTCGACTGCAATACCATGTGAGCCTATTAGTATAGTCTTTCCTTGATTTTCTTTGGAAAGCTGAGTAATGTATTTATACATTCGATTTGCTACTTCTTGCATAGTTTCTTGGTGTGGTATTCCATATATTTCGTTAATTCTATTTTGATTAGCCTTTATTTCTGGCTGTATTTTGTTTACATCTTTCCATTTCCAGCCATCATAATCACCAAAAAACATCTCACATAAATTTTCTGATTGTATTACAGGTAAATTATTAATTTTAGCAAGTGGCTCAACTGTAGCCACTGCTCTACCTGATGTGCTTGAATATATTGCGTTAAATTTTATATTTTGTAATTCTTTTGTTAAATATACTACTAATTTTTCTCCTTTTTTTGTTAAGGGATAATCTTGTCTACCAGTGAGCCTTTTTTCTATATTTCCAACTGTTTCTGTATGTCTAACAATAAAAATTCTAGTTTTCATCCTCAAAAAAGCTCCTAAATTCATAATTTCTTTTTGGGAATAATTTAATTTTTTCGTTATTTTTTAATGCTATTAATATTCCTCTTATTCTTAGTGGTATAGTATCATTTTCATTTTTTATAAAGCTTAATAAATATGTTTTATATTCATCTGGTGTTATTTCATATAAATCAACTACTTCTGCAAGCATTCTATACCAGTCTGAACACTTCTTTATTGAAGGTTTTGTCATAACACTACCTTCTCTATTTCTATAATATTTAAATACTTTAATTTTTGCACTTTTTGTTTTCTTAGAAAGAATTGTAGCCTTTAGGCAATACAACTCGTCTTCATAGTACATTCCTGTTTTAAATTTCATATTATTGTTAATTAAAAATTCTCTTCTCCAACATCTACTTGAAACTGAAAATGTAACATCACATATTAATCTGGCTTTTTTACTTGAATTTTCTTCATCAGAAATTCTTTCTTTATTTCCTTGCCCTACATCTTCATATCCTAAGTAAACAATTTCTGGAGCATCTTCTCCTATTATCTTATCTATTTTAGCTAGAGTTTTGTTATCATATAATGTATCGTCACCATCTAAAAAGATTATATATTCTCCTTTTGCGTTTTCTATTGCTAAGTTTCTTGTTCCTCCTGCTGTTCCTGTATTTTTCTCGGTTTTAAATACTCTTATTTTATCATTTTTTAATTTGTTTATAATTTTCATTGTGTTATCTGTTGATGAATCATCTGCTATTATTATCTCAAAATTATTGAATTCTTGATTTGTAACACTCTTTACTGCCCTTTCTACATATTTTTCAACATTATATGTACTAATTGCAACAGTAAATCTTATGCCTTCCTCATTCAATTTTAATTTCCTCCTTTATTAACTTTATGAATTGATTTTTGGCAAATTCATTATCATATAGTTCAAATTTTGTATTTAATAAGTATTTTATTTGTTCTTCTACATCTTTTACATCCTCAATATATCTTATATATCCTAAGTGTTTAAAATTATCTTTTGATGATGTAATTTTATGATTATAACTTTTTAGTGCAATACAAGGTGTACTTGTTATTGCAGCAAAAATCATACCATGCAACCTATCTGTAATTATCAATTGTGCTTGTCTACATCTAGTGAACATTTCATCTAGTTTTTGTTCTCTATCTTTTGCTAATATAGGTTCTCCTCTAGCTATATCTTTATAATCTATTTTTGAAAAATATTTTTTTGCAATTTTTTGCAAATATTCAGTTTGTTCATCGGTTGTAACTCTTTCGATATCATTTCTTAAAATAAATAATAATCCTTCTCTTTTTGTTTTATTGTCTGATTTATTTAAATAAGTAACTATATCTGGTGTTTGAATTACCTTATTATTTGGAAATTCTTTTTTCATAAGTTCATAAGAAACACTTTCTCTTGCTAGTAATATTAATTTTTTATGTTTTGAATATATTTTTTTACTTTTCTCTAACTCTTCTTTTCCTTGCTTTGTTTCACTAAAAAACATAGTTTGCGGAAACAGAATAATAGTATTTTCTGGAAATAACTCTATAACCTTTCTTCGACCTTCTTCTACGTACAAATATTCGTCTCCAAAATTTCCACCACCATGTAGGAAAATTAAACTGTCTTTATCTATGTAATCTATAACCTTATATACACATTTATCAATTGTTTCTTCTGAAATCTCGTAATAATCATATTCCGGTAAATAATCTTTTATAAATTCCTTTTCTGCATATGCTATTGCATTATCTCCTAAATTATTGTGATGTGGTACTCCCATCAATACTACTTTTTTCATCTCAGTCCTCCTTCTTAATTTTCATATTTTTTAGCATAATCAGTTCTCTTTCTTACATTAAAAAATAATTAATGTACTAATCTCCTCCTTTAAGCAAATTGCTCAATACTAATGCAGATTAATTCAATTTTTTACAATACTGCATCCTATATATTATATAATTAGCTTTGTTTTATGTCAATCAAAATATGTAAAAAACAATTTTATTAAGATTCGTATCTATTAGCTATATAATCGCCTTTTTTCCTTGTTTTTTCACATATATTTATCAATATTATTACTTTAAATATTTTTATTTTATTTTTGTTAAAAATATAAAAAAAATAAGACTTAAAGTAAAAACTTAAAGTCCCATTTTTCTATAATTATTTAATTAAAAAGTAAATCTGTAAGCCGGGTTCTGTCTTGGACAGTCATTTATCTAGTCCATATGTTACCATATGGCTCAAGCCACCAATAAGAGGACGACGAGCAGTCTTAACCCTCAAGCTCGGTGTTGCTCCAGATGGGGTTTACATTGACCAGATATGTCACCATACCTGCGGTAAGCTCTTACCTCACCTTTTCACCCTTACCTTTTACAAGGCGGTTATTTTCTGTTGCACTTTCCTTAAGGTTTCCCTCACTGGACGTTATCCAGCATCATTGCTCTATGGAGCCCGGACTTTCCTCGTACGCTGTCTTTCGACCTTGCTATACGCGACTGTCTAATTTACTCTTATTTATTTTAACATCTTTTAAATAAAAGTCAAGCTATCTAACCTCTTTCCTTCTATTTCTAGCTATATCGATAATTCTATCTACTGTTGCATCATCTTTTACTTTATCTTTTAATTTTTCCTTATCTATTATAAGTATTACATTAGTAAACCTTTTAAGTGGTACTGTTCTTTTAGGGTGTTTATCAAATGTATAAACTTTTCCTTCTTCATCTGCTACATAAATTTCTTCTCCTGGTTTATTTTTATACAAATTATTTTTAGAAACATCATATGTAATACCAAAATCTTTAAAATCGAATTCCTCGTTTGGATTTATTTCTCTTTTCATTTCCTTTAATTTGTGTTTTAAATCTTTTTCATTATTACATTTCTGCATTACATATCTTTTTCTTATTAGTTCAAGCGTAGAACCTGCTGGTAATTGTGCTATTCTATCAAAAAACTTCGCATTCTCGGCTGAAAGTCTTATATTTCCATCTTCGTTCACATCTTCTTTAGTTACCATTAAACCATAATATAATGCATAATAACTTTCAGCATCAGGAATACAAACTCTTGCTAAATCTCTTAATCTTTCATTTGTTGTATGGTCATATACTTCAAATATTCCTTTTAAAAATTCTATATCATTGTAATGTATGTATTCATCTAAATCAATTTCTTCTGGTCTTTTATTGTAGTTATTTTCTAAAAATGTTTTTAAACTAAATTCTTGATCAGCTTTTAACAGTTCTTCTGAAAATTCTTTATATATGTGTTCAAATAATTTGCCTGATGAAGAATAGTAATATTTTTGATAATTATTAAATCTCGTCTCTAAAAATTTCTCTATTTCTGGCAAACACTCACCTGAAAATACAGGGATTAATTTTCCTTTACCATCTATAACTGTTTTTCGTATAGTTACATTTTGTAGTAAATCTGTAATTTCGTCAGAACCAACATCGTCTAATCCAAAAGCCCAGCTATCTCTTGGACCAAAGTCACCTCTATCAACATCTACCTGTCCTTCAAACAAACTATTTAAACCTAAAAAATTCCTCTTCTCTACTTCTTCCATTATTTCTGGTAAATTAGGCCATATTATGTTTAAAGCATCATTTATTTCCTTATTTTCGTTAATTATTCTTTTTCCAATATCTTCATGGAATCCTTTTGGTAGATTACATATTGTTTCCATAGTATGAGAAAATGGACCATGCCCAATATCGTGTGTTAACCCTCTCATTAATTCTGCAACAATATATTTTTCGTAACGACCTTTCTTTACTAAACCATTTATATTTTTGTCTTCTAAAAGATGCATAAGTAATTCCATCGTTCTTGCATATGTTCCCTTACTATGATCTGCTCTAGAATGTTTAAGATTACTATCTCCTAAATACTTGGTTCCTAATTGGAAAATTTTTCCCATTCTTCTAAATGGCTGTGTTCTAATTAATTTTGATATATCTTGTGTATAATAAATTAATCCATCATTTGGATACTTTCCGCTATTTCTATTAATTATATGATCTGATTCAAAAAAAATATATTTTGGCTTTTCATACAAAAATTCATAAAACTTTTCTACTTCATTATATCCTGTATACATTTTAACATCCTTTTTTATTAATTTTACATTAACATTATAGCATATTTTTTAGATAAATAAACTACTTTTATAATATTATAAGCTCTTCCATTAAATTTTTGTATTTCATAAATAATAAATCCTTGTCTTTTGTATCTACTGCATTTTTAAATTCTTGTAATAATACATACACTTTTCTTATATTATATTCTTTTTCTGACTCATTTGTATTGTTTAAAATAGGTTCGAAATTTGAAGTAGCACTGTCTAAATTTCCTTTTAGTCCATCCCAATTTTCAAAATCTATATTCACATATGCCTTTATTACTTCTACTTTTGTTTTAGCTAATTCTACTTGTTGCTCATTAGGCACAATTTTTTCTAAAAATACTGGTATATATTCGTACAATTTTGCCAAATTATTTAGAGTTTCTGTTCTATTTTCGTTTTTTATATTCCCGATACAAGTATTAATTAAATTACTAAACTCTGTTAATTTATTATTATCAACATTTGCTTTATATAAATCTACGATTATTGATGGCCAAGTATTATTTAAATTTTCTATTCCTAATTTTAAATTTTCCCAATTTATTGTTTTATCAGCATTTAAAACGATATTTGGAACCATACTATATTGTACAACATTGTTCTCTGTATCCTTACTTGATATTTCTTCATTCTCTTGTAAAATTTCATTTAAATTCTCTGTTTTTTCAATTTTAGCATCATATTGTTTCAAATCAATATTGTTAATACTATTTATTAGCGACATTATATAATTTTCTAAATAATCTATTTCTGATATATTTTTATTTCTAAGTTGTTCTTCATCTGTTTTTTCTTTAGAACAGCCTGAAAAAGAAATGATTACTAAAGCTATTAAAAAAATAATACTTAAAGTTTTTATTATATTCTTTAACATATTTCCTCCAAAATTAACTTTTTTCATATTATTTCCAAAATTAGCTTTTATATACAATGCATAAATATATTTTTTATACAAATACTATTTTTAAAGGAGTTTTTATTTTGGTAAGTGTAAATTTATATAGTACAAAAACTGGTGAAATAAAAAGCTTTTTAGAAAGTTTTTTTGATGAGCCTGTATATTTAAAAGATAGTCTTTATTGGACAAAAAAATACAACAATCCCATAGAGATTGTTGATATGATCGGTAGTTTTATTGATAATAATTATAAATATAAAATTGGTATGTGGGTTTCTCTTGATCCAGGTATTTTAATTAATATTACAGATTATAATGCTGACTTAATAATAAAGTATATGTTTGAGCGTTTCCCTTATTAGTTATTTTTCCATTATTATCGTATTCGGTCCATCATTTATTAATGAAACATCCATATGTGCTCCAAAAATGCCTTTTTCTACTTTTTCGATTCCATTTTCTTTGCATTTTGTCATAAAATACTCATATAACTTATTAGCCTTTTCTGGTTCCTCTGCTTCTATAAAACTAGGTCTATTGCCATCCTTTGTATTTCCATATAAAGTAAATTGTGAAATAATAAGTAATTCGCCATTAACATCTTTTATTGATAAATTCATTTTTCCATTTTCATCTTCAAATATTCTTAAATTACAAAGTTTCCTAGCTAAATAATCTGCATTTTCTTTAGTATCACCTTTTTTTACTCCTAATAATACCATATAACCTTTTTCTATTTGTCCCACAGTTTTATTTCCAACTTCTACTTTTGCTTTTTTCACTTTTTGTATTACTAATTTCATTTTTCACTCCCAATTATTTGTCTATTTTATTTTTGTTCCACATTTTGGGCAATATTCGTATTCTTCACTCATTTCATAATTGCAATTTTGACATTTAATTTTATCTTTTAAACTCATTATTTCTTTATTAGCTATATCTATTTTTTCACTAATAGTATCTAATTTATTTAATTCATCTTGAATGTCTTCTAATTGCATTTCTTCTTGAGCAGCATATTTTTGGTATATTTTTTTACCAACTATTTTATAAAGGTCTTCCATATTTGATTTATAATTGCTTATTTCTAGTTTTAATTTTGTTTCTTTAGCAATTTTGGTTGTTTTCTCTGCAGTAACCTTATATGTCTCTGATGCTTTCTTACTTAATTTATCAAAAAAATCCATACTCATTTCTCCTTTACTCAAATTTCTTATCTCGAGTCATAAGCATTGTAACAGCTTCTTTTGGATCTAAATTATTGTATAAAATATCATATACTCCTTCTACAATTGGCATTTCTATATTATGAATTTTAGAAAGTTCATATGCTGCCTCTATATTGTCAATACTTTCTATTACCATTCCAACTTCTTTCCTTGCTTCTTCTATTGTCTTTCCTTCTCCTATTAGTTTTCCAGCTTTCCTATTTCTACTATGTTCACTTAAACAAGTTACTATTAAGTCTCCTAAGCCACTTAAACCATATAAAGTGTCTTTTTCTCCACCTAAAGCGACTCCTAATCTTGTAATCTCGCCTAACCCTCTTGTTATAAGTGCAGCAAAAGAATTATCTCCTAAATTAATTCCCGCAGCAACACCAGCACAAAAAGCTATAATATTTTTAAAAGCTCCTCCTATTTCTACACCTCTAACATCATGTGATGTGTAAATTCTAAATTCTGGACTCATAAAAGCATTTTGAATATCAAATAAAAGTTCATCATCCTTTGATGCTACAACCATTACTGTTGGTATTCCAATAGAAACTTCTTCTGCATGGCTTGGACCTGATAATACTCCAATTTTAGCTTCTGGCATTTCTTGTTTTATTACTTCATCTAATGGTAATAATGTTTCCCTTTCAAATCCCTTTGAACAAATAATTATTGGTTGATTTGTTACATATTTTTTATATTCACTTACTGTACTACGAGTAAATTTAGAAGGTGTAACATGTAATATTATTTCAGAACCTTCTATTGCTTCTTTATAGTCTAAATAACATGTAATTCCTTCTGGTAATGTAACTTTTGGCAAAAATTTGCATTTTTTCTCATTATTTATTAAATCTGCCTCTTCTTTAGAAAAAGACCATATCTTTATTTTATGTCCTAATTTAGCTAAATGGATTGCTAGAGCTACTCCCCAGCTTCCGCTTCCTATTATTGTAATTTTCTTCATTTGTTTCACTCCTATTTATTAAAACTGATTTTATTTTCTGTACCACTTAAAATTCTCTTAATATTTTCTCTATGATTAAATATTACTATTACAGCAAGTATTACACTATATATAAAATATCCATTTCCTAAGCCACTACTTTCTACTATATAATGACCTCCTCCAACAAATAATGTTAATATTGGGTATAATATTGCTGCAGCAATTGACCCCATAGAAACAACTCTTGTTAAAGCCATTAATACTAACGCAAATACTAAGCAAATTAATCCAAGTTGCCAGTTTGTCATTAATAAAATTCCAAGTGATGTTGCAACACCTTTTCCACCTTTAAATCCAAAAAATATTGGAAATGTATGACCTATAACAACAGCAACTCCAGCTATTTGAACTAATAACGCTTTATTTGTATCTCCCAAAATATTTCCTACAATTATAGCTATTACAATTGCAACAACACCTTTTAATACATCACAAATTAATGTTATTGCTGCATATTTCTTTCCTAAATTTCTTAACATATTAGTAGTTCCAGCATTGCCACTACCTTTTTGTCTAATATCATACCCCGCCTTTTTCTTACTAATTAAAATCGAAAAATTAATGCTTCCTATTAAATAAGCTATTATAGCAATTATTATATATTCCATATACTTTTCCTCCTATTTTGTTTCTATTGTATTACCTTTTTCTCGTACAATTATTCTTATTGGCGTACCTATTAACCCAAATTCATTTCTTATTTGATTCATTAAATATCTTTGATATGAAAAATGGAATAAATTTTTCACATTTACAAAGATTACAAATGTTGGTGGTTTTGTAGAAGCTTGTGTAGCATATAATATTTTTAATCTACGACCTCTATCTGTAGGTGGTTGCCTTACTGCAACTGCTTCATTTATTATTTGATTTAGTGTAGCAGTTGGTATTCTTATTGCATTTTGATTTGCTACAACATTAATCATTTCGAACAGTTTATTTATTCTTTGACCTGTTTTAGCGGAAATAAATAATATTGGAGCATAAGATAAATATGATAGTTTCTCATATACTTCCTTCTTATATCTTTCTAATGTACCATTTTCTTTTTCTAATGCATCCCATTTATTTACTACAATTATTACACCTTTACCAGCTTCATGAGCCTCTCCTGCAATTTTTGCATCTTGGTCTGTAACACCCTCTGTTGCATCTATTAATATTAGACAAACATCCGCTCTTTCTATTGCAAGTTTTGAACGCATTACACTATATCTTTCTATATTTTCGTTAACCTTAGATTTTCTTCTAATTCCTGCTGTATCTATGAATATGTATTTTCCATATTCATTTTCAAAATAAGAGTCTACTGCATCTCTTGTTGTTCCAGCAATATTACTTACAATTACTCTATTCTCACCTAATATTTTGTTTATAAGTGATGATTTTCCAACATTTGGTTTTCCTATTACTGCAACTTTTATTTCTGTTCCTAAATCTTCCTCTTCTTTTTCTTCTGGAAAATTCTCGTATACAGCATCTAATACATCTCCTAAGCCCTTTGCATTAGTTGCAGAAATTGCATATGGATCTCCTAAGCCTAGATTATAAAATTCATATATTTCATCTTCTACTTTTCCAAAAGAATCCGATTTGTTACAAACTAAAACTACTGGCTTTCTAGCTTTTTTTAGCATTATAGCTATATCTTCATCTGCTGCTGTTACTCCTTGTTTTATATCTGTCATAAAAATAATAACATCAGCTATATCTATAGCAATATTGGCCTGAGCTCTCATTTGAACCAAAATTTCGTCATTTGATTCTGGCTCAATTCCACCTGTATCTATTAATGTAAACTCTCTTCCTCTCCAATTTGCTTCGCCATATACCCTATCTCTTGTTACTCCTGGAGTATCTTCCACAATTGATATTCTTTTTCCTACTATATAATTAAAAAATGTTGATTTTCCAACATTTGGTTTTCCTATTATTGCAACTATTGGTTTTGCCATTAATTTCACCTCTCGTTCCCATTTTATACTATTTAACTTTTCAAGTCAATATGTAAAAAATTAGCATTTAGCACATTTTTCTTTGTAAAAAAGCGGTATTAAGCTCTATCATTTTTAGACAAAAAAAAACTAAAATATTAATTACTTAATACTTTAGCTCCTTTTATAACTTTACTATATTCTAATTATTTGCTGTATTAGTTTCCTTAACTACAACTTCTTCTCCATTATAATATCCACATGTTGGGCAAACTCTGTGTGGCATTACAGGTTCATGGCAATGTGAACATGTTGAAAATTTTGGAGTTTCTAATTTCCATGTTGATCTTCTTTTATGTGTTCTTTGTTTTGACCATCTTCTTTTTGGTTGTGCCATTCTTATCCCTCCTTTGACTTAAGATATTTATATATCTATTTAATTTTTCGCATAAATTCAGTTACTGTATAAGTATACTAGCATTTTTGCTTTTTGTCAATACTTAAATTACTGTATTTTTGATATTTTAAAGTTTTCGTAATCTATTTCGTATTTATGAGCTGATTCACTGTTTGTTTTTATCGAAATAGAATTATCTGATTCATTTAATGTTGCATCTAATCCCGTTTCTCTTAGTCTTTCTACTGTTACTAGACCTTTTATTTGTTTAATTCTATTTTCATCGCCTGCTGCTTGTTCTATTAATGTTCTATATTCTGTATTGTTTTGTAAATCATCTTTTGCTAAATTTAATGCTCTTTGAACTTGTGATCTAAATTCATCTTCATCAAAAGCATCTATAATCCTACTCCATTTTAAAGTAGCTTGATAATTAATTGTATTTGAATCAAACCCTATATTCTGTAATTTTTCATTATATAAATATTGAATTCTTTCCACAATTGATTTATACAAGCTATTTATTTCTTCTAATGTCATATCATTTAAACTTACTGAATCATCATCATTTAATCCTTCTATATTAACACTAGAAGAAAATTCCTTTTTATCTGTGTAATTTATTTCATTTAGTTTGTTTCCAATAAGATTTTCTAATTTAACATTTAATTCCAAATTTCCAGTATCCACATTTCCATTTAGGTTAATTGTTATTGCATTTCTATCTGTAGTTGTTTCTCCAGTTGTTGAAATTTGTTCCATTTTAAAAGAATTACTATTATCACTTGTATTTCTTTCTAATGTTACAGTCGTATTTATATTATTTCCATCATTTGATTGTTTAACTATAGTTACTTTTTGATTTGTTTCAGAAACATTGTTATTTATTGTATAATTAGCTTCAGGCATTTCAACTATTGTTGTTAAAAGTTGCATATTGCTTTCGTATACTGTAATTCTAACATTTTCATTTTTCTCGATTTGTTCTCTTTTTAAATCATCAATTTTTTCTTGTATTAATTGCTTTATTTGTACTGTATATGAACTATCTAATTGTAAAAATTGTACTAAATATTTTAAGGTTAATTCATCTTTCATTAATGTCTCTAACAAACTTATTTTTAAAGAAGAAATTTCTTCTTCAGTTAGAGTTAATGAATATGCATTAGCCACAACACTTTGCCCATTAAAATTCAAATTAACATCTGCTTGTTTTGTATAATGATTGCTTAAAATCCCTTTGTTTAAAACATTTTGATATGTTGATAAAATTTTAGCTTTGTCTTCTGCATTCATATTTTTATAGATATTATAATCTATTTTATTAAATTGATTAGGTATACTTTCTGAATTTTGAACTCCCAATTTTGTATAAATATCACGTAAATTTTCATTTTTTATTTTTAAATATTTATACACTACCTCATCAGACTTTATTCCATAGTTATTATTATCTTGCACTACACTGAACTTAAATTGTTCTTGATCGTTATAGGCAATTGTGGCTTCTGTTTCTTGTTTCTTCTCTGGCAAATTGCTTTTTGTTGTATATGAAAGTTTTAAATTATTCATTAAATTATCGAATTCTTTTGTATCACTTTCCGAGTCATCATTCATTCCTGTTTTTATTGTTATTTCTCCAGTGCCATTGTACGCATTATTTTCTATTCTTTGATAATATCTATCTAATAATTCTGTATCAAATACGTCTGCTATAGATCCATTTTGATATAAATATTTATAAAATACTTCATCCGGACTTTTAAAAATATCTGTTGCAATATTTAAATATATTAAAATTCCTCCTATTATTAAAATTAAACCTGTTATGATAGAAAGCACTATAATTAAATTTCTTTTCTTTCTCCCCATCATATCTTTTTCCTCCCATCTTTAGTGTTTTATTTATTTTTTCTTTGTTTAACCGCTTCATACATTACAATTCCAGCTGATACCGAAGCATTTAATGAGCTTATTTTTCCATTCATTGGAATCTTAACTAAAAAGTCACAATTTTCTTTAACTAATCTACTTATTCCAAATCCCTCACTTCCTATTACAAAAGCTATTGGAATATTATAATTTTCTTCGTAATAATATTTGTTAGTATTCATATCTGTTCCACAAATCCATATATCATTACTTTTTAAATATTTTATCGTTTCATTTATGTTATTTACTCTTGCTATCTTCATATATTGTACAGCACCTGCAGACACTTTGTTAACTGTACTATTTACTGCAGCAGCCCTTCTTTTTGGAATTATTATTCCGTGTACTCCAGCTGTTTCTGCTGTTCTAATTATTGAACCTAAATTGTGTGGATCTTCTATTCCATCTAATATTAAAATAAATGGTTGCTCATTTCTTTTTCTTGCTTCCTCTACTATGTCTTCTACCGAGCTATATTCGAAAGGAGGAACTATTGCTATAACACCTTGATGATTATTAGTTTGACTCATCTTATCTAATTTAGATTTTTCGGCTTGTACTATAACTATTCTATTCTCTTTAGCCTTTGAAATAATTTTATTAATTGAACCGTGTTTTTCTCCTATTTGTATAAATATCTTATTTATATCTTTTCCAGACTCTAGCAATTCTAATACACTATTTCTTCCTTCTATTTGATCTTCATATTCTTTTTCACTCATTTTGCCCTCCTACTAAAATATTTCTTAAATACTCCTCAAGAAAATTTAACATTATTTTAATATTATTAAATTGTTCAATATCTCTATATTTTTTTGCAATTTCTATTTGCATACATGGTATTTTTGTTTTTCTAGCGATTGTATTGGCTACAGTATGCAAAGTATCTGCTTTAAAAACTTTATCTATAGTAATATTTAAATTATATTTTTCTCCTATTTTCATAAAATCTTTGAGATATTTATTTTTTCCATTCAAATTACTTAAATTTGCTGTTCCAACATCTATATCAAATCCTTGTCCATCTTTTGCACCATGAATATCTAATAAAAAGTTTATGTTGTTTTTTTCTATTAAATCTATTATTTTATCCTTATATGGATTATTTTCTATATCGTAATTTGCATCATCATTACAATTTTTTGCTTTATATAAACAATAGCAATTTAATTGTTGCTGTAGCAAAATTGCTATTGTCCCTGTACAAGAATCTTTTCCTTTTATATTCCCATTTCTAATTTGCCTAACACTATGTGGGGCAGATACAATTATTTTCTGTTTTCCTTCTATATATTTGAAAGCTTTTTCTTCTTTTATTTTATATTCATCAAATTTATTATTTATATTTATAAATTCATTTTTGGTTATTTCCATATTACTACCTACTACTTGTATTCTTTAATTGCATCTAAATTGCCTTTAAGTGGTATAACTCCCCACCCAACTAATTCATCTGCAAAGGGCTCATATATATCATTTTTTAGAAACACTGTTTTTCCAAAATAAAATCCCATTGCTATTTCTGCGAAACTATTTGCACCTACATAATTTGGTTTCCCATTTTTCTCTTCATTTATTACTAAAACATAATCTGTTCTTTCATTTTGTATCTCCAAAAAATGCAACATTGAATGTTCTTTTTTAGGCATTGGTACAAAAAACTCTTTCGGCATTACAACTTCATATCCTTCTTCTTCTAATTTGTATCCTATCTGTATAATATAATCTTTAAAAGTTCTACTTCCACATAATACAATTCTTTTCATTCTTATACTTCCTATTATTTTTCTTCATCTAATTTTAATACTGACAAGAAAGCTTCTTGTGGTATTTCTACATTACCTATCTCACGCATTTTTTTCTTACCTCTTTTTTGCTTTTCTAGAAGTTTCTTTTTACGTGTTATATCACCACCATAGCATTTAGCCAATACATCTTTTCTCATTGCTGAGATTGTTTCTCTTGCTATTATTTTACCTCCTATAACAGCTTGTAATGGTATTGTAAATAAATGACGTGGTATAACTGTTTTTAATTTTTCTATCATCTTTCTACCTCTATCATAGGCAGAATCTTTATGAACTATAAAACTTAATGCGTCAACACTTTCACCATTTACATATATGTCTAATTTTACTAATTCAGACCTTCTGTATTCTTTTAATTCATAATCAAATGAAGCATACCCTTTTGTTTTTGATTTCAATGTATCGAAAAAATCGTATATTATTTCATTTAATGGTAATTCATATATAATTGTAACCCTATTCTCGTCAAGGTATTTCATATCTTTATATATACCTCTTCTATTTTGACAGATTTCCATTATATTTCCCACAAATTCTTTTGGTGTTAATATTTCTGCCTCTACAAAAGGTTCTTCCATATAACTTATTTCTTGTGGTTTTGGTAAATCTGCTGGATTATATAGTTCAATTATTTCTCCATCTGTCTTATGAATCTTATAAATAACTGAAGGCGATGTTGTAATTAAACTTAAATCAAATTCTTTATCTAATCTTTCCTCTATTATTTCTAAATGTAGTAATCCTAGAAATCCACATCTAAAACCAAACCCAAGTGCATTAGAAGTTTCCGGTTCATATTGAAGCGCTGCATCATTTAATTGCAGTTTTTCTAACGCTACTTTTAAATTTTCATAATCACTACCATCTACTGGATATAATCCACAATACACCATTGGATTTACCTTTTTATATCCAGGTAAAGGCTCTTCTGGTTTATTATCTTTTAATGTTATTGTATCTCCAACTCTGATATCTGATAAACTTTTTATACTTGCTGCAATATATCCTACATCACCTGCAACTAATTCTTCACAAGGATAATATCTACCTGGTTCAAAAAATCCTACTTCTGTTACTATAAAAGTTTTATTAGAAGACATTAGTAAAATTTCGTCACCTACTTTTACTCTTCCATCTCTTACTCTTACATAACTTACCGCACCTTTATAGTTATCGTAAAAAGAATCAAATATTAAACATTTTAATGGTTTATTTTTATCGCCAGATGGTGCTGGAATATCTGTTACAATTCTTTCTAAAACATCTTCAACATTTAAACCTGTTTTAGCAGAAATGCAAGGTGCATCTTCTGCTGGTATTCCAATTATGTCCTCTATTTCTTTTTTTACCTCATCAGGTCTAGCATTTGGTAAATCTACCTTATTTATTACTGGTAAAATTTCTAAATTATTATCTAATGCTAAATAAACATTTGCTAATGTTTGTGCTTCCACCCCTTGGCTGCTATCTACGACTAATATTGCACCTTCGCATGCAGCTAAACTTCTTGACACTTCGTAATTAAAATCTACATGTCCTGGTGTATCTATTAAATTAAATATATATTCTTTCCCGTCTTTGGCTTTATAAATCATTCTTACAGATTGTGATTTTATTGTTATTCCACGTTCTCTTTCTATCTCCATGTTATCTAATACTTGAGATTCCATTTCTCTTTTCGAAAGAACTCCTGTCATTTCTATCATTCTATCTGCTAATGTTGATTTACCATGATCTATATGTGCAATTATGCTGAAATTTCTTATGTTTTGCTGTCTATCTTCCATACAATTCCTCCGTTTTTAACTTTATTTATTTTACCATAGCAAAACTCTAAACGCAATATTGATTTTTCAAAACTAAAAATGTTATAATACGTAAGATTATAGGAGGTTTTGTTATGGAATTTATTTTAGCTTCTTCTTCTCCTAGAAGAAAACAATTATTATCAACAATAATAAGTAATTTTGATATTATTCCAAGTGATATTGATGAAAATAATTTGAAAAAGCTTGAACCTAATCCACAAAAATTAGCAGAAAAATTGTCATATGAAAAAGCTTATTCAATTTTTACAGATAAATATAAAGAAAATAATGAATATACTGTAATTGGTTCTGATACCTTAGTTTCTTTTGGTAATATTATTTTAGGTAAACCAAAGGATAGAGATGATGCTATTCGTATTTTAAAACTATTACAAGGAAATTCTCATGATATCTATACTGGTACAACTGTAATTATAAAAAAAGAACACTCAATAATTTTTGAGACAAGGGTTAATAAATCAACTGTTTATTTTAAAAATATGTCTTATTACGATATTTGCTCTTATGTTGATACAAAAGAACCTATGGATAAAGCTGGAGCATATGCTGTACAAGGTATAGGAAAAGTTTATTTAAAAGGTTATGATGGCGATTATAATTCGATTGTAGGCTTAGATACACATATGATTAAATCAATTTTTGAAAAATACAATTTAATATAAAGGAGTTTTCATATGTTTAGCAAATATTTAGAAAAATTAGAATTTAACAAAGTTACAGAAAATTTAGCAACTTTTTCTAAAACATTTATTGGGAGAAAATACTGTACTAATTTATATCCTTTTGATGCAAAAAATAAAGTTATAAAGGCTTTAAATGAAACAAATGAAGCTGTTATTTTAAGATATAAAAAAGGCAATATTCCTATTTATGAATTATCAGAAGAAATCGAAATTTGTTTAAAAACATTAAAAAGTAATAAGATATTATCAATTGCAAATGTACTAAATATCGGAAATTTTTTAAGATTAGCAAAAGATTTAAAGGATTACTTTTTTTCTGATGAACTTATCGACTTAAATGACTTTAATAGCTTATATAATTATTTTGATAATTTATATACTAATAAAGATATTGAAGATAGCATTTTTTCTGCAATTATTGATGATTATACTGTTGATGATAGAGCATCTACTAATTTATTTAATATTAGAACAACTAAGAGAAAAATTGAACAAGAAATAAAAAACAAATTAAATCACTATATATCTTCTTCAAGTTATTCTAAATATCTTCAAGAACCTGTTATAACTATAAAAAATGATAGGTATGTTATACCTGTAAAAGAAGAATACAGAAATAATATAAAAGGATTTATTCATGATATGTCAAATAGTGGTTCTACTGTTTTTATAGAACCTGTCTCTATTTTTGAATTAAATAGTAAAATTGCCAATTTAACTGTAGAAGAGAACTTAGAGATAGAAAAAATTTTAGTAAAATTTACAAACTCGCTTTTTGAAATTTTAGAACACTTAGAAAATAACCTTAGAATTATAGGATTACTTGATTTTATTTTTGCTAAAGCAAATTATTCTATATCTTTAGATGCTACAAGACCTATTTTGAACGAGGATAAACAAATAAATTTGGTAAAAGCTAGACATCCTTTAATAAATAAAGGTTCTGTAGTTCCAATTAATATAAATTTAGGAATTAATTTTAATACACTTGTAATTACTGGCCCCAATACTGGTGGTAAAACTGTAACTTTAAAAACAGTTGGTTTAATAACATTAATGGCTATGTCTGGATTAAATATTCCAGCTAATGAAAATAGTAGTGTTTTTGTATTTGATAATGTTTTTGCAGACATTGGTGACGAACAAAGCATTCAAGAATCTTTAAGTACTTTTTCTTCACATATGCTAAATATCATAGAAATACTAAAAAATTCTACATCAGATAGTTTAGTTTTAGTTGATGAACTTGGTTCTGGAACTGATCCTATTGAAGGAAGTAGTCTAGCAATCAGTATACTAGAAGTTCTATATAATAGAGGAATATTAACACTAGCTACAACACATTATCCAGAAATAAAAAACTATGCTTTAACACACTCTGGTTTTGAAAATGCAAGCCAAGAATTTGATATAGACACACTTTCCCCTACTTATAAACTTTTAATCGGTGTGCCTGGTAAAAGTAATGCTTTTGCTATCAGTAAAAAACTCGGTCTTTCTGATGATATATTACAAAGAGCTAACGAGTTCTTAGATACTGATACTATTCATGTTGAAGATTTATTAAAAAACATTTACGATAATAAACTAAAAATTGAAGACGAAAAAAATGAAATTGAACAAAAATTAGCTAAAATATCACAATTACAAGAATCTCTAGAAAAAGATTATTCTGATGTTCAAAATAAACAAAACCAAATTATCAATAAAGCTAAATTAGAAGCTCGTGAAATATTATTTTCTGCAAAAGATGAAGCAACTAATATAATACGTCAAATGAGAAAAATCGAAAATACTTCTAATTCTTTAAAAGATTTAGATAATTATAGAAATAAATTAACAGATTCTATAAAAAAGGTTTCTTCTAATAAAATAAGCGACTCATCTTCTAGTAACTTAGATGTAAAACAATTAAAAGTTGGAATGGATATATATATAAATAAATTTATGAATAATGGTACTTTGCTATCATTACCAAATAAAAATAATGAAGTACAAGTACAATGTGGAAATATGAAATCATTTGTTTCTGTTACAGATATTTCTATTGTAAATAAAAAGCAGGATCTGAATAAGATGCCTTCTAAAGCTTTCTCTGGTATGTCAAAATCAAAAAATATATCTCCAGAAATTAATGTAATAGGACAAACAGTTGATGAAGCAATTTTCGTTATTGATAAATATTTGGATGATTGCAGTTTAGCAAAATTAAAAACTGTTAGAATTGTACATGGAAAGGGTACTGGTAAATTACGTACTGGTATTCATGCTTTTCTAAAAAAACATCCTCATGTTAAATCATTTAGACTTGGTACCTTCGGAGAAGGTGAAATGGGTGTCACAATCGTAGAGTTAAAATAATATTATTATACAAAAGAAGTGGATAAATTTAATTTAGTCCACTTCTTTTTACATATATTAGTCCATTTATTTAAACTGCTGTCCTTAGTTCCATTGCATGTTTTAATGATATCTCTGATACAATTCCACTCGCAATTCTTGCTATTTCTTCTATAACTTCTTGTTCATTTAAATTTTTTATTCTTGTTTTAGTATTATCTCCCTCTACTTCTTTATAAATATAATAATTAGAGTCTCCTTTAGCTGCAATACTAGCTAAATGTGTAACTATTATAACTTGATGATTTTTTGAAATTGTTTTTAATTTTTCTCCAACTGCATTTCCTGCTTTTCCACTAATACCTGTATCTATTTCATCAAATATTAAAATAGGCACTTCATCTACATCTGACAAGACTGTTTTTATAGCTAACATTATTCTAGACATCTCACCACCAGATGCAGTTTTTATTAATGGTTTAAAATCTTCTCCTTTATTAGTTGTTATCATAAATTCTATTTCATCATTTCCATCTTTATTAAAATTTGTATTTTCTATGTTTATCTTAAATTTTGCATTAGGCATTTCTAGATCTGCAAGTTCACTATTTATTTTAGTTTCTAATTCTATTCCATGCTTTTGTCTTATTATATGCAATTCTATAGCTCTTTTTTCTAATTCTGCTGTTATCTTTGTTAACTCAGTTTTTAATTCCTTATTTTTCTCTTCTAAATTTTCTATTTTATCTATTTCTTCTTCTACTTCATTTTTATAATTCAATATTTCTTCTATTGTATTTCCATATTTTCTTTTTAAGTCGTTTATCTCATCTATTCTATTTTCTATCTCATCTCTTTCTTCTTCTTCGAAAGATGTATCTGAATTATAATGATTTAGGTCTATAGCAATCTCCTGTAAATCGTAGTAATTGCTTTTTAATGAACTTAGTGTTTTTTGGTATTTTATATTTATCTCTTCTATTTTCTCTAAGTTTTTAATTGCTATACTTATTGAATTTAATGCATTTTCATTTATTTGCATATCTGCCTCATTTAATGATTTAGATATTTTCTCAGCATTTACTATAAGATTTCTTTGTTCTTCTAACTCCTCATCTTCTTTTATTTTTAAATTTGCATTTTTTATTTCATTTACTTGATAATTCAACAAATCTAACTTACGCTGTTTTTCTTTTTCATCTCCATAGTTTTCTTTTAGTTTTCTATTAATATCTACATATTTATTATATAAATCAGTATACTCATTTTTCTTACTTAAGAATTCTTTTCCTAAAAACTTATCTAGATATTTTATGTGGTTTTCTTTATTTAATAAGTTTTGATTATCATTTTGCCCATGTATATTTATGATATTATTCATAAATTCTTTTAACTCATTTACAGTTACTAAACGTCCATTTATTTTGCAAGTATTTCTACCATTATCAAATATTTCTCTAGAAATTATGATGTTTCCATCTACTGCTTTTGGATGATTTGGCAAATATATACTAACTTCTACAAATGAATGATTCTCACCTTTTCTAATCATTTCTTTTGAAAATCTTCCACCCGCTACTATTCCTAATGCTCCTATTATTAACGTCTTTCCAGCTCCTGTTTCGCCGGTTAATATATTAAATCCTTTTGAAAAATCTATCATAATCTCATCTATTATTCCTATGTTTTTTATATGCAATGTAGATATCATATGTACACCTCTTTATTTTAATTCTTTAAATGCCTCTGTAGTAATTTCTAATGCGTTATTTTTCATTTTATATAAATCTAATAAATTATTTTCATTTTTTTCAACATATAATAAATATTCTATATTACCTGCTGGACCTTTAATTGGAGAATATGTTACATCTATAATTCTAAAGCCAAGTTTATTTGCAAACATTACAATATTTTGAATCACTTTTTGATGTATTTTTATATTTTTTACAACTCCATTCTTATTTAAATGTTGGCTTCCAGCCTCGAATTGTGGTTTTATTAACACTACTGCTTTTCCTTTTATTTTTAGTAATTCATATATTTTTGGCAATACGTGTATTTCTGAAATAAAAGACACATCTGAACTAATAAAATCTAACTTCTCTATGCTATTAGTATCTAATTCTTTAATATTGGTTCCTTCCAAATTTACTACCTTTTCATTCTTTAGTAATTCTTCTACTAATTGTGAATGACCAACATCTATTGCATAAACTTTTTGTGCACCATTTTGTAACATACAATCTGTAAAACCTCCTGTTGATGCCCCTATATCTGCACATATCTTATTAGTTAATGAAATTCCAAACGAATTAATAGCTTTTTCTAATTTTAAGCCACCTCTACTTACATATTTTAGTGTTTTTCCTTTTATTTCTATATTATCTTGATAATTTATTATTTTACTGGTTTTAGTAATTTGCTTTCCGTTTACATATACATTTCCTTGTTCTATTTCATATTTAGCTTTTTGTCTTGTTTGAAAATAGTGTTTTTTTACTAAAACAACATCTATTCTATCTTTTTCTTCTAACATTTTTCTGCCTTTCTTTAAAACCTTTGTTCGCTTATTATTATATATGATTTAATTTTTTTGTCAATAGATTTTTGCGAAATTTTGTTCCTATTGACTATATTTTATTTTTATGATATAAATAATGAGGTTTGTTTATGGCCCGTTGGTCAAGCGGTTAAGACGCAGCCCTCTCAAGGCTGAATCATGGGTTCGATTCCCGTACGGGTCACCAATTTATATTTTATTAAAGTATCAAGTATTTTACTTGGTACTCTTTTTTTGTAATTAATACTCTTTTAACACATTAATATTTTATATTGCAATTTTGATTTATGTTAATTAATATGGTATAATATATTTGAGATTTATTCACTGTTGATAATTATGAAAGGAGCATAGACTATGTGGTTTTTCATTATCTTATTAATCCTCTGGGCATTCTTTAAGCTTGGAGAGTGGAGCTTTTATTTGGCCCTTTTTGGTATTCTTTTATTTTTTGTAAATTGGCTAATTAACAAGCTTCTAAAGCCAGACGAGATGGTCGGAGATCGTGAGCGGGCAATGGTTGTGGTGTTGAAGGGCATCATTTTTATACTGCTCTTCTTCTGGTTCTGGTAGAAAATCCCCTATGGTGCTTGTCACCTGGGGATTTTCCTCATTTATAAATATTTTTGGAATATTTTTCTATATTTTGGATATATTAATAGTACAAGTTTTTTAAGGAGATGATTTGTATGAAAGCTTCCAAAATACATGAAATTTTAAGAAATAAACAAAAAGTAGATATCTTTTATAATGAAAGGCCTGTGTGGATACAAGAAGTAAATAATGATATTGCAAAAATAGGATTTATCGATAATTTTGAAGAAAAAAATGTCCATATAGAAGATTTATATGAAAAAAATTTATATAATTAGCTTTGCTAAAATTAAATCCCGCATTAATAAAATATATTAATACGGGTTTTAATATAGCTAGGGATTTAAGGAACGTCCCCAAAATCCCACCTATTCACTTTAGAAACTTCTTGATGATCCTCCTCCACCGGAAGATCCTCCTCCTCCAAAGGAACCTCCGCCACCAAATGAGCCTCCGCCCACCAAAGTGACCACCACCAAAACCTCCTATAAAGAAGATTCCACGTCTGCTAAAAAATATTACTACTAATATAAATATTACCATCATAATTAGATTTGGTACTACATTGCTAGCTACATCTGTTCTTGTAGTTGTTGTTCCTACTACATTTCCTTCTTCTGCACCTTCAATTGTAATGCCATACTCATTTTCTACTTCCTTTAATACAGCATTAAATCCATTTCTTATTCCATCATTAAAATTATTTTCTTTAAGGTATGGAATTATATATTCATCTTGAATTCTACCAGTTTTTCCATCTGTTAAAGTTCCCTCAAGACCATATCCTACTTCTATTCTAAATTGCCTTTCTTCATATGCACACAATAAAAGAACTCCATTATTCTTTTCTTTGTCTCCAATTCCATAATCTCTAAATAATTCTGTAGCATATTCTTCTAAAGATTGTCCTTCTAGATTTTGAACTGTAACAACTACTATTTGTGCACCAGTTTGTTCTTCTAATGTTCTATTCATATCAATTATATAGTCTTCTGTTTCATCAGACAATAAATTTGCTGAATCATTAACATAAAAGTCTCTTGTTTGTGAAACAATAGCATATGAGCTATTAGTAATTAACACTATAGAAAAAATAGCTAAAATTAATATATATTTAATTTTTTTATTGTACAGTATTGAAGTCAACAGTTGGTACCTCCTCGCTTCCTTCTGATGCTTGGAAGTATTCTTTTTCCCCATATCCGAACATTCCAGATACTATATTTGTAGGAAATCTTTTTATTTTTGTATTATATTTTTTTACAGCATCATTATAATCTTTTCTTGCTGTTGCTATACGATTTTCTGTACCAGCTAATTCATCTGATAAATTAATAAAGTTTTGTGATGATTTTAGATCTGGATAATTTTCTACTACTACTAATAAATTATTTAACGCACTTGTCAATTCTTGGTCAGCATTTGCTTTTTCTCCTACAGAATTTGCTCCTGCTAATTTTGCTCTTGCATCTGTTACAGAATCTATAACAGCTTGTTCTTGGTTTGTGTACCCTTTTACTGTATTTACTAAATTTGGTATTAAATCTGCTCTTCTTTGTAACATAGTATCAATTGTAGCAAATTTATTATCAACTTCTTCTGATAAACTAACTACCCCATTATAGCTAGATACTAAACCGGCAATTATTGCTATTAATATAACAACCACTACTATAATTACTATTGTTGATTTTTTCATACAAAGTCCCCCTTGTTCTTTAATATTTAATATAACCTCTACTTAAATTTTTATTCTTATTTATAGGTTATTATACATAAACTTAATTAGATAGGGATTTAAGGAATGTCCCAAAATCCCTATCTAACTATGGTAAATAGTTTAATGGATTTACCCTATTATTATATCCTCCTGGTGCAACTCTTACTTCAAAATGCAAATGTGGTCCTGTTGAATTTCCTGTATTTCCTGAATACATTATCAGTTGTCCTTGTTTTACTTCTTGTCCCACTTTTGCCACTAGTGATGAGCCATGAGCATATAAAGTATATAGTCCATTATAATGTTTAATTTTTATGTAATATCCATAACTATCAGAACCACCCCAAGTTGATGTAACTACAATTCCGTCTGCTGCTGCATAAACTGGTGTTCCTACTGATACACCAAAATCTACAGCGCCATGGTATTTTCCACTAGAATAATACATTCCAGCTGTGATTTTTCCTGTTTTAACTGGTCTTATAAAACCTTTTGAACTAACACTTCCTCCTGAAGAACTTCCAGAATTAGAATTTGAACCTGATGAATTACCTTGTTCTGCTTTCTTTTTAGCTTCTTCATATTTTTTCTGCAAAGCTGCTTCTTGAGCTTTTTCCTTTGCATCAAGCTCTTTCATCTTTTTCTCATATTCTTCTACATCATTTTCTAAATCATGTGATTGTTCAGTTAGTTTATCTACCTTTGTTTGCTCTTCATTTTTTGCCTTGCTCAATTCTTGTTGTACACTTTCTAATTCTGTTTTATTTTTTTCTATTTCACCTAAACTATTGTTTACTTTTTCTTGAGTATCAGCTATTTCTTTTTTATCATTTTCTAGATTTTGAATTAATTCTTTATCTGCTGCTGTTAATGTTTCTATCATATAATAACTAGATATAAAGTCTGTTAAATCTGTAGAAGATAGCAACATATCTAAGTATGACACCTCTCCAGATTCATATAATGTAACTAATCTTTCATCTAATAAACTTTGATTTTTTTCTCTTTCTGCTTCTAACTCATCTAGTTTTTTCTGTAATTCATTAACCTCGTTTGTTTTTGTTTCTATTTCACTTTTTAAAGAATTAATTTTTGATTCATATGAATCTATTTGGCTAGATAGATTATTAACTTTATCTTGTGATTCTTCTTTTTGGCTATTTACTTCATTTAAATTGTCTTTCGTTTCCTGTATTTTTTGATTTAATTCATTTTTTTGGCTGCTAATGCTCGATGCTGCATACGATATTGATACTGTATTTAATATTACTGTTGCAATCACTAATATTGATACAACCTTTAAGTACATCTTCTTCATTTTTTATCCTCCGTTATTTTTAAGTTAGTTTACTCCATTTTGGTTTGTTACATATGGTAATGGATCTACAGGAGTTCCGTTTATTCTAACTTCAAAATGTGCATGTGGTCCTGTTGCATATCCTGTTTCACCTATTTGTAAAACTACCTCTCCCTTTTTTACAGTTTGTCCTAATGTTACCATTATTTTATCACCATGTGCATACAATGTTGATACTCCACCACCATGGTCTATCATAACCATGTTTCCATATGCAGTATTATATCCTGCCTTTACTACTACTCCATCATTTGCTGCAAGGAAATTAGTTCCTGTAGGTGCAGGTATATCAATTCCACTATGTAATTTATATACCCCAGTTATAGGATGAACTCTCATCTTAAATGTAGAACTTAATTTTGTGTAACCAGGCACTGGCCATAGCATTTCTCCTCCAATATAATTTGGATTAATTATTATACTATCAGCTGTTATTTCTTGAATTTCTGCTTCCAATTGATTTAATTGCGCTTGGTATGCATCTATTTCTGATTGTATTTGCTTTTCTTGATCGGTTAATTGAGATGTATAAGTATCTTTCATAACTTTTGTGTTTTGTAATATTATAGATGCTTTTTCTTTTTCTTCTTTTGCTGTATCAATTTGTTTCTTTTGCTCTTCTAGTTTTTTCTTTTCATCTTCTATTATTTGTTTTTGCTCTTCTATTGTATCTAAAAAGTCAACATTAGAATCGGCTAAAATTGATAACAAATAATAGTTAGATAAAAATTCTGTTATTGTTTTTGAGCTTAGCACAACATCTAAATATTCTGTTGTGCCAGCTTGGTACATAGTTATTAATCTATCATCTAATAATTTTTTCTGACTATTATAATTGTCTTCTGCTTTTTTTAACTCCTCTTCGGTTTTTGTAATATCATCTTGTAAGGTTACAATTTGAGTATTATAATCATTTATTTCTGTTTCATATTGTGTAATATTAGTATTTAGTTCTTGAATTTGTTGTAAATTCTCTGTTAGTTCTTCTTGTACTGCTTGAAGTTGTGATGTTGCCATATCTTGATTCGCTTGTACTTGTGTTTGTTGTTCTTGTAAATCTAATAATTCAGCTGCAAAAGTTGAAACCCCTAAAGTTGATATTAACAATGTTACTATTATTAATATTCTTAGAAATCTTTTCATAATAAACTCCTTTTCTATACTTTTAAATATCTACGCATAGAAATACAACTTCCTAAAATACCTATTCCAACACCTAATATTGTATAAACTAACACAATCAATCCAAACATATCTGCAAAAGTTAATAAATTTATACTCATTGCTGATACAACTTGTGACTCTAATATTTTATTTGCAATTAAATTATAATTTATTCCTAGAATAATTATTGATATTGCTCCTGAAATTATTCCAATTATTATACCCTCTACAATAAAAGGCCATCTTATAAAGCTATTAGTTGCACCTACATATTTCATTATAGATATTTCTTTTCTTCTTGCATGTACTGTAAGCTTTATTGTATTTGATATTATAAATATTGAAATTATAATTAAAATTACAAGTATTACTCCTGTTATTATTCTGATTCCATTTGCTAGATTAATTAATGTAGTTATTGTTTCATCACTACTTGTTATTTTCTTTATTACCTTTTCGGTGTCAGACTTACCTTTATCATACTCATCTATTTTCTGTTTTACTTCATTATTTTTAGTTAAGTCTGTTAATGTTACAACATAAGATGCTGGAAATATATTATTCTCATCATATCCAGATAATAAATCTTCCCTGTCTTTAAACTGACTTTTTAATTGATTTAATGCATCTTCTTTTGACTTATATTCTACTGTATTTATACCATCAATATTTCTTATGTAATCTTCTAGCGCTTTTGTTTGATCTTCTGAAATATCATAAAGAAATACTTCTATTCCTTGTTCACTTTCTATTTGTTTCATTATACTGTTAATATTTTGGGTTATTACGAAAAATACTCCAAATATTAACATTGTAAGGCTCATTATAATTATTGAAGCACTTGTTGATTTTTTATTTTTAAAAACATTCCTTATTCCTTCTCCTAATAGATAAGTTATAACATTATATCTCACAATTCATACCCACCTTTTTCATCATCTTTTACTATAGAGCCTTTACGAATATGAATAACTCTCTTATTCATTTGGTCTACAATATCCTTTGCATGAGTTGCAACAACTACTGTTGTTCCTCTTAAATTAATATCATTTAAAAGAGTCATAATATCCCAAGCTGTGTCTGGATCTAAGTTTCCTGTAGGCTCGTCAGCAATTAACATTGAAGGATTGTTAACTAAAGCTCTAGCAAGTGCTACTCTTTGTTGCTCTCCTCCTGATAATTCGTTTGGATACATTTTAGCTTTTGCACTTAACCCAACCAATGATAATACCATTGGTACTTGTCTTCTAATGTGTCTTGGTGTAGCTTTTACAATATACATAGCAAAAGCTACATTTTCATAAACAGTTTTGTCTGGTAATAACCTGAAGTCTTGAAATACAACTCCCATACTTCTTCTTAAGTATGGAATTCTGTTTGGTTTTAAAAATGTAGTATCTTTTCCGTTTATTATAATATTTCCTGATGTAGGTTCTTCTTCTTTTAAAATTAATTTTATTAATGTTGATTTTCCTGATCCTGAAGCACCTACAAGAAATGCAAATTCACCTTTTTCTATAACAAAATTGGCATTTTTTACAGCTTCTGTTCCTGTTTCGTATTTTTTGCAAACATTTCTAAATTCTATCATCTTAATTGCTCCTTAATTCGATATATTTTTATTTATATCTACAAGATATAATAACAATAAATAAGATTTATTGCAATAGGGTACATAAAAATTTACATCAATTATTTTCTGTAACAGCATTTATAATAGCACTTTTATCAATTTGGAAATATTTTAATAAATCATCTGCTTTACCAGACTTTCCAAACTCATCTTTTATACCCATTCTATATACTTTTGTAGGATAATTTTCTGCTAATACTTCGCATACAGCAGAGCCTAATCCACCTATTATATTATGGTCTTCTACAGTTATAAGTTTCTTTGTTTCTTTTGCCGCTTTTATAATGATATCCTTGTCTATTGGCTTTATTGTATGCATATCTATAACTCGTACATTTATCCCCATATTTTTTAATTCTTCCATTGCTTCTATAGCTTCTGATACTACAACTCCTGTAGCTATTATTGTAGCATCTGTTCCGTCTCCTATTTGGACTCCTTTACCTATTTCAAATTTTTCATCTTCGTATATTTTTGGTGTTGCTAATCTACATAGTCTTAAATATACAGGTCCTTCAAATTTAGCAATTTCATTTACTGCCCATCTTGTTTGTGTATCATCTGATGTACATATAACAGTCATGTTTGGAATCGTTCTCATTAGAGATATATCTTCTATCATTTGATGTGTAGCTCCATCTTCTCCTACTGTTATTCCCGCATGAGTGGCACAAATCTTAACATTTAATTTTGGATAACAAATACTGTTTCTTATTTGGTCATATGCTCTTCCAGCAGCAAACATAGCAAATGTGCTTGCAAATGGAATCTTACCACATGTAGCAAGTCCAGCTGCAGTTCCTATCATATTTTGTTCTGCTATTCCCATGTCAAAAAATCTGTCTGGGAATTTTTTAGCAAATATACTAGTTTTGGTTGCAGCTGACAAATCAGCATCTAATACAACTACTTTATTATTCTTCTCTCCTAAATTTGCTAGTTCTTCTCCATAACTTTGTCTTGTTGCCTTTTTTTCATCTTTATTCATCAGCTTCGCCTCCTAACTCTTTTAATGCCATCTTATATTCTTCTTCGTTTGGTGCTTTTCCGTGCCATCCAACATTATCTTCCATAAAAGAAACTCCCTTACCTTTTATTGTTTTAGAAATAATTGCTGTAGGCATTCCTTTTATTTGTTTAGCTTTATTTAAAGCTTCTTCTATTTCTTTAGTGTCATTACCATTTATATTTATTACATAAAATCCAAAACTTTCAAATTTTTTATCTATTGGATATGGATTTATTATTTTATCTATAGTTCCATCAATTTGTAGATTATTATTATCTACAAAAATACATAAATTATCTAATTTATATCTTGCTGAAGCCATTGCAGCTTCCCATACTTGTCCTTCTTCTATTTCTCCGTCACCTAATATTGCATAAACTCTGTAATCTTTTTTATCTAATTTTCCTGCTATTGCCATTCCGTTTGCTGCTGATAGTCCCTGTCCTAATGATCCTGTAGACATATCAACTCCTGGTATTTTCTTCATATCTGGATGTCCTTGAAGAATTGAATTTATATTTCTAAAGTTTTTTAATTCTTCAATACTGAAAAATCCTTTTAATGCTAAAGTAGCATATAAAGCTGGAGAGCAATGACCTTTAGACAATACAAATCTATCTCTATTTTCGTCTTTTGGATTTTTAGGATCTATTTTCATTTCTTTAAAATAAAGTACTGCTAATATATCTGCGATAGATAAAGAACCTCCTGGATGTCCAGATTTAGCATAATATACTTCTTTTACAGTATTAATCCTAATTTTATTTGCTATTTCCTCTAAATTATTTTCCATACGATCTCCTTTCAAACTAACAAAATTTTATGGCTTTATTTACAAATGGGCAATAAGATAGAATTAACTTATTGCCCCTTTTTTTCTTTATTTAATTTTTATATCTCTATATCTTCTATAATTAAAATATGAAATAATAAATATTCCAATAACTACTGGTAATACCCATCTTGCCATGTCTGTTCCTGTCTTAGGCAAAAGTTCATCTGCTAATGTTTTATTTACAGTTCCATTATAGTAATATGCTGAATTATTGTTTGAATTATTATTACTATTAGTTGTACCCGTTCCAGAATTTGAATTATTGTCTTTGTCTGTATTTGTATTTGTATTTGTATTTGTGTTTGTATTCGTATTTGTATTTGTATTCGTGTTTGTATTTGTGTCTGTATTTGTATTTGTATTTGTGTTTGTATTCGTATTTGTATTTGTATTCGTGTTTGTATTTGTGTTTGTATTTGTATTCGTATTTGTGTTTGTATTCGTATTTGTATTTGTATTCGTATTTGTATTCGTGTTTGTGTTTTGGTTATTATTATTTACATTAGAATTTTGATTCTCATTACCAGTATTGGTATTTGTATTTGTATTTTCATCTGGTTCTGTTGAATCTTTTTTAGTTGTTATAGCCTTAACACATAAATTAGATTCTTCAAAAGTAGTATCATCTAATTGTAATGTAGTAAAGTCATTCCAAGATTGTAAACTATCCAAAGATATATAACTCTCTCCTGGATTTGCACTTACATTGTCAAACATTGTTGGATCAGTAGTTATTTTACTATCAGCATAATTACATTCAATACCAATATTAAATTGTTCTGTAGCAGTTAATTTTACCATAACTGCAAATTTATCTCCAGTTATTTTTATTGGATTCTTTAATTTCAAAGTATTATATGTCGCATCTAATGTTGATGAATCCACTTCGACTTTCTGTAGTTTGGTTGAATCTAGACTAGAATCTGCTGGATTAACATATACTTCTGCTGTAACATTTCCACTTGCAGCAACTTGTACTTGATCTATATATTCATCCTCATTTCCTTCTTTAGTAAATATATTAGCTACACCAATTGATCCTTGTGGGTTAACTGTTAAATATACTGTTGCACCATAAAAATCATTTTGATATATGTTTTTGTCTTCTGAGATATCTTCTGCTCCCATTATTCCAGTTAAATTTTTCTCTATATTAACATCATCATATGACACATATGTATATCCGTCAGCAAAACTTTCTGTTCCATATGAGTTTAAACAAATATATGCTCCTGGATTCTTTGGTTTTTTTTCTGGATTAAAATTATCTACAGAATAATTATCATCCCATCCTACTATTGTAATTGCATGGTCTATGCTATAAAAATTATTATCACAGAAATATGCTGCTGAATGCATTGGATCTTCTGGATTGCTATAATAATTTTTATTATTTCCAACTGTTGTTGCAGCTAAAGCACCATATTTCATAATATATTGTTTTATTTCATTTCTAATTAATGTAACTTCTTCATCTGTATATTCTTTATAAGAATCATCTCTATATTTTACATTTCCTTCTACATCTATATATTTATTTATGTTTGGAAATACTTTTGAATCTGTTACTCTTATAACAGCTTCTTTGTCTTGAATTTCTGACAAGTTAATTTTATCTTCATTATCTTCAAATGGCATATCTTCTTCTAAAACTGCTCCTGTTCCATTTGTAAGATATCCTAATGCCATTGTCGAATTACCACCAGTTCCAACTTCTCTACTATATCCTATTGGATTCTTTCCATCCAAAAAAGTTTCTGAAGTAGCATAGTCCATATGTCTTGCAGAATATCTTGGTATAACTGCTTTTTGTTCAGATAATGCTAAATATGATTCTAATACACTTGTCATAGAGAAAGCCCAACACTCTCCTGTAGTTCCTTGATGTTTTACAGGAACGTTAATATCTTCTGTTAAACTATATTTTGTTGGAATTGAAGCTTTTGCAAAAAGGTTCTGTACACCAAATAAAAATGAATTAGCATTATTCCTATCTTCTTCATCAATATTTGTTGAAGTAGCCATTGGCATAATTACATTATCTTTTTCTTCTTCTGAAAGCTTGTCCCAGTTTTTAAAATCTTCTGATAAATTTAATGAAACAGTAGATTCCTTTTTATCTGTTGTCGCAAAAGATATACTGCTTGCTTCTAAAAATATTATAATAATAAGTAATATTGGTATAAGTTTTATTATTTTTTTCATGACATCATTCTCCCCTTATATCTATATAATAGCATATAAGTTTATAGTTTTATATAACATGTTTTTTTCTTTTTAATTACAACTTTATTACAACTTCGTTGCTATTATTCAAATCAATTTTTCTATATGAAACATTACATGAATCTAATAATTTCTTAGATGCTATTGTTTCATCTGTATTTGCATACTTATCCGATAAATATACTACTTCTTTTATTCCTGCTTGAATAATCTCTTTTGCACATTCATTGCAAGGAAACAAATCTACATATATCTTTGAATTTTCTAGATCCTTTCTTGATCCTCTATAATTTAATATAGCATTTCTTTCTGCATGTACAACATATAAATATTTTGTCTCTAATGGATTTCCCTCTCTTCCCCATGGGAATTTTTCATCATTAAATCCATTTGGAGCTCCATTATATCCTATTGATAAAATTCTGTTATCATTACTAACTATACAAGCTCCTACTTGGGTATGTGGATCTTTACTTCTCATTGCTGATAATTTTGCTACTGCCATAAAATATTCATCCCAACTTAAATAATCTTTTCTAGCTTTTGAATCTACTTGCATAATTTTCCTCCCATTTTTTATTCTATTTTAATATACTTATTTTTTAAATTTTTTTCAATATAATATCTTAATTTTATTAAATTTGTTTTTTTCTAATTTTATATCTTTAAAATCTATTGAAACTTCCAGAAAAAATCCAATCATATAAATTTTTTCTAAAAAAGTGAAAAAAAATATTGACAAAAAAAACAAAAACAATTATAATCTATACTTGTCAGGAGCTAATGCAGGTGTAGTTCAATGGTAGAATTCCAGCCTTCCAAGCTGGCTATGCGGGTTCGATTCCCGCTACCTGCTCCAGACAATATAATAAAAATCTTTTAGGAGCAAACGCAGGTGTAGTTCAATGGTAGAATTCCAGCCTTCCAAGCTGGCTATGCGGGTTCGATTCCCGCTACCTGCTCCATTAATTAGCAACAGCTGGCTTAGGTTGTTGCTTTTTTATTTATTTAAAGTTATAATATATTTACTCGCGGGTATATTTTAATGGTAGAATTTCGTGCTTCCGACCCGAAGGTGTGGGTTCGATTCCCACTACCCGCTCCATTTGAATACAACTTAAAAAGTTTTATCTTTCAAACTCTTGTTTTAATTTTTGATTTTCTACTGTTTTACTTACACAACTTATAAATTCTTTTACTTTTTCATTATGAATACCGTGTCCACAATTAAAATATTCTATTTTCATATTACTAATCAACTTAGAAACATGTTCTAAATCCTCATCTGTTAATGCTCCTTGAACAATTCCATCTTTACCAATAATAGTATTTGCTTTCATAAATACAGTATTGCACTTTATATTTGAAAGTAATTCTTCATAATTAATGTTTGCATTAAAAGAGTCATCATAAAATGTTTTTCCAAAATTCGGGTCATATCCTTCTAAACCTCTAAACACTTCTAAAAATTTTTTAGAGGGCCAAAAAGGAACTTTTAAAGTCTTTTGTGACTGTTTTTGTCTATATTTTAATGCAAATTTTCCTAATTTGTTTCTTATCTTTTCGCTTGAAGCCTCTCGGAAAAAGTTCCAACAATATTGATTCATAAAATAATAGTATACAAAATCAGTTTCTTCTTTTTGATTTATAAAATTATGGCATACTGTTGATAAATCTTTAAAATTAAAAGTATTAAATCTTCTATCTCCATTACTTGAAACTAACGGAGCATCTTTCAATATTAAATTGTCACAACCATTATAATTAGAAGCAATATAGCAAGCAATCAGTCCTCCTGATGAATGTCCTAAAACAGATATATTGTCATTAGTAATAGTTCTTATAAATTTCAATCAAATCATTACTTTGTGCTACTAAATTGTATTTCTCTCTATTATGAGAACTTTTACCGTGTCCATAACAATCTACTAAAATCAAATGAAAATTTTTAGATACGTCTTTTATAACTTTTTCACATAACACAATAATAAAACTTACCTTTTGTTTTATTTCCTTTCTATAATTGGTTGTTAAATCTCCTATATATCTAATTTTATACTCTCCAATTATTATAAATAGATACAAAACAATATTTTTGATCTATTTTTCTAAACAAATAAATCTCTTTTTTTAAAATGATAACATCCTATAATAGACAATATAATTGCTATTCCTAATAAAACTATAACTGGTAACCAAAAATCATTTAGACCACTTGCGATTTTATCTGTTGGTAATAATGAATATAATGATACATATTTAAATACTTTTAGCTCACCTCCCATGTTTCCTAACATTTGAAACATAAAAAATGCAATAGGAAGTCCTGCGCCAATTAAATAAAAATATTTAGATTCACTTACAAAACAAGCCGTGCAAAAAGTAATACTTCCAACAGCCAACCACAAAAATAAAGTGCAAACATTTAGTACAATGTATCTTGAAATATATAACTGCCCTGGAAATTCCATTTGACTATATACTATTCCCAGTATTGAAACTGAAACCATTAAAATAGTAAGCCATATAAAAATAGATAAAAGTTGTGTCCTAATAATTTTACCTCTACTATTTGGAGTTGCAAGTAAACTTGCCATCGAACCACTATCAATATAGCTCATAAGTAATTTATTTACTAATATAATAACAAATATTAAAGGAAATAAAAGCATAATAAATCCATATAAATATATTTGTATCCATTGCAATAAATTAGTTGCTATTCCAGACATTCCAATCGCGCTCATAATTTCTGGTAAAGCTTTTTGATAATCACTTAACATACTAGACAATTCTGGGTTATACATATAAATAATTACAGTTGTATATAAACATAAAAAGGCAAAAATAACGAAAAAAGGCATTAAACAAGATTTTAAATTTCTTTTTAATAATGTTAAACTAATCATTTTTATTATTCTCCTTTCCGTAGAAATGCAAAAATAATTCTTCTAGGCTTTGATTTTGTGTTTTCAAATCAATAATTTCATAATTAGATAAAATTTTTAATATTTTAGGTAAATCATTTTCTACTAAAATAGAAATTTTACTATCTTCTATCTTTTGTATATTTAAGCTTTTTTCCTGACTTAATTTTTCTGCTTCTCTTTTTGAGTTTACAGTCACAATATAAATTTTTTTCTTCATCTTTCTTAACTCGTCCATATCTAAAATATCTATAATTTTTCCATTTCTTATTATCGCTGTTCTATCACAAGTTTTTTCTATCTCTTCTAACATGTGGGAAGAAATAAAAATTGTTGTCCCTTTTTTCTTTTCTTCTAATAATAATTCCACAAATTTATTTTGCATTAAAGGATCTAATCCACTTGTTGGTTCATCAAGTATTAAAACTTCTGGACTTCCCATAAAAGCTGTTACAATTCCTACTTTTTGTTTCATTCCTTTTGACATTTTCTTTATTTTAACATTTGTTTCTAATTCAAATATTTTAAGTAATTCATCTATTCTATTTCTATCTTTTATTTTTTTCATGTCTGCAATAAAATTAATGTAGTCTTTAGCACTCATATCATTTATGAATGCTATTTCTCCGGCTAAATACCCTACTTGATTTTGGATAATATGTGCTTTTTTGAAACAATCTTGGTTTAATATAGTACACTTTCCCTCATCTGGTTTAATAAAACCCATCATTTGCCTAATCGTTGTAGATTTTCCAGCTCCATTTGGCCCTAAGTATCCAAATATTTCCCCTTTTTTTATATCTAAATTAACATTGAAAACTCCTTTTTGGTTTCCAAAGTTTTTTGTAAGTTTCTTTAATTCTATTATAGTTTCCACATTAGCCTCCTTTAATTTTTGTTATATTACAAAATTAATTTAGTCCTATCAATTTATGAATATTTTCCTGTTTTACGATTTGTTTATTGTACTAATTATATTATTAAAACAAAAAATAAACTATATTTTTGAATAACGTCAAGATTAAAATATTAAAATTATATTTATTTTAATATCTAATATTTTTAGAAATAGGACCAAGTTAATAACTTATATGTGACTTACTCCAAAAAAATCAATTTTTTAATATTGAGTTTTTTCTTATTTATTTTGATTAATAATCCACCTTATATCCTCTATTGATTTATCTATATTAAATCTTCCATTTCCAACTGGATAAAAAACTGAATAAAATTTATATTTTTTTCCGTTTACTTTTTGAATAAAACATTTTTTCCTTACCTGTGAAACTGATATCTTTTCATCTAGTACAATTGAACTAACTTGATTTCCAAATAGAACGATATTCTTTGGTTTTACTATACTTATTTCTTGTTTAAATAATTTCAAATACTCTTTATATACTGAGTCAGGTAATGGTCTTGCATCTATCTGTGTACATTTAGCTAAATTTGTTATAAAATATTTATGTTTTTTTACATTATCATATACTTCTTCCGCAAACTCTTCTGTCCATTCTTTCCCTTTAAGTAATTTAATTTTGGTATAAATATTTTCATCCAATAAATTTAAATTATAAAATAAATTCCATATATTTTTTGTTCCTATCCACGGTGCTTTTAAGCCTTTCCATCCATCATAAGATGCTACGTTTTTTCCAGTTGGATTCATAAACACAAAACATATATCTGGATTATTACTACATCCTCCATTATATATGGAATCTAAATTTTTATCTCCATATTTTATTTGCAATTTATCATATTCTTTTTCTAATTCTTTTAACTTCATATTTTCTCTCCTTTGAAAATATTTTAGCATAAAGCTGCTGTTAAAATCTACAATTTTATAACAGCAGCTTTAGTTTAGTTAAAATTTGTATTCACTTAATATTTCATCATATTTTTCGTATTTTGGAAAATATTTTTGTAATAGTTTATAAAAACTTTTTGCATGTGTTTTATATTTTAAATGGCATAACTCATGTATTACTATATATCTTATGCAATTTTCATCTAATTCCATTATTTTTGAATTAATATAAATTTCTTTTTTATCAAAATCAAATTTAGCCATTTCTTTTGAATTTTGAATAATGCTATAATCTTCTGGAACTAAACCAGTTTCGATTCTAATTTCTTCAAAAACATTTTCTAGATGTCTTTCTGCTAATTTTGCATACATTTTATTTAATATAACATCTATTATTTTTTTATTATTTCTTCCTTTTAATTTTGCTGGTAATTTTATTTCTATATAATTATTGTTTAAATTTAATTCTGGAGTCTTAATGTTTGCATATATAACTTTTACTGCATAATTAATTCCCAATATTTTTGCACTATTATATAATGATACTTCTTCCATTTCATTTAGCTTCTTTATTATCCAGTTTTTGTTTTCTTTTATAGCATCTTGTATTCTTTGTTTAGAAAAATACCAAGGAGCTTTTACTACTACTTCTCCATTATTTACTAAGATAGAGAAATTCCCAAATATAGCTTTATCTATTGTATATGAAATTATATTTTCTTTTACTTTTTTCATAATAAACCTCCTTAATATTTTTCGAACTCTTGTTTGCTTTTGCTTAAATGTATTTTATATTCTTATATAAATTTTGTCAATAGTTTTTTCGAAATTTTGTTCGGTTTTTTATAAAAAATTTTATCCCTCTGTAAAATGGTTCTACAAAGGGATTTTTATGGTTCGGGTAGTTAGATTCGAACTAACGATCGTAGGGTCAGAGCCTACTGCCTTACCGCTTGGCCATACCCGAATATAAGGCTAGATATATAATAATATATATCTAGCTTTTTTTCAACTATTTCTTTTTAATTTCTTGTTCTAAATCATAAATTATATTTATCATCTTTTTCGAATATTCTCGTATTTTTTCTTTATCATCCTTTATATCTGTAGGTATTTCTATTATATCACCTACCACTACATAAACTTTTTGAAAAAGATGTGGTCTTCTTGTAATAAATACTGGTAATATTGGTACTCCACTTTCTGCGGCAAAATATACTGCACCATTTTTTACTTTATTTCTTAACTCTTCTTTTTTCTTTAATATTCCACCTTCTGGAAACATTAAAAGTTTGGAGTTTTCCTCTAGATTTAAACATTCTATAGCATGAAGAGTACTTTTTACATCTCTTTTTTCTCTGTTAACTGGAAATACTCTATATCTTCTAAATAATTTTGCTAAAAGTTTATTCTTAAAAATCTCAGACTTTGCCATTATAGACAAATTATCTACTATCGGAAATATAAATGTTGGGTCTAATACATTTGAATGATTTGGACATATAATGTATTTCTTCTTATTATCTATCTTTTCTAAACCTATATATCTAACCCTATATATAAAATGACAACAAAGTCCTTTTACTAATGTCTTCATTATTTTGTACATATAAAATATCTCCTCTTTCTATAAAATGTCTATTTAAATATTTGTGTTACTTTAGGAAATAGATAATGACTTCCTCCTACTGAATTTGCATCTTCTACCATACTTACTACAACTAATTGCTTAGCTGAAGTTTCATCAGCTGTAAATGCATTAAACCAACCAATAACCTCTCCTTCTTCATCTTTACTTTTCTTTAATTCTGCTGTTCCTGTTTTGGCTCCAATTGTTAATCCATCTATTTTTGCATCATGTGCTGTTCCATTTGGATTTTCAACAACTTGTATTAAATCTTCTTTTATTGTATTTGCTGCCTCTTCTGATATAGCATTTTCTTTTAAATATTCTGGCTGTTTGTTTTCTTCATAAATTATTGTAGGTTTTATCATATTTCCATTATTTACAAATGCAGAATATATTGATGCCATATGTATTGGATTTACCAAGATTTGTCCTTGACCATATCCACTATCTGCAAGCTGTACTTCATCATCTATTTTTCCATCTGTATCATATGTTGATTTTGATGTAGAAAGTTCAAAACTTATATCTTCATTAAATCCCAACTTATTAAGACCTTCCATAAAAGCATCATATCCTATTTTTAAAGCTGCTTTGGCAAAATATATATTATCTGATCTTATTAACGCATTTTGCATATTTGCAGGTTCATTATATGGAGTTAATGTTGTTACCATGTAATTTCCCCAGCTAGAATCTTTTTGCCAACTAAGCCCACTTCTTCCAAAATCCTCGTTAGGATTAATCTTTCCTTCTGTTATTCCGATTGCTCCTGTTACTGGCTTAAAAGTTGAACCTGGTGACCACGTTCCAGTAAATCTATTTAACAATGGCTTGTTTTCATCTTGATTTAACGAATTCCATTCATCTGTACTCATTCCTAAAACAAAATCATTAGAATCATATGATGGTGTACTTACTAGTGCTAAAATTTCACCTGTTTTTGAATCCATTGCTACATATGCTCCCTTATTTTCTTCTAGGCTATCATAAACTTGCTTTTGCGTAGTAGCATCTATTGTTAATTTTACATCTTTACCATTTTCTAGCTCTTGCTTTGCTATTGTTTTTACTTTATCTCCATCTTCATTTTCTATATAAATTTCTTTTCCATCTTTTCCTCTTAATGTGTCTTCATATGCTTTTTCTATTCCAGCTTTACCTATTAAACTATTACTGTTATATCCTTTTCCTGCATTTGATTCTAATTCTTCTGCACTTATTGCTTGTACATATCCTATTAACTGAGATGCTTCTCTTCCTAAAGTATATACTCTTGAACTTTCTGTAGTAATTTTTACTCCAGGAATTGTTAGTACTTGCTCTTTTATTTGAGATTCTGTTGTTGCTACATTTTTTATTGGAACAAAAGTATCGTCTTTAACATATGACATGTTTAATTTATTGTTTATCGAATCTACAGACACTCCTAAAATAGTTGATAATTTCTGTATATCTTCATCTTTATTAGCACTCATCTTACCTGGTACAAGTCCTATTGATGAGATATTTCCCTTACCTGCTAATAAAACATTATTTCTATCATATATATTCCCACGTTCTGCCTCTAATGTTTTTACTCTTATCTTATCATTATCACCTAATTCTGGAAAAATCATACTGTTTGACCAATTTAGTTTATATTCTTTATCTTCTTTTACAAGTGTTACTGTATTTGTAAAACTAACCTCTCCTGCAGAAGTATTCATTTTTTGTGTATATGTAATTTTCTCTCCATCATCAGCTTTTTCTATATTTGTAATTTCCGTTGATAAATTTGTCATATCTATCCCACTATATATTGAATCATTTTTATTTACAAATGTATCTTTCGCTGTTTTATCCTTACTTGATGAACTTATTAACTCATATGCTTCTTCATATTTTTGTTCACCTATTTTTGAGAAGTAATTATTTAATGCATCTTCTGGTTTTTCTGACTTATTTAGCATGAAAAATGCCACTATTGCTACAATTACAATTACTAATATTATTAACGTCCCTATTAATACCTTTTTATTTTTCATATACTCCCCCTCCTTTCGGTATAATATCTCATTTTTTTACAAAAGTAAATAGAGTCATTATTTAAATGACTCTACTTTTAGTTTACTCTGTTCTTAATGCTTCAACAGGGTCTTTTTTACTTGCCATCCTTGATGGAATCAATCCTGCAATTATAGTAAGAACCATGCTAATTACCACTAAAATTATTGCCGCATTTACTGGCAAAACAGCATTTACTGTATCCATATTAGTTAAAGAATGAATAATACTATTAATTGGTATATTAAGTAATAGTGTTACAACAATTCCTAAAATTCCTGCAATTAATCCTACTATAAATGTTTCCGCATTAAATACTCTTGATATATCTTTTTTAGATGCACCTATTGCTCTTAAAATTCCAATTTCTTTTGTTCTCTCTAATACTGATATATATGTTATTATTCCTATCATTATTGAAGAAACAACTAATGAAATTGCAACAAACGCTATTAATACATAACTTATCGTATCAACAATTTGAGTTACAGATTTCATTAATAAACCAACTGTATCTGTATAATTTACTTCGTTTTCTTCTTTTCCATCTGCAATTTGTTTATTATTATATTCTGTTATTGCATCTGTAATTCTATTCTTTGCTTCGAAATCTTTTGGATATATACTTATAGCTGATGGTTTTGCTAAATCTACTACTCCTAATGTTTCAAGATTTTTATCATATGATGCATTTTCATTTTGTTCATATGCTTCCATCATTAATTGTATTTGATTAGCATCTAACCTAGAAAGCATTGCTTTTTGTTCTTCTGTTAAAGAATTATAATCGAACTTTCCGTTCTCTCCTTTTTTTGGAAATTCCAATCCATTAAATACATTAATCTCTGGATTTTCTTTTTGCTCTTTTACTATTTCTTGTTCATTTATTTTATTTATAACATGTTCTTTTAAAGTTTTTAAATAACCTATTTCTCCAGCTGTTTGAGTAGATATACTTCCTTCTTTTTGTTTTATAATTCCTACTACTTTTATTTCTTCTGCATTATCTACTTTTTCCTTCATATATTCTTCATCATCACTTTTATCTATCCACATATTATTTGCTTTTTCATAATAGTCTGTATTTAATAAAACTTTAAAAGATAGCTTTAGTAAATCATCATAAGTGTATGAAGTTTGTTCATCCTCTTCTAATTTTTCATCATTCTGTATTGCATCCATTTTTTCTTCTAAGTCTTTTTGATCTTTTATTCCTAAAGTATATAATGTATAATCACTAATTTTATTATTTTCATCAACTATTAAAACAACTTCATTATAATTTTGTGGCCAATTACCTGCAACTACATCATATTGTGAATCATTTAATTCTTGATTATCTAATAATTCTGTAAAACAATCTGTTCCCATTGCCATTCCTGTTTGTTGCATTCCTAATTTTTCCATAACGGTACTTGGATTTACTTTAACTATTCCATTTGAAGTATCTGTTTTATATAAATTCAAGTTCAAATTATAATCATATTTTATAGCATTTGCATTATCAGATATTCCATTGTTACCCTCATCTATATATTTTTTTAGTTCTTCTAAATTGTTTGTTTGCTTTTTGTCAGCTAATACTGTTAACATATCTGTCATAATATTATTAGAATATATCTTTCCATCTTCATGGGGTTCTTCTCCTTCTGCCATTTCACCCATCATTCTTTCCATCATACTCGTTAAATCTACTGTAGTTTCTTGAATCTGAATTGGATAACTTGATAATGTATCTTCTTGTACTTGATTTATATAATTCTGAACACCTGTAGATAATGATAATATTAATGCAATTCCTATAATACCTATACTTCCTGCAAAAGATGTTAAAATTGTTCTTCCTTTTTTAGTCATTAAATTATTTAAACTTAATGAAATTGCTGTAAAAAAGCTCATGGCTGTTTTTCCACTTTTTGCTTTTTTCTTTTCTTCTTTTGCACTACTATATGGATTTGTATCATCTTGAACAACTCCATCCAATACACGAATTACCCTAGTAGAATATTTTTCTGCAAGTGTTGGATTATGTGTTACCATTATTATTAATTTGTCTTTTGAAATACTTTTTAGTAATTCCATTATTTGTACACTTGTCTTTGTATCTAGTGCACCTGTTGGTTCGTCTGCAAGTATAATATCTGGATCATTTACTAAAGCTCTAGCTATTGCAACTCTTTGCATTTGACCACCAGATAATTGATTTGGTCTTTTATGTATTTGTTCTTTTAATCCGACTTTTTCTAAAGCTTCTATAGCACGTTTTTTTCTTTCTTCTCTAGATACTCCAGAAAGTGTTAATGCTAATTCTACGTTTGATAATACGCTTTGGTGTGGAATTAAATTATAGTTTTGGAATACAAAACCTACCGAATAATTCCTATACGCATCCCAATCTCTGTCTTTAAATTCTTTTGTTGATTTACCATTTATAATTAAATCTCCTGATGTATATCTATCTAGTCCACCAATTATATTTAATAATGTAGTTTTTCCACATCCACTTGGACCTAATATAGATACAAATTCATTACTTCTAAATTCTAAATTTATCCCTTTTAATGCTTTAACTACTTCATCCCCTGATTTATAATTTTTTGTAATATTCGCTAATTTAAGCATTTTTTCCTCCTATGCATTTGATTGAATTTTGTTAATGTTAAAGAAACTGTCGGTCATCATATTTCTTACATTAAATTTAGTTTCTGATTCTTTTTGAACAATAAACATTCCCATATCTGTTCTTTCTTTAGATACTCCATTTACTTTTTGCGAATCGTAATACAACATAATAGTATATATCTCGTGACCTTCTGTTCCATAATCTATTTTTCCATTATTCTGAAGTGCTCCTGGTGTTATACTATATGTACCTTTATAATAATTATTGTCTTTTGTATATTGTGATTGATACCAATAAAATGATTTATCTTTATTAAATTCAAAATATCCTATATTTTCACTATCCCCTAACCAATTTCCAATTATAGGATTATTTTTGACATCTTCCTCTTCTGTAACTTGACTTGCGTTACCTGTATTTTCATCTTCGTTTAATGAAAATATAAATTTTACACCAACAATTATAATAGATACAATTATTAGTATTATCCCAATTATAGACATATACGAAATTTTTGATTTATTAAGTAATAAACCTATAATTCCTAATACGAAACCAATTGCTCCAAGTATAATAGTTAAAAGTGAATGTCCTGTTAAAACTAATCCAACACTTACAATTCCCAAAATTAAACTAGCTATACCCATAAATATCCCCCTTTTCATATTCATAATAATACAAATAAAAAAAATACTTGTCAATTATTTTGACATATATTATTTTCTCCCCATACTTGTATTATTTTTAATACTTTAAGTATGGGGAGATTTCGGAAACTGAAACAATTTGTGTCTTATATATAGTAACTTAATTTACATTTTTTAGCAATTTAAAATGTTTATTTTAATTCATTTTCTATATTTAATAACCTATTATATTTTGCGACTCTATCTGTTCTACATGGTGCTCCTGTCTTTATTTGACCAGCATTTACTGCTACTGCAATATCTGCTATAGTTGTATCCTCTGTTTCGCCTGATCTATGTGATATTACAGTTGTATAGCCTGCCTTTTGTGCCATTTCTATTGCATCTAATGTTTCTGTTAATGTTCCTATTTGATTTGGTTTTATTAATATGCTATTGGCTACTTTATTTTTTATTCCTTTTCTTAATCTATCTGTATTTGTAACAAATAAATCATCACCAACTAATTGAATTTTACTACCTAGCTTTTGAGTAAGTTTTTTCCATGAATTCCAATCTTCTTCTGCTAATCCATCTTCTATTGAAACTATTGGATATTTTTGTACCAGCTCTTCTAAATAATCTATCATCTCATCACTAGTTTTAAAAGTACCTGTTTTCCAAAATAGATATCCATTTTTGCCTACTTTTTTTGCCTCATCATACATTTCTGTACTTGCAACATCTAATGCTATTGAAATATCTTTTCCTGGAATATATCCTGCTTTTTTTATTGCTTCTACAATTACATCTAATGCTTCTTCTTCACTTTGTAAGTTTGGAGCAAATCCTCCTTCATCCCCTACAGCAACGGAATATCCTTTTGATTTTAATACCTTTTTTAGATTATGGTATGTTTCAACTCCCATTTGTAGGTTTTCTGCAAAATCTTTACCTGAAGTTGGCATTATCATAAATTCTTGTGAACTAATATTATTATCAGAATGTTTTCCACCATTTAATATATTCATCATCGGAGTTGGTAATTTTTTTGCATTTACTCCTCCGATGTAATTATATAGCGTCATTCCTAATGAATTTGCTGCTGCTTTTGCTACTGCCAGTGACACACCTAAAGTTGCATTTGCACCCAACTTTTCTTTATTATCTGTTCCATCGATATCAATTAATTTTTGATCTATTTTTAACTGTTCATATACATTCATACCTGTGATTTTTTTTGCAATAGTTCTATTTACATTTTCTACTGCTTTTTTTACTCCTTTTCCCATATAGCGTTCTTCATCATTATCTCTTAATTCTACTGCTTCAAAACTTCCTGTTGATGCTCCTGACGGTACTTTTGCCACACCACAAAATCCTCCATCTGTTATAACCTCAACTTGAACAGTCGGATTTCCTCTTGAATCTAGCACTTCTAGTGCTTCTACACTTTCTATTTTCAAATAATCTTTCATAACATACCTCCATTTATATTATTATTGCCAATTATTTGAAAATATATCCAATTAATTAAGAAAAGAGCTAAATGCGTTTTATGTTTTCGCATTCAGCCCTCTTCTATAACCTAAAAAAGTTCTTTAATCCATCTTCCAAAAGTTCTTCGTATTTGAAATGTTATTGTCACTTTCCTAATTGGTTCAACTTCTTCCATCAATTTCCCATCCATAGGATACATTTCGAAATTTATCTGAAAGTTAATTAATAAACCATTTCTTTGCTTATGATACCTTCTAAACTTATAAATCTCTTCATAAATCTCTTCTATTAATAATTTATCTTCCTCCGAAAAACTTTCTGCCATATGTTCAAAGTCTTCTTCCAGTTCTTTTGGAACATATCCTGTTACCTCCAAGATATATTCATCGCGTAAATTCGACCGCTTTATTATGAGCTTCTTCATCTTTACCCTTCCTTTCAACTGTTTTTAGGTTATTATATTATACACCATTTTATATTTTTTTGCATTACTTTTTAATATATTACGATTCAAAATATTTCATATATTTGTTGTATTAACTACATTCAAACTTACTTACAATCAAAAGAAAAGCCCCTGCTTGTTAGGTTATTTAACAAGTAGGGGTATTGTATTTTATGTTTACCAAATGAACTTTAAGCTCCGTCCCTAAAGTTCAGATTAAGCCTTCATAGCTTCTTCTACTGCAACTGCAACTGCTACTGAAGCACCAACCATTGGGTTATTACCCATTCCGATTAATCCCATCATTTCAACATGAGCTGGAACTGAAGAGCTTCCTGCGAATTGTGCATCTGAATGCATTCTTCCCATTGTATCTGTCATACCATATGAAGCTGGTCCAGCAGCCATATTGTCTGGGTGTAATGTTCTTCCTGTTCCACCACCTGATGCAACAGAGAAGTATTTTTTACCTGCTTCTATTCTTTCTTTCTTATATGTACCTGCAACTGGATGTTGGAATCTTGTTGGGTTTGTTGAGTTTCCTGTAATAGATACATCAACATCTTCTAGCCACATTATAGCTACACCTTCTCTAACATCATTTGCACCATAACATCTAACTTCTGCTCTTTCTCCGTTTGAATATGGAATTTCTTCTACTACATTAACTTTTCCTGTAAAGAAATCAAATTCTGTTTTTACATATGTAAATCCGTTAATTCTAGAAATAACTTGAGCAGCATCTTTTCCTAAACCATTTAAGATAACTCTTAATGGTTCTTTTCTAACTTTGTTTGCAGATTTAGCTATACCAATAGCTCCTTCTGCTGCTGCAAAGCTTTCATGTCCTGCTAAAAATGCAAAACATTTTGTATCTTCTGAAAGTAACATAGATGCTAAATTTCCATGTCCTAATCCAACTTTTCTATCATCTGCAACTGAACCTGGAATACAGAATGCTTGTAAGCCTTCTCCAATAGCTTTTGCTGCATCTGCTGCTTTAGTACATCCTTTTTTAATTGCTATTGCAGCACCTAATGTATATGCCCAAGCTGCATTTTCGAAACATATTGGTTGTACTCCTTTTACTATTTCATATGGATTAAATCCTTTATCTGTACATATTTTTAATGCATCTTCAAAATCTTTTATTCCGTATTTTTCCATTACTGGTTTGATTTGGTCAATTCTTCTTTCATAACTTTCAAATGTTACTGCCATTTAATCTTCCTCCTTTAATATATTCTCCAAATTGTTTATTATTTCATTTATATCTGTATATGGAATAATTTTTAATCTATTATTACCTCTAAGCATTGTTGTAATTTTTGGTGTTACATTTTTATCATAAACACATATTATTCTTTTATTGTGGCTATCTGCATAACCAATTTCATATCCAACTCCTAATGATGGAACTGTTACCTCTGCAAAAACTAAATCTGCTTGGCTTAATCTATCTACTAAACTTTCGAAAACTTCGTTATCTGAAATGCTCTCTTCACGAATTAATACATTATCATCCGCTACTTCTTCATCTAAAACATTACCAAACTTTGCAAGCTCTTTTACTAATTTTTTATATGATTCTAATTTTTGTCTTCCACCATATATTGAACCTGAAAAATAAATATTCATACTTTACCTTCTTATTATTGTTTTCTTGGATCTATTTTTTTAACTGCTTCATCAAATCTTCCATATGTTCCTGAAGCTTTTTCGATTGCTTCCATTGGATCCATTCCTTTTTTGATGTTATCCATCATTTTTCCCATATGAACATATTTATAACCAATTATTTGATCATCTTTATCTAATCCAAGTTCTACTATGTATCCTTCTGTTAATTGTAAATATCTTGGTCCTTTTAATGTGCTTGAATAAATTGTTCCAACTTGTGATGTATGTCCTTTTCCTAAATCTTCAAGTCCAGCTCCTACTGGAAGTCCACCTTCTGAGAAAGCTGTTTGTGTTCTTCCATATACTATTTGTAAGAATAATTCTCTCATAGCTGTATTTATGGCATCACATACTAAGTCTGTATTTAATGCTTCTAATATTGTTTTTCCTGTTAAGATTTCTCCTGCCATAGCTGCTGAATGTGTCATTCCTGAACATCCAATTGTTTCGATTAAAGCTTCTTGAATTACACCATCTTTTACATTTAATGTTAATTTACAAGCTCCTTGTTGTGGTGCACACCATCCAATACCATGTGTTAAACCAGATATATCTTTTATTTCTTTTGCTTTAACCCATTTACCTTCTTCTGGTATTGGTGCTGGTCCATGGTTTACTCCTTTTGCAACTGTGCACATTTCTTCTAATTCCTTTGAATATATCATTTCTATTTCTCCTTTCACCTTTTATTAGTATCTTTTCTTGGTATTTATAATTTGATTTTTACTTTTTGGTTTACTTTCTACAATTATATATTTTTTGTCATGCGGCCAAAATTCGCTTTCCTTTTCTAGTTCGTAAAGCTCTTCCATTCTTTCTTCTTTTCTTGATTTTGTTGGCGCATCTTTTTCGAAATTAACTAAATTCTTATTAGGGGTTGCATATAAGGATTCCTCGTATACATCTACCTTTCTATTAGAATTTTCTTCTTTATCTATATAATCCAAAACCATTTGTTTTTCTCTTTTACTATAAGAATTTAATCCGGTTTTTAAATATTTATATCTAAAAACTAAATGCCTATCATAATTACTATATGGGGAAGTTGCCAAGTTTTCAAAGCCATATTCTATTTTAAAAGTATAATCAGCTATCGAAATTACAATATTGGTCCATAAAGCTCCATTTATTGCTATATATTCTTTTCTTAACTTTTTTATAATTCCATACAAATCGTCAGCCATCTTAAAATATGAATTTTCATCTAAGTTAAACTTATTTGGTACTTCATATACATTAATAGGCTCTCTTTTTAATATTCCCTTTGGAATATAATAAAAATACATTTCTCCAGTTTCTAAGCTATTTCTTCCATCTATAACTGATGCATATAAAAATATCTTATTCCATTTTTCTGGTATCATGTCAAATAGACTATGTTGTATTTCTTTGTATAGTTCTTTCATCCTGGCCGAAGTTGACACTGTATTTCCCCCCATAAGTTTTCATATTTTATTCTTTTACAATTAAACTTTCTCCAGTCATTTCAGCTGGCTTTTCTAGTCCCATAATATCTAACATTGTTGGTGCTAAATCCGCTAATTTTCCTTCTTTTAATTTTACATCTTTCATTCCAACTAAAATTAATGGAACTAAATTTGTTGTATGAGCAGTATGTGGTTCACCGGTTTTATAATCTATCATTTGTTCTGCATTACCATGGTCTGCAGTAATTATTAATACTCCATTTTGTGCTTCTACTGCATCAACTACTCTTTTTACACAAGTATCTATTGTTTCTATTGCTTTTATAGCAGCATCTAGATTTCCTGTGTGTCCTACCATATCTGGATTTGCATAATTTAAAATGATTGTATCATATTTTTTAGAGTTTATCGCATCAACAACTTTGTCTGTAACTTCTATTGCACTCATTTCTGGTTTCATATCATATGTTTCTACTTTTGGTGAAGGTACTAATATTCTATCTTCTCCTGGATATTGTTTTTCTTCCCCACCATTAAAGAAAAATGTAACATGTGCATATTTTTCTGTTTCTGCAATTCTTAATTGATTTAAACCTTGTTTGCTTACATATTCTCCAAATGTATTTACTAATCTTTGTGGCTTGAATGCAACTTTTACATTTGGCATTGTTTCGTCATATTGTGTAAAGCAAACATAATCTAAATTCATTTTCTTTGTTTCGAACTCATTAAAATCTGGATCTACTAATGTTCTTGTTATCTCTCTTGCTCTATCTGGTCTAAAGTTAAAGAATATTACAGAATCATTATCTTCTATTGTTGCAACAGGTGTATCTCCATTGCAAATAACTGTTGGTTCTATAAATTCATCAAAAACCTCTTTTTGGTATGAACTTTCTACTGCAGCTATTGCACTTGTTGCTTTTATACCATTTCCATTTACCATTGCATCATATGCTTTTTGAATTCTATTCCATCTTTTATCTCTATCCATGGCATAGAATCTACCAGAAATAGTAGCAATTTTTCCTACACCTTTTTCTTTCATTTTTTCTTCTAATTGTGCAATATAACTTTCCCCAGATGTTGGAGCTGTATCCCTACCATCTGTAAAACAGTGTACATATACATTTTCGAAGTCTTTTCTTTTTGCTAATTCTAAAATTGCAAATAAATGACGAATATGGCTATGAACCCCTCCATCTGATACTAAGCCTAGTATATGCAATTTTGAATTATTTTTCTTACAATTTTCTATTGCTTCTACTAGTTCTGGTATTGTGAAAAAGTCACCATCTTCTATTGATTTAGTAATTTTAGTTAATTCTTGATAAACTATTCTACCAGCACCTATGTTTGTGTGACCTACTTCAGAATTTCCCATTTGTCCTTCTGGAAGTCCTACACTTAGTTCACTTGCATGAATATCTGTTGTTGGCCATATTTTCATTAGTCTATCTATATTAGGTGTATTTGCAAGCTCAACAGCATTTCCATCTTTATTACTGTTTTCGCCAAATCCATCTAATATCATTAGCATTGTTAGCTTATCTTTCATACTTTGTTACCATCCTTACTTATCAAAATTTACTATTTTAGCGAATTCGTCAGCTTTTAGGCTTGCTCCACCAACTAGTCCACCATCAATATCTGATGTTGTAAATAGTTCTTTTGCATTTCCTGACTTAACGCTTCCGCCATATTGTATTATAACTCTATCTGCTACTTCTTGTCCATAATTTTTTGCTATCTCTTTTCTAATTTCTTTTATAGAGTTATTAGCATCTTCTGATGTTGCTGTTTTTCCTGTTCCTATAGCCCAAATTGGTTCATATGCTATTATTGTTCCTTCTACTTGTTCTTTAGAAAGTCCTTCTAATGCTAATCTTGTTTGTGTTGTTATTACATTAGTTGTCTCTCCAGCTTCTTTTTGCTCTAGAGTTTCCCCAACACATACTATTGGTTTTAATCCATATTTATGTGCTGCTTTTACTTTTTTATTTACAGTTTCGTCTGTTTCTGCAAAATATTGTCTTCTTTCTGAATGTCCTATAATAACATATTCTACACCAATTGATTTAAGCATTGGTCCAGAAACTTCACCTGTATATGCTCCTTTTTCTTCAAAGTGCATATTTTGTGCTCCTATTTTTATATTTGTATTTTGTGCAGTTAAAATAGCATAAAATAAATCTGTATATGGAACACATAAAATAACTTCGTTTTCTGTATCTTTTACTAATTTTGCTAATTCGTCTACACATGATATTGCTTCATTTGGAAGCATATTCATTTTCCAGTTACCAGCAATTACTTTTTTACGCATATTTTATTCCTCCTAATATTAAATTATTTATCCATTAAGCATTCTATTCCTGGTAATTTCTTTCCTTCTATAAATTCTAGTGAAGCTCCTCCACCTGTAGAAATATGTGTCATTTTATCAGAAAGACCAGCTTTCTTTATAGCTGCAGCTGAATCTCCACCACCAATTACTGTAACGGCATCGATTTCTGCTAAAGTATTAGCTATAGCATTTGTTCCTACAGCAAATTGATCAAATTCAAATAAACCTACTGGTCCATTCCATAATACTGTTGCTGCATTTTTTAATTCGTCTGTGTACATTTTTATTGTTTCTGTACCAATATCAAATCCTTCCCATCCGTCTGGAATTTCTTTATAACTTACTATTTTACTTTCTGTATCTTCTTTAAACTCTTTTCCTACTTTTGTATCTACTGGAAGCATAAATTTAACACCTTTTTCTTCTGCTTTCTTTAATAAGTTTTGTGCTAAATCTAATTTATCTTCTTCACAAATAGAATTTCCTACTGTATATCCCATTGATCTGAAGAATGTGTATGCCATTGCTCCACCTATCATTAATGTATCTACTTTTTCTAATAAACTGTCAATTACACCTATTTTATCAGAAACTTTCTTTCCTCCTAAAATAGCTACAAATGGTCTTTTTGGATTGTTTATTGCATCTCCTAAGAATTTTAATTCTTTTTCGATTAAGAATCCGCTTACTGCTGGTAAATAATCAGCTATTCCTGCTGTTGAAGCATGTGCTCTGTGAGCTGTACCAAATGCATCATTTACAAATACTTCTGCCAAACTCGCAAATTTCTTAGCTAATTCTGCATCATTCTTTTCTTCACCTGGTTCAAATCTTACATTTTCTAGTAACATTACTTCACCTGGTTTTAATTCTTTAGCTAATTTTTGAGCATCTTCACCAACTACGTCTTTTGCAAGTTTTACTTCTTGTCCTAATAATTTTGATAATTCTTTTGCAACTGGTGCTAAAGACATTTCTGGAACAACTTGTCCCTTTGGTCTTCCTAAATGAGAACATAAGATTACTGCACAATTTTGTTCTAATAAATATTTAATTGTTGGTAATGCTGCAACAATTCTTGTGTTATCTCTTATTGTTCCATCTTCTAATAATGGTACATTAAAATCACATCTTTCGATTACTTTTTTTTCTTTTAAGTCAATATCTCTAACTGTTTTTTTACTCATAAAAAATTCACTCCTTTTATTTAATAAAACTTTTATGACAAGCACATGCATATATTCCGCTTTACCAAATCAAAGCTTTTATAAGTGGATTAGCTTACGCATATATCACACCAAGCGAAATCAAAGATTTGGATAGTGGATTAATTGTAAAGGTTGCATATATGTCTTTTTTAGGCACATATGTAACCTTTACAATTACATTATCTTGCCCATAATATATTAGACTTTTAGAGGTTACTTTAAAAAGCAACCTCTAAAAAATCTTAATTAATTACATATTGTCTTTTGTTGACATATAGCAAGCTAAATCTACTAATTTATGAGAATATCCCCATTCATTATCATACCATGCAACTAATTTTACAAATGTATCTGTTAATTGGATACCAGCAGCTGCATCAAATATAGATGTATGTGAATCTCCTAAGAAATCTGAAGATACTACTGGTTCGTCTGTATATTCTAGAATTCCTTTTAATTCATTTTCTGAAGCTTTTTTAACTGCAGCACATATTTCTTCATATGATGCTGGTTTTTCTAAGTTACATGTTAAATCTACTACAGAAACATCTAATGTTGGAACTCTGAAAGACATACCTGTTAATTTTCCATTTAATGATGGGATAACTTTTCCAACTGCTTTTGCAGCACCTGTTGATGATGGAATAATATTTCCAGCAGCAGCACGTCCACCTCTCCAATCTTTTTTAGAAGCTCCATCAACTGTTTTTTGTGTTGCTGTTGTAGCGTGAACTGTTGACATTAAACCATCTTTAATTCCGAAATTATCATTTATAACTTTAGCAAGTGGTGCTAAACAGTTTGTTGTACAAGATGCGTTAGAAACAATATTCATACTTGGATCATATGTTTCGTTGTTAACACCCATAACAAACATTGGAGCATCTTTTGAAGGTGCACTTATAACAACTTTTTTAGCTCCTGCATCTAAGTGTGCTTGTGCTTTTTCCATTGTTGTAAATACTCCTGAACATTCGAATACATATTCTACTCCTAATTCTCCCCATGGTATATTGTGAGGATCCATTTCATTATATACTTTTATTTCTTTTCCATTTACTACTAAAACATTTTCTTTTGATTCAATTGTTCCATTAAATCTTCCATGCATTGTGTCATATTTTACCATATATGCCATGTAGTCTGCTGTTATAAAAGGATCGTTTATAGCAACGATATCTACTTCATCACCTTTCTCTAAAGCTGCTTGGAATGCTAATTTTCCAATTCTTCCAAATCCGTTAAAACCTACTTTAATTGACATTATAATTCCTCCATTTCTTTTTTGCCTTATAGGCATATAAAAATTTGACCTACTCATTGATCATAGTCATTCTATAACAAAAAAGAATACTTTTCAAGTATTCTTTCTCAATTCTTTACATTTTATACATATTTTTCTATTTTTAATATATATCTACCCTTCTGAGTATTCCCTATAATTTCGCTAATTTTAAATCTTCCTTTGCCTCTAATTGATACTAAATCACCTTCATTTAGTAGCTTGGTTTGTTTTATTTCGTTTTTAAAATTTACAAATACTCTCTCTTGGTTTATTAGCTCCTTTGCTTGCATTCTAGAAGTTTTAGCAAGTTCAGCTATTATATTATCTAGTCTTAATGCAGAAACAATGATATTATACTCTTTTGTTTTTATTTCTACTTTTTCTAATTCATTAATTTGTATCTCTTTTATGTCTGCTTTTCTTAACCTTGTCAACTCACTTAAATTAGTCAATAAATATTTAACGATCTCTGGCATTACTATTACATCTGCTCCACTTTCTTTAACCAAAATATCTCCAACCTTTTCTCGTACAACTCCTAATTTCATTATCATGCCTAAATAATTTTTATGCGTATATTCACCATATAGCTCATTAGGTAAGCTTATTCTTACTGCACATAAGCTATTTATATATTTTTTGTCTTCTATAATAAATTTAAACTTATCTGGATAAAATACTATAATTTTTCTTTCTGCTTCCTCATATCCACCAAAGAAAATATACTTATTAAATTTAGCTTTATTTAAAATTTCTGTACATATTCTTATTTGATATCCATCTAAGAAATCTGTATTAGTTATTTTGTTTTTTTGCTTTGCTTCTTCCATCTTATCTATCATTTTTGAAATAAGTATTTGTTCTTCTTTATTATGCCCCTCTAATAATTCTTTTTTATTCATAATTACTCCATTTTCTAATCATATCTAAAATACTTTCTACATCTAATTTATAATCCCTTTCTATTTCATCTACTGTACCTTGTTTTATAAACTCATCTGGATATCCCAGCATTTTTAATTCATTCGTTTTATGGTATTTCTTTAGTGTCTCTAATACAGTACTTCCTAATCCACCCTTTATAATATTGTCTTCAATTGTTATAACTTTCGAATTTCCTATCCATCTAACAATATTTTCTTCGTCAAAAGGTTTTAAAAATCTTGCATTTATTACTTTAATTCCTATCCCTTCTTTTTTTAGGATATTTGAAATTTCGTATGCCCTTTGAACCATCTTGCCTATCGCAACTATAGTATAATCATTTCCTTCTGATAATTTTTCAGCTTTACCTAGTTCAATTTTTTCTTCTTTATCTATCTTTGTACTTTCTTCTCCACCACGTGGATATCTTATATAAATTGGTCCAATATAGTCTATAGCAAACTCTAACATGCCTTCTAATTCTTTAAAGTTTTTTGGCGCCATAATAACCAAATTTGGTACTATATTAAAAAAAGATAAATCTAAAATTCCTTGATGTGTCTCGCCATCTGCACCTACAATTCCAGCTCTATCTGAACACAAAACTACATGCAAATTTTGCATACACACATCATGTATAACTTGATCATATCCGCGTTGATAAAACGATGCATATATTGGGACAACTGGAATAATTCCATTTGTTGCCATACCTGCTGCCATACCTATTGCATGGCCTTCTGCTATCCCAACATCAAAAAATCTATCTTTAAATTTTTCTGCAAACTCTTTTAAACCTGTTCCATCTTTCATAGATGCTGTTATAGCTACAATCTTTTTATTTTTTTCTGCCATGCTTACCAATTTATCACCAAAAACTTTTGAGTAATCTTTGGTCTTAGTTTTTTTAGCTTCCCCTGTTTCTAAACTAAATGGTCCTGTTGAATGAAATTTATCTGGATTTTTTTCTGCTGGTTCATATCCCTTCCCTTTTTTAGTAATAACATGAATTAGCTTAGGTCCATCAATATTTTTAGCAATTTTTAAAATATTTTCTAATTTTTCTATATTATGTCCATCAACTGGTCCTAAATATGTATATCCCATATCTTCGAAAAACATATTAGATATAAAAATCTTTTTAATACTATATTTTAAATCTTGTACTAGTTTTATTATTTTATTACCAATCCAAGGAATTTTTGAAACACCTTTTTTTATCATATTATTTGATTTTTTATAAAATCTCTTGCTTCTTATTTTACTTAAGAAATTAGATATTCCTCCAACATTTTTAGAAATACTCATTTCATTATCATTTAAGATAATTATAAAATTGGTTTTTGAACTTCCCCCATCATTTAATGCTTCTAATGCCATTCCACCTGTTAAAGCACCATCTCCTATAACTGCAACAATTTGATAATTCTCTTTCTTTATATCTCTTGCTCTTGCCATTCCTATGGCTGCAGAAATAGATGTACTACTATGTCCAGTATTAAATGTATCATATTCTGACTCTTCCCTTTTGGGGAAACCAGCTATTCCATTCTTTTTTCTTAAAGAAGTCAATTTATCTTTTCTACCGGTAAGAATTTTATGAACATATGTCTGATGCCCTACATCCCAAACTATTTTATCTTTAGGTGTATTAAACACCGAATGCAGTGCTATTGTAAGTTCTACAACTCCTAAATTCGAGGCTAAATGTCCACCATTATTGGATACGACATTTAGTATTTCTTTTCTTATTTCTGCTGATAGCCTTTCTTTTTCTTTTATATCAATTTTTTTTAAATCCCCTGGTAAGTTTATATTTTCGATTTCACTCATAATTTTCTCCTAGTCTCTATTATTTTGCAGTATCAATATAGTATCATATTTTTCTACAAATTTCCATATAATTAGCCTCTGATTTTCTTTACAAATGTTTTTGCTTCTTATATAATTAAGAAGCAAAGGAGAAAAAATATGACAAAATTTATTTCACATTCTGAAGAAGAAACAAAGAAATTAGCACAAAAAATCGCTTCTAATTCAAAAAAAGGAGATATTATCGTTTTATGTGGCGAACTTGGTTCTGGGAAAACCAAATTTACAGAAGGTTTTTTAGAATATTTTAATTTACAAGATGAATTATCAAGTCCTACTTTTACTATTGTAAACGAATACGATACTCCCGATTTCCCAATATATCATTTTGATGTTTATAGATTAGAAGATATAGATGAATTTTATGCAATTGGTGGAGACGAATATTTTCAAACTGGTATTTGCATAATTGAATGGGGCGAAAAAATTGAAGAACTTTTACCTAAATCTTATTTAAAGATTTCTTTTTCTAGAGATTTTGAAGATTCTGACATTCGTATTTTAAATATGGAATGTTTTGGCGAATATAAATTAAAGGAAGTGTAAAAATGAAAACATTAAGTATCGATACATCTAGCAATATTTGTAGTCTCGCAATTTTAGATGATAGCAAAATAATTTATGAAGACTATATAGCTGATAAATTAACTCATTCTGAAAACTTAATGCCAATGATAAAAAAAGCTTTTGACAATTTACAAATCAATTTAGCTGATATAGATTTATTTGCATGTTCTAAAGGTCCTGGTTCTTTTACAGGAATTAGAATTGGGGTTGCTACCATATGTGCTTTTAGAGATTACTATAATAAAAAAGCTATCGGTATTTCTTCTTTAGAAAGTTTAGCATACAATATTATACCTAAAGAAAACTCTTTGGTTTGTTCTATAATAGATGCAAAAAATAATAATGTATATGCAGGATTATTCAAATATGAAGATAGTCATTATTCTTTAATAGATAAATATATATCTGATAATATTAATAACACATTAGATATTTTATATAATTATTCTAATACTGAAATTATATTTGTAGGTTCTGGAGCTACAACCTATTCTTCACAAATTAAAGCTTCTATTAAAAATTGTTTAATAACAGAAGGAAATGCTAACAATTCTTCTGCTAGCGGAGTAGCTAAAGCTGCAATCTATAAATATTTTAATTGCACAGATAAGGAAGATTTATCTCTTTCCCCACTATATTTAAAAAAATCAAGTGCGGAAATCGAATTAGAGAAAAAATTAAATAAAGGATAATTACTATGAATTTAGAAGTATATAATATGACAGATTATGACTTATCTTTGATAAAAGATATTTTAATCAACGATTTTGACGATTTTTGGACATATGATGTTTTGCAAGAAGAACTTAATAATCCTAACTCAGAATATTTTGTAGCCAAATTGGAAAATAATATTTTAGGTTTTGCAGGAATTTGGAAAGCTGTAGATGATGCCCATATTACAGATATAGTTGTAAAAAAATCTAACAGACAAGCTGGTATTGGTAGTAAATTATTGGAGAAACTAATACAAACTGCAAAGAGTCAAAATTTTAAAGCAATTACTCTAGAAGTAAATGAACACAATCTACCTGCAATAAATTTATACTTAAAATATGGTTTTAAAAATGTTGGCTTCAGAAAAAAATATTATGGCAATAAAGATAATGCAATTATTATGACAAAAGAATTATAAAGAAAGAAGGAAAAAAACAAATGAAAAAAAATGAATTAAATTATAAAGATTTAAGAGTAATGTGTAATCCAAACTTTTTTGATTTTGAAACAACAGAAAATTTAGAGCCTATTACTTCTGGAATTGGACAAGAACGTGGCATTAAAGCTTTAGAATTTGGTCTTAATGTAAATGTTAAAGGATATAATATTTACCTAGAAGGTCCTAGTGGAGTTGGTAAGACTATGTATACAAAAAATTATTTGGATACAATTGCTAAAAAGAAGAAGGTTCCAAATGATTGGTGTTATATATATAATTTTGATAAACCAAATGAGCCAATTGCGGTCTCTCTTCCTGCTGGTCAAGGAAAAGAATTTAAAAATACTATGGATGCTTTTATTAAAGATATTAAAGTGGATATAAAAAATACATTTAATAACGATGATTTTGAAAAAGAAAAAACTATAATTAAACAAGAATTCGAAGAAAAAAGAAATGTTCTAATGGAAAACTTAAATAAAAAAGCTTTAGAATATGGTTTTTTTGTTAAAAGTGCACAAAATGGTATTTACATGATGCCAGTAATAAATGGTAAAACTATTGAAGAAGAAGAATTCGATAAATTAGACGAAAGTGTAAAAAAAGAATTTGAAGATAAATCTGGAATCGTACAACAACAAATTATCGAAGCAATAAGCGAAATTAAAGCAATTGAAAAAGAAGCAGATAAAAAAATAGAAGAATGGCAATCTAATATTGCCCTACTTACTATAAATGTTCATATTAATAATGTAAAATCAAAATTTAAAAGAAATAAAAAGATTACCAAATTTTTAAATGATGTAAAAACTGATATTTTAAAGAATATTTCTGCTTTTACAACTGAAAACACAAATAATCAAACACAAAATGGTCCAAGAGTAGAACCCCTTGCCCCATGGCTTAATTATAGAGTAAACTTGTTTATTGATAATAGCAATTTAGAAGGTGCACCTGTTATAATGGATTCTAATACTTCTTATCCAAATTTATTTGGAAAACTTGAATACGAAAATTATTATGGTGCTTTAAAAACTGATCATACTATGTTAAAACCTGGGTTACTTCACACGGCAAATGGTGGATATATTATGTTCCAAGCAGACGATATAATACAAAATAGCCTATGCTATGAATCATTAAAAAAGGCTTTAAAGGTAAAAGAACTAAATATAGAAAATGCTTCTGAACAACATTCTTCTATGGTAATGATTTCTTTAAAACCTGAGCCAATTCCTTTAGATTTAAAGGTTATTATAATTGGTAATAGCAATATTTACCATACCCTACTTGCTGTGGATAATGATTTTAGAAAATTATTTAAAATAAAAGTTGAATTCGAAGACGATGCTCCTCGTAATTCTGAAAACATGGTAAAACTTGCTAGGTTCGCACATGGATTTTGCGAAAAAGAAGGTTTACCTCAACTAGATAGAACTGGTGTCGCAAGTTTAGTTGATTATGCTACTGTTCTTGCAAATGATAAAGAAAAAATCTCTACCAAATTTAATGACTTGTCAGAAATTCTTGGTGAAGCTGCGACTTGGGCAAAACTTAGTCGTTCTAAACTGATTACAGATAAATTTATTCACAAAGCTTTAAAAGAAAGAATTGAACGTGTAAAAAAATATGATACTCATTATTTGGAAATGATAAAAGAAAACACTTTATTAATAGATACATCTGGATCTAAAGTTGGACAAATTAACGGACTTACAGTTTTAACTATAGGCGACTATTCTTTTGGAAAACCTACAAAAATAACTGCAAATACTTATGCAGGAAAACAAGGAATTGTTAACATAGAACGTGAAGTTGACCTTTCTGGTTCTTCTCATTCTAAAGGTGTATTAATACTTACAGGTTATTTAGGGCAAAAATTTGCACAAGATTTTCCTCTTGCTTTAACTGCAAGTATATGTTTTGAACAATTATATAATGGTGTTGATGGAGATAGTGCTTCTAGTACAGAGCTATATGCCCTACTTTCTAGTTTGTCTGAAATACCAATAAATCAATCTTTTGCAGTTACAGGCTCTGTAAATCAAAAAGGTGAAATTCAACCTATTGGCGGTGTTAATGAAAAAATCGAAGGATTTTTCCAAATATGTAAAGACAGGGGATTAGATGGTAGTCATAGTGTTATAATTCCTGTTCAAAATGTAAGAAATCTTCATTTAGATGATGAAGTAGTAGACGCTGTAAAGAATAACTTATTCCATATCTATGCAATTTCTACAATTGATGAAGGTATCGAATTATTAACAGGTGTACCTGCTGGAACTAAAGATAAAAATGGAAACTTCCCTTCTGGTACAATTAATTATCTAGTTTATGAAAAATTAAAAAAATATTCTGGATTGGACAAAATTAAATAATTTATAAAAACACTTGATAAATTTTTTGGTTCATACATTTATCAAGTGTTTTTTATTAAATAATCTATTTAATAGTTTTATATTTTTTAATATATCTATTTAAAATCCAAATTTCTTTCTATATTTGAAAATTCATAAATCATCTTTTTCTTTTATTTTCTATTTGCATTTTATTATATTCTTTCTTCATTTATTGCTGCTTGTGCTGCTGCAAGTTTTGCAATTGGCACTCTATATGGTGAGCAAGATACATAATTTAAACCAAGTGCATTACAGAATTCTACAGATGCTGGGTTTCCCCCATGTTCACCACAAATTCCAATTTTCAAGTCTGGTCTCGTCTTTCTTCCTAATTCTACTGCTATTTTCATTAATTTACCTACACCTTTTTTATCTATTGTAGCAAATGGATCAAAATCATAAATATTTTTAGAATAATATTCATTTAAGAATTTACCTGCATCATCCCTACTAAATCCAAAAGTCATTTGTGTTAAATCATTTGTTCCAAACGAGAAAAATTCTGCTTCTTTCGCTATTTCATCAGCAGTTAATACTGCTCTTGGAATCTCTATCATTGTACCTACATGATACCTCATTTCTACATTTGCTTCTTCCAAAATTTTATCTGCAGTTTCTGTAACTATTGATTTTACATACTTCATTTCTTTATATTCCCCAACTAAAGGAATCATTATTTCTGGAATGACATTCATTCCTTCTTTATTAACATTTATTGCAGCTTCTATAATTGCTCTTGTTTGCATTTGTGCAATCTCTGGGAATGTTACATCTAATCTACAACCTCTATGTCCCATCATTGGATTAAATTCATGTAATTTTTGGATAGTTTCCCTTATTTTTTCTTCTTTTATGTTCATCTCTTTTGCTAAATCATATATATCCTTATCCGTCTTAGGTAAAAATTCATGTAGTGGTGGGTCTAATAATCTAATTGTTACTGTATATCCATTCATTGCTTTATATAATTCTTCAAAATCTGTTCTTTGCATAGGTAATAATTTAGCTAATGCAACCTTTCTTTGTTCTACTGTTTCTGAAAGAATCATTTCTCTTATTGCTTTTACTCTTTCTGGAGCAAAAAACATATGCTCTGTCCTACATAAACCAATTCCTTCGGCTCCAAATTCATAAGCCTGTTTTGCATCTCTTGGAGTATCCGCATTTGCTCTAACTTTTAATTTTCTATATTGATCTGCCCAATTCATAAGTTCTGCAAAATTTCCAGAAACAGTTGTAGGTACCGTATCTATTTTTCCATCATACACATTTCCTGTTGAACCGTCTAAAGATATATAATCACCTTCCATATATTCTGCTCCATCTGGTAATTCGAAATATCCTTCTTCTTCGTTTACAACTATACTAGAACATCCTGCTACACAGCAAGTTCCCATACCTCTTGCAACAACTGCTGCATGTGATGTCATTCCGCCTCTTACAGTTAATATTCCTTTGCACACATTCATACCATCAATATCATTTGCAGATGTTTCTAAACGTACTAAAATTAATTCTTTTTCTCCTGCTTCATGTAGTTGTACTGCCTTTTCTGCACTAAATACAACCTTTCCTGTTGCAGCTCCTGGTGATGCTGCTAATCCTTGTGCTATTAATCTTGCATATTTTAATTTTTCTTTATCAAAATTAGGATGTAATAATTGTTCTAATTGCTTTGGTTCTACTCTTAAAACAGCTTCTCTTTCATCTATTAATCCTTCTTTTACTAGATCAACTGCTACTTGCAAAGCTGCTTGTGCGGTTCTTTTTCCATTTCTTGTTTGTAAAATATATAAACTTCCATGTTCTATTGTAAATTCCAAGTCTTGCATATCTTTATAATGTTTTTCCAATTTTTTTGCACTTCTTACAAACTCATTATATATATCTGGATTAATCTCTGCTAATTTATCTATTGTCATAGGCGTCCTTATTCCTGCCACAACATCTTCACCTTGTGCATTCATAAGAAATTCTCCATATATTTTATTCTCTCCTGTTGCTGGATTTCTAGAAAATGCTACACCTGTACCACAGTCGTCTCCCATATTTCCAAACACCATCATCTGTATATTTACAGCTGTTCCCCAATCTCCTGGTATATCATTCAATCTTCTATATTTAATTGCTCTTGGATTGTTCCAAGATTTAAATACTGCTTCTATACATTCTAATAGTAAAGCCTTTACATCTTGTGGAAATGCTGAACCAGTTTGGTCATAATATATTCCCTTAAATACTTTTACTAAATCTTCTAGGTCATTTGCATCCATATCTATATCTTGAGCAAGACCTCTTTGCATTTTTTTAGTATCTATAGCTTTTTCATAAACACTGTTAGGAATTCCTTTTACCACATCACTATACATTTGTATAAATCTTCTATAACTATCATAAGCAAATCTTCTATTTTTTGCAGCTAATATTTTAACAGTCTCATCATTAATTCCTAAATTTAATATTGTATCCATCATTCCAGGCATAGAAACTCTTGCACCAGAACGAACAGAAACTAATAATGGTTTTTGAACATCTCCTAGTTTTTTTCCAGACATTTCTTCTAATTTAGCAATAGCTCTATCTATTTGTTTTATTACATCTTCTGATATCTTTTCTCCATCTTCATAATATTTATTACAACATTCTGTAGATATTGTAAAACCTTGTGGAATTGGTAGCCCTAAATTCGTCATCTCTGCTAAATTTGCACCTTTTCCACCAAGGATATCTTTCATTTTTGCATTTCCTTCTTGAAATAAATATACATATTTCTTATTTTCTTCACCCATGTATCTTCTCTCCTTTATCTTTCGAATATCTTTCTCATTGCGCTAATACAACAATTTTATAGTTTCTGCATTTTTATATCAGTATTATATCACTTTATGTCTTTTAGTAAACCTTTTTGAAGAAATTTAGCGACATTCCTCGGGATTTGGAGACGTTCCCTTTTTCCCTATTTTTGTATTAGATATTTTTGTCCGTATTTATCTCTTTAGGTATTACTATTCTAGAAACATTCACACTTTTAGTTTTAAATAATTCATCAATCTGTTCTTCTAAATAATATGCTTCTTTTAAAAAGATTTTGTTAAGTAATTTTATTATCTTATCAAGTTTACTCTCTTTTTTTACTATTAGACTTGTTTCCATTATATACACCTCTTTGGTATCATATAGCGAAATCTTATCATAAGTTAAACAAAAGTAAAAGACATTCACAAAACTAATTTCGTTTTAATGAATGTCTTTATAATTATCATACTATATAAAATTTTAATTGCATTAGTTATAATTAAAATTCTACTTTTTCTGCAATCCAATTTTCTAGTTCATCAATACTTACTCTTGCTTGCTCCATTGAATCTCTATCTCTTATAGTTACACAATTATCTTCTAATGTATCAAAATCTATTGTTACACAATATGGTGTTCCTATTTCATCTTCTCTTCTATATCTCTTTCCTATACTTCCAGCTTCATCATAATCACACATAAACTTCTTTGATAGCTTTGTATATACTTCTGTTGCTTTTTCAGATAATTTTTTAGATAATGGAAGAACTGCTACTTTATATGGTGCTAAAGCTGGATGTAAATGTAATACTGTTCTTACATCTCCTTCTGCAATTTCTTCTTCCTCGTATGCATTGCATAAGAAAGCAAGTAACACTCTATCTGCTCCTAGTGATGGCTCTATAACATATGGTACATATTTTTCTCCTGTTTCTTGATCTAAATATGACATATCTTGGTTTGAATGGTTCATATGTTGTGTTAGGTCATAATCTGTTCTATCTGCAATTCCCCATAATTCTCCCCATCCAAATGGGAATGCAAATTCTATATCTGTTGTTGCTTTACTATAGAATACCAATTCTTCTTTTGAATGATCTCTTAAACGTATATTTTCTTTCTTCATTCCTAAAGTTAATAGCCAGTTTTCGCAATAGTCTTTCCAATATTTATGCCATTCTAAATCTGTTCCTGGTTTGCAGAAAAATTCTAATTCCATTTGCTCGAATTCTCTTGTTCTGAATATAAAGTTTCCTGGAGTTATTTCGTTTCTAAAAGCTTTTCCTATTTGTGCAATACCCATTGGCATTTTCTTTCTAGATGTTCTTAAAACATTTTTAAAATCTACAAATATACCTTGTGCTGTTTCTGGTCTTAAATATATTTCTGCTGTTTTATCCTCTGTAACACCTTGGAATGTTTTAAACATTAAATTAAATTTACGTATATCTGTAAAATTTGTTTTACCACAATTAGGGCAAGGTATCTTATTTTCATTAATAAAGTTTATTAATTGTTCATCTGTCATACCATCTGCGATCATATCTTTTCCTTGGTCATGAGCCCATTCTTCTATTAATTTATCTGCTCTGTGTCTTGTTTTACACTCTTTACAATCAATTAATGGATCTGAGAACCCTCCAACATGACCTGAAGCAACCCATGTTTCTGGATTCATTAATATTGCTGCATCTAATCCTACAATATTTGGTTGTTCTTGAATAAATTTCTTTCTCCAAGCAGCTTTAATATTATTTTTTAATTCATTTCCTAAAGGACCATAATCCCAAGTGTTTGCAAGTCCTCCATAAATTTCTGAACCAGGATATACATATCCTCTTGATTTGCATAATGCTACGATTTTTTCCATTGAATCTACCATAATAAAAACCTCCTAATACTTTATTTGCTAAGTACCAGAAGGTTTTATTTAAATCTAAAAAACTTCCGCACCTAGCATATTAGCTAGGGACGAAAGTTATATTCCGCGGTTCCACCCTAATTGATAAATTTAATTATCCTCTTCGTTATAATCGTGCTCCAAAGTTCCCCATATTTTTTTGCTATTAGTTTACACCAACCACTAACTCTCTTTTAGCTTTATAAATACTTTTTCTTTTTCATCGCACTTATTAAATTTATATACTTATATCATATTATTTACAAAAAATCAAGGATTATTATTTAATAACAAAAAAATATATTGCCAAAACAATTTCTGTTATTAAAATTGTAGGAAATCCTATCGTGAATTTCAATTTTTTAGTTTTATGTCTAAAAGTGTACATTCCAACTATTCCTCCAATTCCACCTCCTAGTAGAACTAAAGTAAATAGGCCTGCTTCACTTATTCTCCATTCACCTTTTTGTGCTCTTCTTTTATCCCACCACATAGCTGCAAAAGCTAGTAAATTTATAACAATTAAATATATTATAATATTTTTGGGTGTAAATATTGCTTCTAATATTAATTTATAGTCTAACATCACTCTCTCCTGTATCTTTTAATCTAAATTATAATTTACTTTTAAGTTATTTATTTTTATATTTATTTCCACCTTTATTATTTTTCTATTTAAGCAAACAAGCTCATTTGATTACTTTCTGTCATTCCTTTTAGACAACCCGCATTTCTTAAAAGTTCTATTACTGAGCTTCCAGCTTTTGCTCTCATTCTTATATCATCTATACACATAAATGGCTCTTCTTCTCTTGCTTTTACTATGCTTTCTGCTGCGACAGTTCCAAGACCTGGAATACTATTTAATGGTGGTCTTATTCCATCCTCTTCTGCAATAAACTTTGTACTATGAGATTTGTATAAGTCCATTGGTAAGAAGTTAATTCCTCTTTCATACATTTCTAATACTAATTCTAGTATAGCATACATATTTTTATCTTTAGTAGTTGCACTATTTCCTGCTAAATCTATTTCTTTCATTTTATTTATTACTTTTTCTTTACCATGACACATTATATCACTATCAAATTCGTCTGCCCTTATTGTAAAATATGCAGTATAATATGCTTTTGGTTCATGTACTTTAAACCATGCAATTCTAAATGCATTTGTAACATAGGCCGCAGCATGGGCTTTAGGGAACATGTACTTTATCTTCTCGCAAGATTTTATATACCACTCCGGAACATCATGTTCCTTCATTAATTCTTTATATTGATCCCATTTTGGTTCTTTACCTTTTGCTACCTTTCCTTTACGAACTGACTCCATTATTTTAAATGAATCATTTGGTGGCAAGCCTTTTTTGATTAAATATATCATTATATCATCACGACAACATATTGCCTGTGACAATGTAACTGTTCCTTCATCGATTAAACTTTGTGCATTGCCAAGCCATACATCTGTACCATGTGATAAACCAGAAATACGAATTAATTCATCAAATCTTTGTGGTTTTGTATCTACCAACATTCCGTCTTACAAACTTCGTACCAAACTCTGGTATTCCATAACTTCCTACTTGTGAATGTATTTGCTCCGGTGTAACTCCTAAAGCTTTTGTAGAACTAAAGATTGACATTGTCTCTTTATCATCTAGTGGAACTTTGGTTGGATCTATTCCTGTAATATCAAATAACATTCTTATCATTGTAGGATCATCATGTCCTAGTATATCTAGTTTTAACAAGTTTTGGTCTATTGAGTGATAATCAAAATGTGTTGTTATGATATCAGAATTAGGGTCATCTGCAGGATGTTGTACTGGTGTAAATTCATATATTTCTCTACCTTTTGGAACAACTATAATTCCACCTGGGTGTTGGCCTGTTGTCCTTTTTATTCCTGTACAACCTTGTGAAATTCTTGCAACCTCTGCATTGGTTACTGGTATATTTCTTTCTTCATAATATTTTTTTACATATCCAAATGCTGTTTTATCTGCAACTGTACCAACTGTTCCAGCCTTAAACGTTGTACCTTTTCCAAATATAACCTCTGTATATCTATGTGCTTTTGCTTGATACTCTCCTGAAAAGTTTAAATCTATATCGGGCTCTTTATCCCCATTAAATCCTAAGAATGTTTCGAAAGGTATATCCATTCCATCTTTTACAAGTTTTGTTCCGCATTTTGGACAATCTTTATCTGGTAAATCAAATCCATTCTCATACCCGTAATCTGTAAAATCAGAATACTTACAATTTGGACATCTATAATGTGCCGGAAGAGAATTAACTTCTGTTATACCTGTCATATTCGCAACAAATGACGAACCAACAGATCCTCTTGAACCAACGATATATCCATCCTCATTTGATTTCCACACTAGTTTTTGTGCAATTATATACATAACAGAGAAACCATTTTTTATAATTGAAGTTAATTCTTTATCAAGTCTTTCTTCAACTATAGCTGGAAGTGGATCTCCATATAATTCGTGTGCTTTTGAATATGCAATCTCTTTTATAGTTGTTTCACAACCTGGTATATGTGGTGGACATTTTTCTGGTGATATAGGGCTAATCCAATCACACATATCTGCAACTTTATTTGTATTTGTTACAACTACTTCGTATGCTTTTTCTGTTCCTAAATATTCGAATTCTTTAAGCATTTCTTCTGTAGTTCTTAAATATAATGGTGCTTGCTGGTCTGCATCATCATATCCTTGACCAGCTTGTAACATTCTTCTATAAATTTCATCAGATGGATCCATAAAATGGACATCACATGTTGCAACAACTAATTTATTTAGTCTTTCTCCAATTTCTACAATCTTTCTATTTATATTTCTTAAACCTTCTTCATCAGCTACTGTTCCATTTCTAATTAAGAAGTCATTATTTCCTAATGGCTGTATTTCTAAATAATCATAATCTTTTGCAATATCTTCTATTTCTTCATCAGTTTTTCCCATTTCTATTGCTTGATATAATTCTCCCGCCTCACAAGCACTGCCTAATATTAAACCTTCCGAATATTGTTTATATACTGATTTTAAAATTCTTGGCTTTTTATAAAAATAGTCTAAATGAGAAATAGAAACTAATTTATATAAATTCTTAAGACCTACATAATTTGTTGCTAAAATTATTGCATGGTATGTTGGTAATTTCTTAAAGTCTGCCTCACCTGCAATCTTTTTAGTAATATCATCTAATGTTTCTACTCCTTTTTCTTTTAACATATTAAGCATTACATTTAATACTTTTACAGTTGTATCAACATCATCTAATGCTCTATGTGCTACTTCTACCTTTATTCCTAAATTTTCTGCAATCTTACCCAATTTATATTTTTTATAATCTGGGAATAAATCTTTTGCTAATCTTAATGTGTCTAAATAAGTATTTTCTAAACTTAAGCCTAATTGAGTTGCATTATATTTTAAGAACCCTATATCAAAATCTGCATTATGTGCTACTAAAACAGAATCTCCAACAAATTCTAATATTTTAGGCATTACTTTATCTATTGTTTCTGCATCTTTTACCATCTCATCTGTTATATTTGTAACTTCTACAACTCTTTGTGGTATTGGTTTTTCTGGATTTACAAAACAAGAAAACTCGTCTATTACTTCTCCATTTTTTACTTTCATTATTCCTACTTCTGTAATCTTCTCTGTTCTAAAAGAAAAACCTGTTGTTTCTAAATCTAATACACAATAAGTTGTATCTATACTTTGTCCTTTAGAAAAAGATACTGGTGATACTGCATCTGGTGCAAGATATGCTTCCACACCATAAATAATTTTTATATCATGATTATCAAAGCCTAATAATTTATGTGCTTCTGGAAATGCTTGTACAACGCCATGATCTGTTATTGCAATAGACTTCATTCCCCATTTCATTGCTCTTTTTATTAAATCTGTAGCAGCTGTCATTCCATCCATCTGACTCATCTTTGTATGCATATGAAGTTCTACTCTTTTTTCTTCTGCTTTATCCATTCTTACTTCTTTTTTATGTGGCTCTATCTCTAAAATAGTATATGCCATAACTGTCTGCTCATGCGAAAAAGAATCCATTTGTGCAGTACCTGCAATTTTTATTGCCTTTGCATTTTTTACTCTTCCCATAACTTTCTTAGCATTTTTCTTATCTAAAAATGCTTTACAAGTTAAAGTGCTTGTTCCATCATATAAGTCAAAGCTATATAAAACTCTTCCAGATTTTAATTCTCTATCTTCTGTGTTTATAACTTCTCCTTCTAAAGAAACTTTTTTATCATCAACGCCTAAGTCTTTTATTTTTACCAAAGGTTCATTTATTGTTAATGAATTTCCTAAAATTAATGGTGAACTATTATCTTCTTCTGGCAGTTCTGGTACATCTGCATTTGTTTCTATAATAGAATTTGCAATTATTGTAACATCACCAGCAAATGTATCTAAGCCTGCTTTTCCTATTATTTTTATAGCTTTTACTGTTTCTAATTTTTCTAATATAGTTGTAGACTCTTCCATTGTACAAAAAGATTTACATGTCATAATTCCTGTACCATCATAAAGATCTAATATAATCATCTTTTTGCCGGATTTTGTATCTCTAGCATCTAATTCTGTAATTCTTCCTTCTATTGTTACTTTTCCGGAATTTGCATTAATATCTTTTATCTTTACATAATTTTCTTTAGCTTTAGATGGTTTTCCAATAATATAATCTATATTGTTATTTTCCAAAACTTGCGGTGGAGCCATTTCGCCTAATTCCTCTGGAGGAATATCGCCATCAGATGGTAATGGGACATAATAATCTGGTGGCTCTTGCATTTTAGCATTTGCTTTTTCTTCCTCATGTTTTTTCATTTCTTCTATTCTGTTTTTTATTAATTGTTCTTCTAATAGCCTATTATTTTCTTCTTGTCTTGCTAATTCTTCTTTACTTATCTGTTCTTCTAAGTTAATTTTATATTCTTTTCCTAACAAATTCTTTATTGTTATTTCTACTTGCTTATCTGTCTTTCTAGTTCGTAAAAAATCCGCACCTTTTATATGCATCTTTACATTTATATTGCTATTTTCTACTTCTATAGTACTTTTCATAAGTAAAATAGGTTTCATTAGTGGATGTTTATGTGCCATATAACATATTATATTCTTCCATTCATCTTTTACATCGGGGATTTTAGTTCCATCTTCGTAAATAAATATCATTTCTATGTCTTTTATTTGAAATCTCTCCATCAGATATTTCTCAAAATCCCACATGTCTTTTATTTGAACGAATTTATCTGTAGTTAAAACGATATTTAATTTATTAGTTTTTTTGTTTATCCCTATTTTACTTATATAACACTCTTGCATTTGAGAATTATTTTTATAGTCACTAAATATTTCCTTTATTTTCTTTAAGTTTTCCAATTTAGCATCTCCTATTTGTTATCAGTAGTTTTTTCTCCAATTACTTTTAGTATTTTTTCATACACTAATTTTACGTCTTTAACACCATTTATAAAAATTATCCTTTGTGTTATTTTCTTATTGTTTGTATATATCATTATCGTTCCTAATTTAAAAACAGTTTGTAAAAATGTTTGACCATATTTTATCTGTGTCATTTCTGTATATTTTACTTCTTTTTCGTTATCATCTTTAATTTTATTGTTATATACTAATTTATCACTATAAAATTTATAAAAGCTATTTCTATATTTTACTTTATTATAAATAACATTTATTATTAGGTATATAACATATATAACTAATATTGCTATACCATATTCTATTAATTGGTTCTCAAAAATTAATACTGCTAAAATTAGAATTATAATTAATAATGTTGTTACATGATTATATAAAAAACTAAATATTACATTATATTTTGGTTTTACTGTTAATTTTACTTCTTCTTTTTTATCCATTTTCGTACCTCTTTTTAAAAAATTCTTAAAATATCTTTATATGATATAAATATTGATAATGATATTAAAATTATAAAACCTACCATTTGAATCCCTATCTCTAGTTCTTCTTTCATTGGCTTTCTTCTAATTGCCTCTATTAACAATATTAACAATTTTCCACCATCTAATGCTGGTATTGGCAATAAATTCGTTACTCCTAATGAAATAGAAATTATTGCAAGCATGTATATGAAATCTACAAATCCTGTTGTTTGTGATACTACACTAGATATTCCTACAGGTCCCATCATTTGATCTATTCCTACCTTACCTGTAAATAACATTTTTATATTTTCAAATATAGACCCTAGAAAATCACCTGTCTTAAAAAATGCATAATAAACATTATTAGTAAAGTTATTTTCTGCCATTTTAAAATTTATTCCTAGATAATATGTTGGAATTAAATCCAATTCTAAGTTTAGGGTAATTTTCTCTCCGTTCCTTTCAATCTCCACTTCTGCTGTATTGCTTTCACATGTTTGTATTGCTTCTATTAATTTATCTGCACTTTCCCTTACATCAACACCATTAAATTTTGTAATTACATCATTTGTTTCGATTCCTGCCTTAGCTGCTGCACTTCCTTCATCTATTTGCACTACTTGTGTTGCACTTTCGCCACTATTACTACTTGACACATATATTCCTGTACTTTTAGTTTCTTTTTCTGTTGGAATTAATTTTATTTCTTTTTCCTCATTATTTCTCTCTATTTGTATTGTTAATTCTTCTCCATTTGAATTTTGAAGTATATTATCTATATCTGTTTTTGTTTTTATTTTTTCATCATTAATTTTATCTATTTTATCTCCTGCATATATACCTGCTTGTTCTGCCGCAAAATCAGGAATTGTTGAATCTACAACTGTAGATACATTATTTCCAATTGATGCCATTATTATAAAATATACTAATATACCGAAAACAATATTCACTATTGCACCTGCGGCAACAATAGCCATTCTTTTCGGTATACTAGCATTATTAAAAGCACGTTCATCTTCTGATTTAGTATCTTCCCCTTCTAGCCTAACAAATCCTCCCAATGGGATTAATCTTAATTCATATTTTGTTTCTTTTCCTTGTTTTGTCCAAATCTTTGGTCCAAATCCTATTGCAAATTCATGTACTTTTACTTTAAATAATTTTGCTATAAAGAAATGACCGGCTTCATGAATTAATATTAAAAATCCCAATAAGAAAATTATTTTTATAGCATTTATTAAAAAACTTATCAAAAAGAAACCTCCTAGTTTAAATTAATACTAATAAAAAATATGCAAATGGTGCTATGAATATTATACTATCTATTCTGTCTAACATTCCTCCATGCCCTGGTATCAAATTACTGTAATCTTTAATTCCTGTAAATCTTTTTATTGATGATGCTGCAAAGTCGCCCATTTGACTTAGTATACTTAATATTAATCCTATTGCTCCAATTAATAAATAATTAATGTTCATTCCACATACATTATTAAGTACTATGGTATAAATTAAAATTAGTGCAACTGCTCCTATTGTACCCCCTATACAACCTTCTATTGTTTTATTAGGGCTAATTTTACTAAATTTATGCTTTCCTATTAGTTTTCCAAAAACATATGCGAAAATGTCTGTTCCCCATGATGCAAATATTGCATACCATATTAAAAATACTCCATTTTCATTTGATCTAATTATTGGCATAAACATTAAGAAAATTACTATATAACATATTCCAAATAAAGTTACTGCTGCATCCATTATTGTTGTTTTCATTTTTGTTATTAAAATTTGTGCAAAACTTAATAATATTGCAATAGGAGCAGTTGCTCCTATTATTAATATTAAATATTCTTTAGGAAAGGCATGTATAAAAGCTATTGTCACACATGCTAAATATCCAAGCCATGTTAATGGATTCGCCTTATTACTAACTTTAAATGCATGCGAATATTCATGAAAACTCATAGCTGCTATAACAGCAAATGCTACATCTATTATTATTTGATTACCAAAAATAAGTACTAATGCTACTATCGGGAAACCTATTAACCCTGAAATCACTCTTTTTATACTCATTATTTTCCTCCAAATTTTCTATTTCTCTTTTGAAATTCTAAAATTGCATTATCAATATCTTCTTCTGTAAAATCTGGCCATAGCTTATCTAAAAATAGAAATTCTGAATAGACAATTTGCCAAGGTAAGAAATTACTTGTACGTAATTCACCACTTGTTCTAATTACTAAATCTGGATCAGGCTCTCCTTTAGTATATAAATTATCTGAAATAATTTCTTCTGTAATATCTTCTACATTTAATTTACCATTTTTTACTGATTCGGCAATATTTTTTACTGCTGATACAATTTCATTTCTGCCACCATAGTTTAATGCAATATTAAATGTTACTCCTGTATTATCTTTTGTTCTCTCTTCACATTTTCTTATACTTTTTTGCATACCATCTGAAAGAACTGATATATCCCCTAATACTTTTACTTTTATATTTTCTGTATCTGCCCTTTTACTATAGTCGTCTAAATAATTTTGAAGAAGTATCATAAGAGCACTTACTTCCTCTTCTGTTCTTTTCCAATTTTCTGTTGAAAAAGCATAAACTGTAATATATCCTAATCCTATTTTATTAGCATATCTAACTATTTTTTCTAGTGTTTTGGCACCTTCCTTATGGCCTAGCTTTGCTGGAAGATCTCTTTGTTTTGCCCATCTCCTATTTCCATCCATAATTATTGCAATATGTTTTGGAAAATTTTCTTTTTCAAAATTCATATTAAACTCCTTTTAAACTGTCATTATTTCTTTTTCTTTTCCATCTGTTAATTTATCTATTTCATCTATGTTTTTATCTGTTATTTTTTGAATATTATCTTCTGCCATTTTTAGTTCATCTTCTGTTATTTCAGAATTTTTTTGCATAGCTTTAAATTCATCTATTCCATCTCTTCTTATAGAACGAATTGCAACTTTTGCATCTTCTCCCATTTTCTTAACTTCTTTTACTAATTCTTTTCTTCTTTCTTCGTTCAATTCTGGGAAATTTAATCTTATTAATTTTCCATCATTATTTGGATTTATTCCTAAATCTGATGTTAATATTGCTTTTTCTATTTCTTTTAATGCACTAGCATCCCATGGTTGAATTACAATTAATCTTGCTTCTGGTACAGAAACTCCTGCTATTTGATTTATTGGTGTTGGTGTACCATAATAGTCTATTTTTATTTTATTTAAAACTGCTGGGTTTGCTCTTCCAGCTCTTATTTCTGATAAATTTTCCCTATATACACTTATTGTTTTACCCATTTTTTCTTCTATTTTACTATAATCCATTTTAACCTCTCCTTTTTTGAAATTCGAACTTTAGAGACGGAGCTTAAAGTTCAAATTTTATGTTAATTTTCCTTTAAATGTCGTCTTAAAAGTTTAATCTTTAAATTTATTTATTATTTTACTATTGTTCCTATTTTTTCTCCTTTTGCAGCTTTTACAATATTGTTTGGATCATCTATTCCAAAAACTACTAAAGGTATATTATTATCCCTACATAAAGATGTTGCTGTAGAGTCCATTACTTTTAAATCTTTATTTAAAATATCTAAATATGTAATTTCGTCATATTTTACCGCATTTTTATCTATTTCTGGGTCTGCGGAATACACAGCATCTATTGATTTTCCAAGTAATATTACATCTGCATCTATTTCTGCTGCTCTTAAAGCTGCTGCTGTATCTGTTGTAAAATATGGATTGCCTGTACCACATGCAAATATTACAATTCTTCCTCTTTCTAAATGCTTAATTGCTTTTCTTTTTATATATGGTTCTGCAATTTCTCTCATTTCTATTGCTGTTTGCACTCTTGTATACACACCTCTTGCTTCTAAAGCATCTTGAAGCGCTAAACCATTCATTGCAGTTGCTAACATTCCCATATAATCAGCTGTAGTTCTTTCCATTTCGTGACCATATCTTCCTCTCCAGAAGTTTCCTCCACCAACTACAACTGCTACTTGTATTCCTAATTCGGAAACCTTCTTTATTGCATCACATAAATTTCCTACTACTTTTGCATCTATCCCTGTTTTCTTTTCACCTGCAAGTACTTCTCCGCTTAATTTTAGTAGTACTCTCTTGTAGGATTTATTACTTTCCAACTTTATACACTCTCCTTGCTTATTTAATTGATATGCCTGTTTTTTTGGCAATTATTTTAGCAAGCTTATTCTATCATATAATTTTATGAATTTGTATAATTTTTTAATATTTTCTTAATTTTATTATTAATAAATATTATATGTGTAGAAAAATGTAGAATTATTTATCTTTATGTAACCGACTAGCTGGTTGTTATATCTTGCTTATTTTGTTTAAATGTAATATCATTACATTTATAAATTGTAGATAATTTTAAAAAAAATTGTGCCATATACAAAAAGTAAGGAAGGAATGTGATATATATGGAAAAAAAGAGTTTAGCTGAAAAGTTAAATAAAAAATATCATAAAGCTCTCGAAATCACAGATTTAAAAGATTTATTATATAAATCTGCTACTAGATATACAAGAAGAGCCGCTTTTAAATTAAAAGATAAAATTGGAAATATTTATAAAGTAACATATGAAAAGTTTAAGAAAGATGTTATGGCTTTAGGAACAGCTTTAATTAATCTTGGTTTAAAAGATGAATATATAGCTGTTACTGGTAAAAACAGCTATAATTGGGCAGTATCATATTTAGCTGCTACAATTGTTGGAATTGTTGTTCCTATTGATAAAGAATTGAAATCTGAAGATATAATAAACTTCTTAAATGTATCTTCTTCTAAAGCAATACTTGGTGATGATAAATATATTACTGAATTAATTTCAAAGAAAGCTGAAATAACTAATAAAAACACTTTGTTTATCAATTTTAATTCTGAAAAAGATACAAATACTTATATGTCTTATTCTTTACTTTTAGATGCAGGTTATAACCAATTAGAAGAAGGAAACAAAGATTTCGATAATATAAAAATAGATCCTGATGCAATGAAAATCCTTATTTTTACATCTGGAACTACTGGCAATGCTAAAGGTGTTTGTTTATCACATAAAAATATTGTATCTAATATAATGTCGACTTTTGGTATTGTAAAAGTAAAAAGAAATGATCAAGTTCTTTCAATCTTACCTTTACATCATACCTATGAATGTACTTTAGGATTTTTACTTGTAATTTATAGTGGTGGATGTATTAGTTATTGTGAAGGACTTCGTCATATTACAAAAAATATTCTTGAATTTAAACCTACAGTTATTTTATGTGTTCCTTTACTTTTAGAAAAAATGTATAAAAAAATAGAAGCTACAGTTAGAAAATCTTTACCAGAAAAATATGCTAATATTGAAGGCAATATAATTGCTAACTTACCTTCAGTTATTAAAAAGATAGTTAAAACAAAAGTAAAAAATTCTCTTGGTGGTAGATTAAGAGCATTTATAGTTGGTGCAGCACCCTTAAGTCCAGATATTATAACTTCTTATAAAAATTTAAATATTAAATCTATACAAGGCTATGGACTTACAGAATGTTCCCCTCTAGTTGCTGGAAATAATGATTTTTATATTAATCCAGATGCTGTAGGCTTGCCTATTCCAAATGTTTCATATAAAATTGATAAACCAGATAATTCTGGTGTTGGGGAAATACTTGTAAAAGGACCTAATGTAATGCTTGGTTATTATAAAGACGAAGATGGAACAGCTAAAGTATTAAAAGATGGTTGGTTCCATACTGGTGATTTAGGTAGAGTTGATGATGATGGCTGGCTATATATTACTGGAAGATTAAAAACTGTAATAGTTACACAAAACGGAAAAAATATTTATCCTGAAGAAATTGAACATTATTTAAACGAAAATCCGTTAATCTCTGAATCTTTAGTAACTGGACTTTCTGATGATAAAAATGATGATGTATATGTTAATGCACAAATATTTCCAAATATTGATGCAATAAAAGAATATTTAAAGGTTTCTATTCCTCAAAAAGAAGAAATCTTTGCTGTTATTAAAGATATCGTTTCTAGTGTTAATAAAAAATTACCAAATTATAAACATATAAAATCTTTTATTATTAAAGATGAGGAATTTGAGAAAACTACTACTCAAAAGATTAAAAGATTTGGTAAAAATGTTGAGAATAATAAGTAAGTGTTTACAACAAAAAGGATGTAGGAAATTTATAATTCCTACATCTTTTTTTATTCAACTTTTCCAAATTTATCAAATGGCCAGAATCTAAAAAGAACTATACTTTCTATCTTATCTTGTGGAATGCAACCAAATGCTCTACAATCATGACTTTCCCCTCTATTATCTCCCATTGCAAATACAGTTCCCTCTGGTACTGTAAAATCTACTAACAAACCACCTTCAGCTTCTGTTTTTACACTAGAAGATAAATAATCCTCTTCTAATTCTTCTCCATTAATATATACTTTTCCATTTTGAATTTTAACATGTTCACCTGGTAAGGCAATTACTCTTTTTATATAACTTACTTTTCCTATTTCTAATACATTATGAACAAATTTATTATCTGGTTCTTCATACCTTGCAGTTGGAGATTCTTTAAACTCTGCCTCTGTTAAATAATCTTCTGTTGGTGCCTCAAAAGTTATAATATCTCCTCTTTCTGGTAGTTTATGAGTTAAACGTATCGTTCTATTTAATATCAATCTTTGACCTTCTATTAATGTTGGTTTCATAGAAACAGATTGAACTTGAGTTGGTGTCATTATATAATATCGTATCCATAGCCCTAAAACTACCGCTATAATAATACATATTACCCATTCTAGAATATTTTTTAATTCTTCATTAATATTCATATTTTAATAATTGCCTCCTAGCTTATACTAGAATTGCAATGTTTCTTTAATTCTCTTCATTGCTTCTTCTGTATTTTTTCTTTCACCAAATGCTGTTAATCTAAAATATCCTTCACCACTTGGTCCAAAACCAACACCTGGTGTTCCTACAACATTTGCTTTTTCTAATAATAAATCAAAGAAATCCCAAGATTTCATATTGTTTGGTACTTTAAGCCATATATATGGTGAGTTAATTCCTCCATAATATTCTATACCAACTTCATCTAATCCTTCTCTTATTATTTTCGCATTTTCTAAATAATATTTAATATTTTCCCTTATTTCTTTTTGTCCTTCTTCTGAATAAACAGCTTCTGCTCCTCTTTGTGTTACATATGATACACCATTAAATTTTGTACATTGTCTTCTGTTCCACATTTTATTTAAGCTAACTTCTTCTCCATTGCTTGCTTTTACTTTTAATTCTTTTGGAATTATTGTATACGCACATCTTATTCCTGTAAATCCTGCTGTTTTTGAAAAGCTTTTAAATTCTATTGCTACTTCTTTTGCTCCATCAATTTCATAAATAGTATGTGGAATATCATCTTCTGTTATGAAAGCTTCATATGCAGCATCATATAAAATAATAGAATTATTTTCTTTAGCATATTTTACCCATTTAGCTAATTCTTCTTTTGATATAACTGTTCCTGTTGGATTGTTTGGGAAACATAAATATATCATATCTGGAACTTCTTTTGGAAGTTCTGGTGTAAAATTATTTTCTGCTGTACATGGTATGTAAATAACCCCTTCATATTTTCCTGTTTCTTCGTCATATTTTCCTGTTCTTCCAGACATTATATTTGTATCTAAATATACTGGATATACCGGATCTGTTATTGCAACTTTATTATCTATATCAAATAAATCTACAATATTACCACAATCACATTTTGCACCATCTGATACAAAAACTTCATCTGGATCTATCTTTACTCCTCTTTTTTCATAATCATATTTTACTATTGAATTTCTTAAGAAGTCATATCCTTGTTCTGGACCATAACCTCTAAAAGTATTTCCTGCTCCTTCTTCTTCTACTGCCTTTTTCATTTGCTCTACTACTTTAGAAACTATAGGTTTTGTTACATCTCCTATTCCTAATTTAATAATTTTTTTATCTGGGTGTTCCTCCTGATATTTTGCTACTTTTTTAGCTATTGTAGAAAATAAATAGCTATCTTGCATTTTTAAAAAATTTTCGTTAATTTTAATCATTTTTTGCCTCCTAAGAGTCTTTACTTACAGAATTTCTAGTTAGAAATTTCTCTTATTATTTTATATTATTTATATGTTTTATTGTCAATAGTATGTACAAAAAAAATAAAAGAGTATATAATGCTCAAGAGGTGAAACAAATGAAGATTAAAGATATTTTTAACAATGTAAACATAATTGAATCTGTTGGTAACTTAGATACTGAAATTAATAATATCTCTTCAGATTCAAGAGTTATAGAAAAAAATGATATGTTTTTTGCAATAAAAGGATATGATTTGGATGGAACTAAATTTATAAATAGTGCTGTTCAAAATGGTGCGTCTGCTATCGTTATTGATGAAACATGCAATATTGCAGATTATAAAGTACCGGAAAGTGTAATAATCCTTAAAGTTCCTAATATTCGTCATACACTTGCAGTAGCTAGTTGTAATTTATATGATAATCCATCAAAGAAATTAAAGCTTATAGGTGTTACTGGAACAAAAGGAAAAACCACATCTACTTATATGATTAAATCTATACTTCAAAAACATGGACTTAAAGTTGGATTAATTGGAAGTATAGCTATATATATTAATGATGAAAAAATCGAAGATTGTGACAGAACAACTGCAGAAAGCTATAAAATTCAAAAGACTTTAGCTATGATGGTTAAAGAAAATGTTGATATAGTTATTTTAGAGGTATCTTCTCAAGCAATGAAATTAGATAGAGTTGTTGGTTGTGAATTCGATAGTGTTTTATTTACAAATCTTTCAGAAGATCATATAAGTCCAAAAGAGCATAAAGATATGGAAGATTATTTCGAGGCTAAGCTTTCTTTAGCTAAAATGGCTCCATTTGTAGTATTTAATTTAGATAACGAATATACAGCTAGAATTCCAAATCTTTTATCAGATAAAACATTAAGAAGTTTTGCAATGAATACAAAAGCTGATGTAATGGCAAAAGATTTAAATTTAAGTAATACTGGTGTTGATTTCACACTTTGTATGAATGATAAAGAATTTCCTGTAAGAGTTTCTATACCAGGAAAGTATATGGTATATAACTGTTTAGGAGCTATCGGTATTGCTACTTATTTTGGAGCTCATGTTAAAGATATTCAAGAAGCTTTAAAAGATATTAAAGTATTTGGTAGAAGTGAAGTGGTTCCTAATAAATTGGGTTTAAAAATATTAATAGACTATGCTCATACCCCATCTAGCCTACAATCTATTTTGGAAACTGTTAAACCTTACACTAAAGGTAGAGTTATTTGTACTTGGGGTGTTGGTGGAGATAGAGATTCTAAAAAACGTCCAATAATGGGAGAAATCTCTGGTAATTTAGCAGATTTAACAATACTTACTTCTGACCAAGTTCGTACAGAAGACCCTAATAAAATTCTAGACGATATAGAAGTTGGTCTAAAAAAATCTGGTGGTAAATATGTACGTATTTTAAATAGAACTGAAGCTATAAAATATGCTTTATCTATTGCAACTCCAGATGACATCATTGTACTACCTGGACTGGGAAGTGATTTATATATTGAATATATGCATGTAAAATACCCATATGACGAAAGAGTCGTTATTCATGACGCTATAGAAGAAATGATTGCTTCTGGCGAAAGAAAACCAGTAGAATAAGAAAATTCAAGCTGCACTTTTTAGTGCAGCTTTTGAATTATTCTTCATTTATATACTTAATTACATCACCATAAATATAAAAACTTCCTACAACGAAAATTGTATAATCTTTATACTCGTGTAAACTCTTTTTTATGGCCTCATTTAAATTTATGGCACTTACATTTTTTCCATTTAGCCTTATAGCTTCTTCACTTAAAACTTTGTTATTCCAGTATCTTTCTTCACTATTTCCATTTGTAAATATATAAATATTGTCATCATTTTTTACTAATAATTTTAATACAGTTTTATAATCTTTAGATCTTAGTAGAGATATTATAAATACCTTTTTAGTATCCTTATAATACATATTTACTGAATTTATAAAATTCTTTATTGCAAGTTCATTATGTCCTCCATCATATATAACTGTAGGATTTTCATGTAGTGTTTCGAATCTACCCTTGTGTATTACGGTTTCTAATGCTTCTCTTACCTTTTCTTCTGGCAAGTTATATCTGTTTTTCAGAATATCTACTGCTTCTATACAAATACTTGCATTATATATTTGAGATTCTCCTTTAAGTTTTATCTTTACATTTTTATAATGCTTATAATTAAAACTTTGAAAATCCTTATTATATGAATAATTTTGTATCTCTTTTTTATTTATCAAATACAATTCATTATTTTCTTTTTTACATTTATCAATAATAACTTTATCAACACTTTCACTTTGGCTTATATAAATTGTATTTGAATTTTTCTTTATTATTCCTGCTTTTTGAAAAGCGATTTCTTCTAATGAATTTCCCAAAACATTCATATGGTCATATCCTATGGAATTAATAATAGAAATTTCAGGATAAATTATATTCGTACAATCATATAACCCACCCATTCCAACTTCCATAACAACCACATCACATTTTTGGCTTTCAAAATACACTATAGCCATTGTTGTTTCTATCTCGAATAAAGTAACATCTCTCTCATGAGTTGTATTATATTCTTTAACTAATGGATCTAATTTAGTTATAATTTTTTCCATCTCTTTGTTAGTAATATTTATATTGTTAACACTTATTCTTTCATTATATTTTATTAAATGTGGTGATATAAATTTTCCGACTTTATATCCACTTTTTAAAAAGATATTTGTCATCATTTCTGTACAACTACCTTTTCCATTTGTTCCAGCTATATGTATAAATTTTAGTTTTCCTTCTGGATGACCTAATTTTTCCATAAAGTATTTCATTGTATCTAATGTTGGTCCTTTAGTTCCAGGAAAAAATCCTTGTAAATATTTTTCTACATTCATTTTATTTCTCCTATTTTAATATTCCATTAGTTTTATCATATTTTACTAATTTTGTATAGCTATATGTTTATATTTCCATCATATACTTTTGTTGCTATACCACTCATAATAATATGTCCATTTTGTTTATTATAATTTAATTTTAATTCTCCACCTCTTAATATAGCTTTAACATAACTAGAACATATTCCTTTATAATATGCTATGCAAAATGAAGCACAAGATCCTGTTCCACACGCATAGGTTTCTCCTACTCCTCTTTCCCATGTTCTAATCTTCAATGTATTTCTACTTAAGCATTGAACAAATTCTACATTTATTTTATTTGGAAAACATTTCATATTTTCAATTGCTGGTCCGTATTTTTCTATATCAATTTTTTCTACATTATTTACAAAAATAACTAAATGTGGATTTCCCATAGAAACATAATTTCCTATAAATCTAGTGTCATCTACCTTAATATTAACTGATATTGGAATCCTATAATTATTTTGAACACTTATATTTTTTATGTCATCAAAAATTGGTCTTCCCATATCTACTTCGACTTCTTGAACTTCGCCATTTAGTACTTTTAATCTTACAACCTTTACTCCTGCTTTGGTTTCTATGCTTATATTCTGTTTATCTATTATTTTATTATCATAAACATATTTAGCAAAACATCTTATTCCATTTCCACACATTTCAGCTTCTGAGCCATCTTTGTTAAAAATTCTCATCTTTATATCTGCTATAGTACTTTCTTGTACTAAAATAAGTCCATCTGCCCCAATTCCAAAATTTCTATTACACATATATCTAGCTATTTGTGGCAATTTATTTTCTGCTAATATATTCTCCAAGCAATTTATGCATATGTAATCATTACCTAGCCCATGCATTTTAGTAAAAGTAGCCATATTTACACCTCCATACATTAAACATATGTAAGTTGATGATATTTGGTTACTAGTAATGCGTTAAAAAAGATAACATTTTGATAAATGTCATCTTCATTTTCATTATGCTATTTCCTTATTATATTTTTTATAAACTTTATAAGTTTATTTACAAATTTTTCACTTTCTACTCTTTCTGGCAAATTAATTATTTCTTTAGTTTTATTTGTTTTAAACAATTTATCTATGTCATATTTTTCTTTTGCTTCTTTTTGAAATTTTTGTTCATTTTTATTAAGAAGTTCTAAAAGTTCTTTCTTTTCTTCCTCATTACACCAATAATTTAACTTTAATAAAGCTAAAATATCGATTGTTTCTGGCAAAATATTTTGTTCTTCTAAAGGAATATCTTGTTTTATGTTTGGTTTATATTCATTATCTTTTTCTTCTTTTATAAATTTTATAAAATCTGCTGAAACTTTGTTTTTCATTTCAGAATCGATTAAATTTAAAATCATATCTATTTCTGAAAAAGCTTTTTTCAAATTATTCATAATCTATCTCCAGTTTTCTTATCTAATATTTGACCTCTATATCTTTTTAAACTTTGTTGCATATTTTTTATTCTATCCATTCTTGTCTTTACAAATAAATCATTTCTTTTAATCGAATCCACAATCAAATTTCTAGATTTACTTAAATGATTATTTGATATAACTCTTTCATCAAATGATAAAGTATGTGTTTCTGAAATCTCTGCTTTTGTCTTCAAACAAAATGGTAGGCCTTTATCTCCATATTTGGCTTGATATTGACATGCATCCCAGCAAGGATCACAATACAAAGCATCATAATCATCTATACAAATTATAATCTTCTGGAATATTATATGTTGTATATAAATCTTCTTGTATACTTTCATCTGCCATATGTGTTTCATCTTTTCCTGCATAACAATCCACATTATGTGATTGTATTCCTTTAAGTTTTAATAAATATTGCATACCTCTTGTATAGCCTTCGCACACACACTTATTTAAAATTAATGCATTAAAAGCACCATTACATCCATTTTTAGGACCGGACATAAGATATGTACCATTTTGCATTTTAGTCCCTGAAGTATGCCCATTATTCATTCCAACATAATCATATGTAACATTTTTAGCCATATACCTTTCAATTCCAACAACAATATCTCTAGTTTCTGCTCCCATCGGAATATTTTCGTCTAATATTTGGCATGCTTTATTATGTAATGAAATCATTTGTGCAGTATTTATTTCGATTTGTGTTTTACCATGCATGGATTCTTTCCATTTTGCATATAAATCTTTAATTGTCTCTAAAGCTTCTTCATTGTATTCCATCGTACTTCTATTTAAACCAATTGCATCTGGAAAGTTTAATACATCTAGCTGTAAATCTGCTAATTCTTCATTTGCTAAAATTATTCTATCTAAACCTTCTATTTTTCCCAATCTATTATTTCCAAATATATTTATTTTCCATAATCCATTTATTGCCTCTAGTCCTATAATTTCAGCAAGATTTTCATTATGATGTATTTCTAAAACTCTTAAATTTGATAGTCTAGAAACATCAACATATGATATTTTAGCTTGATTTACTATTGACAATTCTTCTAAAGATGTACATTGTGATATTTCACTAATTTCTTCGTCTGTAATTGAAGCAATCATTTTGTACTGTTTATGTGCTGTTATTCCTGTACTTTCTAGTTCTAATTTTTTTAAATTTGGTAATAAAGAAATACCTTCTATATCTATACTTGTTGGATTTACTATTTTTAACTCTGTAATAAAATCTAATTCTTCTTTTTTAAATGAAAAATCTATAATTCCCAGTTTAGTTTTTCTTGGTTCTATCCCATGTTTTTTTAGTTGTTTCCATACTAAAAGCCCCAAAGACATGGGTAATTTTACTAAAGTTTCCATTTTAATATCACATCTTTCGTAAAATATTCTATAGTAATTGTATAATTTAGCTTTATAATTGTCAATTAAGATTTCCATTATATTTCACAAAAAAATAACAGTATCTATAAAATCTTTGATACTGTTATTTTGGTGCCTCGAACGGGAATCGAACCAGTGACACAGGGATTTTCAGTCCCTTGCTCTACCAACTGAGCTATCGAGGCTTATTATTAAATTGTTGATAAATATATTTCTTCTTATATGTTTTCCACACCATTTTCTCTATATAAAAAAAATGGCGACCCGGAACGGGCTCGAACCGTCGACCTCTAGCGTGACAGGCTAGCGTTCTAACCAACTGAACTACCGGGCCGTATAAGAAAAGTGGTGGTCGCAATAGGGCTCGAACCTATGACCCCCTGCTTGTAAGGCAGATGCTCTCCCAGCTGAGCTATGCGACCGTTTTCTTCCGACGAGTTTTAGTATACTATGTTTTTAATTTTCTGTCAATACTTTTTTTGATTTTTTTTATTTTATCCTTTAAATTTTTTTATATTATTTAAGAAATCCCTTATTTTTTAACGTTTTTTTCGCTATCTTTATTTAATAATTTTTTTCCAAAATAATAAAGTATAGTTTTTATACCTTATTATTGGGGAAGAAAAAAAGGTCCTAAGACCTTTTTTAATATGAATTCATATTTTTTAATATATAAAAATTCAATTATTTTTTGTTTACTAAATCTTTTAAAGCTTTTCCAGCTTTGAATACTGGAGCTTTTGATGCAGGTATTTTTATTTCTTCTTTAGTTTGAGGATTTCTTCCTTTTCTAGCAGCTCTTTTTCTAACTTCGAAAGATCCAAATCCAACTAATTGAACTTTATCACCTTTTACTAAAGATTCTGTAATTACATCTACGAATGCATTTACTGATGCTTCAGCACTTTTTTTTGTTTCTCCTGTTTTTGCAGCGATTGCTGCGATTAAATCAGCTTTGTTCATTTAAATTACCTCCTAATAATTGTGTTTATGTAGTGCTTTGAAATGCCTACTAAATCTTATATTCGCCAATTTTTACTAAAATCCTTCTTTTTTTTTATTATTTTTTTGTTCAAACCTCATTCTCTCTAAGAAAAGCTGGTTTTTTTTACCATTTATTCTACAATATGCAATCCTCTATTATCTATATATACCAAGCCTTTCAAGCAATTTATATATCTTTTGCCCATATGGAATCATGTAAAATTCTTCTTTTGATAAAATTTTTAATACCACAACTGATATTGCATAAATTACCACAGCAAATATAATTGCTATTAGTGTTGCCAAAGCTTGTGATATTATTCCTAAAAGTACATTATATATGAATAGCGAACAAATTGACATTATAATTGTTGCAATTATCGGTTTTATTAAAAAGTTTCCAACTTTTAAATTCAATTTTACATTTCTTCTTAATGTAGTAAATGCTATTGAAAAAGCTACCATATGACATACTACAGAACCAATAGCAGCTCCATTTGCCCCAAAAGATGGATTTGAAACTAAAAGTAAATTTATAACAAGTTTTGCTAGCATTCCACAGCCTAATGAAATTGCAGGTACCATAACTTTACCAATTCCTTGCAAAGTTCCATTAATAGTTTGGTCTAATATAGTAAAAATTATAGTTAGCGAAGATATCTGTAATAATAATGCTCCTTCTGGTTGTGCAGGATATAGTAAATGCAATATTGGATCTGCAAAAACTATCATTCCTATCGTACAAGGAAGTCCTATAAGCATACTAGCCATTAAAGAAAATGAAACTCTTTTTGTTGTCGTTTCTTTGTCTCCACTTGCAATTGCTCTAGAAATAGTTGGAACTAATGCTGTTGCAAAAGCAATATTAATTGATAAAGGCAATGAAGTTAATGTATCAACTTTTCCTCCTAATATTCCATATTGTGCTTTTGCATCTGATTCTGTCATAAATTTCTTAAGTCCACTTACAACTGTGAAGGAATCTATATTTTTATTAAAAGATGACATTATTGAACTTAATGACATCGGTATTGAAACACTTAATATTTTTCTTACAATACTTTTAACATTTTGATATTTATAATTTACAGTTTCTTTTAATTCTTTAGCTCTTTCAGTTCTTGTTATCCTATAAAATCTTACTAAATACATAAAGCTCATAAATATTGACAATGTTGTTGCAACATTTGCTGCGGCTGCCATCCAAACAGTATTTCCATTAGTCATTTTATAAACAATTTCTACTATTATTATTACTAATACCGTCTTAAATACTTGTTCCAATGTTTGTGACCTAGCAGTTACTCTCATTGCTTGTTTTCCATTACAATATCCTCTAAGTACTGCGGCTACAGTTACAAAAAATACGGCTGGTGATAATGTAATTAATGTATATTTTGCTTCTGGAATATTAAGCCAATATGTTGCAATAATATCTGCTCCAAAGAATAATAATAAAGTTCCTACTAATCCAATTATTGCAAATGTAGCTAATGCTACCTTAAATATTCTTATTGCCCCTTTATGGTCCCCCTTTGCAGTTCTTTCCGCTACCAACTTAGAAATTGCATTTGGAACTCCAATTGATGATAATGTGAGTAATAATGCATATATTTGATAAGAACCTGAATATATCGCATTTCCTTGATCTCCAAAACCATCTTTATTTGTAAGGTATAAGTTATATACCAAACCTAACAATTTAATAAGTACCTGAGAAAACATTAGCGAAAGCACTGCTTGCATAAAGCCTTCCTTTAGCACTTTATTTTTTTGTTTTTTCATATTTAAATCCTTTCTTTTTCTATTGTATTAAACTAAATCATATTATATTAATAAATTCTTTCATATTCAAGTATTCAATATGACTTTTTTTTATAAAATAGCGCAAATATCTTGTTTTTTTCCTCATTTTATAGGATAATATATATGTATATTTTTACAGATTTAAATGAAAGTGGTGGAATGTTTTGAAACTTTTTGATAAATTTTTAAAGAAATTAAAAACTAATAGAAATACTTTTTTAACATATATATTAACACTTATATCTATATATATATTGGTAGATAGAGTTATAGAATTATTATTCCTATTTTTTAGTGGAATATCTTTATCTTATTGGGGGCCAATTCAATATACGCTAGCAATAGCCTGCCCTATTTTTGCATTTTTATTTTCGGGTTCCTCATCATTTACAAAATCAGATAAAACAAAGCTCTCATTTATGTATACATATATAGTGGTTTTATATACCATTGTAATATCAATGGTTATACAATGGATGAATGAAGTTTTATGGATTCTATTAATGTCTGTACCTAATTATCTAGACATAATTACTACTTCTTCAGAATTAATAAAACCTGCATTTACAGCTATTGCTTTATATTTACCATTAACCACATTCTTTATGTTATTTAAATTTATTTATACAAAACTTAATGATACTTTGGATATAAAAGATTCTATATTAGATTTTAATGGAATAGATTTATCTCCTGCTCCAAAGAATGTTGGACCATATACTTGTGAAAATATTCTTTGTATGGATTCTGAACTTGGTAAACCTGCTGTAATTGCAGAAGATAAGAGATTTGAATCTACATTAATAGTCGGTCCTTCAGGTACAGGAAAAACAACTATGGTAATAGAACCAATGGTAGCAAGAGATATTGAAAAGAAACTATTTTTGGAAGAAAATGCTAAAGAAATGGGATTTACAGCACTAAAAACTGGAATTGCAACACTTAATGCTCCCTATAATAATGACTTTTTAAACAAACACTTTAATTTAAATATGTTAAAGCCTGTTGAAAGTAAATTAAAAATTTATAAAACATATATGAAGAAAATGATTATAGATTCTTCATCTGATGATATTAAATATAAAAATTTAGGAATTACAGCTATTTCTCCCGACTTTTCTTCTATAGAAAATATGATAAAAATAGCAGATAACTTTAATATTCCTTATAATTTAATTGACCCAGATAACCCAGATTCTATAGGTATAAATCCATTTATATTTGATGATCCATTAAAAACTGCAATAGCTATTTCTTCTGCTTTAAGAAGTATGTATCAAACAACACATACAGATGTAGAAGAAGCATTTCGTGATAATGTAGCAACACAAGCTATCGAAAACTTATCTATATTACTAAAAGTTATGTATCCAAAATTAAATGATGGAGATTTACCAAACTTGTCAGATATGTTAGAAATGCTTACAGATTTCGATTTAGCAGAAGAAATGTGTAGAAAAATGGAATATGATGATGAATTATCTGTTCAATATAAAATGCTAATAGCTTATTTTAAAAAGAACTTCTATAGAAGTGGTTCTGGAAGAGCAGATACAGAAAAATTCGTATACTCTGCTGTTACACAATTAGATAATCTGCTAAGAATTGAAGGTGTTAGAAACATTCTTTGTAATCGTAACGATAACATTAATTTTGATGAAGCTCTTGAAAATGGCGAAGTTACATTTGTATGTACTCGTAGAGGTGACTTAGGCGCTGCTACACACAAAGCATTTGGACTATTCTTTATATTATTAATGCAAAACTCTGTTTTAAGAAGACCTGGTAACGAGAAAAATAGAGTTCCACACTTCTTATATATAGATGAATTTCCAGATTTCATATGCAAGGATATAGATGTTATCTTTACTTTATATAGAAAATATCGTGTTGGTACACTAATCGCAACTCAAAACTTAGAGCAATTAGGAAGTAAAGTTTATTCAAGATATAGACAAACAATTCTTGCAAACTGTAGTAATAAATTATTATTTGGTGGTGCTACTCCAGATGATAGAGAATGGTGGTCTAAAGAATTTGGTAATAAGAGAAAATGGAAATTTAAAAATGATTATCATACATCAAAAGGTACTTATGATGAAAAATATGGTCAAATAGAATATGGTTGGACAGAATACTTTAAACCAGATAAACTTGGTTCTTTAAAAGCAAAACAATGTGCTTACAAAATATTAAATCCTAAAGGTGGAATTCAAGTTGGAAAAGGTAAAGTTGATCATGTAGATTCAAAATATAAAGAAAAACAAAAAGTAAAATTCTTTAACTTTGAAAAATTTACAAGTGGTATTTCTGATGAATCAGATTCTAAGTTAAGAAGAAAACCTAAGTTTAACTATGGAAATGTAGATTTTACAGATACTAATAATTCAGCGGAAATAGATCCAATAAAAACAGATACATCAGATTCAAATTTCTTATTTGATAATGATGATGCAATAATCGTAGATTTAAAAAGAGGAAATTCTAACAAATAGAATTTCCTTTGCATACAAAAAGTCGCTATAGCAATATAGCGGCTTTTTTTAATCTTCTAATAGTTTTAATTCAACATTTGCAACTTTATATTTATTTGTATTCTCATCTAATTTGAATTCGATTAAAGTATCTTCTAATGATTCCTTATTTTGTCTTAAATCTGTTGTAAAATATAGTTTTATTTTTGATATTTCTAATCCTTTTGTTACAATTAATTTAAATGTTTCTGCAGTATGTTTTTCATCTTCGCAAACAAATATTAATTGTGGCATAATTGGAAATCCAGAATCTCCTGGTACAAAATTATCGTAAAAGTCTTGATATAATCTCATTTTTTCTGTTAGTTTATTTTTCCAATCTTCTTCTCTTCTTACAACTTCGAATAAGAAAGAAATTGATTTATTATTTTTAGTTAATTTAACACTACCACCTGATGCCTTAAACGGTTTTGCTAATGTTTTAGCTGTAAGCTGTGGTTTTACAACATATGAATCAAAAGCTTTAACTTTTCTTAAATAAGCAAGTACTGTTTGGTTTCCTGCTAATCTTTTCTTAATTAATGCAACTGGTTTAACATTATCTGTTGGTTGCCATTTACACTCTATATCTCTTGAATTTAACAAATATTTTCCCATTTTTTCTAGGCAATATATCCTATATATTCCCTTTCCATCTTCTGAATGGAAATAATATCTTGTTAATATTTTTGTTTTTATTAATTGTTCTAATTTCTTATTTAATTTATCTTGAGATTTTATTTCTATTCCTTTTATTTGTAATAATTGATAAATTTGTCTTGATGTAATAAATTCAAATTCATTTACTATTTCTAGGATTTGAAAATGAATATCTGTAATATGTCCTAAATTAATTTTGTTTATGATTTGATTCATTGAAACATAACCATCTTTACCGTCAAATACTTTAATTTCACCTTCTCTTATTGCAAATGGTGATACTTCTGCTTTTATTTGACTATCCTCTACCATCTTAAATTCCTCCTTAACATATTATTAATTTTATTTTTTTCTTTTCCGGAATAATTTTTTTAATAAAAACATCCACCTGTTTTCCATATTCTATTCCTTCTTGATATTCAGCCATTCCTACTAAATTTGGTTTTAGCTCTATAAAAATACCGTTTTTATGAGCTTCTGTATTTCTTATAATACCTTTTACTTTTGTTCCTTCTTTAAATAATTTTGCATTTTCTTCCCATGTTCCTAGCAATTCTTTATAGGTAAACATTATTCTGTTATTTTCTTTATCTATACTTTTTACTTTAACATTTACTTCTTGTCCTATAGAAAATCTATCAAATGGGCTTTTTATTCTTGCTACAGACATATCTTCTATATGCAATAATCCTACTACTCCATTGTTCAGTTCTATAAAAGCTCCATATGGCTGAACACTTTTTATTTTTCCTTGTACTATCATGTCTTCTTTTAAAGAATCGTCAAAAGGAATATATTTTTTGTAGCTCATTCTTTTTTCTCCTTATCTTATGTATAATCTTTTATTATTATATAGTTTTATTTTAATATAATCAATATTTATTTTATTAATTCTTCTATTTCTTTATTTGTTAATAGTCTATATTGACCTATTTCTAAATTCTTTACACTTATTTTTCCAATTGCAGCCCTATGCAAAGCAAGCACTGGTTTATTTATAGCTTTACACATTCTTCTAATTTGCCTATTTTTACCTTCATGTATTATTATTTGGAATCTAGAAATATTTTTATTTTCATCTACCTTTAAAATCTTTGCTTTAGCTGGCTTTGTTACATAATCACCTATGTCTACCCCATTTTCTAATTTTTGCATATCTTCTTTTGTTATCTTACCTCGTACTGTAACATTATATGTTTTCTCTACTTCATGGCTTGGATGTGTAACTTTATTAACAAATTCCCCATCATTTGATAATATAAGTGCTCCCGAAGTATACATGTCTAAACGACCAACTGGAACTATTCTTGTCTTTATATCTTTTAATAAATCCATAACTGTGTCACGCTTAAATTGATCTTTTACAGTTGTTACATATCCAATTGGTTTATTTAATAAAATATAGATTTTTTCATCTTGTCTTTTTAAAATTTTGCCATCTACTTCCACAAAATCTTGATATGGATCTATTTTAGTTCCTAATGTTGTTATAGTTTTTTCATTTACCTTTACTCTTCCTTCTAATATTATTCCTTCGCATTTTCTTCTTGAAGCTATCCCATTATCAGCTAAAAATTTTTGAAGTCTAACTTCATTTTTTTCTTCCATATTTTTTCCCCTTTTTATGTATAATTTATTTTTTTATGCATATTATAATATTAAGTTATGTTTTTAATTTTCTTTTTATTCTGTTTTTAATGGAATAAAAAGATTTATATAGATCTTCCAGTACTGTTCTAGTACTGGATTTTTTACTTAAACATCAATTACTCTGTTTTCTAATAATTTTAGAACATTATTAAAATACTCTGGTAATGTTGCTTCTATTTTCATTTTTTCGCCTGTTATTGGATGTACAAATTCTATACTTTCAGCATGTAGCATTTGCCCTTCTACATTAAATTCATTTTTTCCATTTGAATATACACCATCACCAACAATAGGATATCCAATTGTTGACAAGTGAACTCTAATTTGATGCGTTCTTCCTGTTTCTATATTTACTTTTAACAGTGTATAGCCCTGGTATCTTTTTAAAACTTTAAAATGTGTTATAGCATTTTTTCCGTTCTTATCTATATCCATTTTCTTTCTATCTTTTTTGCTTCTTCCTATCGGCATATCTATAGTTGCTTCATTATCTTTTACTATTCCTTTAACCAAAGCTATATATGTCTTTTTTACCTTGTGATTCTTTATTTGCTCGGAAATGTTTAGATGAGCTTTATCACATTTAGCTACAATTAATACTCCGGAAGTATCCTTATCTAGCCTATGTACAATTCCAGGTCTTTTTTCTCCTCCTATACCTGATAGTGAATCTTTACATCTATATAATAAAGCATTTACTAATGTTCCTGTATAATTTCCATTTGCAGGATGAACAACCATTCCTTTTGCTTTATTTACGACAATTATATATTCGTCTTCATATAAAACATCTATGTCAATATTTTCTGGTATAAGCTCTGTTTCTTTTACTTCTGGAATTTCTACAGATACTATATCATTTAATTTAACTTTATATGACACTTTTACTTTTTTATCATTTACAAGTATTTTTCCTTCCTCTAACAACTTTTGTGTTGCAACTCTTGTAATATTTTCATTCAAAATAGGTATTATTTTGTCAATTCTATAATTAACATTTTCTTCTCCTATTTTATATTTCTCCACCTTTATCATCCTTTTCTTTTTTTATCTTTCCCATTCTCACATTATTAGCATACATTGCAAAGAACAATGCTAATAAAATCCATCCTAAAACTATAAATATATCTGCCAAATTAAAATTTGGAAAATTTATTAATTCTGAAACATCTATAAAATCTACTACAAACCCTTTAAATATTCTATCTATAAGGTTACTAAATCCACCTGCAAGAACCATGGAAATAGCAAATCCGGTTTTTTTATCTATTTGGTTCGCTTGCATACTTATGAATTTTATTATTATTCCTAAAACTATAATATTAACTACAATAAATGAAAATGTACTATTTTGCCCTATCCCAAAAGCTCCTCCTCTATTTTGAACTGTATGGAATTTTAACACTCCTGGAATTAAAGCTATATCTTTATTTATAAAAATAAATTTTGTTATTTGGTCTATTAGTAACAATATAAGAACAACTATAAAAATCTTTTTCAATACTTTTCTTTTAGCTAATTTCTCCTGTTCTTCTCTTTCTCTAACTTTTTGTGTTAGAGTTTTTGATTCTTGATTTTCTTCCATATATCCTCCTTATACTACATCTCTTTCGTATATTACAAATCTATCATCTGAATATAATTCCTTATATTCGTAGTTTCTTGATAAAAACATATTTAATTTTGCATTTTTAAAACATATTACATGAGTTATGTCATATTCATCAAATTTATTTTCATAATATGTTCCAATATTTGATATATTTAGAAAATCATCAAATACTGTACAACCAGGATTAAATTCTGGAGTATATAAGTCTGCTCTTGAGTCTACAAATACAGGAATTCCCCTATAAAGCATATAACTACCATAGTTGTATTCATTATAAATTCTCATATTACTAATATCTAAATTTTCTAAAATATAATCACATGCTTGTACTGGATATGATGATTCATCCACATATTCATCATCTAATTTTGGTTTATACATGTTTGTACTTACTATTACAAATATACATAATGTAATACAAAATCCATATAAACCAGTCATTTCTTTAAATAATTTTTTTACATCATCCATGCATTTATATTTCTTTAGGAATGCTAAAATTAATTTACAATATATTGGCATTCCAATTAATATTAGCATAGATATTTGTCTTCTTGACATTAAGGCTAAAATAACAAGTCCACCAAACATAAATAAATCTCTTAATTTTATTTTTATGTCAGTTAGCATTAATAGTGCAATTACTACTATTAATAACCCTAAAATATCTTTTTGATTTATTAGTGTTAATGGTAAATGTTCATTTATATTTTCTGTTGTATCGCCTTGCATTGTGTCTATTAGATATGTGTATGGAGTATTTCGTAAAGGTGTACATAGACCTAATAATGCAGCAATTAACATTACTAAAATTAAATATTTTACATTCTTATTTCTTTCAATTTTTATTTTATATGGATGTTTTCTGTTATTTTCTCTTCTTTGTTTTATATTCTCTCTTTGTAATTTTAATTGTTCTATCTTTTCATCTAACATCTTAACCTTTTCAGGTTCTTTGAAAAATAATTTCTTTTTAATAAGACATACTAGTGTTTTTATTTTTAATACTAAATCTAAATCTACAACTACACAAATTAAATATTCCGCAATATATGGTAAGAATAATACAAAGAAGAATGGCCATACCGCTACATGTAGATTAGCTATTAACAGCGATATTAGTAGCAATCCTATAGCATAACCCATTTTTCTATTTCGTACAAATCTTTCTATAAAGAATAATTCTAATACAAACAAAATAAAAGTAACTAGCTGTGCCCTTGCTGCTATGTATGATTTTATTAAATATATTGCTCCAATCGTTAATACAAATGGTACAATATGATTCTTAGAAATCTTTACATTTGTAAGGTATAATATTATCCCTAATATACAAGCAAACACAATTGTTGAAATATATATGCCTGTCCATCCGCCCATATTATATATAAAGTACATCATAACATCATATAACCAATGTGGATATTCATAATTTAAATTTTCATGCCAAGAAAAATGGTCTTTTCCATCTATACCATTTTCTACTATTGATTCTCCAACTTTTACTGTATAATATGTGTCATTTTGCATTGTAACAGGTGATATTGCTACACAAAATAAAATTATACATACAATGGCTAATATGTTAAATACTAATGTTTTTCTATGTATTCTTTTTTTGTTTTTATTCTTCATTTTGCTCTTTTCTCCTTAATTTAAGATATTGCCATTATAACAAAAAAAGACTAAAAATCATAGTCTTTTTAGTCTTTATTTTATTGATTTATTTCATCTACAAAAAATCTATATAACCTCTTTATTTTCTTCTTCTTCATTTACTATTTCTAAACTGCTTATTGATACTTCATATGCTGTTCTTGTTTGAGTTGTTCCATCTTCAAATTTCTTTTCGTAATTTCTTGATTGAACTCTTCCTGTTATTTTGACTTTAGTTCCTACCTCTATATTTTGGCAGAATCTTGCATTTCTTCCCCAAGCAATTGCTGGTATATAATCTGATTTGTTATATGCTCTATTTACAGCTAATAAAATATCAGAAATTTCTCTTCCAAATGGTGTTTGACGATAGATTGGCTTTTTACAAATATATCCAATTAATGTAACCTCATTTGAAACTTTTTCACTAGAATTTTCTTCATCTTCTTCTGATAAATATTTAATGTCTTTTGCAAAAACAGTTAAAATCAATCTGTTTTTTTCATTTTCGTAACTATTGTAAGATCTAAATTGTCCCTCAATTGCTACTTTATCTCCTATTTCTAATTCTTTTTCTAATATTAGTCTTTCTGAAATTGTAATTGGAATAATATCTGAGTTACCACTTAAACGTGCAACTTCTAAGTCAAATATGTAAAAACTTTCTCCATAAATTTCGTGACTAAATTTTTTATCGCTAGTAACCTTTCCAACCAATAATAAATGGTTATTCTCTAAATAATTCGTATTCAATTTTTTTCCTCCTATACTAATTATATTTTATCTATCGTTTTCCTTTTATGTCTCATCCTGTCTTAAACATCCCGATATACCTATTATACTACTTTTTTTTGGGTTTGTCTACATAAAAAGTTATTTTTTGGATATTTATGTTTATTTCTACTGTTTTATACTATTTTCACTTATGTTATTAACTACAATATTTGAAGTTGGAACCACATCTTTATATTCATATGTAGATGCTACAAAGTATAATACTACTATAGTAAATACTGTTACCACATATGCAATTATTTTTTCTTTATTTATTACATAAAACATAATTAATCCTCCTAGTGTTTTTATAATTTATATGTTAAAAATCAGGTTTTTATACTTATAAACTAAATATAATATTCAACATTTTTCTTTCATTTACATAATATATATTATAAATCATTATAGAAAGGATGAATAATTATGGATTATGATAAAAACATTTGCCCTATTGTTGACGTAGAAGGTGTTATAGAAAATGGCAAGCAATTTGATATCGAAATTAATTTACCAGAAGATAACAGAAACGTAATTTTTGGTGTTGTAAAAGACTGTTATAAAGATCCTGTTCAAAATGCTGTTGTAAAATTAATAGAAGTTGTTTGTGAAAAAGGTCATGAAGAAAAACGTCCTGTATCTCATACGTTTACTGACTGTGATGGAGAGTTCGTATTTGGACCTTTATGTCATAACAAAATGTATGAAATTCAACTATGGGTAGATAATGTAAAACATGTAAAAATATGTGCCAAATGTGATCATCGTGATGAAGATTGCTTAAAAGGTATAGATATGGATTCATGCAAAGATTTAAGACCAATTTGCTGTAATAAATGCCATGACAAATGTGATAAAGATAACTGTGACAATAAATGCGATGATAAATGCCATAAAGATAAATATTAATTTTAATAAAAAAGTTAATGGGAATGTTATTATAACATTCCCATTTTTTTTGCAAATTGTTTTCCTTTTTTTATCATTTTCTTTTTTGATCCTTCGTTTTCACTCATCATATACATTACACCTGCTGAAATTAATGTTCCAACAAGCATTCCTTTCATAAACTTCATAAATATCCCTCTTTTCGATTATATTTTACTTAATATTATTATTTCTAGTTTTTTTGCTAATATACAATTTTATATAAGAATATATTTCATGTATAGTAATTATTACCAAAAAAATCCCAAAATATCTTTTTAGATTTTGAGACTCTAGTTTATTAGAAATAATTGATCCAATTACTGCACCAAATATACCAGAAATTCCAATTATCATTCCAGTTTTCATATCCAATAGTTTTTGCTTTTTATTTATATAAATTGCTATAATCGCTGTAGGAATAAAAAAAATCAAATTAGTTGCTTGCGCAATATGTTGTTCTATATTTAAAAATATTGTAAAAATTAAAATGAGTATAGTTCCTCCACCCATACCCAAGCCACTTACAATACCCGAAATTATACCTGTAAAAACTTCTATCATATTTCACCTTAAAAAAATAATAATCTGATAGCTGAATATGCTAAAAATATTATAAACATTAGCTTTAATATCTTTGGAGATATTTTTTTTAATAATTTAGCCCCTATCGCTCCACCTACAAGACCTCCAATTGCACATTTTAACCCTAACCACCAATCAATATTATCAAATTTAAAATAAAATATACTACTTATAATAACCATAGGTAATATTGATAAAATAGATGTAGCTCTAGCTTTTTCTTCTGACATCTTAATTATATATACATATGCCGGAACTAATATTAAACCTCCACCAGATGCAAATAATCCACTTATAATACCTGCTATAAATCCAATTACTATTTTTACTATCATATTATTATTTTTCCAAATGAAAAAAATAATATTCTATTTTAATATTTTTTCTTCTGCAAATTTTGTTAATTCCATATCACATCTTAACATTTGTGTTATAATTTGCTCTTTTAATTCTTTATCTTTTATTTGCTCTGTTAAATCCATAAACTTCGTTAATTCCCTTAGGTACTGCTTATTTTCAAATTTCCAATTATGTTTTTCCTCTATCGTATCTTTCATTGTCATCAATCCTTTGATTAATTATAACCTATTAGTTAAGATAAGTAAAGAATTATAGCGACATGATTAAATTTTTATATTAACATGTCGCTCATATAATTATTCTATATTTTCATCTTTTATATAATATTTTGTTCCTAACATTTTATCTGGTAAATACTGTTGCTCTACATAGTGACCTGGAAAATCGTGTGGATATAAATATCCCTCATGATATCCCAATGCTTCCATTCCCTCTACTGGAGCATTTCTAATATGCATTGGTATTTCTCCAGTATCTTTATTAGCAACATCATCCAACGCTCTATTTATTGCTAAATATGATGCATTAGACTTCTTAGAAGTTGCTACATATACAGCAGCTTCTGCCAAAATTATTCTTGCCTCTGGCATCCCTATCATATGTATAGCTTGCATTGCAGATGTTGCTACAATTAATGCATTTGGATTTGCCATACCAACATCTTCTGAAGCTGCTATAACAATTCTCCTTGCTAAAAATACTGGATCTTCTCCTCCATTTAATGCTCTTGCTAGATAAAAAACAGCTGCATCTGGATCTGAACCCCTCATTGATTTTATAAATGCACTTATATTGTCATAGTGACTATCACCTTTTTTGTCAAAAATAGCTTTTCTTTCTTGAACACATTCTTTAGCGATTTCATTTGTTATATGTATATATCCATCTGCTGAAATCTCTGTAGTTAAAACTGCAACTTCTAGCCCATTTAAAGCTGTTCTTACATCTCCATTTGCAGTATCTGCTATCTTTTCTATTGTATCATCATCTATTTTTATATCATAATTTTTTAAACCATCTTCTCTTTCTAAAGACATTTTTAATACTTTTATTATATCTTGTTTAGTTAATGGATTTAGCTTAAATACCATAGATCTAGAAATTAAAGCTTTATTTACTTCGAAATATGGATTTTCTGTTGTTGCTCCTATTAATATAACTGTTCCATCTTCTACAAATGGTAAAAGGGCATCTTGTTGTAATTTATTAAACCTATGAATCTCATCTATGAATAATATACTTTTACCTTGTGGATTTAACATCATATTCTTAGTTTCTTCTACAACTCTTTTTATGTCTGAAACACCCGATGTAACTGCATTTATTTTATAAAATTTATATTTTGTTGTTTCACTTATTACTCTTGCAAGTGAAGTTTTCCCACATCCTGGTGGTCCAAATAAAATTATACTTGATAACCTATCTGCTTTTATTGTTCTATATAAAATTTTATCTTTACCTAGAATATGTTCTTGCCCAACATATTCGTCCAATGTTTTTGGTCTCATTCTATATGCTAATGGTTTGCTTAAATCCATTTTTCTCACCCTACATTCCTAAAAAGCTTAAAGCTTTCCTAATTATATCTTCAACAGTTAATGTATTAATATCTATTTTTGCTAATACACTTTCTATTTCTTGTCTTGTATATCCTAATACTTTTAAAGCTTGAATAGCCTCTTCTAAGTTATTATTCTCTACAATATTTGTTGTTACTTCTATATCATTTGATTTAATAGCATCTTCTGTCTTTAATTTATCTTTTAACTCTAGAATTATTCTTTGAGCTGATTTTGTTCCTATTCCTGGCACTTTTGTTAAAGTCTTTACATCATTAGAAATTACTGCTAATGCAAATTTAGATGGTGTAATTGAAGATAACATTGTTATTGCAGATTTTGCACCTACTCCGCTTACCCCTATTAATAACTCGAACATTCTTAATTCTTCGTTTGTTATAAAACCATAAAGACTTAATTCATCTTCTTTTACATTCATATATGTATGTATTTTTACAATTGTACCTGTTTCTTCTAATCTTTGTATAGCTGATTGTGACATAAATATTTTAAAACCTATACCATTTACATCTACAACTATATAATTTAATGCTTTTACTTCTAAAGTTCCTTTTATATATGAAAACATATCTTTCTCCTTTGCAAACAAATTTTCTCCTTTTGTATTATACCACACATTTTCTTTTTTGCAATATTATTCGTCCTTTTTGTATTCTAATATATCTCCTGGTTCACAATTTAATACTTCGCATAATTTATTTAATGTTGAAAATCTAATTGCTTTTCCCTTATTTGTTTTTAGTATTGATAAATTAGCAGGTGTAATTCCTATTTTTTCTGCAAGTTCATTTGATGGCATTTTTCTTTTTGCCATAACTACGTCTAAATTTACTATTATAGACATCTTATCACCGTCCTTTAAATTGTTAAATCATTCTCTTCTTTATGTCTTATTGCTTCTTTATAAATTTCTAAAAGCATAATAATTCCTATTCCTAGTACAACAAATATTAAACCAATAAATGCTATAAACATACTAGAAAGCTGAGCATATGTTCTTATATATAAATCTTCCAATAAATCGTTTCCTATTAAAAATTTAAATAGTAAAGAAATCGCTATAAATAAAATTCCTGCAATAATAAATGAAGCCCATATAATTTTTAATCTTTTAATATTTTTCTTATTAAAAGCATCTTCTTCTTCGAAAGTTTTAAATATCTTTATAAAATTATAAACCACTATTACTGCTGGTATTGCAGTTACCATGAATAAATATAATATTATGTTTTTTGGTTCTTCTATAATATTAACCTTTGTAAAAATCGAAAAAACAATTAAGGCAATCTCTAAAATTATTACTATTGCTAAAACTACTTTAAGTCCAACTTTTACTCCTGCTGATAAACTATTTTTTCCTAATATCTTCATACTTATTCCTCCTTGCTTTATTTATTATATTTTGAGGCTTTTTGTTTGTCAATATTTCGTTCTCGTTAATCAATAAATTAATCCAAATATTAACAACAAAAAAAGAGAAACTGTGAAATTTCAAAGTTTTCTCTCTTCCTAATATAATAGACTCTACTATTCCAGTTTTCTCGTTCATGGAAATATTATATCTTGAAATATAAAAACCTCCATATTTGTCGACACTTTCAATTTGTTATTTTAACTCTTTTGTCATTGGCTCATAAAAATGTCGGCATTTTGAATCCATATCCTAAAATCTTCTTCCAAATTTTTCATGAAATCTTATTCCATCTTGTGTTCCATTTGGCATTAAGCTTCCTACTGGTACCCATACAAACTGACTTTTATCAGCTTTTCTTTCAATCACAAATCCATTATTCCATTTTTCCTTTAATATAAATATATCCGCTTGGAATTGGTGGAATTTTAAAGTTATTAAGGTTAATATTTTTAACCTCTTTCTAGAATGAAGATTTGTTTCATTCCCTTTAATATTAACTATTATCTCTTCATTTTGTCCATAAGTTATCTCAAAATCTTGTCCTTCTAATGTATTAAGTACAATTCTGTTATATCGATTTTTCATAGTCATTCCTCCTGCTGTTAAAATTATTATCGGTTTCAACATAGTTTTCACTATGTTACTAATTATATCACGCTTTATGTTAATTGGTAAATTTTAGTTATTAATGTTTTCTAAAATATATTGGGAAACTGATTTACATTTTTTTATTTATAACTTTTATTCTAAATTTACATATTATATATTAGGTGATTTTATGGTTGATTATTTATATTTAAAAGATTCGCTTCATACATTTAGCCAAAATTATAATTTTCTAAAAATTTTTTCTATTGGAAAAAGCGTTTTAAATAATGAAATATATTGCATAAAATTTGGTATTGGAAAAAAAGAAGTATTATATACTGGTGGAATTCATGCTAATGAGTGGATAACATCTCTTCTTCTAATTAAATTTACTCATAATTTATGTAATGCTTTTGTTTCTAATTCACAAATCTATGGGTATGACGCAAAATATTTATATGAAAATTGCTCTTTATACATAATTCCTATGATTAATCCTGATGGAATAAATTTGGTTAATAATTTTTATTCTATAGATTCTGAAGTATATATATCTGCACATAATATTGCAAAAAATTATCCTGATATTCCTTTTCCTTCTGGTTGGAAAGCTAATATTAATGGTGTAGATTTAAATTCGCAATTTCCTGCTAATTGGAAATTAGGGAAAAAAATCAAATCTAACCTTGGATTTAATAAACCTGCTCCAAAAGATTTTGCAGGAGAAACTCCTCTTTCAGAGCCAGAGTCACAAGCCATGTATAATTTTACATTATTAAAAAACATTTCTTTATGTTTATGTTTTCATTCTCAAGGAGAAGTAATTTATTGGAAATACACCGATTTTTTACCACCTAATTCCTTAGACCTTGCAAAAGAATTTGCCCATGTAAGTGGATATGAGTTAGAGGACACTCCTTACAATTCTTCTTTTGGTGGTTTTAGAGATTGGTTCATTAGAAATTTTAATAAACCAGGATTTACGATAGAAGTTCGGAAAAGGTGAAAATCCCTTACCTTTAGATCAATTTAGTAAAATATATCATGATAACTTAGGAATTCTAATAAAGGGATTAGGAGATGCTCCTTAAATCCCGATTTATTCTGTGACAAAAAATAACCATTGAGTTTATATTTGGATTGCTAAGATAAAAGTAAACTTTCGTGCCAATTTTTTATTAGCAAATTCAATTTATAGCTCTATGGTTATTTTTGATTAAACTTTAATTTTTCTTATTTCTAAATATTTTATATGAAATACGATATGAAATATAATACATTAGTGTAAGTAAACAAACTACTATTAATATTCCAAATCGTTGAAAAAATACATTAATAGCTTCTATATTTATATTAATTCCTAAATTATGTGTTACTAAATATGCAATTCCTAAAGCTAATAATATTATTATAAAAAATAATATAAACATCTGTATTCTACCTTTTTCTGTTCCCCATTTATAAATACTTGGAATTTGTATAACTAAAATTAGCGAAATCCCAAATAATCCCCCTAATGTTGTAAACAATAAAGAATTATAGTCTATATTAATAATGTTATCAGCTCTTATATTATTTAATATATGTGCAAATATTGGAGTTATTATAAAGCCTATTATCCCACCTATTAATGCCATAGAAATTACTAAAATATATTTTTCCACTACTATTTCTTTTTTATTAACAGGTAAGGACAAAACATATTCATCTGACTTTGCAAGTTCGTCATAACTAAATGTTGATAAAGCTATCATTCCAGTCATTGTAGTCATCACTATTGGAATGTATTTCCACATTTCTTCTCCAGCGCCACCTATTGCAAGTACACATACAAACATTACTAATAATGAGATCTTATAGCTACTTAAATTTAGCATATCTTTTTTTATTAAGCCACAAATTTCTTTCACTTATTTTTCCCCCTTTATATAAAATAGCATTATATCTTCAATTGATGCCTTATCTATAGTAGAAATTCCATATTTACTCTTTATCATTTTTTTATTATTTACTAGTACTTCATATTGATATTTCTCTTTTCTATAATACTCATAATCTTCTTTAGCGATTTTGCTAAAATCTTTTTCGTCACATTTAATAATACCATAGTTTTCTAGTATTTCTGATGTAGGTAGATTAAGTGTTATTTCACCATTTTTTATAAACATTATATAATCAGAAATATGTTCCAAATCTGTTGTTATATGTGTAGAAATAAGAATTGATCTTTTTTCATCCTCTGCTATAAACTGTCTAAAAATATCTAAAATTTCATTTCTTACAATAGGATCTAATCCACTAGTTGGCTCGTCTAATATTAATATTTGAGGTTTATGTGATATTGCTGTAGCGATTTTTAATTTCATTTTCATTCCACTAGAAAAATCCTTAATCATTTTATTCTCTGGAAGCTTAAATATTTTTATATAGTTTTCAAAAAGCTTTTTATCCCACGTATTATAAAAGTTCTTCATTATCGAATTTATTTTTTTAGGGGTTAAATATTCTGATAAAAAACTGTCATCAAGAACGACACCAAGTTTACTTTTTATCTCCTTTTCATTTTGTTTAATATTTTTTCCAAAAACTTGTATTTCTCCTTCTGACTTTATAATATTTAGAATCGACTTTATTGTTGTAGTTTTTCCTGCTCCATTTTCCCCTATTAAGCCAACGATACTACCTTCTGGAATTTCAAAACTAATATTTTTTAATTCAAAGCCTTCATATTTCTTATTTAAATTTTTAACTTTTATAGTTGCTTCCATTTATAAATCCTCCTCAAACATAATCTTTATTAAATTAATTACCTCTTCCTCGGTAATTCCATAAATTTTTGACAGTTTAACAACTGTACTTATATTTTTTTCTATCTCCTTTAGTTTTTCTTCTCTTAATAGTTCCAAATTTTTAGGTAACACATAACTGCCTTTACCCTGAACAGTTTTTATAAATCCCTCTGCTTCTAATTCGTCATAAGCTTTTTTTACAGTTAAAAAGCTTATTTTTAAATCATTTGCAAGTGCTCTTACAGAAGGTAAAATTTCTTCTTCTTTTAATTCATTTGTATATATCGCTTGTTTAATTGCTTTTTTTATTTGTTCATATAACGGATCACTACTACTATTACTAATAATAATATTCATTTTTTCCTCCTTTCGAACTGTTATATTTAATATATAACAGTATATAACAGTTGTCAATATCTTTTTATAATCTTTATAACTAGATTTTATACACATTCAAAAAAGCCTACCTTATCAAAAATAAAGTACGCTTTTTTATTTTATACTAGTGAAAAAAAGGAACGTCCCCAAAATCCTTAGAAGCGTTCCAAATCCGTATATTTTCTTCTATTCTTTTGAAAATAATATTTTTTCTGATTTATATTGTTTAATAATATATGTTAATACAATTGATATATATATAATTGTTGGGACTACCATTAAAGTTATATTTAACTAATCTATATTTCCTGCACTTGTATCTGTAAAAATTACTACATAATTTATAAATGGTATTATAGAAAGTAGTGATGTTCCTGTTAAACCTATCATCAATGCAATCATTCTAAGTAATGTTGTTTTTCCGGCACCATTTGACCCTAAAATTCCAATAATCTTACCATCGTTGGCTTCAAATGTTATTCCATTATCTGCATAAAATTCTTTTTTGATCTTTTTATTTTCATATCTTATAAATTTCTTTTTTAAAATTCTCAACTTTAATCATATACTTCCCCTTTTACCTAAATATTTAAATCGTAAATTTTTCCTTCTTTAGCATATTTTATTAGTAGATTAGCTTCAAATTCTACTAAATTTCTACCACTGTTATATGCTTTTTCTGATAAAAACCAATTTTCTTTATCTGTAAATCCATCTTTGGCAGGAACTAGAATATAATCTATGTTTGTTTTATAATATTTTTTCATTATTGCCATACATCTTTTTAAATGAATTTCTGACGAAATTAATATAACTTCTTGTATATTCTCATGTAAATTATTTAATATCTTAGCTACATTTATTCCATTTTCAATTGTTGAATTTGAAGAATTATCTAATATTAAATGTTGTGGACTTATCCCATTTTTTACTAAGCTGGCTTTCATTAACTCTGCTTCAGGAACATCTTCATTATTTTTGTTACTTATCCCTCCTTTTCCACCTGTTAATATAAGTTTTTCTACTCTGCCTTCTTTATATAATTTAATTGCTTGCTCTATTCTATATCTTTGCAATGTATAACTTCCAAATACTATTCCATATTTAGCTGATTTTCCACTATCATTTATATCGGAAAATACAATTTTTTCTATTTGCTTATCTGTTAAGTTTGCATTGTTTATTTCAGATAATTTCACAATATTACTCCTTATTTCTATATTTTATATATCTTTGTATTAAATCTTTATCCATTAAGTTTTGTGGTAATTTGTTAACAGCAAAAAACTTTAAGTCATTAGATTCTTTTTGCATAACAAAATTACCATTATTTTTATCTATAATCTCTGCATAATCACAATCTAACTTACCAGTGTATTTTGATACAACATATAAAACTGTATTATTATATACTTTATCTCCATTTGGATAAGTATCTTTTCTACTTTCTCCAGATATCACATCTATCAATACTAAATTTTCTTTATTAACTTTTAGTCCTGTTTCTTCGAACAGTTCTCTTATCGCTACTTCTTCAAAAGTTTCGCCTAATTCCTGAAGACCTCCTGGCAAACACCAAACTTCTCTATCTACTTTTTCTTCCAGTAGAATTTCTTTTTCTTTATTTTCAACAATTATTGCACTGCCATTTTGAAACAAAGGCATATGTCTTAACTCTGGCTTTAATGCATTTCTTAATTTTAAAATATAACTTAATTCCATTTTATTCTCCTTCTAGCACTGCTTTTATCTCTTCTCTTTCTCTACATTCTATTGGTATAAATATTGATGCCTTTTTATTTTGTGTTATTGCTGCAATTATAATATCATTATCTCTTAATAATCTTTCACTTGCATATTTTACTATTATTCCCTTATTTTTTACTGCTTCTAATACTACTTCTTTGTCATCTCTAAGTTCTTCACTTGCATAATACAATACTTGACCATCTATTTTACAGCCTTCCAAAATTACTTCTTTGTCTGCTTTTAATTCTTCTGACGCATAGCATACAACCCAACCAACTTCTTTTACTGCTGTAAGTACAACATCTTTATCATCTTTTAATCTATCACTTGCAAATTCCAAAACTTCACCATTTCTTTTAATTGCATCTAACATTAGTTCTTTATCATCTCTAAGTGCATCACTTGCAAATTCAATTAAAGTTGGTGTTTCTTCTATTGCTTTTAACACAAGCTCTCTATCATTAGAATTTTCTATTACTTCGTCTTTGCTAATCATTTTGTAACCTCTTTTCTATTACTTTAAAAATTCTATTAGCTATAAAATTATATAATACTCCTACAAATATTGATGTTATTCCTAAAATAACTATTGGCATAATATTGCTTGCATCCAATCTTATAGAGAATAAATCTCTAAACAAACTTATACCTAATGTAAATATTGTAACAACTCCTACAAACAAAATAGTTCTACTTACATTAAATGGTCTAGATATTTTAAATAATAATATAAATCCAGTTATTGCTGTTACTACAACACATACACTTGAATAATTCAATTCATCTAAATTATATATACTACTAATTATTCCTATAATAATTATATTTGTAACTACTGTCAATGCTGTAGGTAGTGCTCTTTTAATAACATTTATTATAAATTTTCCTTTTATTCTTTCTTTATTAGGCTCTAATGCTAAAATTACTGAAGGTATTCCTGTTACAACTAGATTTATTAAAGTTAATTGAATTGGTATAAATGGATATGGCATGTTTATAAATACAAATAATACTGCAAGTATAGTTGCATATATTGTTTTTACTAAAAATAATGTTGCAGATCTTTGTATATTATTTATTGTTCTTCTTCCTTCATCTACAATATTAGGCATAGATTTAAAATCTGAATCCATTAATACTAATTGTGATACATTTCTTGCTGCATCACTTCCATTTACAACAGATATACTGCAATCAGCATTTTTTAATGCTAGTACATCATTTACACCATCACCAGTCATTGCAACTGTGTGTTTCTCTTCCTTTAGTGCAAGTATTATTTCTTTCTTTTGTTCTGGAGTAACTCTTCCAAATACGGTGTATTTAACAGCTGCTTCTCTTAGCTCTTCTATAGTCTTAAATGTTCTTGCATCTATATAATTATCGTAATCTTTTACTCCTGCTTTTTTTGCTATATTTGAAACTGTTATTGGATTATCCCCAGATATTAGTTTTATAGCTACTCCTTGTTTATCAAAATATTCTAATATTTCTTTAGAATTCTTACGAATTACATCTGATATTAATATATAGCCAACAATTTCTATATTACTTGGTAATTTATCTACTATTTTTGCTTTACTTTTGCCTATCGCCACAACTCTATATTCTGAAATATATTTTTCTATATCTTTAGGCGTGTTTCCTATAACCTCTGGTGCACCTAATACATATGTTATATCTTCGAAACTAATACCAGACCATTTATTAGCAGATTTAAATGGCATTTTTGCTATAACTTTTAATTCTTTATTAGATATAAATTTTTCTCTTACTGCTTCTATTGTAGAGTTTTTATCTTCTGAATACTTTCCTAAGATTCCAAGAATTTCTTTTAGTTCGTCAGTTGTGCAATCATTATATGGAATTATCTTATCAACAGTCATCCTTCCTTCTGTAATAGTTCCTGTTTTATCAAGACATAATACATCTACTCTAGCTAATGTTTCTATACAATACAATTCTTGAACTAAGACTTTCTTTTTAGCTAGTCTAGTTACGCTTACTGCTAATACTGTACTGGTTAATAATACCAATCCCTCTGGTATCATACCTATTAAAGCTGCAACTGTACTTACAATTGCCTGCTTATAATCATTACCTTGTAAATCTAACTGATTAAAGAATAACAATATTCCAACAGGGATTATTACAAAAGAAATTATTTTTATTATTTTATTTAAAGAATTCATTATTTCAGAATTCACTTTTCTTTTTTGCTTTGCTTCATGAGATATCTGAGCTACATAGTTTTCCTTTCCAATATGTTCTACTTTTGCAAAACATTTTCCACTAATTAGGTAACTTCCAGATAATAATTTATCTCCTTTTTTCTTCTCTATATTATCTGGTTCTCCTGTTAAAAGTGACTCATTTACTTCTATTTCTCCACTTAGAATAATACTATCTGTTGGTATCTGATTTCCAGCATTTAATTCTATAACATCATCTAATACAAGTTCAAAATTACTTATTTCTTCTGTTTTTCCTTCTCTGATTACTTTTGTTTTTGTTTGAGCTAAAAATGAAAGTTTATCGATTGTTCTTTTTGAATGTATTTCTTGGATTGTACTTATTAATGTATTTAAAATTACGATTATTATAAATAGTAAATTTTTATATGCACCTACAAAAAATATTAATAATGCTAAAACAAAATTCATTATATTAAATAATGTAAAAAAATTTGAAATAATAATTGCTCTTATACTTTTCGTTTTTACTGTTGTATCAATATTAATTAATTTTTCTTCTCTTCTTTTATTTACTTGTTCATAATTTAAACCTGTCTTATAATCTGGATTATATCTTTGCACTTTTTTCACTCTTTTCAATTTTTTACAAATTATATCATGCCATTATATCTATATCAATTTAGATTTTCTTAATTTTTATATATTTTTTAAAATTGAAAAAACTCAGTTACCGCTTACGCGACATCTGAGTTTTTTTTCTAACATTCTTCGGCATTACTTAACCATTATAACAGTTGTTATTTTGTCTGCAAGTACTATTATATACATTACCATAATATTTTAGGAAACTGAATTGATTTTATAAATTTGCAATGTTTTAAATGCATTGGCTAATCCGACAGAGAAGAACAAATTTAAGTTCAGCATCTCTAATTGAGATTAATTATTTCTTTATACTGATCAGAAATTCATACGTTGCTTTCGAGGTTTAGTTTAAGTTTAATTCACATATATGAGAGGGCTTAGTTTTTAGCTTTATTGCCTTTACATTATATTGATAAAGTTATTAAGCCTACTAAAATTAATCCTATTAAAATCCATTGTTTTTTCTTTAATTTTTCTTTTAAGAAAATTCTTGATAATATAACTGTTACAATACTATATGCTGCAATATATGGTGAAGCTATAGCTGCATCTCCAAATGCAAAAGCATAAATGTATGTATATTGCCCAGCTGTCTCTACTAATGTTCCAAGTAATTTTAATTTATTATCTTTAATCTTTATAAATTTATAATCTCTTTCTTTGTATTTTACTATTATTGCACAAATAATTCCAATAACTCCATATATTAATGAATATGCTATAATTACTTGCTCTGCTGATAAGTCTGCTTCTAAAGTATAATCATCCATAAATGAACCTATACCATCTAATAACCAATATCCTAAAGCAAATGCTATACCTTTTAAATATAATAGATATGCTCTTTTGGCATTTCTTTCATCTGCTTCTTTATCTCCTGATTCTAGTCTTAATACTTCATCTTTATTTATTGATAATAGAATCATAGCTATTATAATTACTGCGATTGCTATTATTTGTGGAATCCCAACTTCTTGTCTTAATAAGATTATACAAAGTATTGTAGTTATTGCACATGATGAATTCTGCAATGGTGATAAAATTGAAACTTTTACTAAAGTCATTGCTTTATATGTACAAAACATTGATACAATATATATTAATGCTACTGGTAAATATGTTTTTATTATCTCTAGATTCATTTGTGTCCTTGTAATAAGCATAAAAATTAATGCACATATTCCTAGCATTATTCCATTGTATGAAATTAATTTTAATACACTATGTTTTTCTATTGTAGAAACTTTTTTAAATATGGTTTCCGATGTTCCCCATAATAATACTGTTATTGTTGCAAATATTAGCCACATAATTTTTCCCCCTTAATATTTAGTTATTCATTTTCTATTCTGAATAACATAATTATGGGCTATTTATTTTTACTAATTCCCTCACTTATCCATCTCCTTTTAATACGCTAAAATTATATTATCAAAATGGCTAAGTGTCAAATTTACTCTAAGTTCATTATTATATTGTCTTACACAGTAAAACAATAATAAGCTTTCCTCGTGGAAAGCTTGATATTATATTATTATTTAAGCTGATTTTAATTCTAAGCGTAACTTATCAGCTATCATTGCTATAAATTCTGAACTAATTGGTACTGTAAAAATATGTTACACTGTGAAATTCTCAAGAAATACAAACAATAATTAACAAATACCGCCCAATTTATTGCTCTGTTTGTTGGTTTTCTATTAGATTATTTGTTGCCATTTTACTATGTTGTGGGAGAAGTGTCAAGGGTAGAAAATAATATTCTTCCAACTCTAACAAATTCAATGTACGATTTCCAAATTATATCTGCTAATTCGTTTATTTTTTCAGCTATATTATCTAAATTACTACTATCTATTCTAATATTTTCATCTTTATGAATTGCTATCCACTTTTGTGTTACAGAATATTCCGTACCTAATATATTTTCAGGAAATGTATTTAGACCTATATAGTTTTTAAATCTAGAAATATTATTAAACAATTTGCTCCTTTGAGCTTCTAACAATGGATTTAAAAATTCATTATTAGGGTCATATGAATAATCTATTAGATTGAAAATAGAATTAAATGTATTAAATTCAAATTTTGAACTTAAGTCTTCTTTGCATAAAGATTTTTTTACATTCTGGGTAAAAGCACTATTTATACTTTCAAATAATTTTTTATCTTCAAGAAAAACTTTTTCATCAATTTGACTATAAATATTATTTCCACTAGCAACTTGTTTATACCAATTATCCCTATGCATATATAACTCTTGAGAACTATATTGTGTTCCTCTTGGGTGTTTTTTATCTATTTTCCCCATATCACTGTGACAATCAAAGCATAAAGGGATACAATTATCAAATGTATTTTTTCCGCCATCTGCTACTTGAATAATGTGATGTAATTCTATTTTTTGTCCACAAAATTTATGACAAATTGCACAACATCTTCCACTTGCCACCAATACTTTATCTTTTATACTTCTGTTAAACCCCATTTTATTAGTTTCCTTTCTATACTTTTATTCTAAAAATATTTATAAACTAAAATTCCTGTATGAATTATCTATGATATCTTGATTTATTCCAATATATCTTAATGTTACTGAAGGAGAAGCATGATTAAATATCTCTTGTAATATTGCAACATCTTTGTACTGTTGATAATGCCAATATCCAAATGTTTTCCTCATTGTATGAGTACCTATTTCTTTTAATCCAATTCTTTTTCCTGCTTCATTTATTATCCTATATGCTTGTACTGTAGTAATAGGGGTATTATTTCCTTTTCTACTTTTAAATAAGTATTCACCGAATTGCATATCTTTAGTATATTTCTCCATTTCAATTAAGAGCCCATTACATAAAGGAAATCTTTTTTTCTTTCCAGTTTTTTTCTCAATAACAGTTACATGGGCTTTCATTGTATTATCTAAATTTCTAACATCATCTTTTTTTAATGCAACAATATCAGATATTCGCATCCCAGAATTTATACCGGTATAAAATAGCATAAAATCTCTTGTTCCATTTTTCTTTAATTCATTCTTTAATTCTTCTATTTTTTCTTTATTTCTAATTGGTTGAACAGTATTCATTTTTATCTCCTTTTTGCACATTATATTACATTAAATGTATCATATCAACACAATATAATACATTAAATAAATGAAACTTACATGTACTTTTAAGAAACGTATTGATATTAGTGTGTTTTATTATATTTAACTGAATGTAATAAAATGGATTAGAAAACCTAGAAGAATAAAACTTTTGGAGGATATATGATGGAGTAGATTTCTTTACAAGATACTGATGGATTTTTAAGTGATAAATATTCTATTACTGTTGATAAAATAAAAACTAACTATAAAGAATGGTTTTCCCTTGTTCAAAAAAATAAATTGTTTAATATATGATATGTACACTAACTTTGATGTAAAAAATAATGATACAATTGGTATGTATTTATTGTCTAGTTTTTCTAAAGTACATAAATCATTTCAAGCCTGTTCAATTTTATATAGTTATGGTTTAGAAGATGATGTATGTATCATATTTAGAACAATGTTAGAAAGTTTATTTGTTGCTAGTAGTATAAAAAAAGATAGTAATAATTTTAATAAATTACTCAAAAACCAAGAAATTGAAAATACTATAGAAACTAATTATTTAATAAAGACTGGCGTTATTAAAGATAAAAAAATTCAAAATGTTAATTTTGATGAAAAAACTACTATTTCTAATTTTGCTAAACTATCAGATTATAAACAAATGTACAATACCGCTTATTCCTATCTTTCTTCATATGTACATATCGATTTAAATGCATTAGCCAAAAACTTTATTTTTAAAAAACAAAAAGTATATTCTATTTGTATTTCTCCTTCAGCAGATGATTTATGTTTTATTTTGACCGAAGCAGTTGGTTTAATGTTAGCATATATAGACATTGTAAAAGATTACTTAATTGAAGATTATACTAATGAATTAAATAATCTAAAATCACTTCATAAACAACTTCAAGCGAGAAATAAATAATATTTCCCAAGAATTCCACTTAATAATTTGACTTTTATTAGTTTCTATGCTAATATATAAGTAGCTTAAGCAAATGTGTCTTTAATCGTATGAAGTCAATTTGCTATCAGTATGTGTACTGCAATTGCACATACTATTTTTTTTTGCCTAAAAAAAGTAGGAGCGAACTGCAATTTCACTTCTACTTCCGACTATGTATTGTATACTCCTAGTCTTTGTCTTCGTTTGTTTCTTCAGCTTTTGATTTTTCTGCTAAAAGCATATCTATCAATTGCCAAATCAAATCGTATGAAGTCATAATTTACTATCCCCCTTTCTACCTTTAAGCGAAAGGTTGGTAGTATTTTACAATAATTCTATTTAAATTACAATCCAATAAATTTCCTGATTTTCTACATATTTTAATGATTTTCTCATTTTACTACCTTATTACGGTTAATTTCACATTTTGCCCATTATCTAATTTAATTTCTAAAATCTTTTCTTTTTCTCTATATATTATCTTATATTGCGAAGCTATATCAATTCTTATATTATGCAATAATTCCAAAATATTTAATATTTTTTTATGACTATATATGCATATTGCTTTTATAAAGCTAATATGTCCTTCAATCATCCCTTCTAGTTCTAACAATAAAGTCCTTAAATGAAAATTATCTTTTATTATTTTACTTAAATCCTTTTCTTTCACAATCATAATATTCACTCTTACCCTCTCTTTAAATTAGCTAAAGGTGAATATTTTTGATAATTAATCCTCAAATCATTTTCGTCTAAATCTAGATATGCCTCTTCTGTTACTTTTACAGAAGAATGTCCTAATATTCTTGACAAAGTATATATATCTCCACCTTGCATTAAAAATCTTTTTGCAAAGTTGTTTCTTAACATATGCGGATGAATTTCGGATAAGCCTATCCTTTCCCCATATTTCTTAAAATTCGTTTCATAGTTATTTACTTTTAATAATTTCCCTTTATTAGTACAAAATACATATTTAGATTGTCTATATCTGTCTTTATACTGTAACCATCTCCTTAATTGTTTTAACATTTCTTGAGAAAAGAAAACATATCTATCTTTCTTTCCTTTTGTATTTTCTGCTTTTAACAATATTGTTCTCTTTATAAAATCAATATCTGTTTCTTCAATAAGTAAAGTTTCACCCAATCTCATACCTGTATCAAATATTAATTGAGCTACAATATAGTCTCTATATTCATGGAATTTTGATAAATCAAAAGCTTTTAGCAACCTATTAAAGTCTCCGTCCTCAATAAATCCAACTACCTTTCTCGCACATTTTATTTCTTTTATCCTTGCTACAGAATTAGTCATAATATATCTATTCTCATAAAGATAGTTATAAATACTTTTATGTTTCTAATATAATTATTAATTGTAGTTATACTAATCTTTTTTCCATAGTCATCTCTATTTTCTGGGAAATTAATAATTTTTGTATTTTGATTACTTACTACTGTATATTTTCCTCTTTCCTGTAAATATTTAATATATTCTCTAATGTGTAACTCTTTTGTATCTCCTGCTGATTTAACCTTATATTTATCTTTTAAATATTGTACTAATAATCTTAAGGTTTGCTCATAACTCCCAATTGTTTTTGTTGCTAAATTTCTACTTGTGCAATAATCCATAAATTCATCTACATCATAATCAATTTGCTCCATAATAAAAAACCTTCCTTCTTCAAAAATTCATGTATAAATATTCAAAACATGAACCAATGAATAAGAAAAGTTTATAGGTTTAGTTTTATTTCATTTATTGGTTTAATAGCGGATTTTTTACTAAATCTATATGTATTTTTATATACTTTATAGGTTTAGTGGTTATTTTTTCCAGCTTTGTATTAATTCCGCTTCTAGTCTTTCCACAAATTCTATGCACTCTTTAACTCTAGTCTTAGCTTATCAGCTATCATTGCAATAAATTCACTATTTGTAGGTTTTCCTTTTGTAGCAGATACAGTATATCCAAATATATTTTCTACTTCATCTGCTTTTCCTCTACTCCATGCAACTTCTATTGCATGACGAATTGCACGTTCTACTCTACTTGGTGTTGTGTGGAATTTCTTAGCTATGTCGGGATATAATTGTTTTGTTATTTGATTTATTACTTCTATATCATTTACTACCATCATAATTGCTTCTCTTAAATATTGATATCCTTTTATATGCGCTGGTACTCCTACTTCATGTATTAAATTTGTTACCAAAGCCTCTAAATTTCTTTCATCTTTCTTATTTTCTGGAGATATATCTATGTATTGTGGTTTGCTTTCTCTTGCAATAAAATTATTATTTGGAGTAGGTTGATAATATCTTAAATCTCTTATTCTTTTTATTAAAAGTTCTATATCAAATGGTTTTACAACATAATATTGTGCACCCAATGATATTGCCTTTTGAGTAATTTTATCTTGACCTACTGCAGATAACATTATACTTATTGGCTTTTTAGTCATTGTAGTTTCATTAAGCTTTTCTAGAACTCCAATTCCATCTAAATGTGGCATTATTACATCTAGTAATAAAATATCTGGATGTGTTCCTTTAATAATTTCAAAAGCTTCATTTCCATCCTTTGCAATACCTACAACTTCAATATCTTCCATTTTCTCTAAATATGCTGATAAAGTCCTTGTAAAATCAATATTATCATCAGCAATTAATATAGTAATTTTCTCTTTCAATTTTCTTCCCCCTACTGTTAGAATTTGTAAATTTTTTACAATTCAAATTATATTATCTTTTTCCATTTTTTGCAAGTGCTTTTTGGAAATTTTTTCAAGTTATATTGGAAGATTTTGTATTTTGCCAGAAAAAATCACTATTTCATATTATATAAATTTTTCTTGTATAATTTCATAATTTAAATAATCAAAATTTAAGTTTTCTTTATTCCTAAATACTTCTTTTTCTTCTTTTTTAAACTCTAATTTCACACTAACATTTTCCAAATATTTTATATCTATTATTTTTATCTCTTTTTTCTTACAAAAATATCTTAACTTTTCTAAATCTTTATATTCTACTTCTAATGTTGCAACATATCCTTCTTGTTTTAATATTACAACACTTTTCTCTATTACATCTTGTGTACTTTGTGAATATGCTCTTACTAATCCACCTGTTCCAAGCAATATACCTCCAAAGTACCTTGTAACTACAACCAAAACATTACATAAATTTTCTTTTTTTAAAATGTTAAGCATTGGTGCTCCTGCTGTCCCTGATGGTTCACCATCATCACTACTCCTATCTATTATGTTACCGTCTTCTATTACTCTATATGCGTAGCAATTATGTCTAGCATCATAATATTTCTTTCTTATTTGCTCTAGTTTTTCTTCTGCTTCTAGTGTTGTACTAACATAAAATATGTTAGCTATAAATTTTGACTTTTTCTCTACTAGTTCGCTTGTTTCCTGTTTTTCAATAGTATTATATACTTTCATTTATTCACCCTTTAATTACTATTTAATCCTGCTGTATAACCAGTTGAATATGCTATCTGCAAATTAAATCCACCAGTATAAGCATCTACATCTATAATTTCTCCGGCAAAATATAATCCTTTTATAATTTTTGACTCCATTGTTTTAGGATTTATCTCTTTTACATTAATTCCTCCTCGTGTAATTATGGCTTCTTCTATTGGTCTAAATCCACTAATTGTAATTTCAAAACATTTTATTACACGAATTAAATTTTCTCTTTCTTGTTTAGTAATTTCATTAATTCTTTTTTCATTTTTAATTTTCGCTTTTTTAATAACTGGCTCTATCATTTTTTTAGGTAATAATTCATTTAAACTATTTATAATTTGTTTATTTTTAAACTTTTCAAAATCTCTAAGTAAACGTAGATTTAATTTTTCTTCATTTAGGGCTGGTTTTAAATCTATTTGTAATTTTATTTTTCCCTTTTGTAATAATTCTTCTACATTTTTATATCTTAATATATGTGCAGAACTACTTAATATTGTTGGACCAGATACTCCGAAATGTGTAAATAGCAATTCTCCAAAATCCTCGTATATCTTTTTATTTTTCTCTTCATCTACAATTTTCATAGAAATATTTCTTAAAGATAGCCCTTGCATTGTTTGGCATAACTGTAAATCTTCATTTTTAGAAATCAAAGGAACCAATGAACCACTTATTTTAGTTATAATATGTCCAAATTCTTTTGCAATCTTATATCCATCACCAGTAGAACCTGTAAGTGGATAACTTTTTCCTCCTGTTGCTAATATTACTTTCTCTGTTAATATTTCTTCTACTACACCACTTCTTTTATTTAAATAAATAACTTTATTTACTGCATTGTCCTTTATTTTAATCTCTTTTACTTCTGTTTCTGTATATATTTTTACATTATTCTTTTTCATTTCGTTTTCAAATGCTTGTAAAACATCTAATGACTTATCAGAAAGAGGAAAAATCCTATTTCCTCTTTCTTCTTTTACATTAACATTGTTTTCTTTTAACAAAGTTATAATATCTTGATTAGTAAAATTCTTAAAGGCACTATATAAAAATTTACCATTCTCCGGAATATTTTCTATAAACTTATCCATTGGCAAACTACTTGTAATATTACATCTACCTTTTCCTGTAATTAATAGTTTTCTTCCACAACTTTTCATTTTTTCTAATAAAATTACATCATTGCCTTGTTTTGCAGAGGTTATCGCAGCCATCATTCCAGCTGGTCCCCCGCCTATTACTACTACTTTCATATTCTTCATCTTTCCTATTTATTTTTTAACAAATTCTCTACAGCTTTTAAAACACCTAGCTTTCCATATTGATATGTTAGTCCACCTTGTTGAAATGCTATATACGGAGATCTTATTGGTCCATCACAAGATAATTCTATTGAAGACCCTTGTGTAAAAGCTCCTGCAGCCATAATTATTTTATCTGTATATCCAGGCATATCCCATGGTTCTGCTACAGAGTTTGAATCTACTGGTGATCCCATTTGTATCCCTTGACAATATTTTATAAGATCATCTGGATTTCCAAATTCTATATTTTGTACAATGTCTGCTCTTTCTTCATTATACATAGGTTCTGTTTTATATCCAAGCTCTTCCATTATCTTACTAGTTAATACAGCTGTTTTTAAACTACTTGCTACAACACTTGGAGCAAAAAATAATCCTTCTAAGAATTGTTTATTAACACCTAATGTTGGGCCAACCTCTTTTCCTTCTCCTGGAGCTGTTAATCTTTCTGCAACTAAGTTAATTAAATCTTCTTTGCCTACTACATATGCGCCATTTGGAGCTATCCCTGCTCCTAAATTTTTAATCAAAGATCCAACTGCAATATCTGCACCTACTTCTATTGGCTCTTTTTCTGTAACAAATTCACAATAACAATTATCTACCATAATTATTACATTTGTATCAACTTCTCTTATTTTCTTTATTACTTTTTCTAATTTTCCTATACTAATTGTTTTTCTTGTTGAATATCCCTTTGATCTTTGAATTTCTATAAGTTTTATCTTATTATTCTTTAAAGTCTCTTGTATTTTTTCATAATCAAAATCATTATTTACTAATTCGATTTGCTCATAGTTTACTCCAAATGATTTTAAAGAACTATTATTTTCCTTTATTCCAATTACTTCATGTAATGTATCATATGGTTCACCTGTAATACTAAGTAATGTATCTCCTGGTCTTAATAAACCAAATAATGTTACAGTTAATGCATGAGTACCGGAAATAAATTGATTCCTTACTAAACTGTCTTCTGCTTTAAATATTTGTGCATATATTTTCTCTATTGTTTCTCTTCCTATATCACTATATCCATATCCTGTTGTTGTTCCGAAATGGATTTCTGATAAGTTGTTATCTTGAAATGCTTTTAATACTTTTAAACTATTAATTTCGCATACTCTTTCTATTTTACTAAATTCTTCTTTTAATTCGTTTTCTGCCTTAATTGCTAATTCTTCTACTTTATTTGATATTTCTAATTCTTGGTACATTTTATTCCTTCTTTCTAAATTTGATAATAGGGCGCCTTTACGCCCTATTATCTTTTGTGATTTTTTATTTAACTATTGCGCTTTTTTATTCGTTTACATCATCTGTAAAATATTCTTCTTCATAGCCAGAAATAACTTTATAATATTTTCCTATAAAATAAGGTTCTCCATTTTGTTCTGGTATAGTGTAAGTAGGTTCTAAAATCACATTACCATCTTTATCTATAACGCCCCACTTACCGTCCTTTTTTATTCCAGCAAATCCTAATTCATTTAATTCTGTAACCTTATCATATTGGTAATCTATTTTTACATTGTTAATTTTATCTACAAATCCCCATTTTCCATCTTTTTCTGATGCAAAAAGTGTATTTTCTGGGAATATTTCAAAATCTGTTTTTAATGATCCATCTAAACTTACATAAGCAGTTTGTGTACTAGAATATACTTTTACATAATTATCTTTTATATCTAATTTTCCATTTTCCATTGATATTATCTTAGTCATTTGCTTATTATATAACTCTAAAACATTTCTTGCCATTGTTTGAATAATATCACTATTATCTAATTTTTGAATAACTTCGTAATTTGTTGGAAGAATTTCTTCTCCTTTATCATTTACTATTCCTGATTTACCAGAATCTCCACCTACAATAAAATAGTTATCATATAAATATTGTATATAATTATATTTATTTTCTATTAATGTATTTCCGTCTTTTGAGATAACACCATATTTATCATTTGTATCAATTGTTATACTGTAATTTTCATTTGAAGTTTTTAATACATTGGCATATCTAAGATTTTCCTGTTTTGTACCTGCTAAGTCATAGGTTTCTGAATTTCCATTTTTTGTTGCTAGTATATAATTTCCTGGAATTTGTATTTGGTCATATTCTACATTTAAAATTTGTTTACCATTTAAATCTGTTACTCCGAATTTATTATCTTTCTTTAATATTAATAATTCACTATCTTCATTATAATTTATAGATTGATAATTATTATCTAGTAACACTTTATCATTTTTATATAGTTGTATTTTTCCGCTTTTTTCTGCAACTAAATAAGTATTAGCATCATTTTTTACATTATTCATTCTATATATTCTATCAAAATCTGTTTCTAAATATTGTTGCCTATCACTATTTAAGTAACCATATTGCATTTTTCCATTTTCATCATTTTTTCCTACTATATAACCATCTAATGCATATTCTTTTTCTATACTGTAATAATTATCTCCTGTTATATAATCATATTCAAAATTTACTAATTTACCACCATTTATATTTATAACACCATATTTACCATCTTTTTTTACAATTAATTCGCCTTCCCTGTATGGCATATTTCTTATTTCTTCATATATTGGCCTTGTTATATCTTTTCCATTAAAATCTATAATTCCATATTTACCATCTTTCTGATATTGTAATACTGTTTTTTCATATGGAATACTACTTACGATTTCCTTTACATCTATAGTATTTACATTTTCGTAATTAGTTAATATTTCTTCATTTTTTTCATTTAATACCTTTGTTTTATATTCACCTGATGCAGCATTGTAATCATATATGCAGATAAATATAGCTTCTTTGGGATTTGGAATCTTTATTGTGTTATATTCTGGTTCGATAATAACTTTTCCGTCTTTATCTATAACTCCTGCTTTGCCATCACTAATTATTTTATAATAGTTTATATCTGCAGATGAGATTTCTTCTACAGTATAATTCTCTTTTGCTTTATTTATAGCTATTATAATTCCCGTAATTATAGCTATTATTATAATTACAGCTACTACACTTAAACTTATTCTCTTTAGTTTTCTATTATCTTTTCTTTCTTGAAATTTCATTACAAATATTCCTCCTATTTGAATATTCCCATTTTTCGTTAGTTATAGTCACGTTCTACATAATTATATATTTTTGGCAAATATCTGTCAATGAAATTTATATATCTATTTATTTTTTACATTCCAGTTTTTGGTAATCGTTTTACTTCATTTTTTATTTTTAAAATATTTTCCGAAATTTGTATTTCTGGCTTTTCTTCCTTTGAGTTTTTTATTGTAACAGTTAATTCTTCATTAAATTCTGGTCTTATCTGTATATAATTATCATATAAAATATAGCCGGCTGGTGCTTGTATCTCTTTTATATAATATGTTCCCGGAAGTATATTTTCTAGCACAACTTCTCCGTTTTTGTCTGTTATAAGCTCTGAAATAATGACATTTTTATCTTTATCTAATAACTGAAAAATAGCATTTGCTAAATTTTTTTCTCCATTTTCATCTTTTTTTATTATTTTGAGTTTAGTTTCATTTTTACTATAATATATTTCTTTTTCACCTGTTCCGTTTTCATATGATATACCTGTTATTGCATAATCCTGATTGCTTGAATTAGCTGCTTTACCTATAAATATCGGTTTTGTTTCTACATTTGCTAAAGCTTTTAATTTTATACTTCCTCCATCGCTTAATTCACTTATCGGAATAGATATTCTGAATTTTTCATTGGATTTAAATTCTTGTCTTGGCATATTGTTTATATCTGTTATTATTGTACCTTCTGTTCCATCTTCTTTAATTATTGTATATGAATTCATTGGGCCTTCGGAATTAACATAAAAGTCTTTACTTATACATCCAGGCATTTCTTTATTTTCTTCCCAGTTAGAACTTTCCTCTAGTATATTTAAGTTTGCTGAAATCTGTGTATTATTTCCATCATTAACTTTTAACAATATATTGTTTAGAGCATTCCATGTTCTTTGTCCAGCCTCTCCTATAGGAGAAAAATCGTTTATTGTATAATTATATAGTACTGAATATACTGCCATTTTAGTAGCCATAAATGCTTCTCCTATGGTATTACATCCCATCTCTTCTGGAGTTTTATATGGATACCCATTAGTTATTGCTTTCCAAATATATACATTTTTTATAATTCCATCTAATGTTACATCATATGTTATATTATCATCAACACCTGCTTTATTTTTATCCAAGCAATATGCTGGATATTCTTTGCCATTATTGTTATATACAACAATATATGTTTTTACTACAACATCTCCTTTTTTTAATAATCTACCACAATCTCCTTTAGAATATAAATTTTTCTTATCAATATTTGCAAATGTAGTTAATATAATAGCATTTAATGTACATACTATTATCGTAAAAATTAATATAAATTTTGTAATTATTCTTTTCATTTTTATCCTCCTTTTTATTTATAATTTTACAGCCTGTATATATCTACGATATTCAGGTTCATCTTCTAAACATGTTATTAATGTTAATTTATCTTGACTACTAGATTCTAATTTACTCCAATCTATATCTTTTATAATTCCGAGCTCGTTTACACTGTATTTAGATATCTCACCATTATATGTATAAATAATTAAATCTCCCTTTTGTAGTAATTTTAAATTTTGAAAATAATTAATCTTATAGCCTCTATTATGAGCTGCTAAACCAATATTGCCTTTATTTTTAGGAGTTTCTTCAAAATGACCCACATATTCGTTCATAATATTTGCACTTGTTCCTTCTGCTATAGGTGCAACAAGATTAATCTTTGGAATTTCTATCTGCCAAATTTTTTTGGTATCTATCTTATTTTGATACTGTTCTGATATAGCTACAGTATTATTGGGAGTTTTTAATTCTATTTCTATGTTATCTGGAATAATTTTTTCTAAAGAATTTTCAAAAAATTTATTTTGATTCTTAAAAAATATTTGATCAAAAAAAATAAAAATTAATATTGAAATTATAAAAGAAATTAAAAGTACATTTTTATGACTAAAATTACATATGGCTACCACCACCTATTTTGAAAAAATAAAATGATAAAATTGCAATTTCCATTATATTACAGTATTATTGCTTTTTTGTAAAGCTTTTTCGTAAGACAATATTCGACAAAAGTCATAGTACAAGTGGATTCATCATATGCATACAACTGCTTTAAAACTGACACAAATATAGGTATCTTAACCTTGTTATATACGTAAAAATAGGGATTTAAGGAACGTCCCTTAATCCCTATTTACCAATATCTAAGTCAAAATAGAATTCTACACCTGTGTCTTTATTTTGTACCCCAAAGTCATTATTATAATTATTCATTATTGCCTTTACTAAGGCTAATCCTATACCAGTTCCACCATTATCTCTATTTCTTGAAGAATCAACCTTATAAAAACGTCTCCATATTCTTTGTAAATTTTCTTCCTCGATATTGTCCCCAGTATTAAATACATAAACTCTAACTTTATTGGTCTTTTTTCTCATTTCTATCTTTATTTTAATGTATTTTTCACTAAAGACTTCTTTTGCATGTTTTATAGCATTTGTAAAGTAATTTGTTACAACTTGCTCAATATAGAATTCATCTGCAAATACTATAACCTCTTCTGGCATATCCATTCTAACTTCTATATTATTTTCTTCAAGCATTACTTTTGATTTTCTAATAACTTCTTGTATTAATTCTGTAATATTAAAGTTCGCATTTTGGAATTCTCTTTTTCCATATTCTAACTTCATAAGTTCTAATAATTGCTTTACTAATTTATCCATTTTATTAGCTTCATCTAATATTACATTCGCATAAAATTGTCTATTCTCCTCTTCTGAATTTACGTTTTCTACTAGTCCTTCTGCATATCCTTGTATTAAAGCTATAGGCGTTTTTAGTTCATGTGAAACATCTGATATAAATTGAGTTCTCATTTCTTCTATTTTAGATTTCTCCTCAATATCTTTTTCTAGTTCAACATTAGAATTTCGTAATTGCTGTATTGTTGCTTCTAGCTTGGCTGACATTATATTAATACTTCTTCCTAATTCATTTATTTCATCATCAACATCTTTCGGATGAAATTTTTTGCTAAAATCAAGTCTTGCCATTTTTTCGGCAATTTCGTTTAATTCTTGAATAGGTTCTGTAAACCTTTTAGAAATAAACGTTATTAAGATAGCTGCAATTATTAACGTTATACCACCAATTAAATATAAGAATGTATTAGAAATTTTTACACTTTCTTGAATTGAAGATATTGGCATTCTTATATACAAATTATAGTTATTATCTAAAGAGCCTGACAATAATATATATGTAATATTATCTGATGGGTCTTTAACTTTCTTTATATTAACATTTTTATTAGCATAAATTATATTTCTGTTAGTATCACTTCTTAATGCATTCATTTCATTTATCGTTTGAATGAAATTTTCATTTGATGTATATAAATTAATACCATCTTGTGTTTCTAATATAATGTCATAATTACTTTTTGCTGCATAATTTGATAATATATTAGTTATTACTTTTTCTGATTGGTTTGTATTATATGCTTTATTTACTTCATCAAATATATCTACAAGTGCTCCTTGTTTTGTGTACAAATAAAAAGATTCTAATACTATATTATTTAACACAATTAAAAACAATATTATTACTACAACTGATATAGCAAGTGTTATAAATAATTTAAAACGTATGGAATTATATTTTTTGTTTATTTTTTTCACTGTTTTACCTCAAATTTATATCCAACTCCACGCATGGTCTCGATATATTTTCCTTTTTTACCCAACTTATGTCTAATTTTCTTAATATGACTATCTATTGTTCTTGAATCACCATAATAATCATAATTCCATACATTGTTTAATATTTTGTCTCTTGATAAAGCAATATTTTCGTTATCTACTAAATATTTTAATAATTCATATTCTCTTAAGCTTAATTCTATTTGTTTACCGTCAACTTTAACAGTCCTTCCATCTGGATCGATAGTAATTCCACCATAGTCTTTAACTTTATCTGTGTCTTTTCTAGTTCTTTTTAGAATTGCTTCTACCCTTGCTACCAATATTTTTGGACTAAATGGCTTAGAAATATATTCATCAACACCTAGTTCAAAACCAAATAATTCGTCTTGTTCCTCTCCTCTTGCTGTAAGCATTATTATTGGCACCTGTGAAATTTGTCTTATCTGTCTTAATACAGACCAACCATCTAGTTTTGGCATCATTACATCTAATAGTATTAAATTAATCTTATTTTGATCTTCCTCAAATACTTGTAAAGCTTCTTCACCATCAGCCGCTTCCAAAATACTATATCCTTTCTGAGCCAAAAAATCTTTAATCAATTTTCTCATTCTTGATTCGTCATCTACTACTAAAATATTTTCACTAACCATAAATTTCCGCTCCTTCTACGTAATTATTATATATTATAATTACTTTTTTTGTCCAGTTTGTGAAAAGATTTAAAATATTTGCTTATTTCTTTATATTTTTTGTTTTCTTTAATAATTAAATACCATAAAAAAATTATTATAAAAATAATTGCTATATTTTTAGTATATAGTAATCCAATACTAGCTAAAGCTGTAAGAATACTCATTATTATATTGTTAACAGAATTACTAATTTTATATGCCTCAAAATTCCCATAAAAAATCCTTATTACCCTATTTAATATTTGCCCACCATCTAATGGATATATTGGTAACAAATTAAAAATCGCGATTAAAACATTTATATATACAGGTATTGCCATATTTAAAAGCATAAAAAAGAACGCAATTACTATATTAGATATTGGCCCCATTAATAATATGATTATCTTTTTTACATTATTGAAATTTGAATTTCTAATTTTAGTATTATACTCTTCTTCTTTTTCATTAAAAGCAATTGACAAGCCCAATGGCATAATTCTTACACTTTTAACTTTATAACCTAGAATTATTCCAGCTAAAAGATGAAAGCATTCATGTATAATTGCAAATGTCATAAACAATATGTACATATAAATTTGATTTACCAGTAAAAAAACTAATGCTATTAAAAATATTTTTATGTCTATCTTAAATTCCATCATTCTCTCTTTCTAAATTATAGTTATTTTTTAATAACTATAATCACAATTGTTAAAAATTTAAAATCATGTCTGGATCAACATATCTATCTTCTTTTCTTATTTCAAAATGCAAATGAGGTCCCGTAACATTACCAGTTGCTCCAACCTCTGCAATAGGTTGATTTTGCGTTACATAGTCCCCTTCTTTTACATATAATTTATTACAATGTGCATAATAAATCGCAACATCGTCTTTTTCTATTCTTAAATGATTACCATAATCTCCCTCACTTGAAGCAATTTTAACTACACCATCTAATGCCGCATATATAACAGTTCCTGTATTAGCTGCAATATCTATACCAGTATGATTCTTAGGCACCGTAGCTGTAGTTGGATTCCTATGACCAAATCTTGATGTAATCGTTCCTACAAGGGGCTTTATCAAATTATATTTACTTTTTATTTCATTTGCATCTATTTCCATCTGAGATAAATTGGTATTTTCAACTTCTTGTGTAGCACCTCCGATACTAGCAGAATTTTCTAGCACTTCGTTTAGATTAATTTCATTTGTTAGTTCATTAGTTATACTATTTGTAATTTCATTTTCTGCTTTATTCATAAATAAATTATTTGAATTTAACCAATTCATAAAATTTTTATATATTTCATCAAAATTGATATCATATGACATAATTTCTCTTGCTCTATTTATCATGTCTTTAGAAAATAAATTTTCTGTATTTCCTAAGAAATAAAATAAGGAATATATACTTAAACATACTACAATTTGAATTATCATCTTTTTTATTAGTTTGTTCTTATATTTTGGAATTCCTTTTATATGCTCGTATCCAACATTTCCTTTGTTTCTATAGACTTCTTCTGCTCTTCTTATTCTTTCTTCCGTTGATAGTACTCTTTCCATAAAAAAACACCTCTTCCTTGGTAATATATTTGTACAATATATTCACAAGTTAAGGTATTTATGTTTAAAATATAAAACTTAGTATAAGTAAGCTCACATATATTCCCAATAAAATAAGACTTGTCTTTTTTAATTTGTTATACTTTTTTATTATGTCATTATATTTTTTCTTATCTTCATAACTATTTATATTTTTTAGATAATCATAAATTACAGTTTCTGCTTCTTTTAATACATATCCATTTTCTGTTTTAGTATTTATTTTGCTATTTTTCATTCTTTTTATAAGTTCTTTTTCTTTATTTTTCACTTCTGGTTTAATTATAACCCATGCTTCTTCCACTATGTTTGAAGGTAAATTTTTTATAACAATCATATCTTTCATTTCCATATGTATCACCTCTAAATTCATATTATAGAGAAAATTTATCTTCCATATATTGCACAAATTAGACTCAGCTAATATATTAGGCAGAAAAATATGGAAATTTTTCCTCTACAATAATAATTTACAAATTTAGAAATTTTATACTTTGTAATATGATTTTTGAAATATTTTTTGAAAATTTTAATATCAATTTATAATCTGCATTTTTTAGATTATAATAATTTTTTATTAAGTTTTTTTCATCTTTAGCAACAATACCTTTAATGGCTATATTTCCAATTGCAGTGGCTTTTTTATTCAATGCACTTCCTGGCACTAATCCTTTTTTTATTATGAATACATTTCCTGGTTCTATAGTGTCTGATAAAGCAGAATCTATACTAATCACATAAGGATTAGCACAATTATATTTTATGTTTTTTATATTTTTTGCATTTATATTATTTATTAAATCTCCAATTACTTTTATCCTTCTATCGTTTACATTGCGTTTTAGTATTTCTCCAATTATTGGTCCAAAGCTATCCCCAACTATTTTATTTGTTCCAATGCAAATAAAAATCAAATCTGAATATCTTTTTTCATTTACTCTTTTTATTACTTTATTAAATTCAAAATTAAAATTAGCATATACGCAATTATCAAAAGACATCATATCCCTCCATAATCACAGTATATGCTTTTTTAACTAGTATATTCACCTAAGTTTAGTTACATAACTAATTTTTTGTTTTGGCAATTATTATATTTATATCTTTAGAGTTATAATATTTTTTAAATAAATCTTGTGAATAACCAGCAACTTCATTTGTTACAAAAAATGTTTTATAATCATTTTCGATTAAATTTTCCAAGACTTTATCCACATTTTCTAAGTCTTGTAACTCTATGCCATTCATACCTATATTCTTAAAGAATTTAAAGCTAGTATTATCATGAATCGACTTTATATAAGATATTTTCATAATAATCACCTAATTATATTATATCCAATATATTAATTTTTATTTACTAAATTAATTAAATCTTCTTTAGAAAAAAGATACTTTTTATTACAAAAATGGCATATAATCTCTGCTTTACCATCTTCTTCTATTATTTTATTTATTTCATTTTTATCTAATGCTTGTAATGCTCTTTCAATCTTTTCTTTACTACAGTCACATTCATATATTGGATGCATATCAGTTTGAATAACTTTTACATTTTTATCTCCAGTTACTTTTTTAGCAATTTCTAACAATGATAAATTATCATCTAACATTTTTGACATTGCACCTGCTTCAAATATGCTTTTTTCTATCTTTGTTATATCTTCATCAGTTGCATCTGGCATGGCAGTTAACAAATAACCTCCTGCTTTTTTTACTCCATTTTTATCTACAAGTACACCTAAAGCAACTGCAGATCTTGTTTGTTCTGACTCTGTAAAATATCTAGCAAAATCTTCTGCAATTTCTCCAGATGAAATTGGAATTACACCTACATATGGCTCTTTTAATCCAATATCTTTAATTACATTTACATATCCGTTATATCCTACAACTCCGCCTACATCTAATTTTCCAAATTCATTTAATGGAGCATCTACTTGTGGATTATCTACCATTCCTTTTATTTTAAAATTTTTATTTACTACTGCAACCATTTTTCCTATTGGTCCATCACCTTTAATTTGCAAAGTAATATTATCTTTTTCTGACTTTAAATCACTTCCCATGATAACACCCATTGTTAATAATCTACCTAAAGCTGCTGTTGCTACAGGGCTTAAGTCATGTGTTTTTCTTGCTTCTTCTACTACCATTGTTGTTTCTGCACATGTTATAGCAATTCTTCCATTGTAAGCTAAAAATTTTACTATATTATCTTCCATTCTTTATTTCCTTTCTTAATATATAAAAAATCTGTTGAAAACAGCTTTTAATGTCTTTCAACAGATTTTATTAACTCTATTGTTTTTCAAACATATCTTTTCCTACTCCACAAATTGGGCAAACCCAATCATCTGGTATATCTTCAAAAGCTGTTCCTGGAGCTATTCCTGAATCTGGATCTCCTTTTTCTGGATCATATACATATCCACAAGCTAAACAAACGTACATATTTATCACCTCTTTAATTTTTTCTAATTATATTATGAATATCTTAATTTAGCAATATATAAATTTATTTTTCTTCATATGGGGTAAACATATCTTTTCTTTCTCCACATACTGGACATTTCCAATCCTCTGGTAAATCATAAAACTCTGTATTTGGTCCTACTCCGGCTGTCTCATTGCCAACTTTTGGATTATAAATATATTTGCAGTTTGAACATTCATACATGCTACCTTCTTCTCCTCGCAAACTTGAAAAGCTTCTATATCCTAAGGCAATTACTGCAATTACCATAAAAGCAAAAGATATTGCCTTTATTATACCACTTTCAAATAGTATTACCGCAAACATTCCAAATGTTGCACTTATTCCATATAAAATATAAACTGCTTGTTTTTGTGAAAATCCTTTTCTTACTATTCTATGATGTAAATGTCCTTTATCTGCCTGGAATATAGCTTTTAAAGACTTTCCTTTGTGAATTCTTCTTAATATTGCACATAATGTATCAAAAATTGGTAATCCAAGGACTATAACTGGCAAAATAATTACTACTGCTGTATATGTTTTAGCCACTCCTAAAATTGAAACTACTGATAATGTAAATCCTAGAAAATTTGATCCTGTATCTCCAATGAATGTCTTTGCTGGATTAAAGTTAAATGGTAAAAATCCACATAAAGCTCCGGCTAAAGCTGTTATCATTATTATTGCAATTAATGGTGAATTATTTAAAGAAAATATTATTAATAACGATATACATGAAATCATTGTTATTCCGGATGATAATCCATCTAATCCATCCATTAAATTAATTGCATTAGTAATTACTATTATCCAAATAACTGTTAAAATCATAGAAACAGCTTCATTAAGCACTGCTGATTCAAATAATGGAACCACCTCTATAATTCTTATCCCAGAAATTACAACTGCAATAGCAGCCAAAAGTTGCCCTGAAAGTTTTGCTAATGGTTTTATAGTTTTTACATCATCTATAAAACAAGTTATTCCCAATATTAGCACACCTACAAAAAAGCCCAATATTTTTTTACCATATTGTTCTATACCAAATAAATTAAGTCTTGACGAATCTTCTATTGATAATGTTATTACTAAATATATAAAAGAAACTACAAAACCTGCAATAACAGCAACTCCACCTAATTTTGGAATCGGTTTATGATGCATTCTTCTATTATCTTTTGGTACATCAACAGCACCTACTTTTTTAGCTAATTTTATAGAATATGGTGTCATCATAAAAGCTGTTATAAAGGCTAGTAGAAAGGCTATCGCTATATCTCCCCACATATTTAACACCTCTATTTCATATTTTCATTTTCTATCTTTTCTAGCATGTCTAATCTTTCTTTATATCTTCCACCTTTAAATTCTGTTTCTAACCATGCATTTATCATTTCTATTGCTTCTTTTATTGTTGTATTATCACCGGATAATGTTAATAAATTTATATCATCATCTGCTTTTGCTGATTTTGCATAAGCAACACTAGTTACACTTGCAGCTCTTACCCCTTTGAATTTATTAGCAACAACAGTCATACCATAACCTGACCTACATATTAAAATTCCTTTATCTGCATTTCCAGTAACCATTGCTTCTGCTACTTTTTTAGCATAAATTGGGTAATCTGTTCTTTCTTCTGAATATGTTCCATAATCTTCATAATCTATATTATTTTCTTCAAAATATTTCTTTATTTCTTCTTTTAATTTATAGCCTCCATGATCTGCTCCAATAGCTATCATACTAAGACCTCCTTTACTATTGTATAAAAAATCTGAACAAAAATATTTGTGTACAATTGCTAAGCAATCTGTACATATGGCAAAGCCACTTTTCTTATTCTTTTTTAATATAACACATGATTTTTTAGAATACAATAATTTGTCCTAAAAAGTCTATTTTTCGTTGTATAAATTATCGAAATACGATATAATTGTTGCAGGTGATTTTTATGAAAAAAGTGTGTATTATTTTATTTTTATTATTGCTTGGAATAGCTTTACTTGTAACATTATTTGTGTTTTCTTATAAAAATTTAAATACTTCCCAAAATGTGATACTAGGAGATGAAGTTATTCTTCCTGATAGAATTGTATACAAAAATTCAAATAATCAATATTTTGAATTTCTAAAAGATTCTGAGTACTATGACAAAATTATAGAATTAGTTGGGGAAAGTTTAAATAATTTTAGTGAAAATGGAGAAATTGTTTCTCAAGATGCTATAGACTCAATTCATAATAATGAATCATTTTTAGAATTTGACTACGAAACAGCTAGTAAAAACTATATAATTCCTTTTACCAATACTAACAAAAATTCCATGATAAAACTTGCTACCACAGGTGGAAAAGTTTGTTCTACCAACTTAAGAAATATTAATAAATTAACTAAAGAGCTTGATAAGATTAGTTCTAGTAGCAGACCTTATTCCTTAGAATATACTGAATTCATATCTAAAAACCAATTTTCTATAGACTACAAATACGCTCAGCAATTTAAAGAAATAAACTATAAAATATATCAGGTAAAAATAACTGATTTAAAAACTTATGAAAGATATGAAGCTATGTGTAATCTAAGTTTTGATGAACCTATTACAAAGGATACATTTACAGATAATGACCTTATTCTAACTGTAACTATGGTTCCTAAAATTACAGTAAAGGTAAGTATTGGAAATATACGTTATACATATGAAAATCTTCCTAATGTATATGGTTCCCAATATACTGCCCATTTATTAATTGTAAGCAAAATTGTAAACACCGATTGTATTTATAATACTGATTTATCAACTGTTGATACACAAGCAAATTTAGATGAATTAGAAACAAGTTATGATGAAAAAATAGATAATTTAGATGAAAATTTATTCGTAAAGGATTTTGATCAATTCTATAATGACTATACAAATTCTACTTCTACCCTTACTGAAGAACAGACACAAACTATTGCTTCTACTGCATTTGATGAAGCTTCACGTATTGCAGGTAAATATAATGAAAGTTCACAAACTTATGAATTAAAATTGGTACACCCTAATAATTTCTTTACAAGGAAGTCTCGTGAAACTGATACAGTCTCATCATATGAAGTAACAGCTTACTGTTTCAGAAGAACCGATGATATCGGAAATGGTGTTGAAATTTATATAGATAATAAATTAGGAAAAATTATAGGAGGTCGAGCTTTTGGTGATTAAAAATTTTATAAAAAAACATATTAAAGGAATAATTTATATATTATCATGTTTAATTTTAGGAATACTTTTTTACTATTATATTGCCACTTCTGTTCTTTCTTCTTTTGTAATTTTAGCAATGGGACTATTTAGTATAGAATCAATTGTTGCAACACTGTTATATCCATTTTCTTTGTTAATTTTATTTTTTGCAGCAAGCTATATTTTATATAAATATTTAATGTACATATTTACATGTTTCAGAAATAAAAAATTACTAAAACCAATACTTTTATTGCTTTTACTTGCTATATTAATAACTATATGTATCATTTTTAATTTTGTTTTAGCCTCTTCAATAAAACATCTATTTTTAATGATAGTATATATTTTAGGAACTATTTTTATTCCACTTATCTTATTAGCAATAATACTATTAAATAAAAATTCTTCTAAAAAGAGTAAAATAAAAAAATCTATTTTGATTGTGGTTTTTACTTTACTAATTTATATAATAAATATTCCAACATTACTAGTAAGTAGTACATATATAACAACTTATATATCGAATCATTTAGACAAAACTACACAAGGTCCAAATTTAGAATATTTAAATAATTACGAACAACGAATGGCAACAAAAGGATTTTTATATAGATCTGATGTGGAATATATCATAAATATAGCTGAACGAAGAAGTGAAAAAGTTATTGTTAATTATAAATTTGACGACGAAACTATAACAATTTCAAATAAAGATGAAAACTTTAAGGATACACTTACAACTAACTTAAAATGGGAATACTATAAATTTAATTATACTTATACTAGTGATATTGTTACAGTAAATATTGAAAAATATGCAAATATCCAAGAAAATGAAGAAAAAAATAGTAACATTATTTTAACTGGTAATATAAGAAATGACTTAATACAAAATTTAACCACGGAAAATGTTGAAGCTACTGCAACGAATTTTGTAATAGAAAATAATCTTGTATTAACACCTGGATATAGATCTAATATTAGTAATTTAAGACTTTTATTAGCATATGATAAAAGCGCTAATAACTTTATTCCAGTAGTAGATACTGAGTCTTGTGTAAATATGATACATTCTTATAAAATTACTTCAACTGGTATTAGCATCACTCTAAATAGTAATACCAATTTAAATGTTTTAGACTATACCTTAAGAATAAATAGATATGATGACAATTTAACTATACCAGAAGATAAGAATTATAACTATTATTATCATTACGAACCTGTTGTTACTACTTCTACAAATAGTACTGGTAATACTGTGTTAACATTTGAATTTGATGATATTTTATCTTTAGAAAAAATAAATAATATAGAAATAATATTTGGTAATAATTAATCACATAAAAATCCTTAAGATACATCTTAAGGATTTTTATTGAAATATTAAGAAAATACTTGCTAAATTTAGTATTTCATGGTAAAATATTAAGCGCGTACATTAAGGCTAAGTTTATACTTATGCTTTAATATAGATTTATTTTTAACAACAAGGAGGTGTTTTGGAATGCCAAATATAAAATCAGCTAAAAAGAGAGTTGAAGTTATCAAGAAAAAAACTATGAGAAATAATAGTATAAAATCAGGATACAAAACAGCTATAAAGAAAGCAGAAGCTGCTATAGAATCAAATAATATGGAAGAAGCAAAAAAACTAACTTCTTTTGCAACAAAGAAAATAGACCAAGCTTGTGCTAAAGGTGTTATAGTAAAAAATACTGCAGCTAGAAAAAAATCTCAACTTTCTAAAAAATTAAATGCAGTAAACGCTTAATTACTTATAATTTATAATAAAAATTATGCATAGTTTTTATTTTAGAAGACCCTATTCATATAGGCGTCTTCTTTTTTTGTAAAAAACTATGCTTCTGCTTTTATATATTTTTCTAAAGCTTTAGATAATTGGTCAGGACATGATGTTCCTTTATTTCCACAATTTATTCCTTTAAGCTTTTCTATTACATCTTCAATCTTCATACCAACAACAAGTTTTGATATTCCTTTAGTATTTCCATCACATCCACCTACTATTTTTAATGATTTTATAATTCCATTTTCTATTTCAAAAATCATCTCTCTTGAACAAACTCCTTCGGGTCTATACCTATATTCCATACTTCTACCTCCCATTGATAATTTATTACATTTTATTAAACTCTAATTATTTTTGCAATCCATACTGGTAATTATTTCATTTGTTTTTAGTCTCATTTTATGTTATCCTTTAATTATTGAAGGTGATGTATTATGAAATTAGATATTGCAACACAAAAAGTTGTAAACTATGGAATTATATTTTCTTCTTTTATTTTGTTAGCATCAATCCTTACTTTAGTATATTATAATTTCTTTTATTTACATCCACTTATTTATAATATAGGTATATTACTATTCCAAGCTGGTACTACATATTTCTTTTGTTTTTTATTCGGGGGATTTGCTTTTAACAAAATAAAAGAAGATTTAAACTAACGTGAATTAGGGACGTTCCTTTTTTCCCTATTTTTAAAATTTTAAATGCGATAACTAAAAAGTTATCGCATTTATTTATGCCATGGGGAAACAAGCACCGTCCCCCCTTTCACTATTTACTTAATTCTTCTTTTAACATTTTGTTTAACATTTGTGGATTTGCTTTTCCTTTAGTTGCTTTCATTGCTTGTCCTACTAGGAATCCAATTGCTCTATCTTTTCCAGCTTTATAATCTGCTACAGAGTTTGGATTTTCTTCTAAAACTTTTAATACAACTTCTCTTATTTCACCTTCGTCAGAAATTTGAATCCAACCTTTTTCTTTAATAATTTCTTCTGGTTCCTTTGGATTTTCGAATAATTCTTCTATTACTTTTTTACCAATACTTGAACTTATAGTTCCTTTATCTATTAATTCTACTAAATGTCCTAAATGTTCTGCTGTAAATGGTATTTGATCTGCTTCTAATTCTTTTTCATTTAAGATTCTAGAAATATCAGAAATTATCCAGTTATTAACCGCTTTTCTATTTCCACAAACTTCACTTGCCTTTTCAAATAAATCTGATAAATATTTAGAACTTGTTATAATATTTGCATCTTTTTCAGATAGATGATATTTATTAATATATCTTTCTTTTCTGCTTTCTGGAAGTTCAGGTAAATTGTTCTTAATATCTTCTATATATTCATCTGATAAGTTAATTGCCACTAAATCTGGATCAGGGAAATATCTATAATCTTGTGCATCCTCTTTATCTCTCATAGAAAATGTTTTTCCAGATACATCATCCCATCTTAGAGTTTCTTGCTCTACTTTTCCTCCCTCTTCTAATACATCAATTTGTCTGGTTACTTCATAATCTATAGCTCTTGTAATTGATTTAAAAGAGTTCATATTTTTCATTTCTGTTCTTGTTCCAAGTTTTGTATCTCCTACTTTTCTTACAGATACGTTTACATCAGCTCTTAAAGAACCTTCTTCCATTTTACAGTCTGAAACTTCTATATATTGTAATATTGATTTTAATTTCTTTAAATATCTATCTGCTTCTCCACTTGAACGTAAATCCGGCTCTGATACTATTTCAATTAGAGGAACACCTGCTCTATTTAAATCAACTAAGCTTCCACCTGTATATTCATCATGATTTAATTTTCCAGCATCTTCTTCTATATGTATTCTTAAAATTTTTACTTTCTTTTTGTTTCCTTCATCATCTTCTATTTCTATATATCCATGATTGCATAAAGGTTTATCATATTGTGATATTTGATATGCTTTTGGTAAATCTGGGTAAAAATAATTTTTTCTATCATTTTTACTATTTCTTTCTATCTCACAGTTTGTTGCAAGACCTGCTTTTACTGCATATTCCACAACCTTTTCGTTTAGTACAGGAAGTGTTCCTGGCATTCCCATACAAATTGGACATGTATGTGTATTTGGTTCTGCCCCAAATGTTGTAGGACATGAACAAAAGATTTTTGTTTTTGTAGAAAGTTCTGCATGAACTTCTAGTCCTATTATTACTTCGTAACCATCTCTTACCATTACTTTTCCTCCTTACTATTTCTTGAATTCTGGTTTGTATTTTTCACTAAATTTAACTTTTTGCTCAAAAGTATATGCAGCATTTAATAATGTTTCTTCTGCAAATCTATTTCCTATTAATTGCATTCCTACAGGCATTCCTTCTTTATCTACACCACATGGAATAGATATTCCAGGAAGTCCTGCAATATTTACAGATACTGTACAAATATCTGCTAAATACATAGCAAGTGGATCATCAATTTTAGAACCAATCTCAAATGCTACTGTTGGTGATGTTGGTGTTAAGATAACATCATAATTTTTAAATACTTTATTAAATTCATTCATTACTAATGTACGAACTTGTTGTGCTTTTTTGTAATATGCATCATAGTATCCTGAACTTAATACATATGTTCCTAGTATTATTCTTCTTTTTACTTCTGGTCCAAAACCTTCAGTTCTTGAATTTGTAATTAATTCTTTTATATTACTATATTCTTCTGCTCTATGACCATATCTAACTCCATCAAATCTACCTAAATTTGAACTAGCCTCTGCACAGGCAATTATATAGTATGAAGCTAAAGCATATTCTGCTATATCCAAAGATACTTCCTCTACTTCTGCTCCAAGTTCTTTATATGTTTCAATAACTTTCTCTAAATTTTCTTTAACTTCGGCATTTATTCCTTCTCCAAAAAATTCTTTTGGAACTGCAATTTTTAATCCTTTAACATCATTTTTTAAGGCTTTTGTATAATCTACTTTTGGTTTTTCTACAGATGTTGTATCCATATTGTCTTTTCCTGCAATTATATTAAGAAGCATTGCTGCATCTGTTACATCTTTTGTTATAGGTCCTACTTGATCTAATGATGAAGCAAATGCTACAACACCATATCTTGAAACTAAACCATATGTAGGTTTTAATCCAACAACTCCGCAAAAAGCTGCAGGCTCTCTTATAGAACCTCCTGTATCTGTTCCTAATGCCCATGGAACCATTCCTGCTGCTACTGCTGCGGCTGAACCACCAGAAGATCCCCCTGGTACCCTATTTAGATTCCATGGATTTCTTGTAACATGAAAATATGAATGTTCTGTTGAACCACCCATTGCAAACTCATCCATATTTAATTTTCCTAAATTTACAAGTTCTTTGGCATTTATTTTTTCCATAACAGTTGCATCATATGGTGCAATAAAATTTTCTAACATTCTTGAAGAGCACGTTGTTTTTACACCTTTTGTACAAATATTATCTTTTATTCCTATTGGAATACCTGCTAATTCTGATTTTGCTTCTCCGCTCTCAATTTTTTTATCCATTTCTTTCGCTTTTTCTAAAGCTTCAGCTTCTAATGTTGTAACAAAAGCTTGTACATCTTTTTCTTTTTCTGCAATTCTATCTGTATATGCCTTTGTAATTTCATAACTTGTAAGCTCTTTTTTCTCTAATTTTTCTTTAAGCTCATGTACTGTTAATTCTGTAATATTCATATTTGCCTCCTTTATTATATTCTTGTATCTTCTATATAAGGTCTCTTTCTATATCATTCCAAGAAAATACTCTCTTTATCTTTTCATCATTTAAATTTTTATTTAGCCTAGAATCCATAAGTAACGTTCTTACTCCTAAATTTGAGGCTTCCTTGCAATTTTTAAAATTATCATCAATAAATATATCTACATTATTTTCTTGTATAATTCTTTTTTTATCTAAATATCCCATATAGATTTTATGATAATGTATATCGTTTTCTTTTCAACACTTTTTCTGTATATTCTTTAGCAAATGTATCTATTGAAGTATTTGTATTCGCTATTGTATCATCTATATCTATTCCTATATTCATAGCTTTTCCTTTAATTTATAACCTTTGGAATTTTAAACATGTTTTGTTCTTTTTCTGGTGCATTTTGAAGTAAGTAATCTAAATTACCAAATTCTTTTACTTCGTCTTTTCTAAATACATTCTTATTTTCGTATGCTCCTATTGTAATATCTAAATTACTTACATCTGCATTATTTATTACTTCTGCAAAATTTAATATTTCTTGTAAATTTTCTAAATACTTATCTGTTTCTTCTTCTTTTAAATTTAAATCAGCTAATTTTGCTATATGTAATAAATCTTCTTTACTTACTTTATTTTCGCTCATAAACTCATCTCCTTGCGTTTTCTCTGGCATTTATTATATATGCATTTATTTCCAAAAGTCAAGTTTACCATAATCTTTTTACGCATAAATATTGACAAATTAACAAATACTATGTAAAATATTTTTATAGGGATTTAAAAATTCCTATAATTTGTTAGGCAATGACGAGCTTTTGCAAGTTACTAATAGAGAGTAAGGGTCTAGAGGCTGGAAGCCCTTTTAGAGGAACGCAATTGAATAACACATTGTTTTTTGGTTTTTTAATTTAATAAATCGAGTGGAAAACTATTATAAACCAAGTTTTCAATATAGGGTGGCACCGCGGAAAGTTATTTCGTCCCTATCATATTAAAATATATGATAGGGCTTTTTTGATGCCTATCATATAGATTTAGGAGGTTTATTATGGAAAAGTACAGAACACACACATGTGGTGACATCACTTTAGATGATGTCGGAAAAAAAGTAAAAATTGCAGGATTTGTGCAAACTATTCGTGATTTAGGAGGTCTTGTATTCTTAGATATTCGTGATATGTATGGAATTACACAAGTTGTAACTTCTGCTGAATCTAATATCGTAGATTTTGCATCACATATCCCTATCGAATCTTCTGTATCTGTAGAAGGTATTGTTAGAAAAAGAAGTGAAGACACAATAAACGAAAAAATAAAAACAGGTCTTGTAGAAATTTACATTGATGAAATTAAAATTTTAGGAAAAAGAACTGCAGATTTGCCATTTGAGGTAAATGCTGATCAAGAAGTTAGAGAAGATTTACGATTAAAATACCGCTATTTAGATTTAAGAAATGATAAATTAAAATCTAATATTATTTTACGTAGTAAAGTTATTCAATTTTTAAGAGAAGAAATGATAAAGCGCGACTTTTTAGAACTTCAAACACCTATACTAACCAGTTCTTCTCCAGAAGGTGCACGTGATTATTTAGTACCTAGTAGATTACATGAAGGAAAATTTTATGCTCTTCCACAAGCACCACAACAATTTAAACAATTATTCATGGTTTCTGGATTTGATAAATATTTTCAAATTGCACCTTGTTTTAGAGATGAAGATGCAAGAGCAGATCGCGCTCCAGGTGAATTCTATCAATTAGATATGGAAATGAGTTATGCAACACAAGAAGATGTATTCTCTGTTATTGAACCAGTAATTTATAATACATTTACAAAATTTTCTGATAAGAAAGTTGCAGAATATCCTTTCTCAAGAATAACATATAAAGAAGCAATTCTTAAATATGGTTCAGACAAACCAGATTTAAGAAACCCATTAGTAATAGTTGATGTTACAGATATTTTTGAGGATGAAAGTGTAACATTAAATGCCTTTAAAGGAAAATTAGTAAGAACAATTGCGACTCATGATGTAGCAGATAGGCCAAGAAGCTTTTTCGAAGGAATGACAGATTATGCAATGAAAGAATGTAAAGCTAAAGGTCTTGCTTGGCTTCGTGTTTTAGAAGATGGTACCTTCCAAGGACCTATTGCTAAATTTATACCAGATCATGCAAGAGAAGAAATGTTAAAAAGAACAGATTCAAAACCTGGGGACTGTTTATTCTTTATTGCTGAATCTCCAAAAGTTGTTAACACTTTGTCTGGTGAAATTAGAGATGAACTTGGAAAACGTTTAGGTTTAATAGATGAAAATATTTTCAAATTCTGTTGGATCGTTGACTTTCCAATGTATGAATTAGATGAACGTGGAAATATTACATTTAGTCATAACCCATTTTCTATGCCACAAGGTGGCTTGGAAGCTTTAAATACTCAAGATCCATTAGATGTTGTTGCTTACCAATATGATATTGTTTGTAATGGTATAGAACTTTCTTCTGGAGCTGTTAGAAACCATGATATAGCTATCATGCTTAAAGCTTTTGAAATTGCTGGATATACTGAAAACCAAGTAAAAGAAAAATTTGGAGCTTTATATACTGCATTCCAATATGGCGCTCCCCCACATGCTGGTGTAGCTCCTGGAATTGATAGAATGATTATGCTTCTTACAGGCGCAGAAAATATTCGTGAAGTTATAGCATTTCCATTAAATAGCAAGGCTCAAGATTTAATGATGGGCGCTCCTGGATATGTTTCAAGAGATCAATTAAGAGATATTCATATTAGAATAGAAAAAAGTAAATAATACTCAAATTATATAAAAATCCTAGCAATTTAACATTGCTAGGATTTTTACTTTTGTTTTGATAGGGTTAAGGAACATCCCCCATTTTCCTTTTTCCTATCTTCCATAATAACTGTCTAATAATATTTTCTTTATCTCTGTTACTAATGGTAATCTTGGGTTTGCAGGTGTACATTGATCTTCAAATGCTCTATCAGCTAATTCGTCAACACTATCTAAGAATTCTTTTTCGTCAACTCCTGCTTCTTTAAATGATGCTGGGATATTTATATCTTTGTTCATCTTTCTAATAGCTTCTGCTAATGAATGTACTCCCTCTTCTACTGTGTCTGCTTTTAATCCAACTAATTTAGCAATTTCTGCATATTTTTCATCTGCTTTATAATATTCATATTTAGGGAATGATGTGAATTTAGTTGGTTTACTTCCATTATATTCTACAACATATGGTAGTAAAATTGCATTAATTCTACCATGTGGTAAATGGAATTTTGCTCCTAATTTATGTGCCATAGAGTGACATATTCCTAAAAATGCATTTGAAAATGCCATACCTGCCATTGTGCTTGCATTATGCATTCTTTCTCTTGCATATTTATTATCTCCATGGTTATATGCCTCTTCTAAGTTTTCAAATACTAATTTTGTTGCTTTTTCAGCTAATGCATCAGTATAATCTGTTGCCATATTAGATACATATGCCTCTAGTGCATGTGTTAAAACATCCATTCCTGTATCTGCTGTTAAAGATTTTGGAAGTGTTGATACAAAATCTGGATCTACTATTGCAACATTTGGTGTTAATTCATATGCTGTTAATGGATATTTTTTACCTTGTTCTTTATCTGTTATAACTGCGAATGATGTAACTTCTGAACCTGTTCCAGATGTTGTAGGAATTGCTACCATTTGGCATTTCTTTCCTAATTCTGGAATTTCGTATGTACGTTTTCTTATATCCATGAATTTTAATTTTAATCCTTCTAAATCTACATCTGGATCTTCGTATAATAGCCACATTCCCTTAGCAGCATCTATTGCAGAACCACCACCTAATGCAATAATTACATCTGGTTCAAATTTTTGCATTGCTTCAACACCTTTTTTAACTGTATCAAAAGATGGATCTGGTTCTACATCAAAGAAGATTTCAGAATGTACATAATCTTGTCTTTTTCTTAAGTGATATAACACTTTATCAACATAACCAAATTTAACCATTGATTCATCTGTTACTATAAAAGCTCTTGAAATATCTCTCATATCTTCAAGATATTTTATTGCCCCTGCTTCAAAATATATTTTCTTTGGAACTTTAAACCATTGCATATTAACTCTCCTTCTTCCCATCTTTTTAACATTTATTAAATTTTTAGCAGATACATTATCTGTAGTAGAGTTTCCGCCAAATGTACCACAACCTAATGTTAATGATGGTGTAAATGCATTATATATATCACCAATTCCACCTTGTGAAGATGGTTGATTTACAATGATTCTACTTGCTTTTACTCTTTTTCCATATTCTTTTATTGTTTCTTCATCTTCTGAATGTATAACTGCAGAATGTCCAAGTCCACCATTCTCTAAGAGTTTTTCTGCTTTTTCAATTCCTTCTTTGCTATTTTTTACAATATAATATGCAAGTACTGGACTTAGTTTTTCTTTAGAGAATGGATATTCTGGTCCTATTCCTTCTTCGTATACAACTAATACTTTTGTATCTTCTGGGACCTCAAAACCAGCTTGTTTTGCAATACTATATGGACTTTGTCCTGGTATTTTTGATTGTAATGCATAGCCTTTTTCTTTATTAAACATTACTTCTTTTAATTTTTCTTTCTCTTCTGGAGAAACAAAATAACATCCAGCCTTTTTCATTAAATCTTCAAATTCTTTGTATACTGCTTCATCTACTAATACAGATTGTTCAGAAGCACAAATCATTCCATTATCAAATGATTTAGATAATGCTAAATCATTTACAGATGTTTTTAATTTTGCTGTTCTATCTATATAACATGGAACATTTCCAGGTCCTACACCTAATGCTGGTTTTCCTGATGAATAGGCTGCTTTAACCATCCCTGTTCCACCTGTTGCTAATATTAAATTAACATCTGGATGATTCATTAATCTATTTGTTGCTTCTACTGATGGTTCTTCTATCCATAAAATACAATCTTTAGGTGCTCCTGCTTTTACTGCTGCTTCTCTTAAATATTCTGCAGCCTTTTTACTGCATTGTTGTGCTGATGGATGGAATCCAAATATAATTACATTTCTTGATTTTGCAGAAATTATTGATTTAAACATAACTGTAGATGTTGGATTTGTTACAGGTGTAACTCCTGCAATTATTCCAATTGGCTCTGCAATTTTTACATAATCATCTTCAATATTTTCTTCTATAATACCAACTGTTTTTTCATTTTTTATATTATTATATATATAATCTGTTGCGAACATATTCTTTATAATTTTATCTTCATAAATACCTCTTCCAGTTTCTTCAACTGCAAGTTTTGCAAGTTCCATATGATGTTCCAAGCCTGCTATAGACATAGCTTTTACAATCTTATCTACTTGCTCTTGATTTAGTTTCATATACTCTTCTGACGCTTTTTTAGCTCTTTCTACTAAATCATTAATCATTTTTTCTACTTTATTGCTATCATTTTTTGTTTCAGCCATAAGTATGCCTCCTTAAAATATATTCATACAATTTTAATAATATCCTATTCATATTTTAAAGTCAATAGAAATTATTGTAATTTACTATATATAATTCTACTTTTTTCGCTATATTTAATCAATATTGAAATCTATAACTACAAAAAAGAAGCTAGTTAAAAACTAACTTCTTGCATCATCATTTTCACCTTGTAATCTAGCTATTTTTTCTATCACACCTTTACCAGCATCCCTTTGTATTTTCTTCATTTCTCCTTTTCTATATCTCTCTTCTTCTTTTTCCAATAGGTCTCCTATAATTTCTTTTGCATTCTTCAAACCTATTTTATTTCCTTCAACTTCGACAGCATCTAAAAAAAGTGATTGTCTTGTAACTTTTGACGTTCTTTTATCTTCTTCTGGAACAAATTCTTGTAAACTATCATCTGGAAACGCTGCTTTCATAAATTCTCTTATTCGCATAGTATAACCTATATTTTTATAATTGCAAACTACTTTCTTAGCAGCTAATTTTACAAGTTTTAATTGTGTATGTCTCATTTGTTCCTTTGTACCTGATGGAATATCACCTTTTTTATATAACATAGCAATTCTATCTTGTACAGTACCTATATACTTTAATAAAGTAAAGTCATTTGCTTCATTTACAAAGCAATATATTTTATCTACTGCTTCAGCTATTTCTCCTATTGATACTTTATCTATCTTAACTTTTTGGTTTGATATAATACGTTCTACAATTGCTAATTTTTGCATTTTATCTAATCCTTTAATTATATCCATACCATTATCATCTAATAACGCTGCTGTTGAATCTATAGATTTAATAATTTGTCCCTTATCACTTCTAGTTAGTTCATCACTTATTTGTGCTGTAACTTCTAGCTGTTTTTCTGGTTCACCCATAGATTGAATTGCTGCAACCACTGCTGTTTTTGCTTCTTTTTTAGTATCTTTATTACCTTTTTGTAGTTTTTTTATTTGAAGCATAATATATTCTTCTAATTCATCATCATTCATATCTTTTAATCTAGCTGCCAAACGTTTTTTGTCAGCTTGTTTTCTTTTTTCTTTTAGTTTATTAAATTGTTCATCTATTTTTGCTTTTATATTATTTTGTATATCTGATATTTTTCCCATAATTCACTCCGTATTTTACATGTAATTTTGAGGATTTAAAGCTTTTCCGTTCTTTCTGATTTCAAAATGTAAATGTGAACCTGTAGAATTACCTGTAGAACCAACAGCTGCAATTTTATCCCCAGCAGATACTCTTACACCTGCACTTACATATAGTTTACTACAATGTGCGTACCACATCTCGAATCCATTGTCACACTCAATTTTTATCATATAACCATATGACCCTTTATATCCAGCAAATGTAACTTTTCCAGAAGCTGCAGCTTTAATTGTTGTTCCTGTTGGAGCTGCCAAATCTAGGCCTGTATGTGTACTAGAACGAACACTACTTCTTTCTCCAAATCTGGATGTTATCTTTCCTCCGGAAATTGGTCTTACAGCAACGACGACTTTATTATTTGTTGTTGTAGTTTGATTCCTTGATTTTTCTGCTTTTTTTGCTTCCTCAGCTTTTTTTGCTTCTTCCTCAATTTGTGCTACTTTTACGTCTATATTTTCTGTTTTTAATTTTGAGACAGCTATAGTCTCCTCCACTGTATCTATTTTTTCTTTTTCAAATATTTGTTTTACTCCAATATTAAGTGCTAGTTTGTCTTTATATTCATCTTGCAAATCTGCTACTATTTTATCTGCTTCTTCTTCTGTTCCAACATATGTTTTAATGTCATCGTCTATAGTTATTCCATATGCTGTGTATGTTGTAGAAATATTCTCTTTTATTTTTTCTAGCACTTCTTCTTTATTTGAACTTTGATTGCTTACAAATTTAGGCTCGTATTCTGTTTCAACTTCTAAGTTTCTAAAAGCTACCCCTTCTTCTTCACTTTCTATATAACTATTTACTTCCTCTTCTATTTCATACTTGTTTGCCACATATCCAATTACTTCACCATTTACTGTTACTTTAAATAAAATATTATACCTTAATAAAATAACTGTAAATAATATTAATAACATTATCGCAAAAATCTCTGTAATTTTTATAATCTCTTTTGTGTGAATTTGTCTATGTTTGTTTAAAATACTTATTCACTCTCCTTTAATTTCTACACAAGCATCATTTATTATACTATATATTTTATCTTTTTTCAATTTATGTATGCATTATTTTTATAGTTTTTCTTTTTTTTGAATAAATTTTCCTTTATTTTACTAAAAATGGCTATATATATCTCTTTTTTACTCTGTTTTTCTTCCATTTTTGACTTTTTTTAAGTTCTGTATACACAAAAAAGAATGCTAAATCAAATAATTTACAATTTTGCATTCGTTTTCTTTTCTATTCTAATATTCTTATTTTTTGGAACAAGATATTTACATTTTATTAAAGCATCAAAAAAACTAGAGTATTTCTACTCTAGTTTTTTTTAATAATTTATATTATTCTGCTGATTCTTCAGATTCTTCGCTTTTTACTTCTTCTTCTACATCAGGAGTTTCGTTATATTTTTCAATTATAGCGCTTTGAATTTTTTCCCTTGTTTCAGCATTAATTGGATGAGCTACATCTCTAAACTCTCCATTTTGAGTTTTTTTACTTGGCATAGCTATAAATAATCCGTCTTTTTCAATAACTTTTATGTCATGTACAACAAATTCGTTATCGAATGTTACAGAAGCTACTGCTTTCATTTTGTTTCCTGAATTTACTTTCTTTAAACGTACATTTGTGATTTGCATTTGAGCACCGCCTTCCAAAGTTTTAAATAATATTATTGTACATTTATATGTACAACTATATTATTCTTCAAAAAAAACTTTTTTCCTTCTATTTTTTCAAAATTATTTATTTTTTAACATTTTTGAAATATTTATCATAAAATAGTAATAATTATATTGAAAAAAATTCATAATAATTATATAATTTTACGTGTTCAAATATAGGAGGGAAATTTAATGCCTAATCTTAGTTTAATAAAAAAATATAATAGAGTACATATGATTGGAATTGGTGGTGTCAGCATGAGCGGAATTGCCGAAATTCTTAATTACTTCGGTGTAACAGTTACAGGCTCGGACTTAGCAGATTCTGAAATAGTAAAAAAATTGCTAAAAAACGGTATTCCAGTAACAATAGGTCATGATTTTGAAAATCTATCAAAAGCAGATATTGTTGTTTATTCTGCTGCAATAAACTCAACAGACCCAGAAATGCAAAAGGCAAAAGAATTGAATATTCCAACTTGCGAAAGATGTGACTTTTTAGGTATGCTTACAAAAGCATTTAACGATACTATTGGTATCTCTGGTACACATGGTAAAACTACAACTACATCTCTTGTTTCTTTATGCTTTTTAGAAGCTGGCTTAGACCCAAGTATTCAAGTTGGTGCAATATTAAAAGCAATCGATGGTAACTATAAAGTTGGTTCTAGTGAACATTTTATAATAGAAGCTTGTGAGTATGTAGAAAGTTTCTTAAAGTTCTTCCCTAAAGCCGAAATTATCTTAAATATAGATAATGACCATTTAGATTACTTTAAAACTTTTGAAAATATAAAGAATGCTTTTATAAAATACGTAAAAATTATTCCAGATGATGGTTTACTTGTTGTCAATGGTGATGATCACAATTGTTTAGATTTATTACAATATACTAATGCAACAAAATTAACATATGGAATTACAAATAAGAATACTGACTTTTTTGCAGTAAATATTGTATTTGATAATAATGGTTTTCCTGCTTTCGATGTATACAAAAAAGATAAATTCTTCGAGAGAATTCAATTAAGAATTCCAGGAATGCACAATGTATTAAATGCATTAGCAACTATTGCTCTTTGTGATTATTATGGAATAGAAAGTAAATATATAAAATCTGCACTACAAAAGTTTACAGGTGCTCATAGAAGATTCGAATATAAAGGTACAATTAAAAATGCAACTGTTTTTGATGATTATGGTCATCATCCAACTGAAATAATTGCTACAGCAAAAGCTTTAATGAATAAAAAATACAATAAATCATGGGTTGTTTTCCAACCTCATACTTATAGCAGAACAAAAACATTATTAAACGATTTTGCAAAAGCACTATTAAATTTTGATAATATTATTGTTACAGATATATATGCAGCAAGAGAAACTAATAGATATAGTGTTTCTTCACAGGATTTAGTTGATAAGATAAATTCTTTAGGCAAGGAAGCTATTTATATACAAAATTTTGATGATATTATTAATTATTTAAAAGAAAATGTTAAAGAAAACGATATAATTTTAACATTAGGTGCTGGAACAGTAACACAAATTTCAAATGAATTAGTAGAAGAGAATTAGAAAAATCTAATTCTCTTCTACTTCTTTCATTTGTTTTAACATTGTATCTGCAAATATTCCATATCCTTTTTCTGGATTGTTAACCATTACATGCGTAACAGCTCCTACAAATTTTCCATCTTGAATTATTGGTGAGCCACTCATTCCTTGCACTATTCCTCCTGTTTTTTCTAAAAGTCTTTCGTCTGTTACTTTTATTATCATATTTTTATTAGATCTATTTGTTGATGTATATACTTTTTCTATTTCTATATCATATTCTTCTTGTTTATTATCAGCTAAAGTACATAATATAGATGCTTTTCCTTCTTTCACATCTTCTCTTGGCATTACTTCCATCACCTTATCGGAATCTTGTTTAAGAATATCTACATCATTTAATTTTCCGTAAATACCAAAATTAGTATTTTTATATACTTCACCTATTATTTTTCCATTATCTATACTTCCTTGTAATTCACCAGGCTTGCCTTTTTCTCCTTTTACTATAGAAACTATTTTACTAGTTACTATATCTCCTCTTGCTATATCTATCAGTTCTTCCGTGTCTATATCTAATATTCCATGTCCTAAAGCTCCAAATTCACCTGTATTAGGATCATAGAAACTAATTGTTCCAACACCAGATGCAGCATCCCTAACCCATAGGCCTAATTTGTATTCATTATCATTAGTTTTTGTTGGTAAAATCTCTGTATCATAATTACTTCCATCTCTAACATATGTTAATTTTACAGTATTTCCATTTGACTCATTTACTTTTGTAATTAAATCAGAAGTACAAGTAACTGCTTCATCATCTACTTTAGTTATCATATCTCCTTCTTTTATACCAGAATTCTTATAAGGAGTATAATTATTATTATCCTGTCCTTGTATTTCTGACATTCCTACTACTAAAACTCCACTTGTATATAATCTAAGTCCTATTGTTTCGCCACTCGGAATTACAACCGTATTTGGTATTACATTTACTGTTAAATCTTTTACAGAAAAACCAGCTAAATTTACAGATAAATCTACTTTTCCTATCTTATTGCTTACTTTGGTATCATCTGAATTAACAGCTTCTACTGTTTCTCCATTTATATCTGATATGCTTAGTCCTAATAATGTTTTTACATTTAAGTTTTCACCTTGCATTAAAATTAGATTATTTGGAATAGAGCTAATGTTACTTACATATAATAATATAACAAATAAGATTAAAATTAATAAAGTTTTTTTTAAATTTTTCATAATATAAAACCTCTATAGTATATATTTTGTACTATTTTTATAAGTTTCATACTAGAAAGGTTTTACTATAAAATCATGTTAAAATTTACCATTTTTAATTTATTATTTATATGATTGCTTATCTAAAAAAATAGGTTTTTCTGAGATTATAAAAAATTATAATCTCAGTTTTTTATTTGATTTTAATCTAATAGTATTATAAAATAATAACCAATATTTGACAATATCTATATATTGCTCTAAAGATGTGATATCATAATTATAGAGAGTTTCCTTTTTGAGTATTCCGTGGAAACTTTCCATAGGTGAATCATCTATTGGAGTTCCTTTTCTGCTCATAGAAATGATTATTCCATTTGATTCACAAACTTTTTTATATTGAAAAGAGGAAGGCTTGGTATTTTTTTAATATTTCATATCTAGCTTTATAATCAATTTCATCTTCCTTAGCTCTTCCTTTTTTATTATAAAATCCTTTACCTGTAATATAATTTCTAAAAATATAGCACACAGAGCCAATTGGTAGTCCATATTCTTCTACAATCATACCTTCAGTATAACCCTCTTCAAAGTGTTTTTTACATATTTCGTACTTCAAGGTAGAATCGTATTTATTAAATTTCTGACCTTTTTTAGCCATAAAAAATACACCTCCATTTAATATTTTAACACAAATCTATTTTTTATTTGTGTCTACTAAATGGGGGTGCATTTCAAAAAGTATCTATTTTTATATGCCACTTAAAGCTAAGCTCTTATATGAATTACATCGTTCTCTAAATAGCGCTGTATAATATGCTTTTCTTATATTAGCCGGTGCGGAATCCAAAATAGTATCCAAATCCGTTAAACGATTTCCTGATGCATTATCTGCTGAAGTACTACCATTTGATGATGTAATTTCTGAAGATGTTACTATACATGCATAATCTGCTGTTGCAGAGCCATGTGGATAATAATTTTTTGTAGTACTATCATTTGAAACAAAACTTTGTGCTTCAAAATCTGTATTCCTATAACCTATTATGTTTCCAGATAAACTTGCACTTAAATGCCTAACATCATGGTACTGATTTTTATCTTGGTCTAGTATATATATTAATTTAGGATCAACAAACTCTCTATTTTTATTATTTGTTACAATACTATATCCCATGTAATATCCATTACCTATATTTTGTCCTTGCATAAAAGATATTAAACAAGTATTACTTAAAATCATACTCCATTCATTTTCTGTAAGTGTTGGCATTTTTGCTGGATATGTAGAATTCTCATTAAATTTAGCAATTGTCGCTCTTAAATTAGTATTTATAGAATTTCTTATAACTTGTTGTTTATGTTGTGTAAAAGTATTAAAATCCATTATACTTTGATTTCCTATATCTCCTGTAATTCCTAAATCTTCCTTATTTACATCTACTATGTCTCCTAATGTTATATCTCCTATAATACTTTTCATTTGATTAGTAAATGCATATGCTTCTTTCAAGTATTCTTGTGCACTTGTATCTCTTTGATAGCTTCTTCCTAATTGTGATAACATAGCTTCATCTACAGTGTTTATGGTTCCATCAACATTATATTTATACCATTTACTACCATCCCAGTATGCTTTTTCTCTTCTGCCATTATTATTTGTAAAATATTTGTAATTAACTTTTTGTGGGTTTGTTTGATTTGCCTCAAAAGAAGTTCGATTAACTTCCGATAATGCCTCATTATCAATATTAATTCCATCATATGTTGTTCCTGAAGCATTTGTTTTTGAGGTATCCATTAAAAAGCCTGAATATGTCTCATAAGTACTTGATCCATTACTATAAAATACAGTTATATAATTATCTAATGTATAGTTTATTACGACATCTTTATTTCCTTTTTTATACCTTGCAGAATAATACACATAAGGTTTTAAACCTGTTTCTGATTGAGTTGAATTTAAATTAATAGAGTTATTCTCTGTTACTACATTATTATATTTTGTATATATATAATAACCATCATACAATGTATATACTAATGCAGGTATATAACTTTGTAACTCTTCTTCTGAATATCCGCTTTGCCCAAAATTAGTAGCTAAAGAATTATAAAATGTTGTTACAGAAGCCTCAACATCTCTTATCTTTTCTTGAGCTATATTTTGTGTTGTACTATTTAATTCGTTTATTTGAAATGCTTTTATTGCATCATAAGTTGCGTTATTTAATACAGTATCATAATTTCCTTGTAAATTAACGTAATTTATCTGTACTTGAATATATAAAGACATTACTAATACTATTGGTATAACAATAATAGCAAATACTACTATCCAACTTTGTAATTTCATCTTAATTCCTTTCTTTACTTTTGTAACTCTTTTATTATACAAGAAATATCATTTAATATTTCTTGTATAATAAAAGAAAAGGTGTTTTGTTACAAGACACCCCTTATTTCTTTTTTATCTAATTTCTTCCATTAACAGTAACAATTCCTCCGTTTGATGCTCCTATTGTTGAAGAGTCATTTCCTGTTACTCTATAGAAGAAGTTTCTTAATAATTGAGAAATTGTTGTGTTTGTATTTTTTACACTAACAGATACAATATCTCCTTCTTTTAAGTATTTAGTATTATTATTACTTGCATCATTTAAGTCTTCCATAATTTGTGTCGTATATTCTGTGTAATAAACATTCTCACCTATTTTTTCATAAGTTGTTTGAGCTGTTTTTTTACCAGGATTTTCGTCTAATACTTTTACTTCTATTTCTATATCATATGTATTTCCTGTTGCATTAATTTCTTGTGCAAACTTATTGTAATCTGCTAATGTTATTCTTCCTGTAGAACGAATATTGTCTACAAATGTAGTTGTACTATTTTGTACAGATAATTGTGAAACATCATCACTACGATCAGCAACTGACATTAAGGGAAAAATAAACATTAATACAGCTGCTAATACTATAGCTAAAATTGTAACTACTGTATCTCCCATTTTTACATTACCTCCTATTTCCCTTCTTTATTATTTTAATGTGTATGTTATTATTCTTTTATATTGTTTATTTATATCTGGAACTAATTCATTTGTATCTTGACTTTCTTCATAATCTTCAGTTGTTCCTAATTTTTCTTCGAAATTACTATTTTTATAATTTGCTAATAAAAATTCTACTACATCATCTACATGTTGCTTTATCTTAGTGGTATTGCCTCTCCATTCTTCATATCTGGTTTCTCCATTTTCTAGCCAATGTTCTGTGTCCAAGTCTAAATCATTCTTTTTAACATGTACACCATTTTTTATTTGGCCACTTTCGTATACATATAATGGACTTCCACTTGATGTATAAAATTGTACAGCATAATCTTCTTGTGCATATCTATATAATGTTGGAATTATATCAGCCAATGTAACTGTTCTTGAAAGAGATTTAGATAAATCTCCAGTTACTTCTATATATTGATAAGATTGCTGTCTATCTTGATTTTTTACTAAGCTATCTGCTGTTGTTTTAGCTTGTGTAAGAGTAATCATGGTGATTGATAATGCAATTATAAACAATATCATAAAACCAGCCATCTTTAATGCTTCTACTGCATTCTCCATGATTACTCCTCCTTATTAATTATTATTTTTCTGTAATAGTCATTTTTGTAACATAACCTTTATATTGTCCATCTGTAGTTTGATATTCTGTAATTGAAACTTCGTATTGTTCTGTTGGTTGAAATGCATTTTTTAATTTTGTTAAATCTGCTGTTGCCTTTGTATTTGAAATTGTTACAGAACCTGCTTTTCCACTTTGAATTGTAATATCTCCTAAATCTGGCATTTGTTGATTGTTATTTCTTATTGCATCTATCAATGCTTTAGCTTGTGTACCATTAATTGTACCCTCATAATTTTGGAATGTAGAGTTATGTGCCTCTACTTGTTGATTTGATAAATCATCCATATTTGTTGCACTCTTTGCCTTGTTAAAAATAAAAACTCCTAATGCTATAATTAAAATTGCAAGTAATATTGCTCCTGCTATGATTAATGCTTTTGATGCATTCTCCATAATAAATTCCTCCTTTGTTTTTTTATAATATATATTTTAAACCTTATTAACTAAATTTAAGATATTTGCTCAATATATAAATAGCTTACTCTTTTGCTTTTCTTATGATATTCTACCTTTGTACATTTAAATTGTATATTACTATAGTTATTTACTAAATTTGAAATTTCTCCTGCGCTTAAAGTTTCCATACTATATGTTTTTTCTGTATCTGTCATATATACATCTACTCTTACAGAATACATATCATCTTCTTGATATTTACCTGTCCCATCTTTTGCAATTTTGTATTTTTCGTTATTATCTATTGCTAGATTTATAATAGTTGCAAGATCTGTTCCAGAAAATTCTTGATCTATATATTTTGAAAACTCATTATTAAATTTTTGCACTTTATTGAAATCGCTTTTATACATTGAATATGCATATGTAATTGATATTAGTATACAAATTACTATAACACAAAATATTATAATTGTTTTTTTCATATGCACCCTTTCTACTATTATACCATTATTCTACAAGTTTTGTAAATAATTTTACATATAATAAAATTGTAAAATTTTGTTATCTTTTTGTAAATCTAACTTCACTTATTAGGCCTTCTGACGTTTCTGATACGATACAATTAAATCTAGTTTCGTTGGCATATTTTTGTAGTAACGCATTAATTTCTTCATTATTACATTTTTCCACCTTTGAATTTTCTCCTACTATTACTACTCTAATATATCCTCTATCTCCTTCTGCAATATCTAATGAAGTATTATGATCTTTAGCTTTATTTGCAACAGTAATAACATCATAAATTGTGTTATCAGAAGCTCCTTCGTATTTTGTATATTCGTTATTTGCTTCTGTTAATTGTCTTTGGTTTATTCTATCATACATATTTTCTGCATAATTCCCATAAGTAGTAAACAAATATACGAATAATGAGGCAACCATTATAGCTATTAACATTCCCCCTGCTATTATAAGCGCTTTTGATGCATTATCCATAAATTAGTTGCCCTCCTTTACTAAAATTAGTTGGTTTCTTCAAATGACATCTTACTTACTCTACCATCATTGGAAAACTCTGTTCCTATATGTTTGAATTTTTTTCTTTTAAATTGAACATATTTATAGTATTCTACTGCATCAGACTTTAATTGATCTCTATTTATAGAACTTGGAATTTTTAGCTCTGTACATAAATCATTAAATTTTGTACTTGTACTTGATTTGGCTAGATATTCCCATTGTGAATCAGAAATCTGACCTTTATATTTATTTGAATTTACCGTTTTATTCATAACAGTATTAATCGCATTACTTATACTTGATAAAGAATAAGTCCCATTTGAAAATAAATTTCCTGTTGTTCTGTCTGTAATTTTCATACTTAAATTCATCGTACTATAACCAGAATATTTTACATCATCACTAATGTTATAGTCACTCATCTTGTTTACAAGACCTAATAGCTCACTACCATATAAAACTTTTTCATATGATAAATAACTTTTATTAAAATCCTCTACTTGCTGAATTTCTATATCTTCTTGGCTAGCTCTTTGGCTATCACCCCAATGAGTAAATACATAATATACTAATACTGCAAGCATAACTGCAATTAGAACTCCTCCAGCAATTGATAACGCTTTTGCTGCATTTTCCATACACTATACTCCTTTTCTTTACATTGAAGACATTGTAGAGAATGAACTTGACATACTTGTTAGTCCTATAAATACCAATGGTATAATTAAATATCCAACAAACATACATACCATAGGCGCAAAACCTATACCTTTTCCAATTAAACCTTTGCTAGATATTAATCTATCATTAGATTCTTTTCTCTTAGCTTGATAATAATCTCTTTCTGTATCTAGTTCATCAAATGCTTCTACAATAGGTATTTTTTCTACTGCTGCTTGAAGACTTTCTACGATTCTTATCATATCTTGATATGATATATCTTCTTTTAATTGCTCTAAAGCCTCCCACGCTCCAGCTTCATAGTTATTAACACATTTACTAATTGGTTCTTTAAATATATTTGAATACCTTTCTAGCCATTCTAGAATCATTTCAACATTTACTCTTTCAATTCTCATAAGCATTAATATAATCGTCTGGAACTGCATTACTTCGTTTTCCATTTCCATTTGTCTCATTTTCTTTTGGAACATTAAAAGTAATATTGGGAAAGCATATCCAATCAGTCCAAATACTAATCCAATTAATATTTCGAACCACTTCAAATATTCCCCATTAACTGTCTGCAATTTTCCATAAACTCTTTCAGAGTCTGTTGCTAATGTATCATCTGTAGCCCCTTCATAATATTTAGATCTTTTCATTGCTCGTAATATATCATCTTGAGTAGCTTTTAAATTTCCTCTAAACATATCTAAGAACACATTATCTATTTGTGTAGTTTCCATTGCTTTTTGTTCATCTGTTTCATCCATAGCCCCCATCAAGTCATAATTAGTGGTTGGCTCTGTATATATATAGTCAACTTGCAATTTATGTAAGTATATCATAATTATTATTGATGCTATAAATACAACTATAAATAATACAATTCTATTTACATACACCCAAGAAAGTTTAAGTGGTGACGCTGCATCTTTTAATAATTCTTTTTGTTTTCTATAATCTCTTGTTCCTTCTTTTGGAATAAATAAATCAACAAATTTTTTAATTGGTTTCTTTCTATATAATTTTTCTTGCCATGGATTTTCTGTATTCTGTGTTTTTGTATTTACTGATCCATTGTCTTTTAATTTTCTAGTAAGTGTATAACATATAAATGTTAAAACTATTACTAAAATTTGTACTATCATACCAGCTTTTCCCATATAAAAGCTTTTTGTAAATGCAAATTGGCTAACAGACCAGTTCTTTATCATTTCCAAAAATAGCATTGGCACGATAGAAATTACAGATAAACTCTGAAAAACGTAATCTAATTTATCTCTTTTTAATATTTCAAGTTGCATTTCTTGTGTTATGTTGTTTAAGTTCTTTAGATATAAAGAAGCTCCATTTTGTTTTCTATCACCATATTCTTTTGTTAGATAAGAAATTCCTGCGAACTCCTTTAAATAACTATTTGGTGCTACATCATAGTATTTTTCTAATTCCATTTCTGGATCATCAGAAATTAGTATTTCATAGATTTTTTCTGCTTGTCTAGATACTTCTAGTTCGTTATCTTGCGCAGTTTGATATATAGCTTCTTCTACCATATTAAATTCGTGGTAAGCATGCCTTATTTCTCCAAAGAAATTGATCTGTTGTTTTAACAAATTGTTATCTATTTTATCAACCATTCCATCTATCATACTGTCCATTATGAATATTTCAAAGATTATTAAAATACCTAATAATAGTACATTACTGTATGTAAGACATATAATAACAATAGTAAGAGGTATAACAATTAATAAACCTTTTGTTAATATTTGTGAAGCTTGTTTTCTTGTTAAATATTCATCATCTATATTTAAAATTTCCAATCTTCTACGTAGTTTTAACAAATAACGCTTTACAAGTGGTATTTTTCTATATTGTAAATATAGCCTTTGAAATATAATATCTGCAGAAAATGCTGATTTCTGTGTTCCTCTTCGTAATTGCTGTAGTTGTTTGTATTGGGAACTTTGCATTTTTTTTCTAATTTGCAAATAAGCAATGATTATTATTAGAAAAACAACACCTATCCCTATAAGTAGATATAATAATACATCATCTGACATTAAGGTTTTTACACCCCTTTCTTATTATTCTTTTGTCTTTTTTGGTCTTCCTGCTCTTCTAACAGTTTTTGTTTTTTCTGTACTTGTTGAAGTTGTTTTTGAAGTTCCCCAATGGTCTTCTACAAACTTATCAAATTCTGCTAAATCTTTTTCATCCATATTTAGTCTCATTTCTTGTATGTTATGGTCTGTAATTTTATTTGTTATAACATATTCACCATCATGATATTCCATAATGTTTCTATATGTATATAATTGTTTGTTTGTTATGTTTGTAAAATAATGTGTTGCATTATCGAAGAATTTTTCAAATTTTCCTTCTAATGTTTTTTCATTTCTAAAGTCGAATGTATATTCATTCTTTTCTTCAACTGGTATACATTCTGTAACTCTTTCTATATATCTTCTACCCCTAAAGTCTTTTACTAAATGAATATCAAAGTTTAATACCTGTACAACTTGCTCTTCGGCTGTTTTCTCGTTTGTAAACACACCTGTTCTAAGCATTGAGTTTCTTAATGCTGTAACTAAATCTGGAAATGTTTTAGCATGGTGTGTAAACAATGTAAATTTAGAAGCAACTTGAGCTGCTTGAATCATCCAAGATGCAACAGGGTCAGTCGCAACCTCTCCAATGATGTTAACAGAACCATCAGTCTTTTTCTGAACGTCCAATCCCTCTTGTCCAGAAATTGTTTCTGTCTCTCTAAATGTTAAAATATTTCTTGTTGGATAAATTTTTCTTAAGTGAAGCTCGAAAGCTGTTTCTTGAACCCTTATGTTCATTGTTTCATAGATGTTTTCTATCATACCCATAAGCATTGTTGTCTTACCACAACCTTGCTCACCAGTAAGTGAAATAATACGAGCACCTTTTACTAAATATTTTAATAATGCTATTGCATCTTCTTTTCCTGGTATAGTTATTAATTGTTCTAGAGTTGCACGTTTTACGTCGAATTTTCTTACGAAGAATGCCCATGTTTCAGAGAAACTTGGTCTAACAACAACAACACGAGAACCATCTTTCATTTCATTAATCTTATAACCATTTGTATCTGACAATTGTCCTGGGTTATTATATTTATATATATTTTGACAAACTCTTTTTAGTTCCGCTTCTGAACCAAAAGATAAGAATGCTAAACGTATAGATTTACCTTGGAAGAATATCCAAATACTATCACAGGCACGTGGTACTTTGTGTTCCATAACTTCATTTAAATAATCTCCATCTGTTTGTGCAACTTGGCTTAAGAAGCTCTCTGGAAGTCCGGATACACCACCAGATACACCGTCTATATTCATATCTCTCACTTCATCTATAGAGCTATATCCTTTATAGTGTTGATATATTCTTTGTACAACTATATTTAATTTATCTGAGAAAGTAAGTACAAAACCTTCTCTTTCAAAAATATCATTTATTTCTTCATCAGTTATTACATAACAAGGCTTAGCATCTCCTGCTACATACTTTAATGTATCTAATTCATATTTCTTTATTAATTCTGTTAAAGCCTCATATCCAAACTCTTTTTTATACATATATATAATAATATCAAATTTATCTTGTGGCGTAAGTAATGAAGGAATATCAAAAGGAATTGACTTTGATATGTTTGTTTCATCTACTCCATACTCTTTAGAAAGTATATCATAAATTAATTCTTTTACGTATTTCTTATCATTAACATCTCCATATGTACAGCCTTTCAAAGCCTTTTTTAATTCATATTTCTTGTTCTTTCTTCTTTTTAATTCTTCTTCTGTTAGCCCTAAATCATATAAATTTATTTTAGTTATTTCATCAAGTCTTTTCTTGATAAAATCTGTCATCTTTTGTAAAGTATATGTTTGATCATCAACATCTACTATTTTTTCTACTTCTGCATTCTTTTTCTTTTGTATATTTCTATATACAAAATATACAAATACTACGGCAACAGCTAGTATTAATACAATATTAAGAATCATTTCTTGAAACTCCTTCCTTAACTTATTTCATCATTTGCATTTCATCTATTTTATATAAAATTCCTTGTATTAACTCTTTTACATTATTTAAAAACTTTGCGTTTCTATCTTTTTCTGATATTGTTTGCATTTTTAAGAAATAATCTACAACCAAACCTTCATCACATGCGTCAGAGAATAAAGTGTTGTATACTATTGGAAATAGCGAATCTTTAGTTCTTATAGATCTTAGTATATTTTTTTGTGTATATTTAGAAAATTTATCGTATCTTCCAATATATCCAACAACATTATGCATTTTTGAAGTATATCCTTCTTTTCTAGATGTTGCATAACCTTCTATAGAGTGACGTTTTTGAGTCATTCCATAAACAACAACATCTGAAGCGGTTAAAATATCTTGTGATAACTGATTTATTTCTTTTTTTAAATCAACAATTACAATATCGTATACCATGCTTGCTTTTTTTATTAAAGATACATAAAACGCATCTATCGTAGGTGTTTCTACACCATCGTATCCTGATAATACTTCTAATCTATCTTTAAAAATTATTCCTGTGTAGTCTTTTATTAATTCTGGAGATAATTTATTGCTTCCCTCTATTTTCATTAAACCTGTAACTCCAGATTCAATTCCTACTGATTTTTTAGTTAGATTTAATAAAGATAGCAAATTAGTTTTTTGCACTTGCGGCTTTAAATACGCAGCTTCTATTTCTTTATTATTTTCATATGTGGAAATTAGCAATACTTTTTTATTATGTTGTATTGCCATTTGAGTAGCCACAGCAATTGCAGTTGCTGTTTGTCCTGTTTCTTTGCCATCTTCTGTCCAAAAAGATACTATAGCCATTTTACTCTCCTTTTAAGCTTAAATTTCTTTCATTATTTTTCTTACCACTGATCCTTGAAGTTTTGAATCTATTTTAGCAACCACAAACTCCATTCCATCTTTATACATACTAGTTAAATTTTCGAATCTAACTTTTGCTACTTTTTGGTTATCTATAATTGCTGTTTTGTCTCCCATTTCTAAAGGAAAATATATTCTATCATCTTCCCACGTAACTTTTGAGCCTAATGATAAGTAATTTAAATAATCATCATCCTCTTTTGTAACTTCTCTTGCAAATAATACTTTTGTCATTTTTATTGGAGTTGGAAACTCACTTAGAATTTCCAACCCTCTTCTTAGATCATATGTATCAAAAGATGTTACAAAGAAATTTTGCACTGCCTTATCTATTACAAAATTCATTGCACTCTCAGCATTATCTATATCTAATAATATATAATCATATTCTAATGTATCTACAGTTCTATTTGTATATTCTGCTATTCCTTCTATATTTTTAAATCCAACTGCAATATCTATTTCTTCAAACTCTGTTATATAAGATAAAGTAGGATTTAATGCAGGTACAACATATTTTGCTTTTTGAGTAATTGTCGTATCTACTATTAGCACTCTTTTTCCTAATACAGTTAGAATTTTTGCAATATAAATTACCAAATCAGTTTTATCAAAAGCTCCTACAAATCCTACTTTTTTCATATTTCCTCCTAATTAAAATTAATTTGTTCCTGTACTTGTTTCATTAGTAGTTGTGCTTGTAGCATCTGCTGCTGCAGCTGCATCTTCAAGTGATTGTAAATATTGTTGTCTTAATTCTTTTTGTTGTGTGATATGTTGTTCTACAGAAGATTCTAAGTTAGATTTTCTTTCATCTGCATCAACACTATTTATTTGTCCATTAATATAATTTTCTCTTAAATTACGATTATATCTGCTTGCTATAGCTGCTTTTGCTTCGTCTACTATATTTGGATTTGAATCCATTAGGTTTAGTGCTTCTGCACTTACTGGATATGTTGGTGTTGCAGCTACTTGCATTCCTGGATCTGTATATCTTGATACATACATTTCAACTGCTTTTAATTGATAAAGCTCTATAATTGCACTTGACATTGCAATTGATTCATCTTCTGATAAGTTTATATTTATCACACCTTCTGCTGGTGCTCCTGCAATTTCTGGAATTGATACTTGTTTCTTAGAAACAACTATGTAATCTTGTCCATTACCAAAACGTATACGAACATCTACGAAATCACCATCAACTAAATCTGTTGGTAATGATAACATGTTATATTCTTGTTTTCTTAAATCATTTGTAACTTGTTCTGAATTTGTTGTTAACATGTCTTTTGTTAAAATTGTTCCAGCTTTTAAGTCTATTTTTGCTACTAAATCTGATCTTGCTTGTGTTTGACCTTCGTCAGAATAAAAATCAGATGCAGTTGCTATATTTTCTGGAACTACTGAAGCATCTGCAACATCTGATATTACATTAGGTTCTCTTGATGTATCTCCCTCTATTGCAGTGATTTGTATTCCTGAACCAGAAGAAACATCCTCAGATACAACATATACAGGTCTCTCTGCTGCTTTTATTGCATCTTGTTTTTTCTTTAAATTAATTAATTGCATAAATAGTAAAGCTATTACTATTGCTGCTATAATTAACATTACTAACATTCCTAATAAAAATGATACTCTTTTTTGTCTTTGCATTGGATTTGAAGCCATTTATTATTCCTCCTTAAATATTTAAAATTCAATATAATCTGATTTTATTTTACAACACTCTACCTTTTAAAACAATATATACAATCATTTCGTAATCTAAATATAATATTTCTGTAATATTGTAGTAACATTATAGTACAATATTTTCCAATGCTTCTGCCACACCATTTTCGTCATTTGTTTTTGTTATAAAATCAGCTACTTTTTTTACTTGTTCATTACTATGTCCCATAGCAATTCCACGCCCTGCATTTTTTATCATAAGTATGTCATTATTATTGTCACCAAAAGACATAACTTCTTCTTGTTTTATATTTTCCAACTTCATAATTTCTTCTATTGCATACCATTTATCTACATTCTTACTACTAACTTCTGTGTAATAATAGCCTACTGAAATTTCTTTTGTTCCAGATCTTATTTTTTTCTGTGACATATGGGAAACTTCTAAAACATCTATGTTTGATATATTTTTTAGTTTTCGCAATATACTAGAAAATACAATCTTGCTTTCATCACATATTGTCATTTTTAAAAATTTATTTGTATTTAATTTCTTTACATAGTCATAAACATCTTCTACTATATTTATTTCTGTCTTTTTATCACTGCTCTTTTTGGTATTTTCATAATTATAAAATGCAACATTATAATTTAAAGATTTAGCTATAACAGAACTTTCTGTATAAATATTATAATAAATACTGTTTTTTTCGCATAATTCTATTATTTCTAAAACTTTTTCCTTACTCAAATAATTTTCATATAAAATTTCATTTTTTTGCATATCATATAATACAGAACCATTACCTGAAATATAATACTTATTTGCACCTATTTCTTTCGCTATTGTAAGAACAGACTCTGAGATTCTTCCAGATGCTAAAACAACCAAAATTCCTTTTTGTGTTACTTGTTTTATTACATTTTTAGTATATTCTGTAACTTCTCCATACCTATTTAATAAAGTTCCATCTAAGTCAATTGTTATTAATTTATACATAATTTTATTCCTTTCTACTTTTCACTACAATACTATATATTATTATCATTTTTTTTACAATATATATCTTTTTAATTTACAAATTTTTTCCAGAATATTTTTTTATGTTTTACACATCATATATATTGAAAAGGCAAAGTACTTTTCAACGATTTTTTTTACAATCCTAGGAGGTGAAATTTAAAATGGCATATTCAAATTCAAATAAAAAATTAGTTCCTGAAGCAATGAACGCTTTAGATAAATTCAAATATGAAGTAGCTTCTGAAGTTGGTGTTAACTTAAAAGAAGGATATAATGGTGATATTTCTTCAAGAGACGCTGGTAGAATAGGTGGAAACATGGTTAAGAAAATGGTTCAAAAATATGAAAACGAAATGTTAAATAGATAGTTTCCATTTTAAACTTTTTTAACGGATTCAAGAATTTTTAAACATAGCTTTATGTTAGAAAATCTAGAATCCGTTATCTTTTTTACTAAATAAAAAAGTAATTATCCCCCGGCTTAGCCGGGGGCTTTTTACTTATAACGCCTAAAAGGCTATGTTACAAGCAGAGCCTCAAGGCTCATAGCTGTTCCGACGCATGCGTTCCTTATGACCCGTTAAACGGGTCTTTATATTCTTTTATTGATATTTGATCATACATCATATCTTCTTGTAATTGATTTCTTACATATTCTGCTATTCTTTTGGCATTTTTACCTACCGTGTCTACATAGTAGCCACGGCACCAAAAACTTCGTTGGCCAAATTTGTACTTCAAATTTGACCACCTCTGGAAAATTATGAGGCTGCTTTTGCCCTTTAATATTCCCATATATTTTGATACTGATAATTTTGGTGGTATTTCTACAAACATATGCACATGATCTGGGCAAACTTCAGCCTCTATTATTTTAACTCCCTGCCAATCTGATATATCTCTCAATATTTTACCTATTTCTAATCTTTTTTGTCCATAAAAAATTTTCCTCCTATATTTTGGTGTGAACACTATATGATATTTACAATTCCACTTAGTATGTGATAGACTTGACATTGTATCATATGTAGTGCTTTCATCTTTGGTTTTATTACTGAATATACTATTCATGATACGCAACTCCCTTCATTTTTTTATCAATTATGCGTCGAAACATATTGATATTATATCATGAAGGGAGTTGCTTTGTTACGTAGCTTAAGCCTACGTTCCTACCGGCACAGCCGGAAGTTTACAAACAATTAAAAAGGGATTTTGAGGAACATCCCCAAATCCCTTTTACTTATGCTTCTGGTTCTATTAAACCATAATTTTTATTATCTTTTAACTTATAAATAACATTTACTTTACCATTTTCTAAATTAACAAATGTTAAAAATGTGTTACCTTTATTTTCTTGTAATTTTAATTTTGCATCTTCTGGTGTCATTGGTTTAATTTCATAATATAATTCTTTTATTATTTCATTTTCTGGTTCTGTTTGTTCTTCTTCTTGAGATGCTCTAATTGTTGCTTCTTTGTTTAATCTTTCTCTTTTTGTTTTTGTTTTTCTAATTTGTCCTTCTAGTATATCTATATTTTTATCTATAGAAGCATATAAGTCTTTATGTGCTGTTACTGCTTTATATGTAATACCTTGGTAAGAAACTCTTGTTTCTGCTATTTGCTTATTTCCTTCTACTTTTATTGTAACTGTTCCATCAAAGTCCTCTAAATATTTTGTTAATTTTTCCATTTTCTTTTCTGAATAATCTCTAATTGCATCTGTGACTTCTAAATCCTTTCCTACAACTTTTATATTCATAAAAATCTCTCCTCTCAATTATTTTTGCTTTCTTTTGTTGTAAATTTATTATATATGGTAAAAAGCTTTTTTTCAAGTTTATTTTATTTTTTTATATACTATTAGAAAATATTTTCCATTTTATAATCTTTTTCTAGTTTATCATTTAAGTATAATTTAGCTATCAACTCTAGTTCTTTTGCAGCCTCTTCTCCTACGTTAAACGAAAATACCTTCTTAGGTGGTGACATTACAATATATTTTATAGCTTGCATTGTCGATTTGCTCATATAAATACAACTTGTATCTTGTTTTCCACATATATTACACTTAAATCCATTTTGTTTCAAACTAAAAAATTCTAAGTCTTCTGTTTTATTGCAATTTCCACACATTCTAATATTAGGAGCAAATCCTAATATACTTACTAGCTTCATTTTAAATATTGCCAAAATAAATTCTAAATCTTTATCTGTTTCAGATATCATATATAAAGTATTTAAATATAATTGTAAAATTCTATAAGAATTCTCATTTTCATTTGTAACATCAATTATTATTTTAGAAATAAAAGATGCATACTCTAGTTTTTTTAAATCTTTTCTTATATTATAAAAAATTTCTATCGGTTCACAAGAATTTATATAATATGTAGAATTAGTTTTATATAATATATAATCTCCAAAACATAAAAATTGGCTACCAACAAGGAGCGAACTTCTAAATCTTTTCGCTCCCCTGGCAGCACAAGAAATCTTTCCTAGTCCTGGTGTTAACATTGTTAACATTTTATCAAAATCACCCATATTACGTTCAACTAATATAATTCCTTTTGTCTTTATTGTTCCCATTCTTTTCTTCCTCTATTTTCTTTTCTAGATCTCTTAATTGTTTAAATTCCATAAATGTATTTATGTTTCCTGTTTTTTTAAAGGTATTCCAAGCTATTTGTTTAAACATGAAATCATCTCCTTTGTATTATCTTTTGTATTTTATGTTTTTTTATTCAATTAGTTGAATTTAAATTTTTTAACTATGCTATCTTTATCCTGCCAATCTTCTTTTACTTTTACCCATACTTTTACATTTAATTTTGTGCCCAACATTTTTTCTAATTCCATTCTTGCACTTGTTACAATACGTTTTAGCATTTCACCATTTTTGCCAATAATAATTCCCTTATGAGAGTTTCTTAAGCAATATATAGTTGCCTCAACATCATAAATTTCTTCTCCTTTTGTTGTATTTCTTGATTTCATTTTTTCTACTTCTACATATATACCATGTGGCACTTCTTCACTTAAAAATTTTAATGCTTTTTCTCTAATTACTTCTTCTACTAATTGTCTTGATGTTTGATCTGTATATTCATCTATATCATAATATGCAGGGCCTGGTTTTAGATTTTTTTCTATCGCATCCAAAATAGTAGTTACACCTTTGTTATTAAGAGCAGAAATTGGAATTATTTCTTCAAAATCATATTCGTTCCTATACATATCTATAACTTTTAAAATGTCCTCTTTTTGTATTAAGTCTATTTTATTTAGTATTAAAATAGTTTTTCTATTTATTTCTTTTATTTTTTCTAATATTATTCTATCGCCTTTTGTTATTTCTTTTTTTGAGCAATCTACTATAAATAAAATGATATCTACATCTTCTGCAATTTCATATGCTGTTTCTACCATTGTTTCTCCTAGTTTTGTTTTTGGTTTGTGTACACCTGGAGTATCTATAAAAATTATTTGAGAATTTTCTCTATTAACAATTGCTCTTATTGCTGTTCTGGTTGTTTGTGATTTATTTACCGTTATTGCAACTTTTTCTCCTACTAATTTATTTATAAGTGTAGATTTACCAACATTAGTTCTTCCTATAATTGCAACAAATCCTGATTTAAACTCTGCCATCTGCTCATTCCTTTCTATTTATTTATATTAACATATCTAAAATTATTTTTTTGTAGAAACTTAGTACTTATCAAATTTATTTCGAAAATATTTTATCATACTTTTAGAATTAATAAAAGACTAGCTATAAAACTAGTCTTTATTTACTATTTATAGTAAAAGTTCCTTATTCAAAAGTTACATTGCTATTTATTGGACATATATTAAAAAATGTATTTCCATCATTTACTTGTATTTCGTTTCCTTGTACGTCTCTATATATAGTTTGAGAACTTCTAGTATTCTTTATACATTTTATTTTTATAGCTTTACCATTTGTTATATAATATCCATCGTTTGTACCAACATCATCCAAATCTTGTCTGTCTTTATTTTCGTTATCTTTTAATGGCGTGTTTTTAGCAAATGTAACTATTATATTTTTAGTTGTAATTGCTTCTCCTGTTTCCATATCAGTTTGTTTTTCGCCTCTTGCATACCTTGTATATCTTTTAGTTTCTGGATCATACTTATAGCTTGTTGTATGTAAATCTGAATATGGTATTGTTACTGTGTTTGCATCTATTCCATCTTCTAAATTAATTTCATCAAATGTATACTTTAGCACACTTGCTTTATCTGATGTTGTATCGTATTTTTTATCTTTAGCTATCTCTAAAATGTCTTTTATGCTTGTTAACACATTATGTGGTGATGACTTTTGTTTTATTCTCCAAAAGCTATCTGAGCTTTCTGTTATTCCATTAATATTGTCTACATTTAGTGAAGAAATATCTGATTGTGCTTTTGGGCTCCAACCATAATGAACATAAATCGCATCATTTTCTAACGCATAATCTAAGAAATAATGTCTGGCACTACGTACAGGCCCTATTTTTTCTAAGTCTACTCCCTTAAAAAGAGCCATTAATCTTGTTTCTCCACCTTCTACAATTATTTCGTAAACACTATATGCACTATTTAAGCCAACTTGTGGCCATGCCCCTTTGTGATTATCTATCATAACTGCTATAGGTCTATCATTCCCCTCAAATATACTTTTAGGTTGCTCTGGTTCTTCTTCTTTTAACCCTTCACCTATCCCTAAATCTACAGTTGGGTTTTCTTTATCTTGATTGTATACGAAAAAATAATAATAAAGTCCTGCTGCTATTGCTAATATTAAAATTATTATTACAAAAATTATTGGCATTTTTTTACTTTTGTGCTTTGTTTTGGTTCTTTTCCCTTTACTACTCATTTTATTCCTCTCTTATCTACTATTTAAATAATTGAACAATTTTGTCAGCAAATAAAAAATAAGAAACTATTACAGCATTTAAGGCTGTTAAGACAACTGCCCCTGCTGCTACATCTTTTGATATTTTCGCTTTTTCATGATATTCTTCTGTACATAAATCAACAACTGCTTCTACCGCAGTATTCATCATCTCTGTTCCTAGAACTAAAAATACAGAAAGCATCAATATTGCCCATTCTGCATTACTTATTTTTAATATGATTCCTAGTATTATTACAACAATTCCTGCTACTAACTGAATTTTTAAATTTCTTTGAGTTTTAAAGCCATGTGCTATACCAGAAAAAGCATTTTTCCATGCTTCTATAAAATTTTTATTATATAATCTGCTATCTTTCTTTTTGTCCATAATTACTCCCTATTAATATTTAAATCTTTTAGTACTTGTTCTTCTTTTTCTCTCATTACTTTTTTATCATCTTCTTTTATGTGGTCATACCCCATTAAATGATAAAATCCATGAACCAACATGTAAGCTAGTTCTCTTTCGAAACTATGGCCATATTCATCTGCCTGCATTTTTACCTGACTTAGATTAATAATAATATCTCCTAACACTTCTGGTACAATACTTTTTTCTTTTTGCAATTTTTCTACTTCATCTTTTTCGAACATAGGAAAAGATAAAACATCTGTCGCTCTATCTATATTCCTATATTCTTTATTATATGCTTGTATATCGATTGGTGTTGTAAAAATAATACTAATGGTTATATTTTTATCCACTAAAGTTTCTGTCTCGAAACATTTATTTATAACCTTTTCAGTTAAATCTGAATACATATCATTAGGTTCTACATTTAAATATTCTATATCTGTATACTTCATTTTTTATATCCTTTCTGTTTATTTACCCAATCTCTTTTTTTTCTTGTCTTTTGATTCTTGAATATATTTTTTCTGAAGTTTTACATTTATTTTTTATTTCTCTCATTACTCCTAATTCTACTAACTTATTTTTATAAAAATCTATTATTTTAGAATAATCTCTTTTAGCAGCTTGTAATTTTTTCAAATCTGCTTTTATAAATAATATTTCTTTTTGTTTCTCGTATTTTTCTAAATCTTCTTTACCTTTTTGTAATTTTTTATATTCGTTCCAGAATAATTTATATTCTTCCCTATCTGATGGTTTGTCCCAATAAATTTTAGTAGAAAGAAGTCTAATATTATAGTCTTCTATTAATTCTATTAATAATTTATATGCCGCTTCTTTCTTACTTGCTATTTTTGTAGTTATAATAATTTGTCTTAAATCTTTTAATATTTTTACATAGCATTGTTCTGCAACAACTAGTGGTAAACTATGTGTAAATAATTGTCTACTTATTCCTAGCAAAATCATTCTCTTTTCTACAGTGTCTTTAATGTCTAATTTTCCAACTGTAAATCTATCGAATTTTTCATATTGTGAAATTATGTTTTTATACATATTACTATCATCTAATTTAAGTTTTAATGGTAGTACTTCTGTTATATAATCTTCTAATAGATCAAATATTTTATCATATATAATATTTTTATCTTGATATGTTAAATTATCTGCAAGTTGAATAGAATAGTGTTTTAAAACGCCTTTATATAATTGTTCTATTTTTACACTATAAAATCTTTCATATCTAGGAATTATCTTGTTTTCTTCTGATTTTAATGTTTGATAATCTAACTGTAATAAATATTGTTGTTTTTTGTATTTATATTCCAAGTATTCTGTTTGTTTTAAGTGAATTACCTCATAATAGTTTGAAAGTGCGTCTTTCTCAAATTCTGTAGCTGTACTATTTTTTACTTTTTTATAAATTGAGTCCATTATATATTTATCTATTGCTTCTAAATATAAAGTATATGCATCTTCATATTTTTTAGATAAAATTTCTTTTTTTGCTTCGTCCTTGGTTTCGTTTTTATATGCTTCAAATGCTTTTACTAAACTACTTCTTTTTATAGAAATCATTATTCCATTAATACCTAATTTAGTTGGTATTAATAATCTACTTATAGTATTTGTTAATTTTGTGAAAAAATTTTTATTTGTGCTAACTACTCTAAGACTTCTTTGCTCCATGTTTATCATCCTTTCAAAATACTATTTTTTCATTAGTTCCTATATTTTCAAAGACTTCATATGTTACCTCTGCCTCCACTGCATCATCTTTTATTGTATAATTTACTGTCACATTATTTATATTGTCATTATTCGTTATTTTTTGATTTAACTTTTCTTCAGCTCTTCTTTTTGCTTCTTTCTTTGCCTCTTCCTCGCTATAGTTAATTTCATATTCTTTTATTTCAGAATTATTACATTCGATTAACTCTACGGGTATATAGAAATTTGAAAATAATTTTAACTTTTTAGTTGCATATATTGTATCATATTTTTCAAAATTTGAAAGCCTTTTATACAAATTTATTCTAAAATTATTTATATTTATTGCATATTTTTTCTCCATTTTTCCTGTTTTTTCCACTTTAGTTTCTTTAAAGCTTACCGTTGCCTTTTCAGTATACCATACTACTGCCTCTATTTCTCCTGTAGCTCTAGCAAAACGAGTTCCCGTATACTTTCCTTCCATCCAGCCACCAATTAGCAAAGTTCCCTCTTTTACGACATCTCCAGGTTTTACCATTGCAGTCCCTGTGTTAGCATTTATTTTTACTATTTTCCCTTCTTTATCTGATACAATATTACAATATTCATCTTGAGCTATAATTTCTGGCTTTTCTTCTGCCTCTACAACTTCTACTATTGCATTAGTTCCTTTTAATTCGATTCCTATCCATGCTATATCACTTCTTGCTAATCTTATATTATTAACAATTTCTTTTATATCTATATCGCTTTTTCTTTCGCCTATAAATAATCCATTTTCATTTAAAGAGCTTAAAATTTTCTCTTCAGTTAGGTCATCTCCTGTTATTTTTATTTCTATATTCCAAATAAATTTTGATAATATAAATAAAGCTAATATAATTATTAAAAACATTGCCAAAAAGAACTTTCTCTTCTTATATTTATGTAAAAAAAAGGGCACTCCTTTTTTTCGGTCAATGCCCACTTTGCATTTTGTTTTTTTAGCTATCTTTCTTATTTTTTTAAAATCTTTAATTCCAATATTAACAGTTAAGTATATATCATTTTTCTTTTCTATATTCCATAAGTATATTTTCTGTAGTCTACACATGTTTATAAAACGTTCTATAAAATAACCTTCTACATGTATAGTTACAAATCCATTTAAATAGCCTTCTATCTTTTTTATACTCACGTTTTCTTATTCCTCCTCTGTACTTTCAAGATATATTTTAGAAAGTACTCCACTAATTAATACGTCATTTTCATTTATTTGATTTAAATTCATTTTATTCCCTTCTATTATTATTATTCCAATAGAACTATTTATTTTTACTAAATGCTCTTCATATTCTATAACTCCCGTATAATTTTCAATCATTAACTGATTAAAACCTATTAACGTTATTTTTGGTATATTGGTAGTTACTTCTACCGGAATCTCTAGTAACTTTTCGATTTTATTTCTTGTATTTTTTATTTTTATCACTCCTATCTTTCAAATTCATCAAGTGATTTAAATTCATATCCTTCTGCCTTTGCTTCCTTAATAATACTATCTAAAGCATTTGCATTATCTTTTGAGTTTCCATGTAGTAACATTATTTCTCCATTATGAAGATTATCTAAAACGATCTTTTTAGCATATTCCGTTCCTTTTTGTACATTTTCATCATAGTCTAAATAACCAAATGTCCACATTACATTTGTATAACCAAGTTCTTTTGTTACAGCCAAAGTTCGTTCACTATATTCTCCTTTTGGTGGTCTTATATATTTCATTTCATGCCCTGTTTTCTCATATATCGATTGGTGTAATTTCATAACTTCATCTTTTATTTCTTCATCGGAAATATCAGGAAGACTTTTATGGTTCACTGTATGGTTTCCTAATTTCTTAATGTACTATCTTTAAAACATATTACTTACTTTTATTTTTTATTCATTCAGATCAAAAAAATAATCAAGTAATATAAATATCACTTGATTATTTTTTTAATGGCTTACTATATTAATATAATTTCTGAACCATTTCTAATTGTAGATTCTCCAATAGTTAAATTTATATCATATGGTTTTGCTGTTTTTCTGTCATATAATACCGGAAATTTTGATGGATTATATTCTCCGTTAGTAAATTCCTTTATTGCTTTTACTATTAATTTTATTACTGTATAAATTCTTCTATTTAATGGAATCCATATGTCATATTCTTTTTCAATTGTTGGAACATATAATTTCACAAGTACTTTATTCATTTTCCTCACCGTTTTCCTTCATACCTAATAATTTAACTAAAGTTGGTCTTCCTTTTACGAAAGAATATCCATAACTTTGTCCACATGTATTTGAAAATTTAAATGTTGATGATATTGGTTTAAATAGATATTGTTCACCAGCACCATTTCCTAACCAAAGTCCTGTATCACTAGATGCAAATTTTTTATACCAATCAGAATATGTATAGTTATTTATTTTCACAGCTGACTCAATTATTACATAATGACATTTCTTTAATGCTTGTGCATTTTTTAAACTTTCAAAGAATAAATCTTCGCTACCTAATTCTGTTATAAATTTATCCAAGCCTATTATTAATATTAATGTCTCTTTCACTTTTTCTGCATTATTTAATGACTTAAACACTTCTATATATTTATCTCTAATTGTCTCTTGTTTTCCCTGTAAAATATTTTCTGCATCTAAAACCACGAAATTAATGTTACGTATTGATTTTATTACTTCTGTTAAATTCATTATAAAAGAACTAAAATCTTCTAAGCCGTTTGCTAACATAAAATATAATAAATTTTTTCTTAAATCTAGCCCTAAAGTTTTAATTGTTCTATGAGCAATACCTACTGGCACAGCTCCTAAATCTGTTATAGCATCTTCTATATGACTTATTGCTACAAAATCTGGAACAACTGCAATTTTTTGTGCTTCTACAGTTTCTTCACTATTTCTTTCTTCTATAGTTTGTCTAACGGTCTCGTTCCAAGCTTCTGCTTCACAAATTTTAGCAGTTTGGAATTCATAATATTTTTTATCTTCTGGGTTTACTAAACCTCTACCAAACAAACGAGAAGGTCTTTTCTTGCCTATACGCTCAAAAATACTCATATAGTCATCATCCTTATTCATTTGTAGCGCTATCTTTTGCTTAAAGTTTTGCAACATTCTATATCTTACACCTGTTGTAGTACTTGCTGTAAAAACAAAAACAATTCTATATTTTAATCCTTCCCTTAAAAGTATCTCTAAAATTTCATCATAACCATTTGGATAGTTTTCTACAAAAGATTCATAGTTGTTTAATACTATTATGAATGTTGGTATGATTTCATTTGTAGCTTTAGTATATAAGTTAAAATCGCCATTATAGTCAGATAATTTTTCCTTTCTGTCTTTCAACTCATTTTGTAACATTACAAAAAATCTTGCAATTTTTTCGTTATCAGATGAAAACATTACATCTCCAACGTGCTTTGATTTTCTAAAAGCTTTAAGTGTTTCGCTTCCAAAATCTAAAAGATATAACTGAGCTATTGCAGAAGAATAATTTGCAATTATATCATAAATCATTGTACTTATTAATGTTTCTTTTCCACTAGCAGCATTACCATAAATAATAGTATTTCCACCATAAGATAAGTTTAATGCCATAACATTTTGTAATTGTCTAGAAGGATCATCATATTCTCCAATTACAGGATTAATTACATCATCTTCTACTTGTACATTGTATTTATTTCTAATTGCATCAAGATATATTGTTTCTGGAATAGGTGGAAGCCATAATGGAGTTTCGTGTATATTTTCCTTCTTAGCTAAATCACTAATATATTTTACTATATTTGTTAGTTGTTCTCCCCTACTATCTGAACTATTCTTTTTAACATCATCTACTTTCTTTAGAATTCTTCCTGTACTAGAAATAAATTCTATTGAATTATCATATTCCTTCTTCACTTCGTCTGAAGGATAATATAATGCACCAGCCCAAGCGGATTGTCCTAATGCTAAATAATCGTCATTTCCTACTTTTAAATAAAACTGACCTGCACCACTCAATTTTGCTGCATCTGGTATGTCAATTATATCTTTACTATCTGAAGGAGATTGAACTTTTAAACAAACACCAAATTTAGAGTTACTACGTATCTGATCATTAACAACTCCACCAGGTTTTTGTGTAGCTAGAATTAAGTGAACCCCCAAACTACGTCCAATTCTGGCAACACTTATAAGTTCATCCATAAATTCTGGCTCTTGTTGTTTTAACTCTGCAAACTCGTCACTTATAATAAATAAGTGAGATATTGGTTTTTTTAGTACTCCGCTATGATAATATTTTTGATATTTATATATATCTACTGTACTCTCTCCTGTAATAATTCTTGCCTCACTAAATTCAACTTGTCTTCTTTTTAATTCACTTTGAATTGATTCTAATGATCTTTGCAAACTGCTTTTATCTATGTTAGTTATTGTTCCAACTAGATGTGGCAATTGTACATCTGGTCTTTGGAAAGCGCCAGCTAAACCTCCGCCTTTATAATCTATTAGTACAAATGTAACATCATCTGGATGATAATTAATAGCTAATGATAAAATATAGGTTATAATAAATTCACTTTTTCCTGAACCAGTACTTCCTGCAATTAATCCATGTGGTCCATGGTATTTTTCGTGTATATCTAACGCTATATGTTTTCCATAACCATCAATACCAATTGGGGCACTTAAAGAATTAACTGAATCACTTTCTCTCCATCTATCTAATATATTTAATTGCTCAATACATCCAACATTATACATTTCCAAGAATGTATAACTACTTGGCAACATCATTTCCTTTTCTTCATTATATTTTATTAATATATTGAATAAAATTTGGCTTATTTGTTCAAAAGAAAAAATTGCAGATGTATTTAATTTAAATTCTAATTTATTTTCATTAAAGTTAGTACTTTCACGTAATACTCCACTATTTTCATTTATTTCTACAAAGGTTTGACATTCTGTTGGTAATTTTAGAATACTATCTGTTAAAAATAATATACTAAATCCCATATTTTTATCTTGTTTTAAAATTTCATTAATAACTTCTAAATCTTCTACATTTTTATAATCATCTACAATAATTAAATAGTATGGTAAATTATCTTTATAGCTAAACTTACTTTCATATTGTTTTGATCTCTTTTTTAGCTCATCTCCTAAATAGTCTGAAACAGTACTTATTTTGGTACGTTCGTCTGCAAAAAAGCGCATATCTTTAGAGTTACTCCATACATGTGGTAGCATTTTTGCAAAGTCCCATCTCTTGTCTGTATTATCTTTTAATAAAAATACTAATTTTAACTCATCATAACTGTGAAATGTAATTAATTGTAATAAGATATTTTGGATATATCTGTATTTTTGTTTTTCATCTTGATAAATAATTGCAGAAATATTTTTCTTAACTAAAGAAACTAATACTGGTGCCTCTTTTAATAGTTTTGCTTTCTCTACACATTCAGTCATTAAGTCATATGTTTCATTGCTTCCCTCTAGGACTTCATCATCTTGTGTATATGTTATTTTTAAATTTGATGGAACATCTCCAATTCCTAATCTAATAGTTAGAAAATCTTTATCCGTTATTTGTCTTTCCCATAATCTTGAATGGTCATATAAAATAATGTCCATACATTCCTCTGCAGAAACATATGTCCTATATAATATAGAACGATTTCGATTTAAAAGTTCTTCAATTGAATCCATTTTTTTGACTATATATTTTTTATAGTTTTCTATAGTATCTTTTTCATTTAATTCTCTAATTTTAACACTATATCTTCTATTCAACACAGGAATCAATACTGATGTTAACAGCATTGTTGCTGACATAACTATACTGAATATCGAACTTTTTAAATCTGTTCTTCCAGAAGCTAAATTGTCAATAGTTTGTACTAGCGTTATAAGTGTCATCATTGCCATTGAAAGTGATGAACCTAAAACTAGAGCCGCTGGTAACTCCCTATTTTTTTTTGAAAGTTGTGGTGCAGATATTTTTACTTCTGTTTCGTCTAATAAGTCTAATATTCTAGGAGTTCTTAGAAAATAATTATCTTTTATATAGTCTTCAAAATTATCTTCATCATATTTTTTTATTAATTTATTAGTATATTTACTTTTTGAAAAATAGTTTCCATTACAATTTACTTTATTAAAAGGATTGTTAATAAATAATTCTTTATCTATTAAAATAATTGTTAACCCAAATATAGATATTCTATCTCCATTCACCAATATTCTTGTGGACATAGATATTGGTTCATCATTAACAAATGTATTAAATTTCGTATCATAATTTTCTATTGACCATACACCATTTATAAGAGATATTTTAGCCTGTGTTTTACACACAAGAGGATTATCATATGTTATGTGATTACTTTTTCTATCTTTTCCTATAAAGATTGTTGATGTGTTTTCTATATGTAAATGTGCATAATTATCTGTATATACAGGTGAACAATATAACACATAAATTTCTGGACTATTTCCTATAGTTACATAATAAAAACTATAATCCTTTAATATGATTTTTTCTAATAATTCATGTCCATTTCTAATAACCTTAATAGAGTTATCATTTATTACAATATTTTTATTATTGATAATTCTACATCGACTAGTAGTTTTTATTTGCCAATTGTTTCCAACACTTTCAATATTAATTAGCCTTTTTGACTGATCATAATTTTTATCATATAACCAATAATTACCCGCTACTTCGCGTGGTAAAACTAGTTTATTCATTGAATTTTTTCCTATAAGTGTAACTAACATTTATTTTTCTCCTTATACTTTACTGATGTTAAATTTCCCCAAAATAAATTATTCTATTTTCTTAACCTTCAAATTTCTCCTATGTAACTAAAAAGCGAAAATAGTAATTCGTCTAATCGGTCTATTATAAAGAATTACTATTTTCGCAAAAGACGAAGTACAATAATATTTATTACACTTCTAATTTAAATTAGTTTTATTCTTTCACAAGAAAGTTTGTTTTAATTTTTACCTGTAAGATTTGTCCAAACATCTGAAGCTGTTTCTTGTATTTTATTGATTGCTTGAGATCCTAAATCTTTAGCTGCATCAACTGCATCTGAAACTACATCTCCTGCAGCTTCTACTGCATTTGCTGCACCTTCTAATGCTTCTATTGTATTAGTTTGTGCTGTTATTTGATTATCTAATGCACTTGATAAAGAATCTAAAATAGTATCTAATCTTTTAAAAGCAGCTTTTAATTCTCTTATGTTGCTATCTCCTGAAATAGAATTCCAAACACTTTCTAATGATGAAGCTGTTGATGAAGCTTTTTCAGCTGCACTTTTTGCAGATTTAAATTTTGATTCTATAGCTTTTTGATCTGATTGTACATTAGCTGTTCTAAATCTTAATTTAGCTCCTTTATTTGTTTTTGATACATCATTTAATATAAGTGCTATTTGTTCCGTTAAACTGCTTGATGTACTAGATTGGTTTGATGCTGCATAAGATTTTGCTTTTGCTGCAATTTCGTGTGGTATATCACTTACTGTTACTTCGAATATTTTATTTAGTCCTGGTATAGACATATTTACAACATTTATAAAGTTATCATATGAATTACCAAACCAATTCTCTCTCATAGAGTCAATTTTTGTGAATGCATCCTTTATATTTGTTTGCATTTCGTTAGCTGCACTTGCAATTTGTGATGCTTTAACAATAATTTGATCATAGTCAATTTCTTTAATATCTGCCATGATACTTCCTCCTTTTATTTTTTAATATAGTTATACTATATATTTATATTAATTAATTTGTCAACAAAAGTAGTAATTATCCCCCGGCTTAGCCGGGGGCTTTTTACTTATAACGCCTAAAAGGCTATGTTACAAGCAGAGCCTCAAGGCTCATAGCTGTTCCGACGCATGCGTTCCTTATGACCCGTTAAACGGGTCTTTATATTCTTTTATTGATATTTGATCATACATCATATCTTCTTGTAATTGATTTCTTACATATTCTGCTATTCTTTTGGCATTTTTACCTACCGTGTCTACATAGTAGCCACGGCACCAAAAACTTCGTTGGCCAAATTTGTACTTCAAATTTGACCACCTCTGGAAAATTATGAGGCTGCTTTTGCCCTTTAATATTCCCATATATTTTGATACTGATAATTTTGGTGGTATTTCTACAAACATATGCACATGATCTGGGCAAACTTCAGCCTCTATTATTTTAACTCCCTGCCAATCTGATATATCTCTCAATATTTTACCTATTTCTAATCTTTTTTGTCCATAAAAAATTTTCCTCCTATATTTTGGTGTGAACACTATATGATATTTACAATTCCACTTAGTATGTGATAGACTTGACATTGTATCATATGTAGTGCTTTCATCTTTGGTTTTATTACTGAATATACTATTCATGATACGCAACTCCCTTCATTTTTTTATCAATTATGCGTCGAAACATATTGATATTATATCATGAAGGGAGTTGCTTTGTTACGTAGCTTAAGCCTACGTTCCTACCGGCACAGCCGGAAGTTTACAAACAATAAAATGTCTTCAAATTGTAATATTCAAAGACATTTTTACAGTTTTATCACTATCAAATTCAATTTTATTTACTATTTTCTTAAGTATTTTATCTTGATTAATAGCTGAGTTTAAAAAGTTTTTAGAAATTTTTATATAGTCTATATCTTTTGACTTATTTAGTTTCAATTCCTCTTCTACTTTTTCTTTTTCTGCTAAAATTTTATTCTTTTCATTCTGTTTTTTCTCATAAACTCTTCTAAAGTCATCAATTTTTATTACTTTATTTATTTTATCTTCATAAATTTCTTCTATAGTATTTTCTATCTTTTGTAATGTACTATTAAGCTTTTTTAATTTTACTTCTAATATATTAATTTTACTATTAGCTTCTTTTTTTGCATTATTATATATTTTTTCTAATTCTGTCTTAGTAAAATTTATTTTTCCAATTTCTTCTTTTATTTTATTGCATAATGCTTCTTCTATTACATCTGCAGATATTTGTTTACAATTGCAAAGGTTTGTGTAATTATTTCTTTTTGAACAAATAAAATACATTCTTCTCCAGACTGTTCCATCTTTTTTTGTTCCTTCTCTGGCTCTTATTGTTGCTATACTTCCACATTCTTTGCAATATACTAACCCTTTTAGTGGATGATCATATTTTCTAGTTCTTACTCTAGTATACTTATTTAACTTTTTTTGTGCGTTATCCCACATATCTATATCTATAATTGGCTCATGCATATTTTTTAAAACAATATGTTCTGACTGTTTTGTACATCTTACTTTAGCAATTTTATGGCTTACTTTTTGAAATTTTCTTCCTACAATATTTCCTATATATACTTCATTTTTTAGAATCTTCCCAATTTGAGCTCTAAGCCATACATATTTTCCGTCTGGATTTACACTTTTCCTTTTCACATATGTAGGTATTTTTAAATAAATAGCTGGTGGCTCTATTTTTCTTCTATTTAATTCATCTGCTATTTTTATTGTAGACATATCTTTATTTACATACATATCAAATATTTCTCTCACTATTTGCGAACTATATTCGTCAGGAATTAAGTGATTCTTTATTTTGTTATCTTTTTTATAACCATATGGTGGAATACCAGCCTGATATTCTCCCTTTTCTATTTTTCTTTGCTTAACACTTTTTATTTTATTAGATATATCTTGAGCATAGTAATCATTAAAACTAAGTTTAAAAGTTAAGAACTGTAGTCCATCTGGTTTTGAGGTATCCACATTATCCCCGAATCGCTATATACCTTATACTATTAGCCGGCAGATATCTTTCTAAATAATACCCTGTATCTATATGATCTCTTCCAAACCTTGATAAATCTTTTGTTATAATACAATCTATTTTTTCATTTTTTATATCTTCCAACATTTTCTTAAATCCAGGTCTATTAAAATTCGTCCCTGTATAACCATCATCTACATATTCCCCAACTTCAACTAGTTCATTGTGTCCTTGTATATAATTATCTATAATATCTCTTTGATTTTCCACACTTTCACTTTCTCTGTCATCCCCATCTTCTCTTGAAAGCCTTATGTATTTAGCAACTCTCATAATTTTGTTATACTCATTTTGTACCATAATTTTATTCCTTTCTTTCAAAGATTTTAATTTATATGTTTTATAAATTCTTCTTTTAAAAGTTCGGCTAAAATCTCTTTTAAGTCTTCTGTTCCATACTCATAAATTATTTTTACATTTTCATTCTTTTTCATCTTTCATTCTCCTTGTCTGTTCTAATTTTATGAATCTGTAAAAATATTATTACTAATAAAGCAAAAACATCTTAACTGTCTTATTTAACATTTAAGATGTTTCTAACTATATATATTATATTAATGCTTAAAAAAACTCTTTATTCTGTCTAAAATTCTTTTAAAAATTGTAGGTTTGTATTCTATAATTTCTAAATATTCCTGTTTATTATTTTTTTCCTCTTCTATTTTCCTTTTTTGAAATAAATTGTCTACCCCATACTTTTCTCTTTTTTGTTCTTCTATGGCTAATTGATTATTTTTTAAGATAATATCTAGTTTTTGTTTTTGTAATTCCGTCGCAAAATATTTTTTAAAATATACAATCAATATTGCATTTGCTTTTCTAGATATATTCTGCTCTTCTATTGGAATATCTGCTTTAATTTCATATTTATAATTTTTATCGCATTTTTCTTTTAAAAATTCGATTTCTTCTAATGGTATTTTTGCTAAATCCTCTGCTGGTAAATGTTTCAATATTTCTAAAACTTCTGTGTATGCCATAGAATATGTTATATTATCTATTTGGTACAACTTTCTCACTCTCCCTTGATTTATCTTTTGCTAATTGTGCCTCTGCATCTCTTACATCTTCTATTCCTATTTGTACTTCTCTAAGTGCATTTTTTAGCAAATTTTGTATAGAAATATCATATTGCTTTTTAGTAGGAATATTTTCTTCGTCAACTATATATTCCTACATTCCTACTCGTTCCATTGTTTCATTTATTTTTTCTATAATTTTCTCTGTCTTTATTGTACTCTGTGTTTTACTTATTAGCTTTACTTTATCACAAGTTTCATATAAATCATGTTCTTGTAAAACAATTTGCATTGCCCTTACCAAGTCTTGGGTTGATTCATGATTTTGCTCGAAGCCTTCTAAATAATTTTCCATTGTACTTGTTATTTTACTATATTCTTCATCAAATTCTTCTCTAAATCTTTCGTTATTAATAGATTTCGTAAAAGATTGATCTTGCTCATCTTGTTTCCTATTAAGTAACCAACCTGCCATATTTGTTTCATATGTATTTAATAATTCGTGAAGTTTATCTGGATTGCGAGTTTCTTCAAAATTCTTTTTCAATTCTTCTAATCTCTCTATTTGCCTATCTTTTATTTTTTCTTTATCTAGTAATATAACTGGAATATCCCATTCTGTAGCAGCTTTATATGCATTCTTTATTGCTTGCTCTGTCGAATCATCAAAAATTATAACATAGTCAGGATTTGTCTTACTTCTCTCTACACCTACTTCACTATACAATCTTCTAGAATTATATGGCATAGATTGAGCAGTTAAGTATTTCTTTTGTGAAGCACTATATCCAAATTCGTTTGAATATGTATTTATATCTGTATTTTCCATTAGTCTAACATTTTTACTATCTAACGAAGTAAAACCATATATAACACCATTTTCTCCTACTGGTGCCATTCCTAGAAAATCTTGATTTATATACGTCATAGAAATAACATGATTAAATGTTAAGTCACTACTTTTCCATTTTGACTTTAAACTTTCTTCTGCTGTAAGTTTATTTTCATTTACAAAACCTGCATCTGTACTATGTACCAACAAATTAAAATAATTATCTGGTTCAATTTGAACTACTTTTTTACCTTCAAATTCTATTATTTTTCTGTTATCACTTTTATCTAGTTTTTTCTTAGTCTCACTTAATTCGCTTGTATAACTTAATGCAAATTCTTGTTCCATTTCATGCTTTATATCTTCTATTTCTTGAATATTTTGATTATGATAAGCTGAAAAGTCTAAGTCTTCTATATTTTCAATTTCTATTACTTTTTTAATCCACTTATTAGTTCTTGTCCTTTTGCAGAATCAATTTTATCTATATCTTGTCCATACATTTCTATTATTGTTTTCGTTTCTTTTAAAGACATAGAAAAATATTTATTAAGATATAGGTTTTTCATAATATCCAGTTTGGTTTCTTTTTTTGGTAGTAACTGTTTATGACTATCTTCCACGTCTATATAATCTGTAGCTCTTTCATACTCTTCTTTAAACAGTTCCTCTAAATCACTTTCGTAATTTTCTGAATATGGTACACTTATTATTTTGATATCTCTTTTAGATTTATTGTTTCTTAGCGCTGAATCTATTAAATTGGCTGTTGTTTTTTCTGTTATTTCATCTAAATTAATCTCATAACAATTATTAGTACAATATTTTACTAATTGATTTACTAAATCAACATTATCCCTTAAATCATTTTTACTATTAACTTGATTTGCTATTATTTGTAATAGGTTTGGGTTAGCTTTGGATAAAATATCTAATTGCATACTTAAATTTGGAAATTTAAGTGCATATAATATGAAGTCTTCTCCGAAAGTCCCATATATTTCATCTTTAAATATAGAAAAGTTTGTATGTACCAAGGCTTTAGGATTTTCTTGTATAGCTTTCTTTAAAGTTTCTATTTTCTCTTCTGTAAATGTTCCTTGCTCATAATATGCCAAAAAATTAGACATATCGGTAAACATCGTAAAATGCCTAACTATTTCATCACAGCTTGTCCCTCTAAGGGCTTCTCTTCTTTCTAGTATATTCGCCTTTACTTTTTCTTGTAATTCTTTTCCAATATTAAAAAATTCCGAATTAGATATTGATATCTGCTTTAGAAAAACCTCAGCCATATTTTCTTCTGTATAAAAAACCTCATTATTATCCATTTTTTCAGAAATCAATTGCACAATTTTATTTTTATCTTCTTCTATTCCATAAGCTCGTACTATGTGCATCAAATTTTTTATTGAATATTGTCTTAAGTTTTCGATATTTTCTTTAGACATTAGCTTTAAAATTTCGCCATATTTTAAAGCTTTTGTACCAGTACAATGCTCTAATATTCCAATTGAAATATCTATTTTATTTATTCCATAATAGCAGAACCAATCTTGTCTTTCTATAAATCTTTTAGAAAAATCATTCATCGCTTTTTTTCTTATAACTTTTTTATTATGAAATTATGATACCATATTTACATATTAGATACAATATGTTTTGACATTAAGTAATTAGGTGTATGATTTCCTACTATATGCCCCTCGTCAACCATTCTTTTCACTAAATCTTCTGCTGTATTTAGATAATGAGCTGTTATGAAAAATGTAGCTTTTACATCATTTGCCTTTAATACATCCAGAATCTGTTCTGTATATCCTGCTTCATATCCTTCGTCAAAAGTTAAATATATATACTTTTCCTCTTCATTTCCTATATATAGGCCATCATATTTTTCCATTAATTCAGCATTTTCTTTCCCTACATCTGGTCTTTTATGGTCTTTTTCTCGTTTTATTCCCCATCCAATTTTCTTATTGCTTAAAGCATTTCCATTTGTATATGTAACTTGATTTTCCATATAAATTGTAAAAATAAGTAAAAAAATTAAAATTATTCCGCATATCGAAAAAAGTAATTTTTTGTCAAAAACTTTTATCATTTTGGACCTCCAATATTATTTTTTTATATTGACATTATCAAATTTTTAGATTATATTGTATTTATTATTGGAAAATATAGGTAATCGTCTAATTAGATATTTTTTTGTCTATTATTGTTAATTCAATATTATTCTTTATAATAATATATATTATTTAGGAGATGAAGATATGTTAAATTTTGTTTTATGCGATGATAATAAAAACATTTTAGACAAATTATCACAGATGCTGGAAAATATTTTTCTTCAAAATGACTATAATGCAAAAATCACCTATACTTGTGATAATGCAGCTGACTTATTTAATTATTTAAATGAAAATAATATTGATGTATTATTTCTTGATATAAATTTGAAAAATAAGTTAACTGGTTTGGATATTGCTGAACGAATACGAAAGAAAAACAAAAATATATATATAATTTTTATTACAGGTCATTTAGAATATGCTCTGGTAGCATACAAATACAAAACCTTTGATTATATTCCAAAACCTTTTGTTTCTGAAAGACTTGAGCTAACTATATCTAGATTATTTGATGACATCAAATCAAGTGTATCAAATTTTATTAAAGTCGGTAATTCCCAGATGTTAATTAGAGAAAGTGATGTACTTTATATTAAAAAAAATAATATGAAGCTTACTTATCATACACAATTCCAAGACTATTCATCATATATTGCTTTTAATAAAATAGAAAAAACATTACCTGGGAATTTTGTAAGATGTCATAAATCTTACATAGTTAATATTAATTGCATTAATAAAATAGATAATATGAAAAATTGTATATATCTTTCAAATAATGACGTTTGCCCTATTGGCCCTAAATATAAAAACAATTTACTGGAGGTTATAAATAACTATGAATACAATACAAAAGATAATGAATATTTTAATGAATCCGAATGCAGAGCTAATTAATGTAATCAGTATTCCTTGTACTTTGATTGAAATAATTATATATGTTAATATGTGTCTAGTTCTACTTAATATAAAAACAGATAGAAAACATAAATATTTATGCATTTTAACAGTTTCTATATTTTCTTGCATCAATAGATTTTTTATTACATCTCCTTTTAATGTAATTTTAAATATCCTTATCATTATATTTATGTATCTTATATTCTTTAAAGTTAAATTATTAGAAGCAACTGTTGGAATCGGTATACCCTTCATTCTAACTGCCTTATTTGAAATGATTTCATCACAAATATATACTTTAATATTTAATAAACCTTATGCTGAATTTGCGTCATATCCATTATATTCAATTATATTTTTATTAATTGTATATACATGTTTGTTTATTATGTTACAATTTTTTAAGCATTTTAAAGTAAACATTACTTTACTTACCAATTTAAACAAAAAGGACTCTCTTTCAATATTAAATACTGTAATTTTAGGTTTTATTACTATATTTTTGCAATTATATATAACAGCTTTTTATAATAACATACTTCCACACGCTATAATTTTATTAAGTATAGCTTGTTTAATTGCATATTTCTTTGTAAGTATATTCAATATTTTAAAAACTAAACAATTAGAAATAGCAAATAGAGATATAAAAAATTTACAATTATATAACAATACTCTAAAAATAATGTACGATAATATCCGTGCATTTAAGCACGATTTTCATAATATTATGAATGGTATTGGTCGGATATGTAACAGCTAAAGATATGGATGGCTTAACAAAATATTATAAGTCTCTTTTTGATGATTGTAATAATATTAATAACCTAGCTGCTATAAATCCAGAATCTATTAATAATCCATCAATATACGCAATTTTAGCAGATAAATATAATAAAGCAAGCAGTAAAAATATTCAATTAGAACTTGGCGCTTTTATTGATTTAAATTCACTTCATATTGATACATATGAGCTTACTAGAATATTAGGCATATTATTAGACAATAGCATAGAAGCAGCTCAAGAATGTGATAAAAAATATATAAGTATACGATTTATAATGGATTATAGAATGAATAGGCAACTTGTAATTGTAGAAAATACGTATAAAAATAAAGATATTGATACATTTAAAATTTTTGAAAAAGCATATACTACAAAACCTAATAATACAGGGCTTGGATTGTGGGAAGTAAATAAAATATTAAAGAAACATGATAATCTTGCAATTTTTACAAGTAAAGATGATGATTTATTTAAACAACAGTTAGAAATATATCTACCTAAACCAAGTTTATTAAAAATTTAATACATAAAATAAAAATACCTAAATAAATAGGTATTTTTTGTCGTCGTAATTTAATTAGGTTGATTGTTGCTAGTCTTTTTTAATCATGCTAGCAGGCATTTTTGGTTGATGTATTATTCCCAAAACAAAACATGCTGTGTTAGATGATTTAGCATATTTTTCTGCTAATCTTGCTAAGAATTTTAACATAATAGTTCCCCCTTTTTTAATTTATATAGCAAGAGGTCTTTCCTCTATTACTACCCATATACTTCATATCCATATTTATTTTTTGTAATTTTATATGCTAATTTCGTTATTGTTAACGTTTGTACTAATATTCCTATAATTATCATATTAGAAATTACTTTATATGGAATAACTATTGCAATTACTAGTTCTATACCTGCAATTACAAATGACCATATTTTACGTCTTCTTCTTTCTTTCTTCTGTAATACCGGAACATTCTCTGTATCTGCTGGTGCATATTTTGCAATCATTGCAAAGCTAAATATAAAAGTGATTGCTATTAATATGTATTTAATAGTATTGTCAAAGTTTAATATACTGGCTAAATATGCACTTCCAATATACATTGTATTTGTTGCTATAATGCAACCAAGATGTGTTCGTAGATGAAATCCCCCAGAAAACATTCTATATGGAAGAATTACAATAAATGAAATTATTGTTAAATCAATTATATTAAGTATCCAAGCCAATATAAATGTAATAAAAAATTTAGGTACTTCACCAATTAATAATTGTAAACCAAAGTTAATTTCATCTGCTTTATTTTCATCATATCCATCAACTGATTTAATTATTTTCTTTGTTAATGAATTACAAATTGCTTCTATCACATTTATTCCTCATTTCTTTTATTTTCTGAATTCATTATAATTTTTCTAAATTTATCTATTCGTTTTAATTTGCAAAAATATTTTTTTAGTATGGTAAAAATTTCAACATTTGTTTTCACATGTATAATTTATAATTTCACCAATAGTACTATTGTTTAATATTTTTTGTGTTTTATTGTTCTTTTATATTCTTAAATAAAAAAACACATCAATTTAAAAATTAATGTGTTTATATATGTACGTCTTTTAAAATATTCCATACTCCTTTTTGAGTAGGTAAATATTTAAACTCTAATTCTTCTTTTGTTGTTGGATGATAGAATTTTAATTTATATGACCACAATGCTAATTGTTTACTTCTACTCCTTGTACCATATTTAGTATCTCCACAAAGAGCATGTCCTCTACTAGAAAATTGCACTCTTATTTGATGGTGTCTTCCCGTTTTTAAATCTATTTTTACTAAACTCATATGTGTTACCTCATCATATTTTACAACTTCATATTCCAATTCTGAGAATTTAGCATTTTTTATATTTTTATTTGTAACAAAAGATTTATTTTGTCTTTCATCCTTTACCAAATAATCTTGCATAATACCACTTAAATTTTCCATTTTCTCTTTTACGACAGCAATGTAATTTTTCTTAACCTGTTTATTTCTAACTTGTTCACTTAATCTTGATGCAGCTTTAGAAGTTTTAGCAAATACCATAACTCCACCAACAGACCTATCTAACCTATGAACTAGTCCTAAATAAACATTTCCTGGCTTATTATATTTTTCCTTTAAATATGCCTTTATAATTGTAAGCATATCATCATCTCTTGTTTTATCTGCTTGTGATGGAATTCCTGGTTCTTTAACAACTACTATGATATGATTATCTTCATATAATATATTAAGCATTAGCTTCCTCCCATCTACCATATATTCCACAAGGAAGCACAAGTTTTGATCCAGTCATTGGTAATCCTATTTCTCCGGACTCAAACATTCCATTATTTTTTATATTAAGTCTTAATATATTTTCTAGAACTTTAGCAGAAATTCCTGTAGTATATGAATTTATTAAGAAAAATAAAGGTTTATCTGAAAGAACTTTGGTACATAAATTTACTAAATCAGCAATATCTTCTTCAAAACGCCAAACTTCTCCTTTAGTTCCTCTACCATATGATGGTGGATCCATTATAATTGCATCATACTTATTTCCTCTTCTTATTTCTCTATTTACAAATTTCTCTACATCGTCCACTATATAACGAACTGGTTTTTCTTTTAGTCCTGATGCATTAACATTTTCTTTTGACCAGCTTACCATTCCTTTTGAACTATCTACATGGCATACTGAAGCTCCTGCTGAAAGACAAGCAACAGTAGCACCACCTGTATAAGCAAATAAATTTAATACTTTTATTTCTCTTCTACTATTCTTTATTTTATTAATCATCCAATCCCAATTAACAGCTTGTTCGGGGAAAATACCAGTATGTTTAAAACCCATTGGTTTTATATTAAAAGTTAAGTTTTTATATTTTATTTGCCAACTTTCTGGAACTTTCTTTTTAAAATTCCAACTTCCACCACCAGTTTTACTTCTATTATATATTCCATGTGCATCTTTCCATTTTTCTTTAAAAGATTTCTCTGTCCATATTATTTGTGGGTCTGGTCTAACTAGAACTATATCTCCCCATCTTTCTAGTTTTTCTCCATTTGCCATATCTAATATTTCATAATCTTTCCAATCATTTGCTACCTTCATACTACATCTCCAATTATAAATTTGATAATATTTTAAAAAAGTTATATATAGCTATACTATTTGCTATACAAAATATTCCTCCTATAGAAAATAACAAACCTAAAATATTATTCCTATTAATTCTTTTAGGCTTCTGCTTACTATATTCTATAGTAAATATTTCATCTTTTGCATATTCCATGTTCTCAACCCCTTTATTCTATTTATATGTTAAAACACATAGAATATGCCTTATTTACGCTATATTTTACCATAACTATTATACCTTTTTCAATATAATCGCCTAAAACCTTACTTTTTTCATTATAAAATAAAAAAATATACATTAAATTGATCTTATTTAATGTATATTTTATATATTTTTTGTTATTAAGCTTTTGTTATAGATAAAATTTTATATTTACTTACACCTGCTGGTACTTGAACTTCTACTACTTGATTTTTCTTTGCTCCTAATAAAGCTGAACCTATTGGGGATTCATTTGAAATTTTATTTTGTGTAATATCTGCTTCTGTTGTTCCAACTATTGTATATTCGACCTCTTCATCAAATTCCATATCTAAAACTTTTACAGTATTTCCTACTTGTACTTTTTTTGTATCTATTTCTGAATCATCTATAATTTTAGCAAATCTTAATTTTGCTTCTAATTCCACTATTTTATCTTCATTTTCTGCTTGTGCATTTTTTGCTTCATCATATTCTGAATTTTCTGAAAGGTCTCCAAATCCTAGAGCAACTTTTATTCTTTCTGCAATTTCTGCTCTAGTTTCTGTTTTTAACTTTTCTAGTTCAGCTTCCATTTTTTTATATCCTTCTTCGGTTAGTAGAATTTCTTTGTTGTTATCACCCATTCTGTCATCCCTCCTGAATAATTTTATTACTGCATTATCTTAAGTCAATATCTTTCTTTTGTCAAGTATTGTTTTTTATTTTTTTTATTTATATTCATTAATATCTATAATACCTCTTTTTCCTATAAAATTACTAATTTTAATACCGTCATCAAGTAATTTTCTTCGTATATCTTTTATTTTCTTTCCTATAATATATGATTCATATATCTCGTTTTTTTCAAATTCACTATCAGTACTTTCCATGTTTATTTCATAATTACTTATATTTATACCAGCAAATGATTTATTTATATTTGTTACATCATTTTCTATATTTATTAGAATCGCTTTCCTATTAATTTTATACTTTTTTAGTTGTTCTTCTGTAAAATCAATATTTATTATGATTTTTTTATTTATTAAACTTTTATTTTTATTATTCATTACAGGTACTGTAATTGCTTCTTCTTCGTATAATCTATCTGCAAACGCTTTAAATTTTCTTATATTATTAGTAATAATATTTATCCTTTTTATATTAGATATTAATTCATTTATATAATATAGATTTATTTGTGAATAATCGTTTACTAATATAGTTACTTCTATATCCTCTTTATTAGTTTCCAATATTTTTGATAAATATTCTATAATTTCTGCTATTAAATGTTTAAATAAAAGTCTTCCATTTAATATGTTCATATTGCTTGAATATATGTTGTTAATAAATTCTATATTATGTTTGTCTTTTTTTGCAATGACTATATTCTTTATATTATCTTTTTTTAATTTCTCTATTACTTTTTCATTAAGTTTAGGAATAATATATTTTTTACCATTTTCATATTCTTCAACATCTAATTTATTAAAAATCTTTTTAATAAAATTTTTTTCTTGTTTAGAAATAACATAACCAATCATAAAATCACCTTACTCATTTATATGAATAAGGCGATTTTATATTACTTATTTAATTGTTCTTTTACAAATGTCCAAAATTCATCATTTGTCTCTCTATCTTTTTCCCAAAAAGCTATTCCTGCTAAATTATATTGGTTTGCTAAATTTATTTTTTCTCCTACTGATTTTTCATTTTCAACCCACATTTTATATGTTTTTCCGTCTTCTTCATATTCAACATAGTATTGTTTTAATTCCTCGTCCCATTTTGCTACTTGGTTTTCTGGAAGTACATCAAACATATCCTTCATATTAACTACTTCTGGTTTAGCTGTTCCATCATCATCTTCTTCCCATAATCTCATATATAGTGGTATTCCTAATATTATTTTTTCTGGATCTACATCTTCTTGACCTAAGAATTTCTTTATATTTGCTTCTACCCAATTGTATCCTGCTGTTGTACCAGCCTTATTTGAACTTGTACCATATTGATCATATGCCATAAAGACTATATAATCCGCAACATTTGCAATTGTATTTCTATCAAAACACAATGACCAAGTTTCTGAGCCATCTGGAGCAGTTACATCTACAGATAGTGTTTTTCCAATCTTTTTTAATCTTGGAGCTAATTCTATTAAGAATCTTGAATATACATTTTTATCTGATTCATTCATATTTTCGAAATCTACATTTACTCCATCTAAATTATATTCTTCTACTAAATCCATTAAATTCTCGATCATAGCTTCTCTTTTTTCATAGTCGTTTAATATTTGAGAAGTTGTATCTTTTAATGAATTATTAGAAAACATTGCCCATACCTGATAATTATTGTTGTGTGCCCATTCAATATATTCGGCTCCGTCATCTTTAGCATTATCATATATTTCGCCATTACTCTCTCTTTCTAAAGAGAAAAATGATGGTGATACTACATTAACTCCATCCATAGTTTCTCCCATTCTGTCTGGAGCTTTTGCATATTCAGAATAGTAATCCCAAACTAAATTAACTTTTCCTTCTACTTTATCTATATATTCTTTAGCTTCTCTTGCTACTTCTACATTTCCTAAATCTTCTTTCTTTATATAACCTATTGTTCCATCTTTTGATCTTACTTCTGCCCAATTATTTGTTTCTTCTATATATACTACTTGTTCATTAGCTTCAATTTTTTCTAAAGTTCCTGACAATGTTTGAGGTTTATATTTTAATTTTGTTTCTTTAGTTGTATTTGCTACTTCCTGTTTTCTATCTAATGAGTCTATAATAATAGTATTTGTATCTTGTATATATTCTAAGTCAACATCATACACTTTTTCACTTATTTCTGAAAAAGGTAAATATATTGTATCGTTTTTCTCTATTGCAGAAGAATTTAACTTTTCTTCTTCCCCATTTATAGTAATTTCATTATTTTTTGTACTCATTTTTGCTATATTTATTTCTGATGTAGTTACAATATCTCCATTTTCTTTGTTATACTCTATATATTTGTCAAAATAATTTCTTATATCAGCTAAAGAAAGGAATACATTATTATTTTCATCTATATATACATCATTTTTCATTTTTAGAGTAACATTATTGTTATTTATTAAAACTTTAGTTTTTCCATCGTAATCCTCTCTTATATAATTAGGCGATAGATAAAATACTCCACCTACCAATACAAGAAATACAAGTACTATAAAAATATTTAAAATTAATTTCGAACTATTTCTTTCGTTTTTTTCTTTCATTCTTTTTGCCATTTGTATTCTCCTTATTTTATAAATTCTTTTTTATATTATCATAAAATAATAAATTAGTGAATAAAATTTTAAAAAATATTCGCACTTAACATAAATGTTTGTTTTTTCTTTACTTTTATGGGGATTTATGGTATAATTTTAATGAATTGTGTAAGGGGGAATCTTTATGTGGTTAGTTTGGTTAGTAATAGCTGGAGTTCTGTTTGTAGGCGAAATTTTAACAGCTGGTTTTTTACTATTATGGTTTGCAATAGCAGCAATTGTAGCTATGTTAGTTAGTTTTTTAACAACTAATTTATTTATTCAAATTTTAGTTTTTGTAATAGTATCAGTCTTACTTCTTATATTTACAAGACCATTACTATCAAAATACGCAAAAAGTGATAATACTGTAACAAATTCTAGTGCAATTATTGGTAAAACAGCATTAGTTACAGAAGAAATCTCTTTACTAAATTCTACAGGTCAAATTAATGTAGATGGAGAAATTTGGTCTGCTAAAACAATGGATCCTAACTTAACTATTCCAAAAGGTTCTAAAGTAGAAATTATTGGTATAGATGGTGTAAAAGCTTGTGTTGCAAGTAATTATCAAATTCCATCTAATAATATAGAAAATAAATAAAAGGAGAATGAAAATGGGAGGAATTATATTTTTAATTATTTTAATACTTTTTATTGCTATAATTGCTTATAAATCAATAAAAGTAGTTAAACAATCTGAAGTTTATATAATTGAAAGATTAGGTAAATTTCATAAAGTTGCAGATGCTGGTCTTACAATAATATTCCCTTTTGTAGACCATGTACGTAGTGTTGTTAGTTTGAAACAACAAACAATGGATATCCCACCACAAGGTGTTATTACTCAAGATAACGTTACAATTACAATAGATACTGTTGTTTTCTACCAAATAACAGATCCTGCAAAAGCAGTTTATGAAATTCAATCTTTAAAGAAAGGTATTGAATATTTAGCAATCACAACAATTCGTGATATTGTTGGTAAAATGTCTTTAGATGAAACATTTAGTTCAAGAGATTTAATAAACCAAAAATTAAGATCTATTTTGGACGAAGCAACAGATAAATGGGGTTGTAAAATAGATAGAGTCGAAATTAAAGATATTAATCCACCAGAAGATATTAGGGATGCAATGGAAAAACAAATGAACGCAGAAAGAAATAAAAGAGCTTTAATTCTACAATCTGAAGGTCAAAGACAATCTGCAATTACACTTGCTGAAGGTAAAAAAGCTGCAGCTATCCTAGAGGCAGAGGCTGATAAAGAAGCCCAAATTAGAAGAGCTGCCGGTGAAGCTGAAGCAATTAGAAAAGTAGCCGAAGCTAAAGCAGAAGAAGTAAGAATGGTTTATGCAGCAATTAAAAAAGCTGACCCAGACGAAAAACTTATTCAAATAAAATCTTTAGAAGCTCTTGAAGAAGTTGCTAAAGGTGATGCTAACAAAGTATTTATTCCTTTCGAAGCAACAGCTGCATTAAGTGGTTTAGGAGCTGCTACTGAAGTTATTAAAGATGGCGAAAAAAAAGCAGTAGATAAAAAATTAAAAGATATTGTAAAAGACCAATAAAAATCAATCGGGATTTTTGGGGGACGTTCCTTAAATCCCGATTTTTTATTGCATAAGAAAAATCATCATATTTTTCTGAAACAGCAAGGTTAAGTTACCTATTACCGTGCAATTGCGAAGCAATCTGCAAATCTGGCGAAGCCACTTTTCTTAAGTTTTAAAAGAGAAAGTTTAAAAATTACTTTCTCTTTTTTGCTTATATATTTATTTAATATCTTTCTGTTCTTAAATTTATAACTATTTTTTCTAATTCATCTACGAAATAGTCTATCTCTTCTTTTGTATTTTCTTTTCCTAATGTTATTCTTAACGCACTACTTGCGATGTCTTCACTTAGCCCCATTGCAAGCAATACATGTGATGGTTGTGGCAGTCCACTACTACAAGCAGAACCGCTAGAAGTACAAATTCCTTTCTTCGCTAATAATTTTACCAAATCTTTACCATTTACATATAAAAAAGATATATTTATATTTCCTGGTAATCTACTATTTAAATCACCATTTATTCTTATATATGGTATTCTATTTTTTATTTGCTCTATACAATAATTTCGTAAATTTAATATTTTTTCGTTATTTTGCATAACATTATCATTAGCTATTTCAATTGCTTTACCTAATCCAACAATACATGCTACATTTTCAGTTCCTGCTCTTTTATCATTTTCTTGATGTCCGCCATTTTGTAATTGGATAAAATCTATACTATCTCTTACATATAAAGCACCTACCCCTTTTGGCCCATAGAACTTATGAGCGGACATTGATAATAAATCTATCCCCATTTCTTTTACATCTATTTTTATATTTCCCACTGCCTGAACTGCATCTGTATGAAATATTGCATTGTTACTGTGAACAATTCTAGAAGTTTCTTTTATAGGTTCTATAGTTCCTACTTCATTGTTAGCAAACATAATGGATACTAAAATAGTTTTTGAATTAATACTATTCTTTAATTCTTCTAAATCTATAAAACCATTTTTATTAACATTTAAATAGGTTACTCTAAATCCTTCTTTTTCTAGTTGCCTACAAGTATTTAAAACTGCTGGATGCTCTATTCTACTTGTTATAATGTGATTTCCATTTTGTTTGTGTGCTCTCGCAACACCCTTAATTGCTAAATTATCACTTTCGCTACCACAAGAGGTAAAATATATCTCGTTTGGTTTAGCATTTATTACTCTTGCTACATTTACCCTTGCTATATTTATTGCTTCCTTGGATTTATAACCAAGCTCATATAATGATGAAGCATTACCATAATTTTCACAAAAATATGGTTCCATTGCATCTTTTACTTCTGTTGCGACCGCAGTTGTAGCTGCATGGTCAAAATATATTGTTTTCATATAACATTACCTCTCTTATACAATATTATATGAAATACGTTCTATTTATTTGACAAAAACTTTATTACTATACAAAAAAAGGATTCGAGGAACATCCCCAAATCCCTTTTTTTAATAGCTCATTCCGCTATATAATTGTTGCATATAAGAATTATAATCAAATGGTGTTACTGTTTCTGGCGCTCCATAGTCTACTCCAAAAGTATCTACTCTTACACTTTTTATTACTGGTGGATTAACTGGTGTACTTGCTTCTGAATCTGATGAATCTTCAGATGTTGTTACTTCTGTTTCATTTAATTTATCTAGTACATCCATTCCCTCAATAACTTTTCCAAATGCTGCATAATAACCATTTAAGCTTGCATTGTCACCTGTCATTATAAAGAACTGTGAACCTGCAGAGTTATAACCTTCTTCATATAATCCCATTTGGCTATAATCTGATCTTGCCATAGATATTACACCTTTTTCATGTCTTAAAGTGTTTTGATTAAATCCATTTTGTACAAATTCTCCTCTAATAGCATAAGTTTCAGTAGTTGAACCATCATCTTTTATAGCTGATAATGTTGGTGCCCCTGAACCGGTTCCTTCTTTATCTCCACCTTGAACCATAAAGTCTTTTACTATTCTGTGGAATGTTAATCCATCATAAAATCCTCTATTAGCTAAAGTAATAAAGTTAGCTACTGTATTTGGAGCTTGATCTGGGTATAATTCTATTTTCATTGTACCTATACCTTCTATTTCCATTGTTGCAACTGGATTTTGCTTTGTAAAAGTCGCCTTTTGATATATTGTATAACCTACTAATCCTATTAATACAATTACTAATATAATTGCTATAATCATAATTATTCTTTTTGTTTTCATTCGTTATCCTCCTACTTAAATTAAAGCATTATCAAAAACAAATTGTTCTTGCATTCTCTTTAATGATTGTTTTATTGTTTTGGCTCTTACTTCTCCTATTCCTTCTACCTCGTCAAGCTCTGGAATATCTGCTGCCAAAATGTGTTGAAAAGATTTAAAAGATTTTACTAAATTTTCTACTATGTTATTAGGTACTCTTGGGATTTTGGTTAATATCCTATATCCTCTTGTATAAACTCCCACTTCGTCATAATTATCAAAATTTTCGTACCCTAAAATTTTTGCTATTGAAGATGCTTTTAAAAGCTCTTCGTAAGGTAATGCAATTATTTCTTCTAATGCTTCATCTTCTGTTTTATTTGTTCCTTTTCCTAGATAATCTTTTATAATTAAAAGTTCTTCTCGTTCTAAGCCACCAACTAATTCCTCTAATTGCATACTTATAAGTCTACCATCTTGTCCTAATTCTGAAATTCCTCTTTGTACTTCATCTACAATTTTCATAACCATTTCTGCTCTTTGTATTGCATTTATTACATTATCTAAAGTAACGATATCATTAAATTCGTATTCATTTAGTACATTTAATTTGCTATCGAATACTTTTTTGTATTTTTCTAATGTTTGCAATGCTTGATTTGTTCTATTTAAAATTGTTGACGAATCTTGTATTGTATACCTTAGATTTCCTTTAAATACAGTAATTATATTTCTTCTTTGCGAAATACTAATTACTAAAGCTCCTGTTTGTTTTGCTGTTCTTTCAGCTGTTCTATGACGTGTTCCAGTTTCTTTAGTTGGAATCTCTGGTGATGGAATTAGCTGTGCATTTGCATATAATATTCTTTTTAAGTCTGTACTTAAAACTATTGCACCATCCATTTTAGCAAGTTCATATAATTTAGATGATGTATATTCTTCATCTATAAAAAAACCACCATCTACTATGTCTAAAACTTCCTTAGTATCAGAAAATACTAGTAATGCTCCAGTTTTTGCTTTTAAAATATTATCTAGTCCTTCTCTTATTGGTGTTCCAGGTGAAATTAACTTTAGTATGTCTGTAACTTCATCTTTTTTGCTGATTCTCACTTGTTACCAACCCTTTCTGCCTTCCACCCTATGAACTATCGTAGTCCAATCGCTTTCATGGCTTCGTTAATATTTTTCACACCAATTATATCCAATTTATATGATTCTTTCAATAGTTTTTTGTTATTTTCTGGAATTATACATTTTTTAAATCCTAATCTTTCTGCCTCTTTTAGTCTTTTTTCCATCATATTAATTGTACGTACTTCTCCAGTTAGACCTACCTCTCCTAATGCAATTACTCCTTTAGGAATACTTACATTCTTAAAGCTTGATGCAGTAGCTAAAATTATTCCTAAGTCTAGGGCAGGCTCGTTTACCTTAAGACCCCCTACAACATTTAAATAAACGTCTTGATTTCCTAACATAAATCCTGCTTTTTTCTCCATTACTGCTACTAGCAATGTCAACCTGTTATAATCTATTCCATTTGCAGTTCTTCTTGGCAAGCCAAATACACTTTGAGTAACTAGCGCTTGTAATTCTACTAATAATGGTCTCGTTCCTTCTACTGTTGCAACAACAACTGAACCAGATGGATTATCTTCTCTTTCAGAAATTAAAATTGATGATGGATTTGTTATTTCTACCATTCCTTTTTCTTGCATCTCGAACATTCCAACTTCATTAGTAGAACCAAACCTATTTTTTACTCCTCTTATCATTCTATAAGAAAAATATCTTTCACCTTCTATGTATAGAACTGTATCTACCATATGCTCCAAAACTCTTGGACCTGCTATATTACCATCTTTTGTAACATGTCCGATAATTATAGTTGTAATCTTTCTAGATTTACAAATTTTCATTATTCTACTTGTTATCTCTCGTACTTGGCTTACACTTCCTGGAGCAGAAGATATATCTTCTGAATACATAGTTTGCATAGAATCTATTATTACTAATTTTGGATTTAATTCTTCTATGTTTTGGTCGATAATATCTATATCTGTCTCTCCTAAAAACAGAATATCATCATTTTTGATATTTAATCTATCTGCTCTTAATTTTATTTGTTCTGCAGACTCCTCCCCAGAAACATATAAAACCTTCCCTTCTCCTTTAACCTTGTCGCAAAGTTGTAGTATTAAAGTAGATTTTCCTATACCTGGCTCTCCACCTACTAATACTAAAGATCCTTTTACTAATCCTCCACCTAACACTCTATCTAGTTCTGCATACCCTGTAGAAGTTCTTTGCGCATCTTGCCCAACAAAACTATTTAATGGCTTTGGTGCTTCTTGAATTTTCTTTTCTCTTTTTCCACTTTCTACTTTTGTAGAAAGTTTTTCCTCAAAAAATGTATTCCATGAATTGCAAGCAGGACATTTTCCCATCCATTTTGCAGATTCATATCCACATTCATTACACACAAAAATTGTCTTCGCTTTCATATTGTCCCTTCTTTATAAACTCTTGCACTGTATTTCTTTTCTTTAGTTTTTGTTCAATAATTCTTCTAAACCTAATGATAGTATAAACATTGCATGTGACCAACCTAAGCCAATTACCCACTTAGATTTCATTTGTTCATTATCTATTTGTTCTGCAAGTAAACCTAAAGGTGTAGCTGTATCTATTACAAATTTTAAACATTCATTAGCTTCGTTTGTTGCTCCTATTTTTTTATAATAAATATACATCCATAAAGTTGCTATTGGCCATGGATTTTTTCCACCCATATAACCATCATTTTCAAACCTTAAATATCCTCCTGTATATGTTCTTAGTGTCAAATTAATTTTTTGTACTGTATTTTGTATTAATTTATCGTTTGGATCAAATACATTAAATGGTGTAATTGCCCCCATTATGCTAATATCTACATAGTTATCTTTTGTATTTCTTAGTAATATGTTTTGTTTTTTATCACATAAATTCTCTAAGATATAATTTTTGATTAATTCTTTATATTCTGCTAATTCATTAAAATCTTCTGGTAATCTAAATTTTTTACTATCTTTTTGTAATTCCTTATATATTAACTCCATTGCTCCAAATGCAGCATAGATTGCTGATAATGAATATAAATGAACTCCTTCATTCATTTCCCACAAATCATAACTTACATGTTTATATATCTGGCTTCTATCTAAATAGCTGTACTTAGTATCTATTTCAGCTTCTTTTTCTTCGCCTCTGCTTAGCAAGTGATCCATATATTTTTTTAAGAACTCAATTGCATTTTCACACATAGTTAAATTATCTTTTAATAAATTTATATCTCTTTCTTTAAGTCTAAATTCTTTTATTTTAAAGTGTTGGTATAATCCTGCCACTACACTTCCTGTTTCATCTATTTGGTATCCCCAACAAGGAGCAAGTCTTCCATCTGTATAAAAACGTTGTTCCCACATTCCGTTTTGGCTTTGGGTTTTCCTTAAGAAAATATTATAGAAATTATCTGCATCTTTATACATGCCTACCATATCTAATGCTTGGGAAATAGTAACAGCATCTCTTGGCCAACAATATGCATATCTACCACATAAATCTTTTTCCTCGTCAACTTCTAATGCAGCAATTATTCCTCCTGTTTCCTCATTAACTAGCAATGGAAATAATAAAATAGTTCTTCTTAAGATTTTCTGTATTTTGGCAGTATATAATTCATCATAATCTTTTAATTTAATCAAATCATGTTTTTTTACATACTTGCGCCAATATGCTTTAGTATCCATCATTAATTTTAATGTATCATATTGTTTAATTTGGTCTATTTCTTTTATTAAATCATCTAATACATCAACTTTATAATTTTTATTTATATATATGTATACATTAAACTCTTTGGTTTCTCCTGGTCTTAATACTCCAATATCATAAGCTATTGCAGAATGATTAGACATTGCAATATAATCTTTATCTCCGATTACTCCAGAAGAAATGCTTTCTTCTACATTGTTTAATTGATAACTGTATATTGGCATGTTAGAAAATGTTGTCATAGCGAAATCATGACTATATTGAATCATAGCATTGTCACATATTCTAGCTCCAACCATATTATTTAAATTTGAAAACAATTTTGAATCTATTAAAAATTTAACATTCAAATCTATTTTATTATAATTTGTAAATGTATATCTTCTTATTACTACATCCTTTTTCATTGGAATAAAATCTTCTTGTTTCATATTAAGTTTAAAATATGTATTTTCTATTTCCGTGTTTAATACATTTGTATCTGTAGAATAGTATTGGTTATATACATTATTTATATCATCATGAAGTCTAATTAGCGCAGAATCATTTATTTTTACACCAGTTTCATAATAATCTATAAACTGCCTATAATCTGCTGTTGGATAGCTTAATCTTAATAGCTCTCCTTTTTCTGATACACTAGCAATCATTTTTCTATTTCCGATAAAAGCATCATTTAAATATTTTCTTTTCATTTGTATTCTCCTTTATTTATTTACAATTCTGTTTATTTGTCTTTGTAAGTCTTTAATTTTCTCACTTAAACTATCTAATCTTCCCTCTTGTATATCTTGATCTGTTAATTTATCATTTACGATATCTTCCATATCATTAATTTTCTCTTTTAATGCATTTAATCTGTCTATAATTGCAAGTTTTGTAAATTTATTATATTCTTTTTCTGGTCTCCTATATCTTCCTATTAGTCTTACATCTGTATCTGTAAGCTCATATGTTTCTCCAAAACTTGGAATAGAAACTGGTAAATTTGTAGTCTCTAATATTTTATTTTTTAATACCTCTTGTCCTTCTGGTTCTCCATGTAATAAGAAGATATGTTTTGGTTTCTTTAAGAATGAATATATAAAGTTTAGTAAACCTTCTTGGTCTGCGTGTCCAGAATATCCTTCTATATATTCTATTCTTGCATTTACCGCAACTTCCTCACCAAATAGTTTTATCTTTTTAGCTCCATTAACAATACTATATCCTAATGTACCTGGAGCTTGATACCCTACAAATAAAATAGTATTTTTAGGATTCCAAATATTATGTTTTAAATGATGTTTTATTCTACCCACATCACACATTCCACTAGCAGAAATTATAATACATGATTCATCACTTTCATTTAAAGCTTTTGATTCTTCTACTGTACGTGTAAATTTTAACCCTGGGAACTCTAATGGATTATTTCCTTTTTGAATATATGCTTTTGTTTCTTCGTCAAACAAGTCCATATTTTCTTCAAATACTTCTGTTGCAGATATTGCAAGCGGACTATCTACATATACTGGCACTCTCATTAATTCTTCATATTTTTTCCTAAATTCTTCATCATCTCTTTTGTCTTTTAACTTATTTATTTCAAACAATATTTCTTGAGTTCTACCAACTGCAAATGATGGTATAACAACTGTTCCACCTTGTTCTAAAGTTTCAGAAACTATGTCTAAGAATAATTCTGCTTTATCATCATTTCTCATATGTAATCTACTACCATATGTTGATTCCATAACTAAATAATCTGTGTCTTCTATCATTGTAGGTTCACTTAATAATGGAATATCATTGTTTCCTAAATCCCCAGAAAATACAACTTTTTCTTCTTTGCCATTTTCATTTATCCATACTTCAATTGTTGAAGAACCAAGCATATGACCAGCATCATTAAATCTTATGTGTATATTTTCATCTATTTCTATTATTTCATCATATTTTACAGGCTTAAATAATTCTAATGATCTTGCTGCTTCCTCTGCGGTATAAAGAGGCTCTAATTCCTCTTCGCCTTTTCTTATTCTTTTTTTATTTTGCCAGGTAATTTCCATTTCTTGTATGTGACCACTATCAGGTAACATTATAGAGCATAAGTCACAAGTAGCTTTTGTTGCAATAATATCGTTTCTATATCCTTCTTTATATAATTTTGGTATTCTTCCTGAGTGATCAATATGTGCATGTGTTAATAACATAAAATCTATACTATTAATATCAAATTCGAATGGCTCTTCATTTTCTAACTCTTCTGTTGCTTTACCTTGAAATAAACCACAATCAACTAAGAATTTTTTTCCTGCACCTTCTACTAAAAAATTAGAACCTGTTACAGTTTTAGTAGCACCTAAAAAAGTTATTTTCATGCTTTTCCTCCTTATGAAAATATTTTTATTTTTTTCTTTTCCTTTATTTTATACTTTCCTATGTCTTTTGAAATAATAATGTCTTTTGAAGTTTCTTCGACATCTCCATCTAAATAATTCACCCTTATTCCCTCTGGAATTTTTTGAACATTCACTTCTGCATTTTCCAAATTAATTATTCTTAAAGAAAATATATTTTTTAAAATTTCATTGTTTATATATTTATTAGAATTAACTGAATTTATAATTTTTTCTTCCATTGCTTTATCTATTAAAAACATTCTCATATTATCTATATCTTCTTTTAATTCTTCATTATCTTTTAATAATTCTTCAGAAGTAATTGGAATCAAATTGTAATATCTAAATTCATAAAGCAACTCTAATACATCTTTTTTTCCTACTAATTTTTCGGCTAATATTTTGTATCCCTTTAAAAACATTTTCTGCAAATTAACTAATTCTTCTAAAGCTGTAGTTCTACTTTCGGCAATCTCTTGATAATCTAGAAGTTGTACTTTTGTAGTTGTACTTTTTTTAGTTTTCTTTAGCAATTGTCTTGGATCTATATTCTTATTATATGCCATTATTTTATTCATACAATTTTGTCTTTCGGCAATTAAAAGTTCTTTTAACTGTAGCTTATCTTTTAAGCTCTCACCAGCTTCTTTTCTTGCTACTAATTCTTCTTCTAATTTTTCTGAATCATTTATAATTCTATCTAAATTTTCTACCTTTTTTAATATTTTTTTCTTATCCTTAGATATTTCTTCAATATATCTTCTGATATCTTGTGGTTCTTCTTCCTTTGCCTTTAATTCTTTTTTTGTTTCAGGATGTCTTTCATAATATATCTTTAGGATAGTTATTATTAACTGGTTAAATAAAGGCTCTGCCATTTCTTTATCATATCTTCTGTTTAATTCTTTTTTTAGTTCTTCTATATAATCTTTATCATTGTCCTTGTTATATACCCAATCTTTTAACAAATCATTTCCTGCAATTATTCTAATATCCTGAAAAATCAAGTTGGCATATGTATCTTCAAATTCATTTTTTGCAACATACCATGCAAACCCATTAAAATCTCTTAAAAGTTCAATATTATTGCTAGAATTTCCATGTATAAAAATTTCCATAATAGCGTCTTTTAGTATGCCATACTTATCATTTACCATGGCATTATTATTATATAAACTATAAAGACCTTCTAAAATATATTTTTCATTTGGAAATACCTCTAATTCTTTTTTATCTAAATTTGCAATATATTTAGATTCAGTATTACTTAGCAATGAACTTCTTTTACTTTCTGGTTTTATAACAATTAAACTATTACAATATTCTTTTACAAGATTTATAAAATCAGTTAAAATCTCTTCTTTAGCTGTAATATCTCTTTTAACTGTTTTATAATCATTATAATTTGTTTCCATTTTATATAAAACACTTAATATCAAGTTTTTACCAGTACTAGAAAAATCTTTTTTCTCTAAAACCTGCTCTAACAAATTATTATAATCTTTATATTTTAGCTTAGAAAAAATTTTTTCTTTTGGCATATTTTTCCACCTTTCTACGTATTTTCATCTGGAGTAGTTCCCATTTTTAATTCGTCTAATCTTTCTTTTGTAATTAAAACCTCTCTTGGTTTACTTCCTTGGTATCCAGAAATGATTCCTCTTTCTTCCATTTGGTCAATTATTCTACCAGCTCTTGCATATCCAACCTTAAATCTTCTTTGAATAAAAGATGTTGAAGCTTGTCCGGTTTCTACAACAGTGTCTATTGCTTCCATTAATAATGGATCTGTGTCATCCTCCTCTTCCATTCTGTCAAGTTCTTGTTCGGTACTATTCGCTTTTTCTATACTTTCAATAATATCTTCATTATATTTAGCTTCTCCACCATTAAATTTCAAGAAATCTACTATTTTCTCAACTTCCCCATCAGATACAAATGATCCTTGAACTCTTGTTGGTTTTGATGCACCAGATGGATAAAATAGCATATCTCCTTTACCTAATAATTTCTCTGCACCTACTGAATCTAATATTGTTCTAGAGTCCACTTGTGATGAAACAGCAAATGCTATTCTTGATGGAATATTTGCTTTTATTATACCTGTAATAACATCAACAGATGGTCTTTGAGTTGCTATTACTAAATGCATTCCTGCAGCTCTTGCCATTTGTGCTAATCTACAAATTGCATCTTCTACATCTTTTGCTGCAACCATCATTAAATCTGCAAGCTCATCTATTATTATTACTATTTGTGGTAGTTTACCTGTTCCTCCTTCTTTTTCTATTGCTGCATTATATCCTTTTATGTCTCTTACACCTTTGTTTGCAAAAAGACTATATCTATTTACCATCTCTTGAACAGCCCATGCTAAAGCTCCTGCAGCCTTTTTTGGATCTGTTACTACTGGAATTAGTAAATGCGGAATTCCATTATATACAGATAATTCAACAACTTTAGGGTCTACCATTAATAGTTTTACTTCATTTGGTTTTGCTTTATACAATATACTTGTAATTAATGTATTTATACAAACACTCTTTCCAGAACCTGTACTTCCAGCTATTAAAACATGTGGCATTTTTGCAACATCTGCAATAACAGCCTCTCCACCAACATTCTTTCCTAATGCTAATGCTAGTTTTGATTTATGATTTACAAATTCTTCTGTTTCTATAATATCCCTTAAATGTACTACTTCATTTTCCTTATTTGGAATTTCTATTCCAACAGCTTGTTTACCAGGAATTGGAGCTTCTATTCTTATGCTCTCTGCTGCTAAACTTAATGCAATATCATCTGCAAGATTTGCAATTTTGTTTACTCTGACACCTTCTGCTGGTTTTACTTCATATCTTGTTATAGCAGGTCCAACAGAAACATTTTCTACTTTCGCAGATACCCCAAAACTATATAAAGTTTTTTGTAGTTTTGCCGCAGTATCTGTTAATGCCTTTTTTCCACCTTTAAATACTCTTCCTTCGCCTTCACTAAGTAATTCGATTGGTGGGAATTCATAGTTTTCTTCTTCTTCTGTTAAGCCATGTTCTAATACTAATACCTCTTTTGTCTTTTCTTCTTTCTTTTCTTGTTCTTGTTTAAATAAATTTGCTTCTATTTGATTTGGTTTATTTTCTTTTGTTCCTGTATTACTTTCTTCCTTACCATGATTTAATTTTTTCTTCTTTGGTTCTGTTTCATTTAAATTAATTGTTATTTGCTCTTCTATTGGAATTTCTTCTTTTTCTTCCTTCTCTTCTGCTTTTTCCTTCTTATTTTTCTTATTCTTTACTTTATCTTTCTTCTTTTCTATTAATACACTTTTTTGGTCTTCTAGCTCTTCTTCGTCCTCATCATCTTCATCATCGTCTTCATACTCTCTTCTTTCTTTCATTCTTTCGAAGAAGTCTCTAATTATTTCTGCTGGTTTTATTTCAAATAAATTAATTAATGTGATTAGTGCAATTCCTACTAATAGTATAATTCCTCCGATTGTTCCTAGTAATTTACATACTGGCATTGCAATTATAGCTCCAATAACTCCACCTGCAACATTTTGTGTTCCTAAGTCATAAGCTTCTTCTAAAAAAGTAGAAAAATCAAGATTTATTGATAAAGTTCCTTTGTTTATTTCTACGATTACCATAGTTGCTGCAATACACACTAAAAATATAATATAATTTACAATTTTTTTGCTTAAATATTCTTTGTCATCAACAGCAATCTTAATCGCCATTGCTAATGTTCCAACAGGTATAATATATTTTATCCATCCCATTATACCTCCAAGCACAGGGCTTAAATGTTCACCAATCCATCCTGACTGTGCATATATTAAGACACAAAGTAATAAACTTGTTATTATCATTACAACAACTACTAAATTTTTATCTATATTATTTTTCTTCTTTCTTGTTCTTGTAGTACTTCTAGAATTAGTTCTACTAGTTGATGTTCTTCTAGTACTTTTTGCTCTTCTTGCTTTTGCCATTACATTCCCTCCGATTTCTACTATATACAAATATATACAAAAAAAGGTCAGATGTCTGTATCATCTAGTAAAAAAATACATACCGACCTCTGACTTCCAATTTATTTTAATTCTTTTCTATTATTTTGTATAACTTTTAATGCATCTTCTAATGCTGTTTGAATACTTCCTAAGACATTATCAGCATATTCTTTTGTTCCTTGTGATATCTCCCTTGACATTTCATTTGCAGTTTCTATTATTTGTGCTTTTTGTTCATATGCTTTTTTAGTAATTTCATGTTCATCAATCATAGAAATAATTCTTGTTTCTGCCTCTTTTACAATGTCATTCGCTTCTTTTTGAGCTTCAGTTAATATTCTTTGTCTCTCTTCTTTAATCCATTTTGCTTGTTTTAATTCGTCTGGAAGTTTTAGTCTTATTTCTTTTATAACTTCTAATATAGCTTCCTTATCAACAACTGCTTTATCTGTAAATGGAAGTTTCTTACTTTGTTCTAGTATTTCCTCTAGGGTCTCTAATAATGTGAAAATCTCCATTTGTCTACTCCTTTCGCATAAATATTAACCTTGCTCTACCATATTTTCTAGTATCATAAATATTTATACTTGTTTTCAATTTATCAATTTCGTCTTTTACTCGTTCTTCTTCATCTGTTTCTGCAATAATAATTCCCTCTTCTGCTAATAAATTTCTATCATTTATTAACTTAATACTATTGCTAATATAATCGGTATTATATGGTGGGTCTATATAAATAAAATCAAACTTTTCCTGTGTATTACTTAAGAAATTTTCGTAATCTATACACAGAATTTGTACTTTATCTTCTACTCTCATTTTTTGAGCATTTTTATTTATAATTTGAATAGCTTGTTTATTATTATCACATAATATAGCCTTTTTTGCTCCTCTACTTATGCTCTCTAACCCAACTGCTCCACTACCAGCGAACAAATCTAACACAACTGTATCTCTTATGTTATTTTGTAAAATATTAAATATCGCTTCTCTAACTTTATCCAAAGTTGGTCTAGTATTCAAACCCTCTAAAGTATATAATTTTGTTCCTCTTGCTAATCCGCCTATAATTCTCATAATACCTCTTTACACCATATATTTTATTAAATATTAAAGATATGTCAATATTATTAATATAATTGTAACATACATTTAATAGTTCTGTAATAAAGCCAATAAAAGACAAATTTTACAAATAATAGTAAAACTTGTCTTTAGTTGTGCTATAAATTTATTCTTCTTCTTTATTTATATCTTTTAATAATTCTAATTGAGATATTAATAAAGCTTCCATTTTAGCTTTATATACATCAAATTGTTTTTTTAGATCGTCTAATTCTTTTTTCTTCATGTTTATTTCTTGTACTAAACCATCAGCCTCTTTTTGTGCATTTCCTTTTGCATCTTTTACGATTTGTTCTGCTTGTTGTCTTGCTACATTTTTTACATCTTCTGCTGTTGATTGAGCCATAACTAAAGTACTTTGTATAGTTTCTTCTATATTTTTATAATGAGCTAAACTTTGTGTTAATTCATCTATTGTCTTTTTAGCTTCTGTACTTTCTTTATAAGCTTTTCCATAATCTTTAGTTAATTCATCTAAAAAGTCATCTACTTCTTCTACACTGTAACCATTAACCATTTGTTTAGAGAACTTTTTATTTTCTATATCTAATGGTGTAAGCATATTGCTACGCCTCCTTTTGTCTATTATTTATTTATTCAACCTTAATATAAGCACGATTATACGTGCTTATATTTAGTTCTTTGTATTATTTTTTAACCAAGATACTGATAATTTATTTGATATTTCTTCTCTTGCCATTTCATTTGTAATTTCATAATTGTAAGGTGCTATTAAGAATATTGAATTTGAAACTTTTTGAATGTGTCCATCTAGAGCAAAAACTCCACCACTAATAAAGTCTACAATTCTTCTTGCAACATCTTTATTTACATATTCTAAGTTTACAATTACTGATTTTTTCTCTTTTAAAAATTCACATATTTCTTCTGATTGATCAAATGTTGTAGGTTGTGAAATTACCATTTTTATTTGTTGAGTTTGTGGCATAGAAACAACTTTTTCTTTGTTTCTCTTTCCAAAAATTCTTCTATCTTCTATTTCATCATTTTCTTCTTCATCATATCCATCATATGTATCGTAATCATTGTTATCATATGTTTTTTCTTCTACTTCTTCTGCGTCTCTTTCTGTATCCATTCCAAATAAATCCCATACTTTGTTCATTATAGCTCCTGCCATTAAAAAAACCTCCTAATATTTCTCCTTTGTTGGTATTTGCATATAGTATCTAACTTTTTTTAATTATTGTCAATAGTTTTTTATTTTTGTAATTCATTTTTAACATTATTGTAATATTATTGTAATATTATTTTATTTCTGGATTTGCTATTGTTTGTATTTCATCATACATATTTATTTTTGTACTAACATTTAATTCTGATGAATTATATCCCATTTCCTTTAGTTCATCAGAACTATAGTTATCTATTATTGAATAGCTATCATTTTCTTTTTCTACTTTTACAAGAACTCTTGTTAAATATCCTGCTCTATTTCTAACTACATATGCTAAATCATTTTCCTTTATAATAGCTGTGTTAGGTACTTTATATCCTGAATATTGCCAGAATATAATATCAAACGAAATCTTTCTATTACTTATTAATTTTTCTACATCTTTGCTTATTTTAAAAACAACTAAAACATCATCATCTGTTTGTTCCATAGCATATTCAACACTGCTAGATATTTCATCTCCATTTGATAGACGTAAATTTAATTTATCTCCTTGTTCTATGTCATGTAATTGCTCTTTTTTTATAATCGTCGCAATGTAACATTCATAATTATTTACAACTTTTCCACATTCAGTATTTGTAGCAACTGTTTGACCTGTTTTTAAATTTAAACCTTCGAAGAAAGATCTGTTATAACTACTAAAATCATCTGGTGTTAAAACATCTTCTAATCCATCTACTTTATATGATACTACTCCACTCATTGGAGCTTTTATATATTCACTACCAGAGTTTAATTGATTCTCATAATTCTTTCTTTCCTGTATCAAATTATTTAAATAAGAACCTGCCTTACTATTTTCTCCAACAATATTTGTTTTTTTAAGTATATAGTTTTCTATCTCTTTTTTATATTCAGCAATTTTTTGAATATTATTATTTTTAGAAATTTCTTTCAATCTTAATTCTATTTCTTCATCCAATAATTTTATATCACCAGGAAGTATTGATGTAGTATCACTTTTTTGTGCTTCATCTATCTTTTCATCTAGTTCTTGGATTTTTTGTATAAGTTCATCTTCTCCTGTTGAATAATATCTAAAAATATTTTCGTCTTTTGCACACTTTTCTCCTTCTGCTTTTATCTGAACTATACCATTTTTATAGTTGTTACCTTGCACTTTGGTTTCATCTCTTATTATATACCCTTCTGCTTTTATTTCTTCTGAAATAGAACCCTGTTCTACCAAAAATACATCTGTTGGATGTGCAAATAATTGCCAAGCTGTATACCCAGCATATATTAGCACTGCTACAACTAATATAACTATAAAAACAATTTTTATTTTATTTGTTTTTCTTTTGCCTTCTATTTTTTCTTTCAATTTATCTCCTCCAAGATAATTTCTATGTTCTTTTCGATTCCATCTTCTGCATCTAACCAAATCAGTTCTTTTATTGCTTTAAACCATGTAATTTGCCTTTTAGCATATCTTCTACTTTCTTGTTTTATTTTTTCCACCATTTCTTCATATGTACATTTATTTTCTAAGTATTGGACAACTTCTTTATATCCTAGTCCCTGCATAGCTGTAGGGAATTCGTTATACTTTTCTTTTATATTTTTAACTTCTTGAATAAGTCCCTGTTCTATCATTTTATCTACTCTAAGGTTTATTCTATCATACAATTTACTTCTATCATAATTTATTGCAAATACTTTATAATTATATTTTGGTGGTTCTGCTCTTGAAATTTTTTCAAGTTCTGTTTTAGTTTTTCCTGTTTGATTATATATTTCTAATATCCTTAATATTCTCTTTCTATCATTTGGGCTAATTTTAGAAGTAGCTTCTTTGTCTATTTTTTCTGCTTGTTCATATAATTTTTCTAAACCTTCTGTTCTAGCTTTTTCTTCTAAAAATTCTCTGTATTCTTTATCGAATTCTAATTCTGGGTAATTAATATTATATATTAGACTATTTATATATAATCCTGTTCCTCCTACTACTATAGGTGTATATCCATTTTTTATTATCTCTTCAATTGCATTTTCTGCATCTGCTTTGAAATCTGCAACCGAATATCTCTCATCTGGAGAAACAATATCAATCATATAATGTTTTACACCCTGCATTTCTTCTTTTGTAACTTTAGCTGTTCCAATATCCATATCTTTATATATTTGCATAGAATCTGCAGATACAATTTGTCCATTTATTCTTTTTGCAAGTTCTATAGATAATCCAGTTTTTCCTGAAGCAGTTGGTCCTCCTATTACTATAACATCTTTTTTTGATATTGCCTCTTCCACGTTTTCCTCCATCTTATTTTCTTTCAAATTTTCTTTCTATTTCATATTTAGACATCTTTATAACAGTTGGTCTACCATGTGGACAAGTAAATGGATTTGTTAATTTTAATAATTCATCCATTAAACTTTCTACCTCTTCTTTTGTTAAAACCATATGCGCTTTTACAGCTGCTTTACATGCAATTGTTGCTAAAAATTTATTTTCAATTTCTTGTTTTGCAGTTCTAGAAACAGAATTTATTTCATCTAAAGTTTCTAAGAATAAATCTCTTGTATTAAGATCTAAACATATACTTGGTGTTCCAGAAATTTTTATAGTATTGTCTCCGAATTCTTCTATTATAAATCCTGCTTTTCTAAATAGTTCCATATTTTCTTTAGCAATGTCCATTTCTTTATGTGTTAAAGTTATTATGTCTGGCAAAATCATTAATTGTGAATCTTTTTCTTCTTCTGCATAGAAATTCTTTTTTACCTTTTCAAACATAATTCTTTCATGTGCAGCATGTTGATCCATTATATACATTTCATCATCCATCTCAAAGATAATGTATGTATTAAATACTATTCCTATAAATTTATATTGTTGTTTATATTTATAGTCATCTTCTATATTATCAAATAAAGTTGTATTGTCTTCTTTGGTAATTGCTTGTGGTTCTTGTTTTTGATTATCATCTTCTATTTTTGGTGGTTTTGTACCAAAAATTTTAAAATACATTTCGTCAAAACTTTCTTTTTTCTCTTCTTCTTTTATATTATTATTTGTTAAATTTTCAATTTGTTTGTCTATCTCTTTACTAGCTTCTTCTAATTCTTTTATGTCTAATTTTTTATCTTCTTTAGGCTCAGTTACCACTTCTTCTGTTTTAACACTATTATTAGTATTTTCTACTTTTGGTTCTGTTTCTACATGTGTAGTTTCTTCTACTGGATTAGTTGTAACTATTGTTTTTGTTTCTTCTGTCTTATTAATTTCTTCTTTTTCCTCTTCTTCCTTTTTAAATGGATTATAATTTATATCTTTCTTACTCTTTTCTAAATCTTCTTTTATTTTTCTTTGTAATTCTAATAAACTATTAAACCTATTATTATTAATTTCTGCTCCTATTGTACTTCTGTTTCCAAATAATGAAGTAGTTCCTAAATTATTTTTTTCTTCTCCTCTATCTGAATTTTTTATTAAATCATTTTTTAATAGTGTATCATTTACTGCATGATATACAGACTTAAATATTTTTGACTCGTCAGAAAATCTAACTTCCAATTTTGCAGGATGCACATTTACATCTACTTTTGAAGGATCCATTTCTATATTTAAAATCGAAAATGCATATTTTCCTATTGTAAGTAGTCCTTTAAATCCTTTTTCTATTGCTCCTGATAAAGTTTTGTCTTTTACATATCTATTGTTTACAAAGAATAATTGGTTTGACCTATTTGATCTTGCTATTTCTGGTTTTCCTATAACACCTGAAATATGTATATCTTCGTATGTATAATCTACTTTTAACACATTTTCCGCAATATTTTTACCGTATATACCATATATAACTGCTTGGATATCTCCATTTCCAGCTGTTTGTATAATAGTTTTTCCTGTATTAATTAGTTTGAATGCAATGTTTGGATTTACTAATGCAAGTCTTGTAATAGCATCTTCTATATAACCTGATTCTGTAAAATCTTTCTTTAAAAATTTATATCTAACTGGTGTATTAAAGAATAAATTTCTTACTGTTATTGATGTTCCTGTTTTACATCCAATTTCTTCGTGTTCTAATACTTTTCCTGCTTCTACTACTAGTCTTGTTCCTATTTCATCATTTGCTGTCTTTGTTATTAGTTCTACATTTGCAACAGCTGCAATACTTGCTAATGCTTCACCTCTAAACCCCATAGAGTGAATTGTCTCTATATCACTTGCTTGTCTTATTTTGCTTGTTGCATGTCTTTCGAAAGCAATCTCTGTATCGTCTTTTGCAATGCCTTTACCATTATCTGTTATTCGTATAAAAGATATTCCTCCATTTTTTATTTCTACAGTTATAGATGTTGCTCCTGCATCTATTGAGTTTTCTACCATTTCTTTTACTACAGATGCTGGTCTTTCTATAACTTCACCTGCTGCTATTTTATTTATTGTTAATTCATCTAATAAAACAATATTACCCATATATTTTTTCTCCTTTTCCTATATACACTACCATTCTGCCAGAAATTATATCATTATTTTTTTAGTAACACAATAGATATATTCCGAATAAGATATATCATACTAAGGAAAAACTTAAGGTTAAAAGAAAAGGGAGGTAATATTTATGTGTTGTAATAATGATTTATTATGGTTCATCATTCTTTTCTTAATACTTTTCTGCGGTTGTGGAAATAGTAGAAATTCTGGATGTGGATGTGACACACCATGTGACCCATGCGGTTGCTAACAAGCTTGCTGTTTTAATATTTTTTAACAGTTATACTTATGCAATTTGAAAGGAGGGATTGATATGCCAGAAAATAGAGGCTGTGGATGTGGTTTCGGTTTTGGAGATGATTGCTGCACATGGATAATACTATTAATTATAATATTCTGCTTATGTGGTGGAAATAGAAGAAACGGATGTTGCTAGTTTAAATACGAAACAAAACAGGCTGAGAAATTCTCCTCAGCCTGTTTTGTTTTGTGCGACCTCTCCTTTATGCCAATAACTGGTTCGAGCAGACTAGAAGTTCCTAGCCTACTCGAACACATGTTATTTAGAAATAATCCAACCTAATGTAACTTTTTTCAATTATTTGGCTATTTTTAGCCTAAAAAAGGGATTTAAGGAACGTCCCCAAAATCCCTTTTCACTTTTTTTATTAATACATTCCTCCCATGTCTGGCATTCCTGTATTTGCTCCTCCACCACAGTTACATTTTTCTTCTTTTTTATCTGCTACTAGGCTTTCTGTTGTTAATATCATAGAAGCTATACTTTCAGCATTTTGTAAAGCACTTCTTGTAACTTTAGTTGGATCAACTACACCTGCTTTTTTCATATCTTCATATTTTTCAGCTCTTGCATTAAATCCAACACCTTTAGCTGATTTTTTAACTTCTTCTACTATAACTGCTGGTTCTAAGCCTGCATTTCTAGCTATTTGTTTTGCTGGTTCTTCTAATGCTTTAAGAACTATTGAAGCTCCTAATTTTTCGTCTCCTTCTAATGTATCAACAAATTTGCTAACTTCTGGAATAATATCTACATATGTTGTTCCACCACCTGCAACAATACCTTCTTCAACTGCTGCTTTAGTTGCAGATAAGGCATCTTCTATTCTTAGTTTTTTATCTTTCATTTCTATTTCTGTTGCAGCTCCAACTTCTATTACAGCTACACCACCAGCAATTTTAGCTAATCTTTCTTGTAGCTTTTCTCTATCAAAATCGCTCTTTTCTTCATTTATTTGAGCTTTTAATTGTCCAATTCTATCTGCTATTTGCTGTTTATCTCCCATTCCATCAACAATTATTGTATTTTCTTTTTGAACTTTAACCTGTTTTGCTCTTCCTAATTGATCAATTCTTGTATCTTTTAATTCTAATCCTAAATCACCTGTTATAACTTCTCCACCTGTTAAGATAGCTATATCTTGTAACATTTCTTTTCTTCTATCACCATATCCAGGAGCTTTAACAGCAACTACATTTAATACACCTCTTAATTTATTAAGTACTAATGTAGATAATGCTTCATTTTCCATATCATCACAGATAATAACTAATTTTGCAGATTGTTGCATTAAATTTTCTAATAATGGTAATATTTCTTGGATATTACTTATTTTCTTATCTGTAATTAAAATATATGGATTATCTAAAACAGCTTCCATTTTTTCTGTATCTGTTACCATATATGGAGAGATATATCCTTTATCAAATTGCATACCTTCTACTACATTAACTGCTGTATCAGATGTTTTTGATTCTTCTATTGTTATAACACCATCATTAGATACTTTTTCCATTGCTTCTGCAATTAGGTTTCCTACTTCTTCATTATCTGATGATACGCTTGCAACTCTTGCAATATCATCTTTTCCACTTACTGCAACACTTATTTTCTTTATTTCTTCTACAGCTTTTGCTGTTGCTTTATCCATACCTCTTTTTATTGCCATTGGATCTCCACCAGCTGCAACATTCTTAACACCTTCTTTTACCATAGCTTGTGCTAAAACAGTTGCTGTAGTTGTTCCATCTCCTGCAACATCATTTGTTTTTGTAGAAACTTCTTTTACAAGTTTTGCTCCCATATTTTCGAAAGCGTCATCTAATTCTATTTCTTTCGCTATTGTTACACCATCATTTGTTATTAATGGAGAACCAAATCCTTTATCTAGAACTACATTTCTTCCTTTTGGTCCTAATGTAACCTTTACTGTATCTGCTAATTTATTTACACCATTTAATAATGATTTTCTTGCATCTTCACCAAATTTAATTTCCTTTGCCATAGTAAATTACCAACCTTTCTTTTCTATTATTCTACAACAGCTAGAATATCTGATTGTCTTACAATCTTATATTCTTCGCCTTCATATTTAACATCTGAGCCTGAGTATGTGTTTATTATTACTCTATCTCCTTTTTTTACATACATCTCTTCTAATTTACCATCAATTTTTTCGCCAGGACCAACCTCTATAACTTTTGCAGTTTGTGGTTTTTCCTTTGCTGATGTTGATAAAATAATTCCGCTTTTTGTTTTTTCCTCTTCTTCTTCCATTTTTAATAATACTCTGTCTGCTAATGGTTTTATCATTACACATTACCTCCTATATATGATTATTAGCACTCTTTCTTTGTGACTGCTAATAATTTATACCTTTTTTTAGCACTTGTCAAGTATGTTTGCTAATTTTCACATAAAATTCACATTTCTGTTTTTAAGCAAGTTTTCATTATTAATTTTATTAATAATCTCACTTTTTTATAACCAATTTTTATATTTAATAAAGACTAGAATTTGCTCTAGCCTTTATCTTATTTTCTTTTACTTTACCTCATTTTCCAAACAGGAACGTCTTCTAATCAATTTCTTTTGCTGCTTTTATTAGTCCGACAAATACTGGTGCTGGTCTATTTGGTCTTGATTTTAGTTCTGGATGGAATTGAACACCAATAAAAAATGGATGTTTTTTATATTCTACTATTTCTACTAATTCTCCATTTGGTGAAATTCCAGAACATATTAAGCCTGCATTTTCTAGCATTTCTTTATATTCATTGTTATACTCAAAGCGATGTCTATGTCTTTCGAAAATATTTTCTTTCTCATATAATTCTTTTACTTTAGTATTTTCCTTTAATAAACAAGGATATGCACCAAGTCTCATTGTTCCACCTTTTTTCTTAACTTCCTTTTGTTCATCCATTATATGTATAACTTTATTTTTAGCATTTTCATTAAACTCTTCTGAATTCACATCTTCTAACTTTAATACATTTCTTGCAAATTCTACAACTGCCATCTGCATTCCCAAACAAATTCCTAAAAATGGAATATTGTTTTCTCTAACATATTCAATTGCTGTTATCATTCCTTCTATTCCTCTATTTCCAAATCCTCCCGGAACTACAATTCCGTCATATCCTTTTAATTTTTCTTCTACATTATCTTTATTTAATTTTTCTGAATCTATTAAATCTACTTTTACTTTTACATTATTTGCATAACCTGCATGTGTTAAACTTTCTATTACTGATATATATGAATCTTCTAATTTAGTATATTTTCCTACAATTGCAATTTTTACTGTTTTATCTTTTATATTTTCTATCTTATTTATCATTTCTTGCCATTCAGAATTGTCTGGAATATAGTTATCTAATCTTAGTTGGTTGCAAACAGCCCTTCCTAATCCTTCTCTTTCTAGCATAAGTGGTACTTCATATAAACATTTTACTGTTTTATTTTGGATTACATTTTCTTTTCTTACATTACAGAACAACGCTAGTTTTTCTCTTATAGAATCTGGTATATCTATTTCACTTCTGCATACTAATATGTTCGGTTTTATTCCATAAGATTGTAATTCTTTAACCGAATGTTGAGTTGGTTTTGATTTTATCTCGTTAGAGCCACTTATATATGGAAGTAGTGTAACATGAATATATAGCACATCTTCTGGATTTTTTTCTAAGCCCACTTGTCTTATTGCTTCTATTATAGAAAGCCCCTCTATATCTCCAACAGTTCCTCCTATTTCTGTAATTACTATATCAGTATCTGTATTTTCGAAACTATATATTTTTTCCTTTATTTTATTTGTTACATGTGGGATAACTTGTACTGTCTTTCCCAAATATTCTCCTTCTCTTTCTTTTTCTAATACTTCTAAATAAATTTTTCCCATTGTAATACTAGAATCTTTAGTTAAATTTTCATCTATAAATCTTTCATAATGTCCTAAATCCAAATCTGTTTCTGCTCCATCATCTGTAACAAATACTTCTCCATGTTCATATGGACTCATTGTTCCCGGATCTACATTTAAATATGGATCAAATTTTTGGATAGTTACTTTATATCCTCTATTTTTCAAAAGCCTACCTAATGATGCTGCTGTTATACCTTTTCCAAGTCCAGAAACAACTCCTCCTGTTACAAAAATATACTTAGTATTCATATATATTAACCCCTTTCTAAAAAACAAAAGAGAGATTAAAAAATCGCCAAAATCGGTTTTTTTTTAATCTCTCATATTCTTAATTAATTTTCTTCATTCTATCATACTAATTTTTATCATTCAAGTATTTAAGAAATTTTATCTAATGTATATTGGAAAGTAGCTGCAAATAATGTTATTAATTTAAATAATACTGTGTATAAGATTTCTCCTATTAATGACATTATTAATGCTCCAATTAGTGCTGTAACAAATATAAATAATACTGGATGTAGCTCTGTCTTATATATTTCTTGCACTATTATAATATACAATCTAGCAACACAAATCATTACTAATATATAAATTATGAAACCTATAAAATTAAATTGTCCCATAATTACTGTTGATGATAAGAAATATGCTACCTTTATAATAACAGCTGCAGCAAAAGCCTCAATTTTCTTATCTCTTTTAAAATATTCATACACTAAAATTGCTACTATTATATCAAAAACAAAATTTAATGCTATTACCATGAAATTTACCTCCTTTTATAAATCCATTGTATTAATGATTTCTAATACTCTTTCTTCAAATTCTACTTCTTTGTCTTCGTTATTAATACTTGTCATAACAATTGTTTTCATTTGATTATCACTATTTACAATATAATATACTTTTCCTTTTTCTTCAGTTGCATCTTCTGAGTTTGTATATGTATAATTATATGTTACATAGTAAATATCATCTGTTGCTTTTATAAATTCTTTTGAATCTAAAGTAATTAAATAATCATCTGTAGCATTTAATTCTTCTTGAATATCGATTTCCTGATAAGCAGCATCTGCTTCTTCTTTATTACTTAAATCAATTATGTCTTTTCCTGTTGAAATAGCATCATCTTTAACTGCTACTAAATTTCCTGTTTTTAAATCAACTAATTTTGTATAACCAGCTGTATAACTATCTACCATTGACATTTCTGTAGAATCATATGTCCAATAATCAGTTTTGCTAGTTTCTGTAACATAGTCTATTTCACTATTTAAATCATCTATACATTGCATTGATGTTACACCTGTAACCAATGCCATTGAAATTACACAAAATAAGAATATAACAATAACTTGATAAACTTTAATCTTTTTTTGACTTATTCCATATATAATTCCTAAAATAGCTATTATAATCATTATGATTACTACTATATGGCTTAAATATAAACATGTCCACATATTTATCTCTCCTTTTTTCGCTTTTTCTACAAATATTATACATTTTTTGCATTAATTTGTATATTTCCATAATATTACTTTTATGTTACATTTATATATCACAAGATTATAACTTTTTAATAATATGATATACTAATATAAAATTTAATTTTAGGAGGTTTATATATGACACCACATAATGAAGCTGAAATTGGCGACTTTGCAAAAACTGTTATTATGCCTGGAGATCCTTTACGTGCAAAATATATAGCAGAAAATTTTTTAGAAGATGCCAAATTAGTTAATTCTGTTAGAAATATGTTAGCATATACAGGTTTATATAAAGGAAAAAGAATTTCTGTTATGGCACATGGTATGGGTATGCCAAGTGTTGGAATTTATTCATATGAATTATATAAATTTTATGATGTAGAAAATATTATAAGAATTGGTTCTTGCGGAGGATATATTAAAGAATTAGATTTATTTGATGTTGTACTTGCAGATGATGTTTATACAGAAGGTAATTATGCTCTTACTTTTAATAATGAAGATTGTCATCTTTGCTCTAGCAATAAAGAACTTAATTCTATAATAAAACAAGTCGCTGACATTTCTGATATAAAAGTAACAGAAGGAAATACTGTTTGTACAGACGCTGTAGATTTTTATATGACAAACCCTAAAAAATTCTTTAATAGAATTCCCAAAAATATAAATCCTATAGCAGCAGAAATGGAAGCATTTGCATTATTCTACAATGCAAAACTTTTAAATAAAAAAGCTGCTTGTTTAATGACAGTTGTAGACTCACAATTTATAAATAAACAAGCAACACCAGAAGAACGTGAACAAGGATTAACAAAAATGATAAAAATAGCTCTAGAAGCTGGAATATTGTTATAGATTTGAGGGATTTTGGGACAATCCTATCGGGATCTGGGGACGGTCCTTTTTTCCCTTTCGAGATTGAGGGATTTGGGGACGATCCTTAAATCCCTTTTTGTATAATTTAATTACAATGAGTATTTTTGATTTCTTTTTAGATTTATAATTTTATCAAATTTGAAAAAACAGCCATACCTAATCTAGGTTTATGACTGTTTTTTCATTGCTTGTTTAATCAAGCAGATTCTTTGAAAAGATTAATGCCAGTAGAACCACTTCATTAAATCTGAAGTTTCTTCACATTTTTTTAAGTACCGAAAACCAAATAAAACAATATCTATCTGTTCTTCTGTTGGCTTTCTATACACTAATAACTCGTTTATCTTAGTCAATTTTTCTAACAACTTTTCATTTTTTGCAGAACATACATAAATTATTAATATTCCTACATCAATTAGGATCATAATAATCATATTAACATATCGTGTCATTAATATAACACCTGTTAAAATAATTCCCAGAGTAATCTTCCTAATATTTATAATATTAATCCTATTTCCAAACTCATAAGTTGGGTTAACTGATATATTTTTTATATTCTCTTTATTTATTTCTTGTCCTGCATTATAGCAAGCATATAATTTTCTATATATGTATGCATACTGAGCTTCTTCTTTATGCTTAAAAGCATTAATAACCTGTGGCAATAAACACCACAATTCAAATGCTGTTGTCGCAGTAAAGAACACCCCTGACATAATTCCAACTACAACACCTGAAAAACAAATGAATAGTCCTGTTAGTCCCAAATAAAAAAGTAGCATTCCTGCTATTATTTTCTTTTTAGATGGGATTTCCTCTTCTTCCTTAGCTTGCATTTCCAATTCCATTTCTTCAGTCCATTTCATAAGACTAGCTACAGCTGTTCCGTCTTTTTGTAGTTCCACTTTTGCTGCGATCCCTGTTTCTGGGGATTTTACTATTAATCCCTCATCAAATTTAAACCCTAACCGCTCTCTTTTCATAATTCTTTCTCCTTTCAACATCTTGTAAACATAATTATCATACCATTTTTTCCCTATTTTGTCTAACAAAAAAACTGCTCTCTATACTTCACGAAAGCAGTTATTATTATATTATTGTAATTCTTGTTTTATTTTTATTGCTAATTCTCTATTTATTCCTTTTACTGTCATTAATTCTTCAGGTGATGCATTTTTAATATTACTAACAGTTTTAAATCTTTTTAATAATAAATTTCGCTTTACCTCACCTATTCCAGAAATCTTATCTAAAGCCGATTCAGTCATTTCTTTCTCACGTAATTTTTTATGATAAGAAATTGCAGTATCATGAACTGTATCTTGGAATTTTGTAATCAAATTTAATAATTCCTCTGATATCTCTATTTCATTTCTATCTTCATCCATTAAAGCTCTGGTTCTATGTTTATCATTTTTTACCATTCCAAAAATTTTTATATCTACATTTAGTTTATCAATTACTCTTCTTGCAGCTCTAATTTGCGTGATACCCCCATCTACAAATATTACATCTGGTAAATTTCCAAAGCCACTACTCTTTCCATTTAATGAATGTTTTAATCTTCTTTCTATTACTTCTTCCATACATCTTGGATCATCTTGACCATAAACAGTTTTTATCTTAAATCTTCTAGATAAATTCTTCTTTATAATACCATTCTGCATTACACACATTCCTGCAACCATATTTGTTCCTGAAATATTAGATATATCATAACATTCAATTTTTCTTGGTATTTTATCCATCTTTAATACATCTTTTAATTCTAACAATAGACTATTTTTATCTTCAAATTTATTTTTTAAAGTAACTTCTGCATTATTTTCTGCCATTTCCACAAAACGTAGTTTTTCTCCTTTTTGCGGAGTTTTTATTTCTACCTTATGATTTGCAATATTAGAAAGCCATTCTTCTATCGTTTCTTTATCTTCTGGCTCATATCTCATCATAATTTTATTTGGTAAATTAGGATTATCCATATAATATTGTTTTATAAACCCTGATAAAATCTCGCTGTCTGACATATCAACTAAATCTTGGAAGAAATAATATTCTCTGCCAACCATTTTGCTTCCTCTTACAAAAAATATCTCTACACAAACTTCTAAATCATTTTTTGCAATTCCTATAACATCTATATTATTTTCTGATATATTTGATACCCTTTGTTTTTCCGAAATTCTTTCGATTGCAACCATTTTATCTCTTAAATATGCCGCCTTTTCAAAATCTAGTTTTTTAGATGCCTCTTCCATTTGCAATCCAAGTTCTTTTATTATTTTACTTGTCTTTCCATCTAATAAATCTATTATCTCATCAATCTGTTTTCTATAGTCTTCTTTAGAAATATATCCCACACATGGAGCAAAACATTTTTTTATATGATAATTTAGGCATGGTCTTTGTGTAGATTTAAAATTTCTACATTGTCTAATTTTATACTTGCTTTTTATAAAATCAACCATTTCTTTTGCAGCACCTGGATTTGCATATGGACCAAAATATTTTGATCCATCATTTATTAATCTTCTTGTTATAATTACATTTGGAAAATCTGATTTTACATCAATTTTTATATATGGATATGTTTTATCATCTTTTAGCAATACATTAAATTTAGGTCTATATTTTTTAATTAAATTACATTCTAAAATTAATGCTTCTGCTTCGTTATTTACAACTATATATTCGAAATAATCAACTAAAGACACCATCTTTTTTATACGTTCAGTTTTATTTGTTTTCCTAAAATATGATGTAACTCTTCTTTTTAGGGAAATTGCTTTACCAACATATATAATATTATTATTTTTATCGTGCATAAGATATACACCTGGTTTAGATGGTAACTTTTTAATCTCCTCTTCTATATTAAACTTATTATTCTGCATTTTAATACCTCTCCTATTTATTAACTTTTTCATATTTTGTTAATAAATGATTATCATACAATATATTATACCATCGTTTAATTCTTGTTTCAATATTCATACAATGCAGAAATACACCCCATCACTGAGGTGTATCCCTACTAAATCCGGTCACATATTGTCATAGAAATCTGAGCAAATCCAAAAATCATCTTTGTTTTCACTAAGCTTTAAAAACAATCTATCTAACTCTTCATAAATCTGTTTGCCATCCATGAAAAGTGCTGTTTCTGCTACCCTAATGCCATGCTCTGCCCTTATGTTGTTGGCGAAAAGACGGATTAATACACCTTTATTAAAATAAAAGGTAATTTCCAATACATTTTTACCAAAAGTCTTGGCTATATGTCCTTTTCTTAAGCCTTCTTTTAGAGCATCAAACAAATCTGGATAATACTCTTCATCAGATTCATCTTTAGGTTTCAAAAGCTCAACCAGCAATTCCTGCACCTTTTCATCTCTTCCCACGATACACATATGTGTGGACTCTTTAAGTTCTAAAACTTTAAAATCAAACTCTCTTCCTTTGTAGCTAATCCGGTAGAAATCATCCATCCTTACTATCATACTTTTTCCTCCCATTCAGGATTGAATAAACTAAACCATTTGTTACACTCGTTTATTTTATACCCTTTTCTTAAATTTAGCAATACCTATAATTTTATTAAGGACTTGATACTTTTTCGATTTTATTATAATATAATACCGTAAGCCAAAAAGTTTACAAAATAATTATAATTTGAAAGGAGGAAATTTTATATTATATAAATGACAATTTTAAAGCGCCAGGACACATTTTGTGTTGACGAGGTCAGAGCTAATCGAAATTTTCGGCGGGTACTCTGTGGTACGCTACTACCATAAATATTAGCAAAACCTACTAGTGATAGTAGAACAAATCTAATTGTGTAGCTATATTGTTACTTTTTGGCTATTGGTTTAATAGGAGGTACAATATATTATGTGTGGAATTATTGGTTATATAGGAACCAAAAAGGCAAAACCAATTTTAATTAATGGTTTACTTAGATTAGAATACAGAGGTTATGACTCTGCAGGAATTGCCACAGTAGAAAAAGATGGCATAAAAGTTATAAAAGAAAAAGGAAAAATTGCAAATCTTGATGCAATGGATGGAATAAACGATTTAGAAGGTACTATCGGTATTGGTCATACTAGATGGGCAACACATGGAAAACCTTCTGCTATTAATTCTCATCCACATTATGATAATGATAAACTATTTGCTGTTGTGCATAATGGAATAATAGAAAATTATCATGACTTAAGAAAATTTTTGGAAGACAATGGATACACATTCCTTTCTGATACTGATACAGAGGTTATTCCAAATTTAATTAATTTTTATTACAAAAAAGAAAATGATTTCTTAAAAGCTGTTAAAATAGCTTGTGATGATTTAAAAGGTAGTTTTGCTTTAGAAATTTTATGCAAATATTATCCAGACAATATGATTGTCGTAAGACAAGATAGCCCTTTAGTTATTGGTAGAGGTTTAGATGAAAATTATATTTCTTCTGATATTCCTGCTATTTTATCATTTACTAAAGACTTCTATTTCCTAAATGATAGAGAATTTGCAGTACTATCAAGAGATAATATAGATTTTTATGATAATGAACTAAACAAAATTGATAAAGTTGTTAAGAGTATTGAATGGAATACTGCATCAGCAGAAAAAGACGGTTATGATGACTTCATGTTGAAAGAAATCTATGAACAACCAAATGCGATAAGAGAAACAATTGGTTCAAAATTATCTGAAAGTAAAATCTCTTTTAATGATTTCGAAATTAAAAAAGAATTTTTAGAAACTATTAATAGAATATATATTGTTGCATGTGGTACAGCAATGAATGCTGGGCTTGCCACAAAAGCAACTTTTGAAAATTTCTGTAAAATCCCAACTGAAGTTGATATAGCTTCAGAATTCAGATACAGAGATCCTTTAATAGATGAACATACTTTATGTATTTATATTAGTCAATCTGGTGAGACTGCAGATACAATTGCAGCTTTAAAACTAGCCAAAAGCAAAGGTGCAAAAACTATAGCAGTAGCAAATGTTATTGGTAGCTCTATAACTCGTGAAGCAGATTATTGCATTTATACACATGCAGGTCCAGAAATTGCTGTTGCTTCTACCAAAGCATATACTTCACAAGTTGTTTTATTAAATATTTTAGCATTATATTTTGCAGAGGTTTTAGATAGAGTTCCTAGCTCAACAATTGATTCGATGAAAAAAGAGCTTTTGGAATTACCAAAAAAAGCAGAAATAACATTAAGAAATGTTGCAGAAGTTAAAAACTTCGCTAATATTGTATATAAAGAAACAGATATGTTCTTCTTAGGTAGAGGTGTAGACTACTATGTAGCATCTGAAGGATCTTTAAAATTAAAAGAAATTTCATATATTCATTCTGAGAGCTATGCAGCAGGTGAATTAAAACATGGACCTATAGCTTTAATAGAAAATGATGTTACAGTAATAGGAATTATTACAAATCCTAATTTGGTTGAAAAAACAATAAGTAATATACAAGAAGTTATTACAAGAGGAGCTAAAACTTTAGTAATTACAAATCAAAAAATAAACGAATCACAATTCTTTAAAGTAATAAATATTCCTGATACAGAACCTTGTTTATCTCCAGTTTTATCTATAATACCTTTACAATTACTTGCATATTATATTTCAAAAGAAAAGGGATTAGATGTTGATAAGCCTAGAAATTTAGCAAAATCTGTAACAGTTGAATAGGAGTTTGGGGACGTTTCTTTTTTCCCTACATCATAAAAAGCGACTTTTAAAGTCGCTTTTTTGATTGTCTTTATAAGTGTAAAGACTTCTTTTTTCTTTTAACATCCAATTTACACATTTTTTGTATTCAAAAGTATTTTTTTATCTCATATAATAAATAATTGCAATATTATTAATAGCACTGCACCTGGCAATCCTAATAATCCAATTAAGGCAGACGTAAAAATATTTAGCCCTATATGAAAATTAAATCCTTGGCCTATATAGTTTATTACTAATATTAATAAACCTCCTAGAACTGAATTTAGTGCTAATTTGCATACAAATTTAAGTGGTTTTACAAATATTCTTCCAAATAAAAATATAAAACATATTGATGCTGCAAAAACTAACATATTATTATAGTCCATATACATCACTCCTACTAATATTTATGAAGTCATATGGACAAATATACATTACATTGCTTCTTGTTTAGTTAAATTTCTAATATCTCTTTCTTGAATATTATCTATTATTAGTCCTCTTCTTTTTATCTTTTTTAATAAATAATTTATTTTGGCTTGATTAGCTTTTATCTGATATGCATAATAATCTACAAGCTCTCCATCAGCAAATTCAAAATTTTTACTTGCCAATTCTAAATCCATTTTTGTCTTTATTAATGACTTAACTAAATCAAGACTTTTCTCTTCATCTGTCTTGTCTATAATTTTACTTTCTTTAATATATGTTTCATAAATCATTTTATCACCTCAATCATCCTATAGTAAGTATATTCAAATTTTCTCAAATTATTCCAAAAAATTTATTATTATGATTGATATTGATTGAATTATAAATAGATTTAATGTATTAGATACCAAAAGATTATTACTAGCTTCTATTACACCTAATTCTTCGTTACTATTTTTATGAAATTTTTGACTTTCTATAAATGTAACAAATTCTGGTATACTTGTTGCAATTCCCAAAACTATACCTATAATAATTTCTGAAACATCAAAAATATAGCGTAAATTTTCTAGCGTGTCTCTTAACAAATTTCCTACTAAATATAATATAATTCCTATTAGCAAAATATATACAAAATAAATAGGTATCTTCTTTTTATTTGTTTTTACATGTGAAATCGTTTCTTTAGTTTCGATATTTAATTTTCCGTTATAATGCTTATTTATTTTATTGAAAACATAAAATAAGATAATATATATTACTGCTATTGCTACACTATCTCCTATATCTATTTTCCAGATAATTATTGGAATTATTATCGTTATCAATACTAATACAAGATTTATTTTTAATGCTTTATTTTTTAAAACTTTTAGATTTTTATTTATTGCCATAGCCAATATATATTGAATACAATTAATAATATTAGAACTTAGTATATTAAAAATCCCTGCATCTGCCATTCCACTAATAGAAGAAAATGTTACTGTTAAAAATTCAGGAATACTTGTCGCAATTCCCGAAATATTCCCTATAGTTTGTGGCTTTAATTCTAAAAGTTCTCCAACTTTTCTAAGTACTGGAACTAATAGATTCTTAGACACAAAGATTATGATTAATAATTCTATTATTAATTTTATAATTTCCAAAATAAAATTCATATATCTCTCCTATATATGAATTATTTACATTATAAAAAAAACTACACCTAAAATACTAAATTATATTTAATATTTTAGGTGTAGTTTATATATTTATTAATTATTTTAATAATTCTAATATTGCCATTTCTGCAGCGTCACCTTTACGAGGTCCTACTTTAATTATTCTTGTATATCCTCCAACTTTTCCAGCTGTAGCATATCTTTCTGCTAATTCTCCAAATAATTTTGCTGGAATATCTATGTTTCTTCCGTCTGCATCTTTAACTTTGCAAACAGTATTCATTATTTTTCTTCTTGCATTTAATCTTGAAGGCATATCTTTTTGTCTTTTTTCTGTTACTTCTTCTTTAACAACTTTTAAATATTCATTACCATTTTTGCTTTTTACTAATTCTGTAACTTTGTTTCCATTAGTATCTCTTTTTGCTCTTACTATTTTTTTGTCTTCTAATTCGAAATTATCTTTTTCTTTAATAGCTAAAGCAATTAAACTATTAGCAATTGCTTGAGTCTCTTTAGCTCTTGCTAAAGTTGTAGTTATTTTTTCATTTACTAATAAATCAGTTACTTGTGTTCTTAGCATAGCTTTTCTTTGTGCAGTTGTTTTTCCTAGTTTTCTATTCTTTGCCACTTCTTTCACACCTTTCTAATTTATTTTAATCATCATCTGGCGCAAAGTCTAATCCTAATGAATGTAATTTATTTGTTACTTCATCTAATGACTTCTTACCTAAATTCCTTACTTTCATCATTTCTGACTGAGTTTTATTTACTAAATCTTCTACTGTTACAATACCAGCTCTTTTTAAACAGTTAAATGAACGTACAGAAAGTTCTAAGTCTTCTATTGTCATTTCTAATACTTTTTCTTTCTTAGATTCTTCTTTTTCTACCATTACTTGAGTATTTTTTGCAGCTTCTGATAAATCTATAAATAGTTCTAAGTGTCCAGTCATTACTTTAGCAGCTAGGCTAAGAGCTTCATATGGTTTTAAACTTCCATCTGTCCAAACTTCTATTACTAATTTATCATAATCTACCATTTGTCCAACTCTAGTATTTTCTACAGAATAATTTACTTTCTTTACAGGTGTATAAATTGAATCTATTGGAAGTACAGATATATCTTGTCCTTCTTTTTTATTTTGTTCTGCAGTATTATATCCTCTTCCTGTATTAACTGTCATTTCAATAACTAAATGTCCACCTTCTGAAACTGTTGCAATATGTAAGTCTTTATTTAAAACTTCTACAACACCATCAGTTATTATATCTCCAGCTGTAACTTCTCCTTCTTTTGCATCAATTCTAATAACTCTCTCTTCATTTCCATCCATTTTTAGACGAACATCTTTTAAGTTAACAATAAGTTCTGGCACGTCTTCCACTACATTTGGAATTGTAGAGAATTCATGTAAAACACCTTCTATTTTAATACTTGTAATTGCTGTTCCAGGTAAAGAAGAAAGTAATATTCTTCTTAATGAATTACCTATTGTTACACCATATCCACGTTCTAATGGTTCACAAACGAATTTAGAATAATTTCTTTTTTCATCAACTTCCAAGCATTGTATGTCTGGCTTTTCAAATTCAATCATATTTACCTCCTAATAGAGTTGCATTGATATAGCAACCTTTAAAATATTTACCACTTTGCTATGGTATACTATTATTTTGAGTAAAGTTCTACTATTAAATGCTCTTCTACTGGTAAATCAATATCTTCTCTTGATGCTAATCTAACTACTTTACCTGTTAAATTGTCTAGATCTCTTTCTAGCCAATCTGGAGTAGGTCTGCTAGCATTTTCTTCTACATTAGCTTTAATTGTAGCATTATCTTTCTTAATTTCTCTTACAGAAATTACATCTCCTGGTTTTACTAAATATGATGGTATATCACATTTCTTTCCATTTACATCAAATTGTGAATGATTTACAAATTGTCTAGCTTGTGCTCTTGAAGAAGCAAATCCTAATCTATATACAACGTTGTCTAATCTGCTTTCTAATATTGTTAATAATTCTTCACCAGTAATTCCTTTTTTGTTTGAAGCCATTTCAAAATATTTTCTGAATTGTTTTTCTCCAACTCCATAATACATTTTTGTTTTTTGTTTTTCTCTTAATTGTGTACCATATTCAGAAAGTTTATTTCTTTTTTGACCATGTTCTCCTGGTCCATAATTTCTTCTAGCAATACTACATTTTTCTGAATAACATCTGCTACCTTTTAAGAATAATTTTTGACCTTCTCTACGGCATATACGGCATTGTTCATCTTTATATCTTGCCATTTGTCTTTTACACCTCTTCTTTCAAATTTATTATTTCTTAATTATACTCTTCTTCTTTTTGGTGGTCTACAACCATTGTGTGGTATTGGTGTTACATCTTTGATGCTGCTTATTTCTAGACCTGTTGTTTGAAGTGATCTTATTGCAGCTTCTCTACCAGAACCTGGTCCTTTAACAAAAACATCAACTGTTTTTAATCCATGTTCCATAGCTTTTTTAGCTGCTGTTTCTGCAACTTCTCCTGCAGCAAATGGTGTGCTTTTTCTAGAACCTTTAAATCCTAATCCTCCAGCACTTGCCCAAGATATAACATTACCTTTAACGTCTGTAATTGTAACTATTGTATTGTTAAAACTAGAATGAATATGAGCTGAACCTTTTTCTATATTTTTTCTATCTCTTCTTCTAGTTACTGTCTTTTTTGTTACATTTTTAGCCATCTTTCTAGCTTACCTCCCTTTTTTATACTCTTACGAGCCTAAAAATTATTTCTTTTTGCTTACTAATTTTCTAGGACCTTTTCTTGTACGAGCATTAGTTTTTGTTCTTTGTCCTCTTACTGGAAGACCTCTTCTATGTCTTAATCCTCTATAGCATCCTATTTCTGTAAGTCTTTTAATATTTAATGCTACTTCTCTTCTTAAATCTCCTTCTAATAATAGGTGATTTGAATCGATTGCTTTTCTAATTGCTTGTACTTGATCTTCTGTTAAATCTTTTACTCTAGTATCTGGATTTACCTCTGCTTCTTTTAATAGTTTTTGTGATGTTGAAAGACCAATACCATAAATATATGTTAATCCAACTTCTACTCTTTTTTCTCTAGGTAAATCAATTCCTGATATACGAGCCATAATTGCACCTCCAAATTTTTTGTTTTTTAAGTATTAAGATTTATATATGAACACAAATTTGATAAAGAGATATTCTCTTCAGCCGCTACCATTTTTGTGCTTATACCATAGGATTGTATAATTGTTTATACAATTATACTTGTATATGTACTAATCTTGCTGTCTAATTATCCTTGTCTTTGTTTGTGTTTAGGGTTTTCACAAATAACTCTAACAACACCTTTTCTTTTAATAACCTTGCACTTTGGGCATATAGGTTTTACTGATGCTCTAACTTTCATTTGATACACCTCCTGTTATTACTCATTTTTATACATTTACTTGAGCAATTATGAAGCGTGAAATCAGATGTGTGGTTTAACTACACATCTCATCTCACACTTCATACCTAAGTTAATAGGATTTATTTAGCTCTCCATGTTATTCTTCCTCTATTTAAATCATATGGTGATAATTCTACTTTTACTCTATCACCTGGTAATATTTTTATATAGTTCATTCTAAGTTTTCCTGAAATATGTGCCAATATTTGATGACCATTTTCAAGTTCTACTTTAAAATTAGTATTTGGTAGTGTTTCTACAACAACTCCTTCTACTTCGATTACATCTTCTTTTGCCAAATTTATTCCCTCCCGAATAATTTAAACATTATTTTAACTATAAATAGCTAATATAGTATACACCATTTTTACACTATAGTCAAGATTTTTGGCTCTTTTTCTGTAATTAAAATTGTATTTTCATAGTGTGCTGCTCTTGTTCCATCTTCTGTTATAATTCCCCAGCCATCATCTAGTTCTAAAATGTTTGGTTTTCCTGCTATTACCATAGGTTCAATTGCTAATGTCATTCCTGGCTCTAATCTAGGACCTCTACCTGCTTTTCCGTAATTTGGAATTCCTGGATCTTCGTGCATTTCTCTTCCTATACCATGTCCTTGAAATTCTCTTACTACTGAAAAACCATTTTTTTCTACATATTCACCTATTGCATGTGATATGTCTCCTAGTCTATTTCCTTTTTTAGCATATTTAATTCCTTCAAAAAAAGCTTGTTTTGTTACATCTATTAGTCTTTGACTTGCTTTATCTATTTTTCCAACAGCATATGTTCTACAGCAATCTCCATTAAATCCGTCTTTATATGCTACTAAATCTACACTTACAATATCTCCTTCTTTTAGGACTTCTCTTTTAGAAGGAATTCCATGAATTACTACATCATTTACAGAACTACAAATACTTGCTGGAAAATCTGGAACTCCCTCTACTCCACTTGGGTATCCTTTTTCTGCTGGGATTGCTCCATTTTTTCTCATTGTTTCTTCTGCAATTTTGTCTAATTCATAAGTTGTAATCCCTGGTTTTATTGCTGCTTCTATAGCTTTTTGCGCAAGAAACGCAACCCTACAAGCCTCTTTCATTTTTTCTATTTCTTTTGGAGATTTTATATATATCATTTATATTACTTCCTTACCTATTTTCATTATAGTTTTTTAACCATTCACTTATCATTTCTTCTGTTATATTTACACTTGCATGTAATTTTACTTTATAAAGTAATCCTTTTTCTTCATAATATTCTATAAGTTCTTTTGATTGTTCATGATATACTCTTAATCTTTCTGTTATAGTTTCTTCATTATCATCTTTTCTTTGAATTAATTTGCTTCCACAAATGTCACATATACCTTCTACTTTTGGTTTCTTATATTCTAAATTATATATAGCTCCACAATCTTTGTTTGAACAAATTCTTCTCTTTACAGTTCTATATATTATGTCTTCATCTGGGATATCTAAAAATAAAGCTAAATCTACTTTTTGATTTTGTTCTTCTAGCATTTCTTCTAGTGCTTCTGCTTGTTTTTTATTTCTTGGAAATCCATCAAATACTACACCATTTGAATCTTTAAATTGATTTATCTTTCCTTTTAACATATTAATTGTTATTTCATCTGGTACTAAATTTCCTTTATCAATATATTCTTGTGCTTTTTTTCCTAATTCTGTTGCATTTTTTATTTCTTCTCTAAACATATCTCCTGTTGCAATATGCCCCATATTTTGTGTCTGTTCAAATAAATTTGATACTGTTCCTTTACCACTACCTGGTCCACCTAATAAAACAATATTCATTCTCTTCACTCCTATCTTTTCTTATGCAAATATTATTTTTTAAATATATATTTTGCAGTATATATTTAAAAAATAATATTCAACTAGTAAATTAATTGCATGGGCACGACCAAGGTTAGTCCAGAGTCGTACCCTGATACAATAAATTTTATTCTAAGAATCCCTTGTAATGTCTCATTACTAATTGTGATTCTAATTGTTGAACTGTTTCTAATGCAACACCAACTATGATAAGTATAGATGTTCCTCCAAATGCTACATTTAAATTTGTAAATCTCATAAACATTGGAAGTATAGCTATAAGTGCTAAGAATAATCCACCAAATAATGTTAATTTTGTAAGCACTGATGATAGATATTCTGTAGTTGGTTTTCCAGCTCTTATTCCTGGAATGAATCCACCATTTTTCTTAATATTTGCAGATACCTCAGCTGGGTTAAATGTTGCATATATATAGAAGAATGTGAATCCTACTATTAATAGTAAATAAACTATCGCATTTGCTATTGTATACCCAAGAGCTACATTTGAACTTGAAGTAGCTAATGAGAAATTATATATTACATTCCAAAATCCTGTATGTGTTGCAATACTTGGATCAAATATTTGAATTATCATTGCTGGGAATGTCATAAATGATGATGCAAATATTATTGGCATAACTCCAGCCATTGCTATTTTTAGCGGAATATATGTATTTTGCGCACCCATCATTTTTCTTCCAACAACTTTTTTAGCATATTGTACAGGTATTCTTCTTTCAGCTTGTTGTATAAATACAACTGCTGTAACTAAAATTAAAGCTCCTATTACAATAGCTAATGCTACTAATAATCCAGTTGTGCTAAATCCTGATTCTGTCATTATTAAAGACCAAATTGAACTTACTGCACTTGGTAATCTAGATACAATACCTATAAAGATAATCATAGAAACTCCATTACCAATTCCTTTATTAGTAATTTGGTCACCAAGCCACATAAGCAATGCTGTACCAGCCATAAGTCCTGTTACAACTAATACTCCTGATAATATTCCTGAATCTACGAATATTCCTTGTGCTTGATAAGACAAATATAATCCAATTCCTTCTATTAATGCAAGCACAATAGAAAGTGCTTTTGTATATTTATCTACTTTTTGTCTTCCAACTTCTCCACCTTCTTTTGCTAATCTCTCTAAAGAAGGTATAATCATTGTTAATAGTTGGATAACAATTGAAGCTGTAATATATGGTGTTACTGACATAGCAAATATTGAGAAATTAGAAAATGCTCCACCAGAGATTATATCTATTAATCCTACTAATCCATTAGTAGTTGAACCTCTCATAGCTTCTAATTGTACCATATCTACGCCAGGAACAGTTATAAAACATCCTAATCTAAACACTATAATCAATACTAATGTATATAATAATCTTTTTCTTACTTCAGGTGTCTTTAATGCATTTTTTATAGTTTTAAACAACTAAATCACCTCAATCTTTCCTCCTGCTGCTTCTATTTTTTCTGCAGCTGCTTTTGTAAATCTCTTAGCTTTAACAGTTAATTTTTTCTCTAATTTTCCTGTAGCTATTACTACTATTCCATCATTAATTTTTCCGATAATTCCTTCTGCTAATAAGCTTTCTGCTGTAACTTCTGTAGCTTCACTTTTATTTAACATTGTTAAAGTTACTTCTGTATAGTTTTTAGCATGGATATTATTGAATCCTCTTTTTGGAAGTCTTCTATATAAAGGTGTTTGACCTCCTTCGAATCCTCTTCTTACTCCTCCGCCAGATCTAGCTTTTTGTCCTTTATGTCCTTTTCCAGATGTTTTTCCAAGACCTGAACCGATACCACGACCTAATCTTTTTCTCTTAATTCTAACGTTTGATGGTCCTAATTCTCCTAATTGCATTTCGTAAATTGCACCTCCTTAAAATTTGATAATATTATTATAATATATCAGAAACTTTTTTTCCTCTTTTTTTAGCAATTTGTTCTACTGTTCTCATATTTTCTAATCCGTTCATTGTTGCATACACAACATTTCTTGGATTGTTTGTACCAAGAACTTTAGTTTTTATATCTTTGTATCCAGCTAATTCAAGTACTGCTCTTGCACTTCCTCCTGCAATAACTCCAGAACCTTCTACAGCTGGTTTTAACATTACTCTTGCACTTCCGAATTTACCAATAAATTCGTGAGGGATTGTTGTTCCAACTACTGGTACTTCTTTTAAATTTTTTCTAGCATCATCTATTGCTTTCTTTATTGCATCAGGTACTTCTGCTGCCTTTCCATTTCCAACACCAACGTGTCCGTTTCCGTCACCAACAACTACTAAAGCACTAAATCTAAAAGTTCTACCACCTTTAACAACTTTAGCAACTCTGTTTATTGCAACAACTTTCTCTTTTAATTCAACTGCATTCTCTTCTTGCATCGGTTTTCTTTCCTCCTTTTCCTTTTAAATATATCTAATATATTTTAGAAGTTTATTTCATTAATTTTTTATTATATTAGAAGTTTAATCCACCATTTCTTGCAGCATCTGCTAATTCTTTAACAACTCCATGATAGATATATCCACCTCTATCAAAAACAACATCTTTAATATTTTTTTCTAATGCTCTTTTTGCTATAAGTGCTCCAACTTCTTTTGCTGCTTCTTTGTTTGCATATTTAGTTTTTACTTCTTTATCTAATGTAGAAGCTGAAACTAAAGTAACTCCTGCAACATCATCAATTACTTGTACATATAAATTTGTATTACTTCTATATACACATAATCTTGGACGTTCTGCTGTTCCACTTATTTTTCTACGAACACGAGCATGTCTTCTTGCTCTTTCCATTTTTCTGTTTGTTTTTGTAATCACTTTGCTCTCTCCTTTCTATAAACTAAAGTCTATTTTTTACCAGCTTTACCTTCTTTACGTCTGATAACTTCATAATCATATTTAATACCTTTTCCACCATAAACTTCTGGTGCTCTTTTAGATCTGATAACTGCTGCTGTTTGACCAACTAATTCTTTATCAATTCCCTTTACAATGATTGTATTTGCATCTGGAACGTCAAATGTGATTCCTTCTGGAGCTTCGAATATAACTGGGTGTGAATAACCTAATGTTAAGTTTAAGTTATTTCCTTGTTTTTGAACTCTATATCCAACACCATTAATTTGTAATGTTCTTGTGAATTCGTGTTTTACTCCTTCTATCATGTTTTTAATTAAAGTTCTTGTTAAACCATGTAAACCTTTATTAAAGTTTTCATCGTCTGGTCTTGTAACTTTAACTTGATTATCTTCTATTGTAACAGTGATATTTTTATGAATATCTCTTTCTAATGTACCTTTTGGTCCTTTTACAGTTAAATGTTGTCCGTCTAGTTTTACTTCAACACCTTCTGGTATTGCAACAGGTGCATTTCCTATTCTTGACATTTCGTTTTTCCCTCCTTCTTGTATTTATAGGATTACAATGCGCTTCTTCGCATTGTATACTGAATTTGTAACAGGCTAAAGCCTTAACAAGTTCAGCAATTACCAAATATATGCTAAAACTTCTCCTCCAAGATTTTCTTTTCTTGCTTCTTTATCTGTTTTAATTCCTTTTGATGTAGAAATTAAAGCGATTCCTAAACCATTTAAAACTTTTGGTAATTTTTCTGCAGAAGCATATACTCTTAATCCTGGTTTGCTTATTCTTTTAATTCCAGCTATTACTTTAGCTCCATTTTCATCATATTTTAAAGCTATTCTTAATATTCCTTGATTTTCGTTTGCTATTTCTTCAACAGATTTAATATATCCTTCATTATATAATATATCTGCTATTGCTTTTTTCATTTTTGAAGCAGGAACGTCAACTGTTTTATGCTTTGCAGCACTTGCATTTCTAATTCTTGTTAACATATCTGCTATTGGATCTGTAGTATTCACTTAAGTTTCCCTCCTTTTTATATTCTACCAGCTTGCTTTTTTAACACCTGGGATTTCTCCTTTATGTGCTAAATTTCTAAAGCAAACACGGCAAATTCCATATTTTCTAATATATCCATGTGGTCTTCCACATATTTTACATCTATTATATTCTCTAGTAGCATATTTTTGTGGTCTTTGTTGTTTTACTTTTAAAGATTTTTTAGCCATATTAATCTCCTTTCTTTGGACTAATTTTTGAATGGCATACCTAGAAGTTTTAATAATTCCTTTCCTTCTTCATCAGTTTTTGCTGTTGTAACAAAAATAATATCCATTCCTCTTAATTTATCTACTTTATCATATTCTATTTCTGGGAATATTAATTGTTCTTTAATACCCATAGAGAAATTTCCTCTACCATCAAAAGAATTTGCTGAAATTCCTCTGAAATCTCTTATTCTTGGCATAGCAACATTGAATAATTTGTATGCGAAATCATACATTTTTCCTCTTCTTAATGTTACTTTACATCCAACATTAACTCCCTCTCTTAATTTAAAAGCAGCTATTGATTTTCTTGCTTTTGTTACGATTGGTTTTTGTCCTGTTATTATAGCTAAATCATTCATTGCATTATCTAATGATTTTGGATTATCTTTAATATCTCCAAGACCAATATTTATAACGATTTTATCTAATTTTGGAACTTCCATTATTGATTTATAATTGAATTTTTTCATCATTGCTGGAACTACTTCTTTTTCATATTGTTCTCTTAATTTTTCCATTAGGATACAAATCCTCCTTTCTTAACATTATTTAATTTCTGCATTACATTTTTTACATACACGAACTTTACTATCTTTTTCTACTTTGTATGCAATTCTTGTTACTTTTCCACATTTAGGGCAAACTACACCAACTTTGCTACTATGTATTGGGTATTCAGCTGGTATAATTCCTCCTTCTTCACCTTGTCTTCTTGGTTTTACATGTTTTTTTCTGATATTAACTCCTTTAACAACTATTTTTTGTGTTTTTGGAATTACTTCTAATACTTCTCCTGTTTTACCTTTATCGTTTCCAGATAAAACTTTAACTGTATCACCTTTTTTTATTCTCATTATAGGATTCTCCTCCTTTTCTACAATTTTTGCTTTTATCTCATTATGTTTAATATTTAGCTCGATTAATCAAAGATTATATCTTAAAGTTCCTTTCCAAGGATTACAAAAATCACTTCTTGATTTTTGCATCTTTAAGCTGTAACATTTAAAAATATCGAAGATATTTTTAAATTAACAGCTTAAAGAACTTCTGGAGCTAATGATAAAATTTTCATATAATTTTTATCTCTTAATTCTCTTGCAACAGGTCCAAATATACGTGTTCCTCTTGGGTTTCCGTCTTCTTTAATAAGTACTGCTGCGTTTTCATCAAATCTTACATATGATCCGTCTGCTCTTTTTGTAGGTTTCTTTGTTCTAACTACAACTGCTTTAACAACATCACCTTTTTTTACTTGGCCTCCAGGTATTGCTGTCTTTACAGAAGCTACTATAACATCACCTATTTTAGCATATTTTCTATATGAACCACCTAAACATCTAATACACATAATTTCTCTTGCACCAGTGTTATCAGCAACTTTTAATATAGTTTGTTGTTGTACCATGTTAATTAGTACCTCCTTTTCCTTCTATAATAAGTTATTTTATAACTGCTTTTTCGATAACTTCAACTAATCTCCATCTTTTATCTTTAGAAAGTGGTCTAGTTTCCATTACTCTTACTCTATCTCCAATTTGACATTCGTTATTTTCATCATGTGCTTTTAATTTATATGTTTTCTTAACGAATTTTCCATATTTTTTATGTTTTTCACTAGTTTCAACTGCAACAACGATTGTTTTATCCATTTTATTAGATACAACTGTTCCAACTAAAACTTTACGAAGATTTCTTTCTTCCATTAGAACTTCTCCTTTCTAAGCATTTTTGCTTTCAGCTATTTTTCTTTCTGTTAAAACTGTATTTATTCTTGCTATGTCTTTTCTTACTTCTTTTATTCTCATTGGATTATCTAATCCATGTGTAGCTAAACTAAATCTTAATTTGAATAATTCTGTTTTTAATTCAGATAATTCTTTTTCTAGTTCTGGTGAAGACATTTCCTTAATTTTACTAATCTTCATTGCTATCACCCACCTTATCTTCAGATTCTCTTGCCACGAATTTACATTTTACTGATAATTTATTCATAGCTAGTCTTAAAGCTTCTCTTGCTGTTGCTTCAGGAACTCCAGCTATTTCGAACATAACTCTTCCTGGTTTTACTGGAGCTACATAATATTCTACAGCACCTTTACCTTTACCACCACGAGTTCCGGCTGGTTTACTTGTAATAGGTTTGTCTGGGAATATTTTTATCCAAACTTTTCCACCTCTTTTGATATAACGTGTCATAGCAATACGTGCTGCTTCTATTTGATTTCCTGTTATTAATCCAGCTTCTAATGTTTGAATTCCGTATTCTCCATTTGTAACTTTTGTTCCTCTTGTTGCTTTTCCTCTATTTCTACCTTTTTGTTGTTTTCTGTATTTTGTTCTTTTTGGCATTAATGGCATTATTGCTCTCCTCCTTCCACGTTTTTCTTAGTTGGAAGAACTTCTCCTTTATAAATCCAAACTTTTACACCAACTTTTCCATATGTTGTATCTGCTTCTGCAAATCCATAGTCAATGTCAGCTCTTAAAGTTTGAAGTGGTATAGTACCATCTTTGTAGAACTCTGTTCTAGCCATGTCAGCTCCACCTAATCTTCCAGAGCATGCTGTTTTAATTCCTTGAGCTCCTGCTCTCATTGTTTTTTGCATACATTGTTTCATAGCTCTTCTGAATGAAATTCTTCTCTCTAATTGTCCTGCAATATTTTCTGCAACTAATTGCGCATCTAAATCTACATTTTTAACTTCAACTATATTTAAGTTTACAGTTTTTCCTATCATTTTTTGTAATTCTTCTTTTAATGTTTCAACTAAATTTCCACCTTTACCGATAACTAAACCTGGTTTAGCTGTGTAAACGCTTACTTTAACAAATTTAGCTGTTCTTTCTATTTCAATTTTAGAAATTCCACTTGCATATAATTTTTTCTTTAATACTTTACGAATGTTGTAATCTTCTACAAGGTAATCGCCAAAGTTTTTAGAATCAGCATACCATTTTGAATCCCAGTTTTTGATTACTCCAACTCTTACACCATGTGGATTAACTTTTTGTCCCATTTCTAAAATTCCTCCTCTCTTAATCTTCACATTCTCTTAATACTATTGTTATATGTGTTGTTCTTTTTCTAATTCTTACTGCTGAACCTTTTGCAGCTGGTCTAATTCTTTTTAGAGTTGGACCTTGGTTCGCATAGATTTCAGATATATATAATTTTTCATGACTCATATCATGATTATTTTCTGCATTTGCAATTGCTGATTTTAATAACTTTTCTAGTATTGGTGATGATGCTTTAGGTGTAAATTTCATTATAGCTAATGCTTCATCAACATTTTTACCTCTTACTAAATCTGCAACAATTTTAACTTTTCTAGCTGATATTCTAGCAAATTTTAATTGTGCTCTTGCTTCTTTAATTGCTTCTTGCTCTTGCATTATTTTCCCTCCTTGTTATTTATTTCTTAACTGTAGATTTTTTATCTCCAGCATGACCTTTAAAAGTTCTTGTAGGAGCGAATTCTCCTAATTTATGACCTATCATTTCTTCTGTTAAATAAACAGGTACGTGTTTTCTACCATCATGAACTGCTATTGTATGTCCAACCATTTGAGGATATATTGTAGAAGCTCTTGACCATGTTTTTAATACTTCTTTTTTTCCTGTTTCATTCATTTCTTCTATTCTCTTTAGAAGTTTTTCTTGTACATAAGGTTTCTTTTTGCTTGATCTTGACATTTATTTATTTCCCTCCTTTAAGATTATTTTCTTCTCTTAACTATGAATTTATTTGATAATTTCTTTTTATTTCTTGTCTTGTATCCAAGTGCTGGTTTACCCCAAGGTGTTAATGGTCCTGCGTGTCCTACTGGTGCTCTACCTTCACCACCACCATGTGGGTGATCTACTGGGTTCATAACAGATCCTCTAACTTGTGGTCTCCATCCCATATGTCTCTTTCTACCAGCTTTACCAATTTTAATTGTATCATGTTCAGCATTTCCAACTGTTCCAATTGTAGCTCTACATCTTGTTAAGATTAATCTCATTTCTCCTGAAGGAAGTCTTACGTGTGCATATTTACCTTCTTTTGCCATAAGTTGTGCTTCTTGACCAGCACTTCTTACTAATTTTCCACCTTGTCCTGGATTTAATTCTATATTGTGAATCATTGTACCTACTGGTATAGATTCGATTGGCATACAGTTACCTGGTTTAATATCTACTTTAGCTCCAGATACAACTTTATCTCCATCTTTTAATCCTAAAGGTGCTAAGATATATGCTTTTGTTCCATCCTCATATTGAATTAATGCTATATTTGCACTTCTGTTTGGATCATATTCGATTCCTATAACTGTTGCTGTCATATCGTCTTTTATACGTTTAAAATCTATTATTCTATATTTTTGTCTGTTTCCTCCACCTTGATGTCTAACAGTAATTCTACCATATGAGTTTCTTCCTGCTTTTTCTTTTTTCTTTGCTAATAAAGATTTTTCTGGTGTCTTTTTTGTTATTTCATCAAATGCAGAAACTGTCATGTTTCTTCTTGATGGTGTATATGCTTTAAATCTTTTAACTGCCATTTTAAATTTTCCTTTCTTAATTTATATTTGTAGATTTTTTCCTGCTCTACATACAGATATTCTTTATTATCCTGGTATTTTCCAGATAGTTTTCTTTTGATTGTAATCTATATAACTTACTTGAACATAATCTCTCTTCGTTCGATTATAAAGTTATCTGTAGCTCACTTCGTTTCGCACAGCTAACTTTTTAAGCTCCCATAAATTCATCAATAGAATCTTTATATTTCTTAGATATTTTTGCTTGTTTTCCACCTTTTGCTAAATATGTTTTTTGTTCTGGATTTGTATCTATTGTAACAATAGCTTTTTTCCAGTCAGATGTTTTTCCAACATATCTTCCCATTCTTTTTTCTTTTCCACTTACATTCATAGTATTAACTTTTAATACTTTAACTTCAAAAAGTTTTTCAACAGCATTTTTAATATCTATTTTTGTAGCTTTTGGATTTACTTCAAAGGTATACTTTCCTTCATTTAGTCCATCATTACTTTTTTCAGTAATTATTGGAGCAATTATTATTTCTTCTGGTCTCATTATGCGTACACCTCCTCTAATTTCTTAACAGCATCTAGAGTTACAACTAGTTTATTATATTTTAATAAATCATAAACATTTATTGTATTTACTAATGTTGTTTTTACATTTTTGATGTTTCTTGCTGATTTTTGAACGTTTTCATTTCTTTCTGGTAATAAGATTAGTGTTTTTCCTTCTACTTTTAAGTTTGCTAAAGTTTTAACCATAGCTTGTGTTTTTATTTCTTTCATTTCTGCTTTGTCTAAAACAACTAAATTGTTTTCTAAAACTTTTGAACTTAATACTGAACGTATTGCTAATCTTCTTTCTTTTTTATTAACAGTATATTTGTATGAACGAGGTCTTGGTCCTAATGCAATACCACCTTTTACCCATTGTGGTGCTCTTATAGAACCTTGTCTTGCTCTACCTGTTCCTTTTTGTCTCCATGGTTTTCTACCACCACCAGATACTTCTGATCTTGTTTTTGTACTTTGTGTTCCTTGTCTTTGGTTAGCTAAGTAGTTAACTAATACACTATGTACTATCGCTTCATTTGGTTCAATTCCAAATACATTATCGTTTAATTCTACATCACTAACTTTTTTACCTTCCATATTATATACATCTATTTTAGGCATTGTACTTTTCCTCCCTTCCTATTTACTCATCTTTACGCTTGATTTTATTTTTAGGATAGCTCCTTTTGGTCCTGGAACGCTTCCTTTTACTAATAATACATTTTTATCCATATCAACTTTGATTATTTCTAAGTTTTGGATTGTTATTTTTTGTACACCCATGTGTCCTGGTAATTTCTTACCTTTAAATACTCTACCTGGTGTAGATGTTGATCCCATTGAACCTGGTCTTCTATGATACATAGAACCATGTCCCATTGGTCCTCTGTGTTGTCCATGTCTTTTGATAACACCTTGGAATCCTTTTCCTTTTGATATTCCTTGAACATCAACTTTTTCACCTTGTTCAAATGTATCAGCTTTTACTTCATCTCCAACTTTTACATTTTGAACATCGTCTAATCTGAATTCTCTTAAATGTTTTTTTGCTTCAACATTTGCTTTTGCAAAATGTCCAGCTTGTGGTTTATTTACTTTGTGAGATTTTACTTCTCCAAATCCTAATTGGATAGCATTGTATCCATCTGTTTCTACTGTTTTAACTTGTGCTACTACACAAGGTCCAGCTTCTATAACTGTTACTGGAATGATCATACCTTTTTCATCGAATATTTGTGTCATTCCAACTTTTTTTCCTATTAATCCTTTTTTCATTTTTCTTTCCTCCTATACGTTTCACCGTATAAGTTATTCGTAGCTCGCTACGCTTCGCACGACTAACTTAACTATTGGCTAATTACATTTTAATTGTTAACTAGCTTGGCTTCGTTATTTTTATTTTTATAATTTTATTTCTATATCAACACCTGCTGGTAATTCTAATTTCATTAAGTTATCAACAGTTTTTTGTGTTGGATAAAGAATATCGATAACTCTCTTATGTGTTCTCATTTCAAATTGTTCTCTTGAATCTTTATATTTGTGTGGAGAACGTAAGATTGTTACAACTTCTTTTTGTGTTGGAAGTGGAATTGGTCCTGAAACTTTTGCTCCTGTTTTTTTAGCAGTATCTACTATCTTTTCAGCAGACTGATCTAAAATAACATGATCATAAGCTTTTAACCTTATTCTTATTTTTTCGCTTCCTACCATTTGATTTGTTGTTGCCATAGTATAATTTCCCTCCTTAAAATATTTAAATGTACCTAGGCAAGTTTAAACGCACCCTGGTGTTTTGTAAAACCCCAATATAAAAACCCAAGTTGGCATGATTATCTTGGGATAAGTGCATTATGTATTTTGTAGCTCGTGATTAATGCTCTACTAATTTTCTTATACAACTTCGCTGTACAAGTTATCCGTAGTTCGCTTCTTTCACACAGCTAACTTAACTTACCGCCCGGTCTAAGCCAAGACATACTCCATAGAAGTTCCCTCCAAACCTACGTATCGTAAGATTGTAGCCACATTCTACTTCATCGCTAATCTCATGCCCAATAATTATACAACGCATACGCCCGCAAGTCAATAGGTTTTGTAATATTTTTGTAACTTTTTCAATTGAGTAAAAAAAGGTATAAGATTTTTTTATCTCATACCTATTTTTTGTATTATCCTTTTATAACTTTATCTATTTCACCTTTCATAGACATTAATGTTTCACAACTCTTATCGAATTTTGCTTTTTCATCACCTTCTAAAGGTAATTCTAATACTTCTCTTGCACCTTTTCTATTTATAATTGTTGGAACACCAATATATAGTCCTTCATGACCATATTCTCCTTTTAAATATGTTGATACTGTCATTATTTCATTTTGGTCATTTAATATAGCTTTTATTATTTTTGTTAGACCTAAACCAATTCCATAATATGTTGCTTTCTTTCTATTTATAATTTCATAAGCTGCTTGTTGTACTTCTGTATATATTTTCTCTAAATCTGACATTGGATGTTTATTATCTTTCATGATTTCTGTCATTTTTTTGCATCCTACATTAGCATGGTTCCATGGAACAAATGATGAGTCCCCATGTTCTCCCATTATATATGCATGTACATTTTTACTAGAAACTTTTAAATATTTTCCTATTAAATATCTTAATCTAGCTGTATCTAAAACTGTTCCTGAACCAATAACTTTTGAACTATCAAATCCAGATACTTCTCTTACTACATATGTCATTAAATCTACTGGATTACTTGCAATTAAAAATATTCCTTTAAATCCGCTAGCAACTACGCTTTCTGTAATTTCTTTCATTATTTTAGCATTTGCAGAAGCTAAATCTAATCTTGTTTGTCCTGGTTTTTGACTTAGTCCAGCTGTTATTACTACTATGTTAGCATCTTTACATTCATCATAATCTCCAGCTTTAATAATCATGTCATTTGGAGCACAAGGCATACCATGTGCTAAGTCCATTGCTTCTCCTTCAGCTTTATCCTTTAACACATCAATTAATACTAATTCATTAATTCCTCCTTGATTTAATAAAGAATAAGCCATACTCATTCCAACAAACCCTGTTCCTACTAATACAATTTTTCTTTTATCAACCATATTTAAAACTTCCTTTCTCTTTCTTATCTTTCCAGTCTAATATTATACACTTAATACTAAGTATCTGTCAAATTTTAATTTTTATTACAATTTTTAACTTATCGCATCAACAATTGCTTTTATTATAATATTGTTTTCATATAAATTTTGTAGCCATCTATTAGTTGCAGGAATTTTATATATAATAAAACATATTAATGTAAGAACTGCAAGTACACTTACTATTGCAATTACTTTTCTAATAAAACCTTGCAATCTTAGTTTTCGTAATTCTTTATTATATTCTTTTTTAAATTGTTTATTCATAGCATTATGTTTTTCTGCTTCTCTTTGTATATTTGTATATTGTCTTGCATATACATTACTAATATTATTAACATAGTTTTGATGTTCTACTTGCTTCCTATTTTCCTCTTCTTGTTTAAGTCTTGCTATTTTTGCATCATAAGCTTGCTTCTTTTTAGGATTAGATAAAATTTCATATGCTTCATTTAAACTCTTTATTTTCTCTTCTGCAGCTTTTTTATTTTTTTCTTCTTGTAAATCTGGATGATACTTTTTAGCTAATACTTTATATGCTTTATCTATTACTTCTTTAGATGCATTTTCATTAACTTCTAATATTTCATAATAATTTTTCATTATTTCCTCCGCTGACTAACAATATTATTAAAAGCAACTATTTAATAATTCAATCAATTGATATAATTATAACATTTCTTATATAAATAGTATAGTATTTTTTGTAGTTTAGTGTTATAATTTCTGTATTATTACATAAGGAGTTGAACAATAAATGAAATTATCTTCTGATAAAGACACGATGGCAGAATTAAAAGCACTAATTTTATATATTCTTTATAAAATAAATAAACCTATTACCAATGATGAATTTTTAAAATTAGTATTAACGATAACAGACATTAATTATTTTTACTTCCAACAGTTTTTATTAGATTTGATGGCTGCAGAATATATATCTTCCAAAAAAATAGATGACAATACTCTTTATAAAATAACACCAAAAGGTATAGAAGCTTTAAGATTAACAGGTGATATGATTCCTGGTATTTTAAAATTAAAAGTAGATAAAAATTTCAAAAACGAATTGAATATAATAGAAAATGAAGTTTCCGTTTCAGCAGAATATATTCCTAAAAATGATAAATCTTTTAAAATTTTTTGTAAAATTACAGAAAATGGTGAAACAGTGTTCGAAATAAGAACCCTTGCTGGATCTAGTGAACACGCAAAACGAATTGTAGATAATTGGAAAAATAATGCTACAGATATATATCCTAAAATTATGAAAGCTTTAAATTGCGAAGATGAAGAAAATAATTAAATATTTTTACTAACCATAAATATCAGCGGTTTATTCAAACTAAAGCACCAACAAAAACACAGTATACACTAAAATATACTGTGTTTTTATTTACAAATCGGGATTTAAGGAACGTCCCCGAATCCCTATCCGAATCCCGATTTTTCTTCTTACATATTCATAAACTATAATGCTTGTCGCAACTGATGCGTTTAAACTTTCTGTTTTTCCTAGCATTGGAATAATAATTTTTTCGTCAGCCATATCTAATAATTCTTTAGATATTCCATTTGATTCGTTTCCAATTACTAGTATTTTTTTAGTATAATCTATTTCATAAATATTTTTACTTGCTGTTAGGTCTGTACACATAACTTTATATTTATGTCTTTTCATTTCTTTTAAAGTTTCTTTAAGATTTTCTGCTTCTACTATATTAACTCTAAAAATTGCTCCCATTGTAGATCTTACAACTTTCGGATTATATGCATCAACCGTATCTTTAGATACTACAACTTGGGACAAATTTGCACTATCTAAAGTTCGTAATATAGTTCCTAAATTTCCTGGATCTTGCAGACCATCTAATGCCACAATTATATCTTCATTATAATTAATATCCTTTTTGTTGTTTTTTTCTACTACTGCTAATATTCCTTGTGGTTTAGAAACATCTGTAAGACCTTCAAAAATCTTTTTGCTTACATACAAACAATCATATTTAGCTATCTCATACAAAAGTTTTTCATCTATTATGTTATTAGCAAGACATTCCTCGCATATTACAATTTTTTTAATGACAGCTTTTTCTTGAATAGCTTCCTTTAATATTTTTATACCTTCTATTATATATTCATTATTTAAATCTCTATATTTTCTTTCCTTTAGTTTTTTTATACTTTTTATATTTTCATTATCTTTACTAGTAATAATTTGCATTCTTACCTCCTAGTTTTCGCATAAGAATTTTAAGAATTCTTTAATACTAAACAAAATCTTATCATCTGATAATTCCTCTATTTTGTATGTAATATATGGGTCTTTTCCTGGGGAAAATTTAATTTTATTTCTATACTCTTTAAGTAATTTATCCACAATATCAAATTTAAAACTCTCACCTTCAAAAGAAAATACCACTCCATTAGCTTTTTGTTGAATTCTAAAAATATGTAGTTTCTTAGCTAAAGACTTTATCCTTGCAATATTTAATAGATTTTCTACCTCTGCTGGAATCTCGCCATAAATATCAATCATTTCATCTATTATATTTTGAATATCCTCTTCTGTCCTACACAAAGCAATATCTTGATAAATTTTTATCTTTTGGCTTGAATCTGTTATATAACTGTCTGGAATATAGCTTGATACATTTAAGTCTATTTGTACATCTTTTTCCTCTTCTTCTTGAGGAATATCTTTCATTTCCTTTATAACTTGATCTAATAAATTGCAATATGTATCATAACCAACTTGTTCCATATGACCATGTTGTATTTCCCCAAGCATACTTCCTGCTCCTCTTATTTCTAAGTCTCTCATCGCAATCTTAAATCCAGAACCAAACTCTGTAAATTCCTTCATCGCTTTTAATCTTTTATCTGCAACTTCTGATAATAGCTTATCCCTCTTATAAGTAATATATGCATATGCTTGTGCATCACTTCTTCCAACTCTTCCTCTTATTTGATACAACTGAGCTAAGCCTAATCTATCTGCATTTTCTACAATTATCGTATTTGCATTTGGAATATCAATTCCAGATTCTAAAATTGTTGTACAAACTAATACATTTGTTTCACCATTAATAAAATCAAGCATTATATTCTCTAACTCATTACCAGACATTTTGCCATGTGCATAACTTACTTTTGCTTCTGGCACTAATTTTAATATTTCATTTGCCTTTCTTTCTATCCCTTCTACATTATTGTATAAATAAAATACTTGACCCTCTCTTTCTAACTCTTTTGTAATGGCTTCTTTTACTACTTCTTCATCATATTCTAATACATATGTCTGTACAGGCTTTCTATTTTGAGGTGGTTCATATATTATAGACATATCTCTTACACCAACTATCGACATATGTAATGTTCTTGGAATCGGTGTAGCAGTCATTGTTAATACATCGATACTATTTTTATATTCTTTTATTTTTTCTTTATCTTTAACACCAAATCTGTGCTCTTCATCTATTATCAATAGGCCTAAATCTTTAAACTCAATATCTTTACTTAATATTCTATGTGTGCCTATAACAATATCTATTTCACCTAATTTTAGTTTTCTAATGATTTCTTGTTGCTCTTTTTTAGTTCTAAATCTATTCAAAACTTCTATATTAACTGGAAAATCTTGCATTCTTTCTTTAAAACTTTTAAATTGTTGATCTGCAAGAACTGTAGTAGGTACTAAATATGCAACCTGCTTTTGGTCCATAACAGCTTTAAATGCAGCTCTAATTGCTACTTCTGTTTTACCATAACCAACGTCACCACATAATAACCTATCCATTGGCTTTTGCAATTCCATGTCTTTTTTTATTTCTTCGATACATCTTAATTGATCATCTGTTTCTTGGTACATAAAGCTATTTTCAAATTCTTGTTGCCAAGGAGTATCTTTAGAAAAAGCATAGCCTTTAGATTTTTGTCTTTTTGCATATAATTCGATTAATTCTTGTGCAACTTCTCTTAAATTCTTCTTTACTCTTTCTTTAGTATTTTCCCATTCTTTACTTCCAAGTCTGTTAATCTTTGGAAGAGCATCTCCTCCTCCAATATATTTTTTTACATTATCTAATTGGTCTGTTGGTACATAGAGCATATCATCATTTTTATATTTTATTTTTATATAATCTTTTGTTGTTTTATCTGTAACAATAGTATTTACTCCAACGAATTGACCTATACCATGAATTTTATGTACTACATAATCTCCTTGTTTTAACTCTGAGAAAATAATTTTTTCGGCTTCATTAAAAAGCTTACTTGCTTTTCTTCTTTTTCTTTTTTCTATACTAATTAAATCATTTGCTACTATTACTAAAATATTAGCCTCATAACTTTCATAGCCTTGTTCTAGACTTCCTACAATAATTTTTACAGCAATTCCATTGCTTATTTCAGAATATCTTAAATCTTCCTTATATTCAGAAATAATTTCATTTTCATCTAAAACAGCCTGTAATTTTTTAGCCTTTTCTTTAGAATTAACATATAAATATAGTTTTTTACCTTCAGCTTTTGCTTTTAGAATATCATCGATAAATTTATTAAAGTCTGATCTATTATAATTTAATGTTCTAAATCTAAAATAATATTTTTCAGCTTCTGAACTATCTCCCAAATCATCAGAAATTAAATATATCTTTTTCAACTCATTAATATTATTAGAGAACTCTTCTATACTTATATAATTTTCTAACGCATTTGGTATTATTCTTTCTCTTTCTACCAAAGCATTTTCTATGCCTTCTATATCTTTTAATATATTTTTCCCTCTAGCTAAGATTTTCTTTGGTTCTTCTAAAAATAAAATGTATTTTTCTGTAATATAATCTAATAAAGTAGCTTTTTTGCTATAAAAGAATTTAAAGTATTTATCAACTTTTGAAATATACTCGCCTGTCTTGATTAATTCTATATCTTCTTTAACATTATTTTTTTGATTCTCTGTATACTCAGTTATATTGTTTAATATTTTATTGCAAACTTCTTCTAAGCTGTTCTCTAATAAATATTCATGTAATGGATTTATTTCTACTTCTTGAATCATCTCTATAGATCTTTGAGTTTGTATATCAAATTTTCTAATAGAATCTACTTCATCACCCCAAAATTCTATCCTTATTCCATATTTATCATCAAATGATAAATCTAAAATTCCACCTCTACTGCTAAATTCACCTTTTCCATCTATCATTTCTGTTTTAGTATAACCTAACATAGAAATTTTTCTTTTTAATTCTTCTAAATCGTAAGTTTCTCCAACTTTTACAGATATTTTATTTTTAAATAAAATATCTTCTGAAATTATTGGTTGTAATAAAGCTTCGATAGAACACACTAAAACCTTAATTTTTCCATTTTTAATATTTTTTAAAACTTCTATTCTTTCATATGGAAGTTCTTTGCTTTCTGCAACATAATCATATGTTAGTATTTCTCTTTTTGGAAAAAAGAACACTCCATTAATATAACTTCTTATTTCTTCTGCGAGTTTTTTTGCTTGCAATTCATTATATGTTATAAGACATACCGGTCTTTTTATATTTTCTTCTGTAGAAGCTACAATTTGTAGTGTTCCCACGCCAGCTAACCCCAATATTGATATTGGGGCATTTGATTTTTTTATTCTTTCTAAATATTCATTAAATTTGTCCGATTTAGTAAGTTCTGCTAATACTGGATTCATATTTCTCTCCTTTAACAGTATATATTATATAATATTTTCCAAAAAATTGAAATATATATATTAATAAATATTCAATTTAAGGAGAACCTATGAAGATACTTACTTTTTCATTTAGAAAAAACTTTTTTAGTATTATTTTTGTACTTTTTACAATATTACTTGTATTATTCTCTTCATCTAACCTGGCCTCTGCCAAAAACGGATTATATTTATGGGCAAATAATATTATTCCTGCTCTTTTTCCATTCTTTATCGCTACAGAACTTTTAAGCCATACAAATGTAATAGCCATTCTAGGTAAATTTTTTAATAAATTTATGAGACCACTATTTAACGTTCCTGGAGAAGGTAGTTATCCATTAATTATGGGAATTGTTAGTGGATACCCTGTTGGTGCAAAAATTGTATGCGATTTAAGAAATAAAAATATTTTAACTAAACCAGAAGCAGAACGTCTATTAGCATTTACTAATAACTCTGGTCCTCTATTTATTCTAGGAACAATTGGTATTGGACTTTTTAAAGATACCACAACAGGAATTATATTATTAGTTACTCATATTTTAGCTTCATTAACAGTAGGTATTATTTTTAGATTTTGGAAATATAAAGATGTAAATATTGGAACTTCCTCTTCTACAACTCATATTACAAATACTATTGTTAATCGTTCTAATATTGGAGATATCTTATCTACAGCAATAAAGAATTCTATCTTTACAATACTAAATATTGGTGGATTTATTGTTCTTTTTTCTGTAATTATCTCTATTTTTAATAGGACACATATTATAGCTTTAAGTAGTGCCATATTAAATCCATTATTTAATTTATTACATATCACCCCTGACTTTGCTCAAGGTATTTTAAATGGTTTTTTAGAAATAACTAATGGGCTACAACAAATAAGTAGTATTCCTATAAAAAATATTTCTTTTAGCATCATAATTTGTACATTTATATTAGGGTTTGGTGGAATATCTGTTTTATTGCAAGTATATAGTTTCACTGCTAAATCAGATGTTTCAATTAAATCATATATTTTAGGCAAATTTTTACAAGGACTTATTGCTGCTTTTTATACTTTTTTAGCATTTCATTTTTTTAGTTTTTTATCTTTAGATTTAAGTAATATTGTTAGTATTTTTGAATATGTATAACTAGGAGGTTGATTTTATGGATAAAAATATTGATTTTTCAAATTTAAATGGATATCAATCATACGATTTTCCTGATCCTGAAAATTTCTTTAATCCCATGAATCAATATGAACAAGGATATATGTACTATAAATGTTTATGTATGCAAATGGACTATAAAATAAAATGCAAAGAATATGAAAAGATGTGTAATGGAAAAAGTTGATAGAAATTTTTGTTTTCTATCAACTTTTTCTTATTTATTCTATTATATCGATAATTGTATTTTCTTCTATTTTTTCTTGACCAATTTTGTATATTCTTAGAAGTTCATTTTCTGTATCTTTAGCTTTCTCCCTATCATTTGCATATATCGTAGCTAATTTGTCACCTTTATTTACAAAATCTCCTATTTTCTTATTTAAAATAATTCCTACTTGTAAATCAATTTTGTCCTTTTTAGTTTTTCTTCCTGCACCTAGCTCGCATGATAATTTACCTATTTCTTCAGCATTAATTTCTTGCACATATCCTTCAGTAGTCGAAATCACTTCTTGTATTATTTTAGCTTTTTCAAATTTAGTTACATCTTTAACATATTCTATATCTCCACCTTGATTTTGCACAAGCTCGATAAACTTACTATATGCTTTACCATTTTGTATATTTTCTAATAACATTTTTTTATTTTCTTCTATATTTGCACCTTTTCCTGCTAGTTTAACCATATACGCACCAAGTTCTAATACAACTTGTTTTAAGTCTTCTGGCATCTTACCTTGTAAAAATTCTATAGCTTCTATTATCTCTAAACTATTTCCAACTGTAAATCCAAGTGGTTCATTCATATTAGTAATTACACATACAGTTTCTCTATTAGCTAAATTTCCTATCTCTATCATAGTTCTTGAAAGTTCTCTTGCATCTTCTATTTTTTTCATAAAAGCACCAAAACCACAAGTAACATCTAAAACAATTTTATTCGCTCCACTTGCAATTTTTTTACTCATTATACTAGAAGCTATTAGTGGAATACTTTCTGTACAGGCAATAGTATCTCTTAATGCATATATTTTTTTATCAGCAGGTGCTAAATTAAGTGTTTGTGTAATTAAACTTATACCTATATTTTTTACATTATCTATAAATTCTTTTTCAGAAATTCCTGTATTATAACCTGGAATAGCCTCAATCTTATCTGCAGTTCCACCAGTATATCCTAAACCTCTGCCAGACATTTTAGCAACAGGAATACCTAATGATGCAATTAGCGGTGCTAAAATTATAGTAACCTTATCTCCAACTCCTCCAGTACTGTGTTTGTCTACAACATTCTCTCCTAATTCTGATAAATCTAACATATCACCAGAACTAGCCATGGCCATGGTTAAGTCTTTGGTTTCTCTATAGCTCATACCATTTATATATATTGCCATAACTAATGCTGCTGCTTGATAGTCCTCTATATTATTATTGGTGTAGTCTTTTATAAAAAAATTTATTTCATCGGTATTTAATTCTTTACCATCTCTTTTTTTAGCAATAATATCTATAATATTCATTTCTATCTCCAATATTTATCTTTTTAATCAACAAAATGTTTTATAAATGTTTTTCTATGTATTGGGCATGGACCATATTCCTTAAGAGCCTCTATATGAGCTTTTGTCCCATATCCCTTATGTTTTGCAAATCCGTACTGTGGATATACTTCGTCCCATTCTCTCATTATTCTATCCCTTGTAACCTTTGCAAGTATTGATGCTGCAGAAATACTATAGCATTTTGCATCACCTTTTATTATAGAATCATATTTTATATTACAAGTATCTATCCCATTTAATGCATCAACTAAAATTAATTCTGGTTTTGTTTTTAACCCTTGTATTGCCTCTGTAACACCTTTCTTAGTAGCATTAAGAATATTAAGTTCATCAATATCTTGCTTATCTATTATTGCAACAGACCAGCTTATCGCATTTTCTATTATTTCATCATATAATTTTTCTCTTTTCTTTTCAGAAACCTTTTTAGAATCATTTATTCCTTCTATCATAGAATCCTCAGGCATTATTACACATCCAATAACAACAGGTCCAGCTAGTGGACCTCTTCCTGCTTCATCTATTCCAGCAATATATTTTATACCATTTTTATGATACTCAAGTTCTATTTTCTTTAGTTCTTTTAATCTTTCTTCTTCCTTCTCTTTCATTTTTCCTCCGTTATTTTACTACTAAATTGCTAATATCTGTTAAAGAATAAACAATATTGTTATCATCAGTTTTATATCCATCTAAATAATAAACTTCTTCAGTTTCATAATTTATAACAAAATCTTTTTCCTGTTTTATTTCTGTAACCTCTAATTCTTCTAAATCCTCTTTAGATAAAATTCTTATCTTTCCATTATCTTCTATATTTAATTTTTTTAAATCCTCTTCTGAAATTTCTTTTCCTATATAATCACTTGTATTATTTACTTTATTTCTTTCATTTATAACTTTTGCTTTAGCTTGAATTTGTAACATTGTAGTACTTAAACTTTGTAATTCTTGTTCATGTAGATTGTTTTTTATATAAAATACTGCTCCTATTACTAATATTACTATTACTAAAACAATTAATATTAATTTAAGATTTAAGAATCCTTTTTTTCTCATAATTCCCTCCAATTTTTCTTATTATATCTTCTTTTTTGCATTATTACAATAAAGAAATACACATTTTTCACAGTTTTTTCACAAAAGTATTGTATCTTTTAATTAGTTTAGTATAAGATAATAAAAATGGAGGTAATTTTATGTCAGAGAATAATGAAAAGAATATCGAAAATAAAAAATTTAATTTTCCACAAAATAATAAAGGTTTTAAAGAAAAAGGGAAAACTGGTTTTGGAAAAAGTGTTTTAATTCCTTTTTGCTCAGGAGTTATAGGTGCTGCTTTAGTTGTGGGTGTTTGCTTTGGAGTACCAACAATCAAAAATAATTTAATAGACTCAAAATCAAATTCTTCAACTACTAGCACTCAAGCTGTTGGAACTCAAAATTTAGTTTCTCTATCAGGTTATTCTGATACAGCAACAAATGTAGCATCTAAAGTATTACCATCAATAGTTGGAATTAAAGTACAATACACTGTAAACTCTATATTTAGCGGTTCGCAAGCTGCAACTGCTGAAGGTTCTGGTATTATACTTAGTGAGGATGGCTATATCTTAACTAATAATCATGTTGTTAGTTCAAGTGATTCAACTTCTTACTATGCAGTTTCTGAGGCAACAAAAATAACAGTATCATTATATAATGATACAACTGAATATGAAGCAAAAGTTGTTGGAACAGATTCACAGACAGATTTAGCTGTTATAAAAATAGATAAGACAGATTTAACTCCAGCAGAATTAGGTGCCTCAAGTAGTGTTGTAGTTGGTGAGTTTGCAATGGCTATAGGTAATCCTCTAGGTATGCAAAGTTCTGTAACATCAGGTATAATTAGTGCTGTTAATAGAACAGTACAAAGTACAGACGGAAATACTTATAATCTAATTCAAACAGATGCTGCTATAAATTCTGGTAACAGTGGTGGGGCATTAGTAAATAGCGAAGGTAAAGTTATTGGTATAAATACTCTAAAATTAAATGGAACTGGGGTTGAAGGAATGGGATTTGCAATTCCTATAGATTCTGCAAAACCAATATTTGAACAATTAATTTCTACTGGTAAAGTTGCAAGACCTTATATCGGATTAACAGGTAGAGACTTAACTGAACAAACAGCAAAAGCCAACAATTTAGTCGAAGGTGTTTATGTTGTTTCTGTTGAACCATTCTGTTCAGCAGAAAAAGCTGGTATAAAAGCTGGTGACGTAATAGTTGGAATAGACGGAACTTCTATAAAAACAATGGATGAATTAAATAATATAAAAAATCAACATCAAATTGGTGATGAAGTTACTTTAAAAATAAATAGAAATGGAAAAGAAATGGATATGAAGGTTACCTTACAAGAACAACCTTCAGCCAATAATTAATTATTTATGGACACGAAAAATAAACTTCGTGTCCATTACAATTTTAAGCAAAGTAATTTTATTTTTTCAAACATATCACTTTAAGTTCACAAAATGAACAAATTTACTTGTTATATTATAGGAGAAGTCAGTAATACTTATTACTCCAATTACTGACTGTATGTTTAAAAACATCCCCTTTTATTTTCAAAGAAGAAGCACTACAAAGTGCTTCTTTTTTTCCTATATATTGCTAAATCAAGTAAAAAATAAAAAGTAACATTTTTACATGTTACTTTTAAAATATTACTATATCTGTTACATCTGTATTGCTAGAATTTCCATATGCATAAATAACATATATATTATTATTTTCGTCTATGAAAAAGTTACTTATATTTTCTACATCATATCTATCACTTCTTAAATCTCTTATATAAACCGAATAACCTAATTGCTGTAAAGCCTTAGCTTCTTCTTGTTTTCCTTGTATTTGTTTTCTTATTTTTTCTTGTACTGTATTAGTATCTAAGTTTTTAAGTGTCATAATATCAGAAAATTCTACTTTTTTCATTTCTTTAATATTATAACAATAAGTTTGTATAATTACTCTTTGAGGATTACTTCCCTCTTTTAAAGTTGATCTTATAACAACTGATAAAATATTGTTATTTAAAAAAGCTTCATAATCTACCGAATATACAGCTCTATTTGAGCCACCATTTAATATACTCTCTGCTTTATCTTGAAATACTTGTTTGATGTCTTCATTATATGATTTTATTTCCTCGGAATTTATATTAATCACTGGTATTTTTACATCTATTTCATAATTCCCTGAATTTACTTCTGTTTTCTCATAATTTGTATATATATAATCTTTATCTGCATCTATTTTTTCTGCCTCTTCTGATGTGTTAGTATTTTTAAATGAATTTTGAAATACATCATCAAAATTATCTACTAAAGTCATGTCTGTAATTTGTGCATTGCTTAAACTATTATCAGCTATATTCTTATTATCTTGAATATTTGGATTCATAACATAATATAAAGCTTCTACAATAGCAATTATACATACAATCATTATGAGAGCAAAGCAAAAAATTTGGCTTTTAGGTATCTTTACTCTTCTCATATGTACTCCTTTTCTAACTTCTCTCTAATTATAACATTTAGATATATAATTTTCAACTTTTTTAACCATATATATTGTTTGAAATCATTGACTATTGTGGTATAATAATATATTATTATATATATTGTATAAACTATATATTAATATAAATTTTCGATAAAGGAGAACTTAATTAATGATTTGTTCAGAATGTAAAAAGAATACTGCAATCATATTTATAAATTCAATAGATAAAGACGGTAAAGAGTCTTTAAAGGGTTTATGTTATGATTGTGCCAAGAAAAAAGGAATTGATCCATTAGATGTTATTGCAAAACAAAATAACATTTTAAATAATAATATAAATAATAACAATAATATGTCTAACCAAATAGAATCTTTATTTAAAGATTTATCAAAAAATTTAAATTTAGAATCTTTAAATTTGGTTAATTTAGGAAATGATCCAACAGATTCAGACGATGATGACTCTGCTGATAAAAATATTAATGGTATGCCACTAGAATCACTATTTGCAGGTTTTATAACCCCTAATAATGATTCAAATGATTCAGAAAATACTAATACTAAACAACAAAGAAAAACTACTAAAAATAAGAAGAAGAAAAGAAAATTTTTAGATTCATATGGTACAAATTTAACACAAAAAGCTAAGAACAATGAATTGGACAATGTAATTGGTAGAAATAAAGAAATAGAGCGAATGATTCAAATTTTAAATAGAAGGTCAAAAAATAACCCTTGTTTAATTGGTGAACCCGGTGTTGGTAAAACTGCTTTAGCTCAAGGTCTTGCAATAAAGATAGCAAATAAAGAAGTTCCACCAAAATTATTAGACAAAGAAGTCTATCTAATAGATATGACCGCTTTAATAGCTGGAACACAATTTAGAGGACAATTCGAAGCAAGAATTAAATCTTTAGTAGACGAATGTAAAGAACTTGGTAATATTATATTAGTAATAGATGAAATCCATAATATTATCGGAGCTGGAGATGCAGATCATTCTATGAATGCTGCTAATATATTAAAGCCTTCTCTAGCTAACGGAGAGATTCAATTAATTGGAACAACTACTTTAAAAGAATATAGAAAATATATCGAAAAAGATTCTGCTTTAGAAAGAAGATTTCAACCTATAATTGTTCAAGAACCTACTATTCAAGACACTGTAGAAATTCTTGAAGGAATTAAACAATATTATGAAAAATTTCATGGTGTAAAAATTTCTAAAGAAGTTATAGAAAAAACTGTTTCTATGTCAGAAAAATATATTCACGATAGATTCTTACCAGATAAAGCAATTGATATCTTAGATGAAGCTTGTTCTAGAATTAATTTAAATAATCAAGACTTATTTAAACTACAAGTATTAAAAAAGAGATTACAAGAAGTAAAAGAAGAACAAGAAGAAATTGCTGCTGAAAGTGCAAAAGCTACTAACGAAAATGATTCTAATCAAGACTATGAAAAAGCTGCAAAATTAAAAGCAACAGAATGCTCAATTACTAAAGAAATAGATGACATTCAAAAAAATATTACTGTTCCAAACTTAACTGTTCAGGATATTGCGCAAGTTATAGAAAGTTGGACTAAAATTCCTGTAACAAAAATAACAGAGGCTGAAACAGAAAAATTATTAAATTTAGAAAAAAATCTTCATACTAGAATAATTGGTCAAAACGAAGCTGTAAATAGTGTTGCTCGTGCAATAAGAAGAAATCGTGCAGGACTAAAAAGTACTAAAAGACCACCATCTTTCATCTTTGTTGGACCTACAGGTGTTGGTAAAACAGAACTTGCTAAGTCTTTAGCATATGAAATGTTTGGAAGCGAAGACATGATTATAAGAATTGATATGTCCGAATATATGGAAAGCAATTCTACATCAAAATTGATTGGCTCTCCTCCAGGATATGTTGGTTATGATGATGCTGGTCAATTAACAGAAAAAGTTAAAAGACAACCATACTCAATTGTTCTTTTTGATGAAATAGAAAAAGCTCATCCAGATGTATTTAATTTATTATTACAAATATTAGATGATGGAAGACTTACAGATTCACAAGGTAATACAGTAAGTTTTGAAAATACAATTATTATAATGACTTCTAACGTTGGCTCTAATGCTAATGTAAACTCAATTGGATTCAATTCATCTAAAACATTTAATAAAGAAAAAATAGAATCTAGTCTAAGAGAAACATTTAGACCAGAATTTTTAAATAGAGTAGATGAAATTGTTATTTTTGACAGTTTAACCGAGAATGAATTAATTCAAATCGTTGATATAATGCTTGCAGATACGAGTAGAGCTCTTGCAGATAAAAATATTAGTTTAATCGTAAGCGACGAAGCAAAAAGATATTTAATGAAAAAAGGAACAGATCTAAAATATGGTGCACGACCATTAAGAAGAGCTATTCAACGTTATGTTGAAGATGAATTATCAGAAAAAGTTTTACGACAAGAAATAAATAGTGGTAATACCGTAAAAGTAGATTTAGAAAATGACGAATTAAAATTCACAATATTATAAATGTATTTAATGGAGGACTATAGATGAAAAAAATTGCTAGACAAATTCCTAACATATTAACAATCTTTAGATTTATACTTATACCTTTTATTGTAATCAATTTAGTTTATGATTCATATATTGCAGCGTTTATTATCTTTACAATATCAGGATTAACAGATATTTTAGATGGATTTATCGCAAGAAAATATAATTTTATAACTAATTTTGGAAAATTAATTGACCCATTAGCAGATAAATGTACACAAATAATAACTTTAGGAACTTTAGCTATAAAAAATATAATTCCTATGTGGATAATTATTATAGTTATTTTAAAAGAATTTATAATGGTTGCAGGTGCTTCCTTCCTATATGGAAAAGAATTAGTTGTTTCTAGTAGATGGTATGGAAAACTTGCTACAGTATTATTCTATATAGCTATTGTTTGTTCATTGTTTATAAAACAATTTGATTTTTCATTTGACTTTAGTATATACATTTATTACTTAGCTCTAATTTCTACAATCTTTTCTTTAATTATGTATATAAAAGCTTTTTATATGCAAGGTTACTTGAAAAAGGAAAACTTAAAAATAAATGAACAATTTGTAGATAAAACCAAAGACAGTTCTAAAAAATAGAACTGTCTTTTATCTTATTCAAAATCTTCTATTAGACTGTTTAAATTTTCTCTCCCAAAAATTTTTATTCCATCTCTTAAACTTATTTTATCTGTTTCTGGTAAATATTCTGTAGAAATTCCTGTATTTTGATATATTTCTTCTGTACCATCAACTAAAAGCTTATAAATAACAATATTACTATTTTCATCTTTTACAATATAATGTTCATCACATTGTCCTTCTTCCTCTTTTAATAAAACAATTTTGTCATTATCAAAGCTTTCTATTTTGTAATCTGGGTATAATTCTTCTATTTCTTTTTGCTTTTTATTTACCATATCATTTGTAACTTCTCTTACCTCTTCTGTTGTATGTCCACATTCATTATAATATTTTTTTATAACTAGTTCTGCGTTTGGTGACACCTTTGTTTCTGTTTCACTTACTTTTATTTCGTCTATATCATTTTCAATTTCGTTATTCTCATAAATACATTCATCTGTCACTTTCTCTTCTTCTTTTGCCAATTTATCATATTTTATATTTTGATATACTACAGCACTTGTTAATATCACCAACGCCATTGTAAATATTGATATTATAGCTATTTTAAATTTGCTCATATAAATCTCCTGCCTTCTCTACTGTTTTATATTATTATGTAGAATTATTAGCAAATTTATACATTTTTTATGCAGAAATATCATCGTCATCTCCACTAAATACTCCGCTTAGCCAATCATATGGACTATATATCCCAGCTTTTTTACATTTTTAAAAGCATATCCCAATTTTCCTATTCTTTAACTATTTTAATAAGATTTTTACATTATGTAAATTTTTTAATTATATCTATATAACCTAAAATTATAATACTATTTTAGCTTACTATTAATCCAGATCTTTCCTATGTTGTTTACTTTTATAGTAATCTCTCCATTTAAATCTGTTCTATATATTTTTGTTCCGTAGCATGCTTAATCTATCTAGAACTCCTGCATTTGGATGCCCAAATTTATTATTCTTTCCTACGCCAATTACAGCTATTTTTGGATTTACTTTTTCTAAAAATTCTGTTATTGATGATGATTTTGACCCATGATGTGCTACCTTTAAAATATCTGCAGTTAATTTTTCTGTATTTTCATATTTTTGAAGTAATTTTTGTTCTGCTATCTCTTCAATATCACCTGTAAAAAGCATTGTAAAACTTTTATAACAAAGTCTTACAATCATTGAATTATTATTTAAAACATTATCTGTAATTTGTTTTTCTTCTGGCCATAAAATATCTAGATATGTATTTTTATCTAGATTAATTGTATTTCCTTCTCCAACTATTTTTACCTTTATATTTCTTTTCTTTATAATATTCAAAAATTCATTATAATTTTCTGAATATTCCACTTGTTTTGGTATTAATACCTGTTTTACATTTAATTCTTCTAAAATCGTTAAAATTCCTCCAACATGGTCTGAATCAAAGTGAGAAATAATAACATAATCCAATTTATGAATTTTTTTCTTTAATAGATATGGTAATAATGTTTTCTCCCCCACATCAAAAGTTGAACCAAATTCGCTCCCTCCACCATCTATTAGTATCTTTTTATTATACTGCGTAGTTATAAGTGTAGAATCACCTTGTCCAACATCTATAAAATTAATATACAAATCTTTTGGTATATTTTTATAAATAAATAATGTGCCAATACTTATCACTAAAATTAGTACTATTATCTTTTTATATTTTCTAAAAAAATGCTTGATTTTATAAATATAGTCCCTTCTTAGCATATAATATAAATATATACTCATTATATAGTAAATTATTATTTCTTTTATATTTGGAATAATACAATAAATTTTAGAAATACCTATATTCGAAAAAAATCTAACTATGTTTATTGTTATTTCTATTAATTGTTCCACAACCCCAAATATTGGTAATGGGCATATCAGGATAAATAGACCAATAATTGTAATTACAGTAGATAATGGAATAATTAATAAATTTGAAAAAATAAAAGTTAATGAAATGGTTCCAAAAACATATAATATTATAGGAAAAATAAAAATTTGAGCAGCCACAGAACTAATTACAATATTTAAAATATATCTTAAAATATTATTTTTAATTACTTTATTAACTTCCTTTATCGTAAAACTTCCTAATACTATAATGCCTAAAAATCCAAAATATGATAACAAAACACTTAAACTATTAATTACAAAAGGATTATTCATTAATATGATAAGTAAAGATATTCCCAAACTATTTGCTATATCATACCTTCTAATAATTAATCCACTAATCAAACTTATAATACACATTATGCAAGCTCTAATAATTGAGGGTGTTAAACCTGTTAGAAACATAAATTCAATTAAAATTACTATACACAAAACATCCATTATTTTTTTATGTATCTTTAACAATCTAAAAAGAATTGTAATTCCTATAATAATATTCGAAACTTGTCCTCCTGATACTGACAAAATATGATATAGATTACTGTCTAAAAAGTCTGTTTTTAATTCTTCACTTAAATCTTCCGTATCACCTAAAATCATAGCAATAAGCAAATTTTTATTTTCTTCTTTTTTTATTACTTTACTTATATTACTCTTTAAAATCTCTTTTAATCTAGCTGTATATAATATTAATTTATTTATTCTCCCCTTTTTTATTACTTTATAATGATTAATTTCAACTGTTCCATATATTTCTAATGTTTTTAAATATTCTTTGTAATTAAATCCTCTTTCATTTCTAGCAACATCTGGCTCAACATATGTTCCATCAATTACTAACATATCTCCTATTTCAATATTAGCTTGTCTATTTACTCTTATATATAATTTTGTACCATTTCTCGCACTATTTTCACTATTAATAACTTTAACCTTATATAAGTCTTTATACTCTTTTGGCTCTTTCTCAGCAATCACAATGCAATATTCTGCTATTTCTTCTTCTGCTTTGTATATAGTATCATATTTTTGCTCTAAAATATTTGTATACAGAAAGCCAAAAGTCATACTAATCAAAATTAGTAATTCAGTATATTTTTTTAATAGTCTCCTAAAAAATCTAAAGTATTTATTATTTATTTTCCTGATGCCCAAAAGGCTCATTGCAATAATTAGTATAAAACAAAAGAAGGCTATACTATTTATGTATAAGCCCCCTAATATACCTATAATATACGAAATTAATATTACTATAATTGGTCTTTTCAAATTACCTCATTTCTATTTGCCCCCAATTATAATATTCTTTTAGCTGTTTTATAATTTTTTGTATAATATCCATCAGATAATGATGTTATTACAACTCCTTTTTGTGGATTTGCAGCATGTATAAAGCTATTATTTCCTACAAATATTCCTACATGTCCTATAGAACTCCCACCTTGTGAAAAGAATATCATATCTCCTAATTGTAGATTTGCTTTTGAAACTGTAGTTCCTATATTAGCTTGTGCTGATGCTGAATGTGATAAGTTCACACCAAATTTACTATATACGTATTTAGTAAATCCTGAACAATCAAAAGAATTTGGACCTACTCCGCCATAAACATATGCTTTTCCTAGTAATGTTTTTGCATATTCAACAACTTCTTCACCTTTACTTACACGCTCATTTGTATCTTCTGATTCTGTTACATCAGCTGTAGTATTTGGTAAATCTACAATTTTTTGAGTTCTTTCACTATCACTTCTGTTAGTTGATTGGACTTGTTCATCTGAAATGTATTCACTTGATACATATCCGCTAACACCTGAACTCGTTGTTATTTTTGCCCAACCATTTTCTTTTCCTGCTATAGTAACTGCTGTATTTCTTGTTAATGTTGTAATAATTTTTGCAGAAGTGCTTGCGCTTTCTCTAACATTAACACTACTTGCACTAATATAACCTGTTTGTGTCTCTGTTGTAGTAGCTGGTGTTTCTTCTTCTGGCTCTGTGTTTTCTGTATGTTCCGGTGGATTTTGTTTTACTTCTTCTGCAGTTAACTTATCTGATCTTATCCATCCAGAAACTGTATCAGTTGATATAAAAGCCCAACCATTTACCTCATCATCTACAGTTACAGTTGTATCTTTAACTAATGTTTGTACTGCCTCAGCATTTATTAGTGGTAATATTTTTAGTTCATAATCTTCTAATAATTTTTGAGTTGTTCCAATAATACTATTTTGTGTTTCAGAGTTTGTTGCATCTGTTGTCGTATTAGTTGCTGTATTATTTGCAACTACATTTTCCTGTGGAATAGTTTCATTTTGCACATTATTTACTACAGAATTTACTGTATTTTCTACAGTATTGTTGGTAACTTGATTAGTAGTAGTTGTATTATCTACAACTTCACCTTCTACATCTATATAATCTGCATATACATATCCTTCATATTCTTTATACTTTACCTGATACCAGTCTCCTTCTTTTCCCAACACTTCCACTTTATTATCAACTGAAAGTAATGTAACAAGTCCAGCATCTAAGCTTGGAGCCTTACGTAGTTTTACAGTTTCACCTGTAATTACTCCATTTGTTGCAGCGTTTGAAATAACTGTCATTACAGATAAGATTGCAATAATAATTAAAATTATTAATAATTTCTTTTTGTACATCCTAATTCTTCTCCTTAGAAATATAGTTCAAATTCTTATTTTTCATAGGTATTAGTATATAATGAATCCTTTAAAAAGTCAATTAGTTTGCTCACATTAAGTTCTCTATAAAAATAGCACATCTATCTGCTGCCATCTTTAAATATTTGTTAAAATCAATTTGGTTCTCTTCATTTGGGCTATCTGAAATTGATCTTATAATTATAAAAGGAGTATCAGATAAATATGCTGTCTGTGCAATAGCTGCTCCTTCCATTTCGACACAATCCGCATCAAATTTTGTACGTATTTTATCCTTCATTTTTCTGCTTGTACAGAATATATCTCCTGTTGCTATTGTTCCAATTACACATTTGTAATTGTTTTCTTTCATGTTTTTTATTACATATTCACATCTTTTAATTAATTTTGTATTACTCTCTAACTTAACACCAATATTGCTTATATATCCTTTTTCATGTCCAAAAGCTGTAATGTCAAAATCGTGTTGTAATACATATTTACCAATTACAATATCACCATATTCTACATCGTCATTAATGCTTCCAGCAGAACCTATATTTATAATATAATCTATATCAAATTTATCTATCATTATTTGTGTAGTTCTTGCAGCATTTACTTTTCCAACACCACATTTTACTAAAATTATTTTTTGATTTTTTATTTTTCCTTCAAAGAATTTTAAATTAAAAATATCTACTTCTTTAGTGTTTATCATTTTACTTTTTATTGCTTCCATTTCTTCTGGCATTGCAGCAATAATTCCAACATATTTTCCCATAATCATGCCTCCTTTTGCAAAGATTATAACATAAAAAAAAGAAATTGCATATAAAATACAATTTCTTTTTTAGTATAAAATTATCCTTAAACAAATAATTTACTAAGCTAATTCGATAACAGCTCCAGCTGCTGTGAATTTTTCTTTAATTTCTTCAGCTTCTTCTTTAGAAACTCCTTCTTTAACTGTTTTTGGAGCTCCATCAACTAAATCTTTAGCTTCTTTTAATCCTAATCCTGTTACATCTCTAACAACTTTGATTACTTGGATTTTGTTAGCTCCAACTTCTTTTAATACAACATTGAAAGAAGATTTTTCTTCAGCAGCTCCTCCAGCTACTGCTCCAGCTGCTGGTGCAGCTGCTGCTACTGCAGATACTCCGTATTTTTCTTCAATTCCTTTTACTAATTCTGATAATTCAACTACTGTTAAACCATCAATTTTTTCTAATAATTCTTCAACTATAGTCATTTTTTATTCCTCCTAATTTTTATTATTGTGGTTTAAGTCCACTACTCTATTAAATTTATTTAATTATTCATTAGTTTCTTTTTGAACTCTAACTTGATCTAATGCAACTGCAAGTTTTGAAATATTTCCAAGTAAAGCACCTGCAAGCATAGATATAAGTGTTTCTCTTGATGGTAATTTTGCAAGAGTGATTAATTCTTCTGTTGTCATTACTTTTCCATCAATAACTCCACCTTTTATTTTGTAAGTTTCATTATTTTTTGCATATTCATAAACTGCTTTTAAAGGTTCTAAGTAATCTTCACTAGAAAGAACTACTGCTGTAGGTCCAACTAATAAATCTTCTAATCCTTCAATTTCAGCTTCTGCTAATGCTCTTCTTGTAATATTGTTTTTAATAACTTTATATTCAGCATCTATTTTTCTTAAATTAGATCTTAATCCTGTAACATCTTCTACAGATATTCCTCTGTAATCTGTTAATAATACTAATTTTGATCCTTTCATTTTTTCTGCTAATGCTGATACTTCTGATTGTTTCTTTTCAATAGCTTTTTGATTTGCCATTTTAGTATTCACCTCCTAAATAAATAAACCTAATCTCTATAGCCGGTTTACGAGGCATAAAGATTAGGATAATCCGCACTTTTTGCCTCGGTAGGGCTTACTAATTGCCTACTTTCTTTGGCATATATAAAATTATTTTTGATTAACATATACACTTGGTCCCATTGTTTTTGCAATTGCAACACTCTTTATGTATTGTCCTTTTGCAGCAGCTGGTTTTGCTTTTATAATAGCATCTATAACTGTTTTATAGTTTTCTTCTAACTTATCAGCTCCAAATGAAACCTTTCCAAATCCAAGGTGAATAATATTAGTTTTATCTAATCTATATTCAACTTTTCCTGATTTGATTTCTTGTATAGCTTTTGCTACATCCATAGTAACTGTTCCAGATTTTGGGTTTGGCATTAATCCTTTTGGTCCTAAAATCTTTCCTAGTCTTCCTACAACACCCATCATATTAGGTGTAGCAACTATAACGTCATAATCAAACCAATTTTCTTTTTCTATTTTTGGTATTAATTCTTCAGCACCAACAAAGTCTGCTCCAGCTTCTTCAGCTTCTTTAGCTTTGTCACCTTTTGCAAATACAAGAACTTTTAAAGTTTTTCCTGTTCCATTAGGAAGTACAACTGTTCCTCTAACTTGTTGTTCTGCATGTTTAGAATCAACACCTAATTTTACATGTAACTCAACTGTTTCATCAAAATTTGCTTTAGGCATTTTTTCAATTAATTCTAAAGCCTCTTTAGCTTCATATAATTTACCTTTTTCAATAAGCTTTGTAGCTTCTTGATATTTCTTTCCTCTTTTCATATTTTACCTCCTCTGGTTTTAACGAATTTACATTCTCCCAATTTTATTATTAGTCTACAACTACAACTCCCATACTACGAGCTGTTCCTTTTACCATACTCATAGCAGCTTCTAATGATGCTGCATTTAAGTCTTCCATTTTTTGTTCAGCTATAGCTTTAACTTGTTCTGTTGTTATTTTAGCTACTTTATCTTTATTTGGTTTTCCTGAACCTTTTTCTATTTTTAATGCTTTTTTAATAAGTACAGCAACTGGTGGAACTTTTGTTATGAAAGTGAATGATTTGTCTTTATATACTGTTATAACAACTGGAATTATCATTCCTGGTTGATTTGCAGTTTTATCATTAAATTCTTTAACAAATTGCATGATATTAACACCACTTGAACCTAATGCTGGACCTACTGGTGGAGCTGGAGTAGCTTTACCAGCTTCTATTTGTAATTTTATAACATTTACAACTTCTTTCTCTGCCATCTTACATTGCACCTCCTTTAATGAATTTTCAATTGTATTTTTTATTGAAATCTAAGACCTCAATATTATACTTTTTGCACTTGTGAAAATTCTAGTTCTACTGGAGTTTCTCTCCCAAACATAGATACCAAAACTTTAACTTTGTGTTTCTCTTTATTTATTTCTTGTACAACTCCTACAAAGTTTTCTAATGGTCCATTTAATATTTTTACAGAATCGTTAATGTCATAATCAACATTGACTTCTGTTAATTCAAATCCCATTTTTCTTATTTCTTCTTCAGTAAGAGGAATAGGATCTGTCCCTGAACCAACAAAACCTGTAACGCCTCTAGTATTTCTTACAATATACCAAGACTCTTCGGTTACAATCATCTTTACTAAAACATATCCTGGAAAAACTTTTTTCAAATTAGTTTTTCTTTTACCATCTTTTATTTCGATTTGTTCTTCCATAGGTACAACAATATCAAAGATATAATCTTCTAATTCTCTATTTTTAACGGTTTTTTCCAAATCTGTTTTAACTTTATTTTCGTAACCAGAATAAGTATGTACAACATACCATTTAGGTTGCATGTCCTTTTCTTGAGACATAATTGGCCTCCTTGCTAAAAATTTTATTCTACTGTATTTTCAGCAGCATTCAATTCATTTTCTGTAATTGCGTTCTCTACTAATTCATTTTCGTCTGAAGTTACAGTATTGTCAGAATTTTCTTCTATTACAATAGAATTTTGTAGTTTTTCTATGCCATTAACTTCTAGTCTGTTTAGTGATTCAAAAGCTAAATCTAAAATAATTACAATAGCAGCAACAATGAATACTATTGCAAGTACAGCAGCTGTACTATTAAAAAGTTCTTTCGCTGTTGGCCATTTAACTTTTTTTAATTCTGCTCTGTAATCCTTCCAAAAATGTTTCTTGTTTTTATCTTCACTAGCATTTACTTTCTTCTTATCTTTGGCCATTCTCTTTCCTCCTTAAAAATAGCTTATTTTGTTTCTTTATGTTTTGTATGTTTTTTACAGAATTTACAATATTTAGCTATTTCTAATCTTTCGGTATTATTTCTCTTGTTTTTAAATGTTGTATAATTTCTTCTTTTACAATCTGTGCATTCTAAGATGATCATCTCTCTTGCTCCTTTTGCTGCCACTATAATACACCTCCGTTACTAATATTTCTTTGAAACGATGTGAGCCATGTAATATCTCATACATACGCTTGAATATTTTATCATGTTTTTTTTAATAAGTCAACAATAATAATGCATTTCTTAGAGTTTTTTTGTACTTTTTTTATATTTTTTAGTTTTTCTTTTTTGAACAGAAAATCCAAACTTTCCAATCTTTTTTCCTAATGGATAATAACCTCCATTTGCATATGCAATCAAGTCACATTTTGATATGTCAAGTGCTCCTTTTTCATCAATATACTTTTCATCCGCATCTATAGAAATAACTTCAGCTACAAACATATCATGTGAACCTAATTTTATTATATCTTTTACCTTGCATTCTATAGAAACAGGACTTTCCTTTATTAAAGGAACTTTAACAAACTGTGCCTTTTCTTTATGTAATTTCATTTCTTTAAATTTATCAAATTTTTCACCAGATCTTACTCCGCACCAATCAGTAGCATATGCCAATTGTTTGTTAGTTAAATTTATTACAAATTCTCCCGATTCTTTAATTAAATTATATGAATATCTTATAGGTCTTATAGATATGTATACCATTGCTGGATTAGTATTTAAAATTCCTGTCCATGCAACTGTTATAATATTGCTTTTTTCCATAGTACCACATGATACCATAACTGCTGGTAATGGATATTCAAACGTACCAGATTTCCAAATTTTTCTTCCCATAATTTTCTCCTCTACATATTAATTTATACTATAAAAACAAAAAAAGAAATTACAAATTAAACAACCTTTAATCTCTAATTTCTTTTCTTATTTAAATATAAATAAAAAAAATCTAGCGAAAGCCTATCTTCCCAACAAGGTAACTCGTAAGTATTTTCGGCA